>JAESGH010000212.1_pt1 | contig 107008 bp, 108 predicted proteins | sample 9269641 | NCBI WGS metagenome assembly JAESGH01 (sample SAMN14515345, study PRJNA621665) | algae metagenome | isolation source: Phormidium tanganyikae FI6-MK23 and co-occurring heterotrophs from granitic... | place: USA: Fort Irwin, California | collected 1998-05-24 | reverse complement strand
GACAAGAGCGACTTGAACAAAACCAACCCATTATCCCGTTCAAACGCAAGCGAAAACGCAACCGCTAAAACGCAGAAAGCCGATCGCTAAACTTTGGACGGCAAAGCGATCGGCTTATCCCCAAACATCACTCAGAGAATTTTTTAATTATGCACCGAAATACGATCGCGCCTCTACTGCTAGGAGCGCTTCTTTTTTGCCTGCCTGCGATTGCTGACAGCTTCGACCCATCTCCCAACGACCCGCCACGCCGCACCGGGGGCAGTGGAACGCGATGAGTGACTACTCAGATTTGACCCTAGAGCAGCTTTTCAAAGAAGCCGATCGGATCGGCAGTAAATATCAAAATGGAGAAATCGACCCAATGACTACGAAACAGAGCGTCATCAGCTATCACGCAAGCAGCAACGGATTGAACGATTTGATTGAATCGAGAGGCGATCGACTGCTGGAACTATCAGGGATCGAAAAGCTGCAACTCATCGCAGCGATCGCGGGATGGCAAGCAGAAGACACCGAAGCTGAAGAGGCGTGCGGAGATCCAAGAACGATCGATGAATTTATTGACGATTCATCGATCGAGTTCACGGGTGATGTTCTCGATTGCCTCTCGCACCTCAGCGATTGCAGCATCGATGATCTGATGGCGTTGATTATCGCGATCGGGCATCAAGTCAAAGAAGGGGCTTATCTGCAATGAAAGACTTTCTCGGATGGCTTCTAGTTCTTACCGCGATCGTCTATATCGCGCCATCTGTTCCAACAATTATCAAAGCAACATCGATCGCATCTCAACAATTCCAGCATGACTTTCAGGAGGTGCAGCGGTGAAACCTTTTGTGATCAACAAACGATTTGCTGTTCGGATGTCGTTTACCTTCCTGCTACTGATTGGAACAACGGTGCATCAAACATCTTTGCAGCGCTGGCAGAACGACCTCGCAGCATCACAAGAAAAGGCGAATCGTTCTAAGACCGATGAACAGGATTCGAGAGAGCGAATCAAATCCCTCAGTTCCGATTCTACGATCGCACTAGAGCGCGTCAAAGCCGGATGTCTGCCCATCGTGCTGACATCAAACAACCGACCCGCACGATTTCAAGCAAGTTCGCGCGTGTTTGACACTCAGACCTTCCCCGCAAATCCTAAGACTCCCAGATTCGATCAATCAGGCAATCCGATCAACGGAGTGCGACCACTCCCGGAAGGACTGATTATCTGTAACGGATTTGGCGATACCGCGATCGTGGGTTTCGACGGTGCGATCAGCGACATCAAACGGGTGCAGCCTTCACAGCTAGCCGAATTCTCGACCCACTACAACCGCAAACAACAGGAGAAATCGAACTAATGGGACTTCATAACTCATCGAACCAACCGAACTGGACGCAGCCCAATCAATCAACAGGAACACGCAGCATGAAGGCTTCTAACTGGCGCTATCTCAAATGGTTCATCTTCTTTGTCTGCGGCATTCTGATCGCTTATTCGGTTGTACCGTGGCAGTCAGCGGGACAAGCGATCGGAACGGCGATCGTGACCTTGCCCTTGGTTCGACAGCTTCAAACCGTCCCTCTATTGGGATTGCTGATCAGTCTGATTGTTTGGATTCTGCCGAATCTGATGTCTGTTTTGCTTTGGGCACTCGCACAACTAATTGAAATCACGCCCGTCCTTCTGCATGACCCAGAAATCTACAACGCGACGATCAAGCAGTTGCGAACTCATGAAGCATCGCAGCCGAGCGATCATCCGACTGTTGAGAAGTTCCAAAAGAAAGTCAGCCACTACCTGATCGATATCTTCAAAAACATCGGCATCTACGCAGCGCTGGCATATGTGACAGAGTTGACGGTGAATCTCTGGTACTACTTGCCGTATGGGGCTGGCTGGAATGACTTTGTGAGAGATTTCGGGGTGTGGGATGCTGCCTTAATCAAGTGGGGCGATTTCTTTCTGATGATTGGCTCGATCGCGATTGTCGAAGTCCTTGTCTTATTCATGTTGAACGTTCACCGCTTTTTCAAAGCGATTAGTCCTCGCACTACAAAACACATCTAACAAATTAGGAACCTCGATCGCGCTCTGAACTGCGATCGAGGTTTTTTCAGCCCCTACCAAGAACAAGGTCGAACTATGAGCAAGCTTACCAAATCTGTTAGTCCTGAAACATTGCAATCTTGGGGAGTCGATCCATCTGCACAAATTGAATATTACGACGGGACGATTTTAGTGATTGACGATGCAGAGCCAGAAGACGGAATCGGCTTGATGGTGAAAGCAGGAACCGCCGCACTGTTTGGCGTTGCAGTTTTCAGCAATGCGCCTTTAGTGGGCGCAACGATGTTCCTTTACGCAGGGTACAAAGTGATGGCTACGGTGAAATCGCTGTATGGCGGAAGTAATAGCCTAACGAGTCGCATCGAAGCTGATTTGAATGCCGAATCTGTTCCCGAACATTGGGCAAAGATGCCGCAGTTACCGGAGGAGTCGCAGCCTGTTCGCATCGTGACGCAGTTGGGAGAGCAGAGCGCGATCGAGGTTCCATCGTTAAACCTCAATGGCAATACTGCTCAGACATTCGACTGGAGCCGACTAAACACCGAATACAATGACTTTCCTCACTTGTTTCTATTGGGCAAAACCGGATCGGGTAAATCCTACCTTTCGGATCGTCTGGTTCGATTTCTGAATGGATATGCGATCGTCATCACTCCCAAGCGGATGCCGAATGATTTTCAAGGGTTGCAAGTGGTTGGACTGCCTTATGACTTCAAAACCATTCACCGGACGTTGACGGCTCTCGAAAAGTTAATGATTCAGCGAGAATCTGAAATGCAACGGACGGGTAAAACCGACTTCCCACCCGTGAACGTAATCTTGGATGAGCTACCCGTTAGCAGTGCAGGTTGCAATGACTTGAAGCTGGACTTAATCAAACCGCTAAAAGCAATCATCCGCGCGGGTCGAACTTCCAAGATTCGATTGATCATTTTGGCGCAAGGACAGGAAGTAAAAGCACTCGGAATCCAAGGGGAAGGCGGACTGAGAGACTCGCTCTCATATGTCTACCTGAAAGGTTTTGTCGAAGAGTACGCCTCTCACAAGAAGATTGATATCTCTGGCATCGATCGCCCTTGCATCATTGATGGGCAAATCGCGGATACCACTTTCCTGAAACAGTTTGAGACAACTGAGGCGATCGGTCTTGATTTGGGTGGCGGTACCGCATCGAATCAGCCAGCCGCCAAAGTTGCAGCAACGCCGCAAGACCTCGATCGGATATTCAATATGCCCAGCGCTGAACATGAGGTGATTGAGGACGGGGTTGAAGCGGACGTGATCGAAGTTGACTTGCAAACCGCTTTTCCAACCTGGAACGGCAAATCGATCGAGGTTGCCTCAAAAGTTGTGCAATTTCTCTGCAAGCAACCTGAAAAAAGTTTCAAGCCGCATCAACTTAAATCGTCAATCTCAGCGCTTAAGAAAGTGGATGCTGACAAAATCAAAGCGCTACTTTCCAAGCTGGCAGAAGGCGGATTTATTGGATCAGATGGCGACGATTACCGCGCGATCGCTTCACAAGACGATGAATTTAACTGGTAGCAAGAAATGGACTTTCAAGAATTAATCGATTCAGTTAGACAGTCGAAGCCTTACAAGATTCGTCAGCCCCGTCTCTGGTCACTGTGCGTTTTAATCGTGTCGGACGACTTGAAGGAGAAAACGCCCGCGATCGAGCTTTCGGGGGTCAGCGGTCAATATCTTTTAGGCTTCAACTTCCCACCCAAATTAGGCGAACATTTCCCCTACGAAGGGCACATCTGGCGCATTATTGCAGAGCCGATTCAGTTCCCTACAAGGTACAAGAGTCGAGGGGTTAAGAAGTCCCCGATCTTGTTCGCTCAATACGTCGAGTCGCATGAAAACGATGACCAGATTTTGAGACGACTGCTAGAGCTTTCTGCTAATAGTATTTAGCGCATGACATGACATTCATGACGCTCATGGTAGGGGTCTGGAATGGGTCATGATACCCCGTCATGAGTGTCATGTCATGAGTGTCATGAGTGTCATGAGAAAGCCTGGGAAGTCCGCTGCGTAAGCGTCATGAGTTCATGATAGGAGGTCATGATACCCCGTCATGAGCATCATGAGCGTCATGAGCAGCCATCATGAGTGTCACGAGAGATTACACTGCTCTACAAACAACACATCAAACTATTAACAAGGCATCGAAATATGTACCAAATTCAGACAGAAGCTCATCGCTAAAGGTTGGGTATTCAAATGTCACGGCAAAGGCTCACATGAGCTATGGTTTCACCCTAGAAAGGGAGCTGTTTCGATATCCAGAGCAGCGATGAACGATCGCGTCTCAAAAGCGATTGAAAGACGGTTATTTGGATTAGAAAAAACTACCTATGTTTGAAGTCCTCCAAATCGAGGAATTTGCAAATTTGCAAAAAGCCCGTTTCGATCTGTAAGCGATCGGAGCGGGCTTTTTTAGTGAGATCGACCTCGAATTCTCGAATGATTCCGACGGTATTGTCAGGTTAACCCGAATGTAGAATAGTCGTACTGGTCTAATTCTGATTGCCCTGGCTTGCTCATGTACTTCCGTCATCGATTCCCCAGCGAAATTATTAGCCACTGTGTTTGGCTCTATTACACTTTTCCCTTGAGTTATCGGGACATCGAGAAAATGATGCTGTATCGCGGGATCGAGGTGACATCTGCAACGATTCGGGAATGGTGTCAGAAATTCGGACAGCAGTACGCCAATCAACTGCGTCGTAAAAACGTTCAGTCATTACTAATAGTGGCATTTGGATGAAGGGGTGGTGACGATCAAGAAGCAGTAATACTATTTGTGGCGAGCAGTGGATTCAGAAGGGAACGTGCCGGAAGTCCTGCTGCAACGCCATCGGGATACGAAGGCGGCACATCGATTCTTTCGCAAACTGCTGAAAAAGCAAGGCTTCGTGCCACGAGTGATGGTCACCGACAAACTCAAGAGTTACAAAGCGGCAAAAAACCAAGTGATGAAGAATGTAGAGCATCGACAGTACAAGGGATTGAATAATCGAGCCGAGAACTCTCATCAACCGACTCGAACGCGAGAACGACGAATGCGACGATTCATATCCCCTGGACAAGCGCAACGATTTCTCTCTGCCTTTGGACCAATTCGAGGACACTTTTACCCCAAGCAACACCCACTGAGTGCACCACGATATCGCGAACAACTCCGCCAACGATTTCAAGATTGGCGAGAAGTCGCTTGCTTGAAAACTGCTGGGTAAAATTGAGCGAACCTGACGATTGAGGAATTGTTGTGCTTAATTTTGAATATTTCCGGTTAAGTTGACTGCGAAGATAGAAGAGTCTTTCTTCTGCTCATCTGACCCCTAAGTTGACCGGCTTTGTGCCTTGGTATTGATTTGTCGATGGTCGAGTACAGGCACTCGATGCAACTGTAGAACCCTTGATGAGTCAGAGACTTCTCAAGCGATGATAGATGCTATGGTCGATTCTAACTGACTCAAATTTATCGTTAATGTTAAATACCGCTTCACCGCCGCCTAGAAATAGATAGCCGTCTGAACGTAAATGCTGATGGGTTTTTTGCAAAATAGATCGCTTCGTCTCGATATCAAAGTAAATCAATATATTCCGTAAAAAAATAATATCGAATTGAGGTAATGCCTTCCAGTCGTGAGTCAAATTGAGTTGTCGAATCATGACCATTTGTCGGAGGGCATCACTAATTTGCCAGCTCTCGTGATGCTTATGAAAGTATTTGTCTCGTAAAGTGGGAGAGAGTCCTCGATTGATTTCAAGCTGACTGTAACAGCCTTGCTTAAATCGAGCTAATGCTCTACCTGAAAAATCACTTGCAATCAGTTGAAGGTTCCAGGTCGCTAACTCTGGAAAGTGTTCTCGAATCAAAATTGCAATACTGTAAGGCTCTTGCCCATAGGAACAAGCGGCGCACCAAATGGTAAGCGATCGCTCTTGCCATCGTTGTTGAATTAGCTGCGGAATCACCGCATTTTTGAGCGCTTCAAACGGATAGTGATCGCGGAAAAAAGACGTTTCGTTGGTTAGTAGTGCTTCGACTACTTGAATATGTAGCTCGTTAACCGGACTCTGTTTAAGCTTTTCAACTAAAGCCGCGATCGATGAAAATCCAGCTCGTTCTGCCACCGCACCAAGATGCAGATCCGCTAAATATCTTTTCTCAGCACCGAGTACGACGGCAGATTGTTGCTGCACTAATTGCCGCAGGTAATCAAAGTCGAAAGGGAGTGAACTCATAAATGCTCCGAATTCGTAACGCGACGCAGAATTTCGATCGACATCGCTTCAAGCGGCAAGACTGCATCTGCCAGTCCAGCATTGACCACAAATCCCGGCATTCCCCAAACGACACTGCTTGCTTCATCTTGTGCCAAGATTTGCCCTCCAGCATCCCGAATCGATTCACAGCCGCGTAGCCCATCTTGTCCCATTCCTGTCAAAATCACACCTAGCGATCGTGCGTTGCAATGTTGAGCAATCGATCGAAACAGTACGTCTACCGAAGGGCGGCAAAAATTTTCTGGAGCCGCTTGATGCGTGGTTAATTGCATTCGCGCTCCGGATCTCGTCACTTCTAGATGATAGTCCCCTGGAGCAATCCAAATCGTTCCAGGCATGAGGGGCGCACCTGGGTAAGCTTCTGCCACACAAAGCTCGCACTTAGTTGCTAATCGATCTGCCATCAGTTTTGTGAACATCGGTGGCATATGTTGCACAATGACGATCGGAATTGGAAAAGTTTTAGGAAGTTGAGGCAGTAATTGCCCCAAAGCATTCGGTCCTCCGGTCGAAACGCCGATCGCGAGAATCTCCACGATCGCTTGGCGATCTCGAATCCGCTGCAAAGATTGAGATTCCGCAGGCGCTACGGGTACAACGAGAGGCAGCGCGGTTTTTCGACCAAAAAATTTGATCTTAGGAAATAAACTCTCCTGAATATATTGGTTTGCGGCTTGGACATTGCCGATCTGGCTGGGTTTAGTCGCGTAGTCCGAAGCGCCTAGAGCGAGTGCGTCTAGCGTTGCAGTCGCTCCAGTCTGCGTCTGTGTACTAAACATAATTACCGGAAGATCCGGATAAGATTGTCGAATCGCTGCCAAGGTTTCTAGACCGTCCATCTCAGGCATTTCGACATCCAAAATCACCACGTCTGGCTTGACTTGTTGAATTTTAGCAAGTGCAATGCGCCCGGTTGCTGCGACACCTGCAACTTCAAGCTCAGGATCGAGCGCGAGAAGCTTGCTTAAACGACTACGAACAACAACGGCATCATCGACAATCAGGACGTGAATTTTAGGCATGATTAAGCTAGAAGAACGAAAGGCAAACTAGACCAGTCGAGTCCTTTCTCCTACTCTGAAAGAACTAAGCTCAAGCGTGGATTATTAGTAACCTATCGTGGATTGATCAAAGACACCTCTATCTAAAATTTGAACTTGCCGACAATCTTCTGCAAACTAACTGCCATCCGCGCGAGTTCTTCAGCCGCTTGAGACGTATTGCTCGCTCCAGAGGTGGTGCTTTTAGCATTCTGTGCCACAATGCCGATGTTTTTTGCGATGTCCATTGCACCTTTAGCAGATTCTGCCACGTTCCGAGAAATCTCGCTGGTTGTTGCGGTTTGTTCTTCTACCGCACTAGCGATCGTAGTTTGAATATCGCTAATCTGATTGACTACTCCAGTAATTTCGGTAATCGCAGTTACCGCTCGGTTGGTGTCGGTTTGAATCGCTTCGATGCGCTGGCTAATGTCTTCGGTGGCACTAGCGGTTTGTTTGGCAAGTTCTTTGACTTCACTTGCAACGACCGCAAATCCTTTTCCAGCGTCGCCCGCCCGTGCTGCTTCGATCGTCGCGTTAAGCGCAAGCAGATTGGTTTGCTGCGCGATCGATGTAATGACTTTGACGACTTTGCCAATATCAACGCTGCTTTGACCGAGCTTATTGATCGTCGCATTCGTTTTTACTGCCGTTTCTACCGCATCGGTAGCGATTTTTGCTCCTTGTGCTGAATTTCGAGCAATTTCTCGAATGCTGGCGGTCATTTCTTCGACAGCGGTTGCGACGGTTGTGGCGTTTTGACTCACTTGTTCGGCAGAAGCAGAAGCTGAGATTGCTTGCTCAGCGGTCTGATCTGCATTGTTGCTCATTTCGCCACTGACGGCAGTGAGTTCTTCAGCCGAGGAAGCAACAGTTGCTGCAACTTCTGCCATTTGTTGAATTGAATCTCGCATTGAGGTAATCATTTCGTTAAATGCGATCGCGACTTCGCTCAAGTTCTCCTCATCAAGACGCACTGAAAAATCACCCGCTTTTGCGGATCTCAAAGCATCGAGTAACGGTTTTAACTGTGAGTTTAGTTCCGAACTCGATTTGGCTGCATTTTTGCGCGATGTTGCCGTTGAACTCTCTGTTTCCTGGTTTTGATTCGCGACCATGCGTCAAATCTCCTTGTACAGTTATAGATTAAGGTTTTACTTCTAAGAGCTTTGCTGGATCAAGAACGAGTAAGAACCCGTTTGCAAGCTTGTAAGCACCCTGCAAGAACGATCGCAGTGTTCCTTGAAGCGTGGCAGGAGGAGGTTCAAAGTCATCATCGCTCAATTCTAGAATGTCATCAAGCTGATCAATTTGTAAGCTAATCACATTCTCGCCAGCGCGAATCACTACATTGTATTGAGCGGACTCGAATGATGGTTCAGATAGTTCGATCAACATATCAAGACGACGTTTGAGATTAATCACGGTGATAATCTGCCCCCGGAGATTGATTAAACCGCATACATCAGATTCAGCCAGCGGAACGCGGGTTGGAGTTTGGTGCCGAACGATTTCTTGCACCTGCTGAATCGGAATCCCAAAATAAATACGGTTAAGATAGAACGTACAAAATTGCTGTGTCATGCGAATTACCCAGCTTGCCGCAAAAGATGTGGATTGACTATTTCAACGATCGCATGAATGTCTAACATCTCTGTCACCTGTGCTTGAATATTGGCGCAAAAGTCAATTCCTGGACGAGTTGCTGCTCCGTTAAAGCTCAAAGAATCCTCCACAATGTCAAGAACACGATCGACGACAATTCCAACGCTACTACCTTCACTGAGCGCGACGACGACGACAGAAAGGTCTTCTCGCTCAGGCACGCTGCTGCCAAATGCGCGATGTAAATCAATTAAGGGCAAAATGCGATCGCGGTATCTGACTAACTCTTGATTGCCGACTCGCTCCACATTAGAGAATGAAAAGGTTTCTAATCGCTCGGCTGTTAGCATCGGAATGCCCATCCGCGATGCTTGCGGTCCCTCAATCAGCAAAATTAACTGTTTGTCGAGGTCTTCCGCTGCGATCGCGGGCGCTGAAAGATGCTTTTGGAACTGAGCAATCACACCGGACTGCCGCGCTAACCCCACCGCATCTAAAATCAAGGCAATTTGCCCATCGCCTAAAATCGTTGCCCCTGCGTACACCGCTAAATCTTTAAGCTGTTTTTCAAGTGGTTTTACAACAATCTCTTGCACGTCATCGATCGCATCGACCACCACCCCAAACTGATATTCATCGGCTTGAATCACCATGAGGTAAACGACTTCAGAAGCCGCTACGGTGTCGGTTAGTTGTAACACCGAATTGAGATAGACTAGCGGCAATAGAGTTTCTCGCAGTCGGTAAACAGGAACATCGTAGAGCGTTTCGATTTGAGCAATCTGCTGCCCTTCTAGCCGAACTAACTCTTGAATATTTGTTTGCGCGATCGCGAACCGTTCATCGCCGCTTGAAATCAACAATGCAGAGACGATCGCAAGCGTTAACGGAATTTTAATCCGAAACGTTGTCCCAAAATTTACCTGACTACGAACTTCGATCGTGCCATTCACCCGTTCTAAATTCGATTGCACGACATCCATTCCGACTCCGCGACCGGATAAATTAGTTACATGCTCTGCGGTAGAAAACCCAGGCAGAAACATCAAATTAAACGCTTCTAGATCGCTCAACGCCTCGGCTTGAGCAGAACTCAAGATGCCTAGCTGCTGCGATCGCTGCTTTAACCGTTCGGGATCGATGCCCTTGCCATCATCCCGAATTTCTAAGTTAACTTTTCCTTGTTCATGAAACGCTCGAATGCTTAATTGTCCTTCAGGCGGTTTGCCTTGGGCAACCCGAACATCAGGCGGTTCGATGCCGTGATCGATACAGTTACGGATCAGATGCGTTAATGGATCTTTGATGTGTTCAATTAAGCTCCGATCTAGCTCTGTTTCCGCACCTTCGATCCAAATCTGAACCTGTTTTTGATGCGCGATCGCTAAGTCTCTCACCACCCGCGGAAACCTCTGAAAGATCGTACTCATTGGCTGCATCCGGGTTCTCATAATTCCTTCTTGCAGGTCGCTCGTGATCAAATCCAATCGCTGACATACTCCAGTGAACGCGGAGTTATCTAGCGCATCTGAAAAACTCACAACTTGATTACGCGCCAGCACCAGTTCTTCGACCAGCGCCATGACCTGATCGAGTAACTCAACATTGACTCGAATCGTAGATGTCGCAATCTCGCTTTCTTCTGAAGGATTTAGCTTGAGCTGAAACCCCTCAAAATTTTCTTCTAAAGAAGTTGTTAATTTAAGGTCTAATAAATCATCAGCCGCTTGGCTCGATGAACCGTCTTGGACGGCTTCTAGCATTTTGATCAGCGTTGAATAATCGGTTTCAGCTTCTTGACCAGTGGCTTCAATCTCACGGAGCAATTGGCGTAATTCGTCTGCGGTCTGTAGCAATAGAGCAGTAACTTGCGGCGTAATCTCTAGTGAATTATCACGTAGCCTGCCAAGTAAACTTTCACCGGCGTGCGCGATCGCTTCTACTTTTGGAAACGGCAAGAAGCCGCAGTTTCCTTTGATCGTATGAAGCGATCGATAAAGACGAGTAAGAGTGCCTTGATCGATAGATGCCGCTTCAAGCGCTAGAATATCTTGCTCAATGCGATCAAGATTGTCATAGCTCTCAACTAGAAACGCTTGAATATCTTCGTCATCGACTGCGATCGACATACCTCGCCCAATCAGCTAAAAAACCTAATTTCTATCCTACGGAGCTTCTGTACTAGCAAGAATCTATCTTAAGACAGAGGTTACGAATTGGAGATTGCTGAAGAGTAATGGCTAACGTTCTTCAACAGATCGTATGCAATGTCCGGCGTGTAAATTTGTCCAAGCTTACAAAAACGGGTATCGCAGAGGCGTACAATCCTATAGGTGCAGGCGATGTGGGCGACAATTCCTCGAATCATACCGACAGCCGCGCTACTCGGATGAAATCAAGCAACGCTGCCTCGATTTGTATTTCACCGGACTCGGAGTGAAAGCGATCGAGCGAGTCACGAATATTCACCACACCACGGTTTCATATTGGATTCAAAAAATCGATGTTGAAAAAGTTGATCTCTATGCGCTCAGCCCTGAATCCCTGCCTGGCTCCAAGCGTTAAAGTGTTCTTGTTTTTACCCACTAGATGAAGCATGGCTACGGTTTTGATTATTGATGATGCTGCATTTAGCCGCAGAATGCTGCGGAAATACTTGCAGGTTGATGGCTACGAGATTTTGGAGGCGGCAACTGGGCAAGAAGGTTTAGAAATGATTAAGAGTCACCATCTAAGCTGTATTCTCACCGATTTGCTGATGCCCGACATCAGCGGTTTCGAGCTATTAGATCAGCTCCAGCAATCGGGACTAAAAATTCCCACTATTATTATTTCAGCAGATATTCAAGACTCTTCTCGTCAGAAGGGCATGGAACTTGGTGCAGTTGGCTTTATCAATAAGCCAGCGAAAGAAGAGGCGGTGCGGCAGGCGGTGCGGCAAATTTTTGAGTGAATAGGGAAATTTCGATCATAGTGAATAGGGAAATTTCGATCATGAAGTCACTTTCTGCTGAACAACTTGATGCGTTGCAGGAGTTCATTAACATTGGAGTTGGACGCGCTGCTAGTATTCTGAATGATATGCTCGACTGTCCTATCTTATTAAGAATTCCGCTGATTGAAGTATTCGACACAGCCCAGTTGCAGCAGAAGCTAGAGAAGCGGTTTAATGGTGGCTGCTTCTCGACGGTTCGGTTGGGATTCTCAGGGGAGTTTAGCGGTACTGCCGAACTCCTATTTCCAACCGAGAGCGCGTCTATCTTGATTTCTGTTTTAACGGGTGAAGCTCCTGATTCTCCTGATCTTGATGCGGTTAAGATTGGTACGCTCAGCGAAATCGGGAACATTGTAATCAACGGGGTAATGGGATCAATTAGCAATCTGCTCCGTCAACATTTGCACTATGCGATTCCTGTTTACATGGAAGACACGATTCAAAATCTTTTGTTGCACAGCGGGCAAAGCTGCAACGAGAATGTTTTTCTACTCGCTCAGACTCGGTTTGAAATTCAGCAGCTTGAAATTATCGGGGACATTATATTAATCTTTGAGGTAAGTTCTTTTGGTGCGCTGATTAAAGCGATCGATCTCGAGCTAGGTGTCCCCTCATGATTTGCTCAACTGAGGAGCTAGAGCAGGCTCAGACCCAATTTGCACTGCTCGACCAAATTCCGTTAGGAAACTGTGTACTGCGAGCAGATAACGTAGTGCTGTTTTGGAATGGCTGTCTAGAAGACTGGACCAAAATTCCTCGACGAGACATCTTAGGACGATTAATCGCTGAATTTTTTCCGCATTTTGATCAGCCGAACTATGTTCGCCGATTTCAGCAGGTTTTTCAAGGCGGCGCACCCACCATTTTCTCATCGCAATTTCATCAGCATTTGATCCCGGCTCCCTTGCCGCAAGGCGGAAATCGCATCCAACATACCACTGTGACCGCCACTCTAGCGCCTACGGGCAAAGAGTTTTATGCGTTGCTCTCAGTTCAAGATGTCACCGAGCTAACGACTCAAGCTCAAAACTATCGCAAGATGCGAGATAGCGCGATCTCTGAATCTGAAGAACGTCGCCGCGCTCAACAATCTGCCGAAACTGCCAACCGCGTAAAAGATGAGTTTCTCGCTGTCGTTTCTCACGAGCTTCGCACGCCGCTCAATCCGATCTTGGGCTGGGCAAAACTGTTACAGAACGGCAAAGTGAAGCCCGCCTCAGTTAACACTGCACTCGCGACGATCGAGCGCAATGCCCAACTGCAATCTCAACTGATCGATGATCTACTCGATGTCTCTCGCATTCTGCGCGGCAAGCTTCATCTAGACTGGCAAACGATTAATTTATCCTTTGTGGTTCACGCTGCTCTAGAAACAGCGAATTTTGCCGCAGAAGCAAAATCTCTCAGCATTCAACTACACATCGAAGAACCGGTCGCCCCGATCAAAGGCGATCCCACCCGGTTACAGCAGATTGTTTGGAATTTATTATCAAATGCGGTCAAATTCACGCCCGCTCACGGACGCATCGAAATTTATCTCGATGCGGCAGAAGCAGAAGTGCAACTGCGAGTCAGTGATACAGGCATCGGTATTCCAAATGAATTTTTGCCGTATGTTTTCGATTCTTTTCGCCAAGCGGATAGCACCTCGACGCGCGCGATCAGTGGACTCGGACTCGGACTTTCAATCACTCGCCACTTAGTTGAACTGCATGGCGGAACAATCAAGGTCGCGAGTCTTGGAGAGAACCAAGGCTCAACCTTTACACTCAGGCTGCCGATTCACAAAGAAGTCTGCTCTGACGATGTGCTGGCTTGTGTCTCAAGCGTTGCCCCGGATACCTTAACGCTAGAAGGAGTTCATGTTTTAGTGGTTGATGATGAGGCGGACACTCGCGCCTTTTTAGCGTTTCTGCTCGAAGAATACGGTGCAGAAGTGACGCTTGCTGCTTCTGCGATCGACGCGCTCTTATCGCTCAAACACATCCGCCCCGATGTTCTCGTCAGCGATTTAGGAATGCCCCAGGTCGATGGCTATATGCTGATTCAACAAGTAAGAGCGTTACCTGCATTTGAGCATTTACCTGCGATCGCGCTAACTGCTTATGCAGCAGAAACGACGCAGCAGCAAGTTTTATCGGCGGGATTTCAAAAACATCTTGCGAAACCTGCTGATCCGACAACGCTGATTGCTATGATCATTGAGCAAGTTTCCAGCAGTTCTAGAGGTATTGATGCTCCTATAGATGTCAAGTTAGATATGCGATCGTGCAATTCATAAAAGTCTGATCACGTCGTTTTGTCGATGCTGTTCAAAGGATAACCGTTTTACCACGATCGTTATGCAGCAAGTTTTTCCACATCGACGTGGAAAAAGATCGACAGCTCAGCCAATGTAGTGCGAAACGTTGGTGATATCTCGATGACCGCTGATCTGTGCGATTTCATGCAGTGCATACCCTTGTTTGTGCAGATTCGTAATGCCACTGTGACGAAACGAATGAGTAGACGCGCCATCAATGCCGATACGATCGCAAGCTTCCCTTAATATTGCGTAGAGCTTGGTTTTGATGGGGAAGTGCAGGGGCATCAAGTAGATTTTCGCCCTGGATTGCCGCTCATCATAAGTTGGTAGCCGTAAACCCGACATCTAACAATCCGCTTGCACACCGACCGTTTAGATATGGTTGGTTGAGTTCGAGAAGTCACTAGCGGCGGGTGAACGGAAGCGTTACGCCTATCTTAAACATCCGTTTTTGGCACACTGATGCTAACTTCTGAAAACAACGAATTAATCGAAAAATCTGACTTATCTGCTGTTGAGAAATTATTGGTACGCACTGCACTCTCGGCATTAGATTTTTTTTGAAAACGACTGCTGCAAAAATCGGTTTTTGTTTCTATAACTGGAGTCACTTCGTCACATCCAGCAGTGAAATGCGATCGCATTCCTGACATTTCAGCGATCGCACTTCTTGATCCGCATCGACATCACTCAGCCAATCGTTGTTTAAACTCCCGCAGTTGGGGCAGGCGATCCACCCGTCAGCATTCGTATAGAGCGACTGATGATGCACTATTTCTAACGGTTGCTCTGTTTCAGCCCCATCCTGAACGTCCAAACCTGCCGTCACATTTCCGAAGCCCCCTTGCAGCCCACTCTCAGAGGGCAAATTTCCGCTCTGCCCTAGCAATTGCTCAATTCTGGAAAGACGATCGTTAATTTGTGCCCAATGCTCAAACTCGGACGGCTCCGGTGGCTCAACTCTTGCCCGATGCTGAATTGCAGTTCTTGAAGTTGCTCTACCGTCAATTCTTTAAGGTTCATAGCGTCTCCTTTACTTGTTCCCAAACACTCAAGCCACGTAATTGATACTTTGTGTACAGATATTGAAGATACACAAATGACGGATTCAAAGCGGAGTTGCTTCGACTTGACTGGTTTATCAGTGCTTCATCAATACGCTTGCGCGGCGCGAAGTTTACGTACAGCGTGTATTTATATTGACTATAGACATTATTATTTTCGGCAAGTCTCCATTCCAACCCTCATGCTGAAATCACTGATTCTCGGAAGCGCGATCGCTACCCTATCCACCCTGTCTTTACCTGCGATCGCAACTGATTGGCGTACAACAGGTGTATCAAGTCGAACTCGCGAAACGGTAGCGATCGACATGGATTCTATTAATCGCGTCTCTCGGTATGACGTGCGATTTCGTTATCTGATTGGCAAAGACTTGGTTCAAGCATCGGTAAATTGCGATTCTTCCCTAGTGACTCCGGATCAAGGTAAATCGTTTGTGCCTGATTTGATCGGAGCAACCAGAGAGATGATTAAAATTGCTTGCAGTGAAAATGGGTATGGACGAGTTGACAATCAAAGAGAAATTAGACGTGGGGTGGAAGTGCGCGGTTTTTGGGTGAGCGATCAAGCAATTTACGCTGCACGAAACACACTGGAAGACTCTGGCTTTTCACCAAACTCGATGGACTCTGGCAAAATTGCTAATGCGATCGGACGTTACTGTTCGGCACGTCAGGTTGTGAGCGATTCAGAGTTGACGACAGCATTGACTCTTGAGATGGCTAAACGTAATGCTTCCTCCGATTATACGGATAAAGCTTTTGACTTCTATAGAGCGACAAGAATTGCTGCAAAACAATATGTTTGTCCGCAGTACAATGATTGAGCAATCTTTGTCCTAAGCGCGATCGTCTTCCAGTGAATTAATGCACTCTTGAGCAGTTGCAACTCATCGGAGTGAACGTTTGTGAGTGTCAGGCGATTTCCTCAGAATTGAGGAGATGGTGACCTTCTTGGAATTGCTTGAGTTTTCTTGCTGCGTTGTCGCGACCGAGATCGCTGAGACAGAAAAGCGCGATCGCTGACTGATCCGATTTAGTCCAATTCAGTCCTTTTTTAGTCCACAATTCTAATCTCACTCAAGTCTCACGCTGTAAGTATTGCTGTGTGATTATTTGAAAATCAAAATATTCTTGGACTTCTGCATCTTAAGCAGAAGTCCCGATACGTAGTTCGAGAATTTTAGATCGCTGAAAACCTGTATCGCCTACGTGGCGGGGATTAGCTCAACAATGATGAAATCTAGCCCAGATTATCAGGACTGATAAATTCGCGATCGCTTAGTCCATGCGATGAGACAGATGAGACAGAAAATCGCGGAATTTCGATCAGGACTGATAATCTGGGCTGTTAACAAATGTCAACGTTAGAGCTTATCTGGGTGGGATTGGGGCACTGAATGAAGTTTCAGTGGTTAATGCAGTCACAGCGATCGCGGAATTTCGATCAGGATTGCTGAACGACCATCACAAGAAACTCAGCCTCGCTCGGTAACAATGTGATCTTATTGGCAAAATGAGCGGTGAAATTTGAAAGTTTCTGTGCAAGAACGGTATTTCGTCGATCGCTGGCTAATTCGATCAGTCGATTCACGTCTGAACGCTCCAGTCGGATGATTCCGGTACGGCACTCATTCAGCGATCGATAATCCGTCAGTTTTTTGAGCAATGCTGCTTTCTCGGTTCACGATCGCGCTGCTGCAAGTTCGATCGATTGCTGTTGCAAAAACGCTTCGGCGGGATGACTCATGGATTTATCCTTGGCTGATTTTTCATATTCTGACACCTGATAATTTTTGTACTTTCCACAGCAGGGAATATTGTTCAAAAAAGTCAAACCCGCCAACATCGTCGCATCTAGGCTTGTTACAACTTGTAGTCGAGAAAAAGTAGAAACTGCTTATATTCATCTGCCAACATCGTCGCGGCATAGCAGGCAGTGATCGCAGCCATCAGAGTTTTGCCTGAGCTTCTACCCATTGCTCACCCCTTGGCGCAGAGCCACATCGCTTGGAGAGACGACCTTTAACCTAGTTCGTTCGACTGCCACGATCGCGCGATTGATATCGAGGTAATCCATCGACAAAACAATCCGCTCCCCTTTGACGTAGCGATCAGGGACGATCGAGCAGGTATTGATATCGTCAATGCTGATCTGTTTTAGTTTTTCGGCTTGCGCTTGCTCAATCTCCTCGACGGGCATTCCCATCGATCGGCGCAAATCCTCTTCGACTTTGAGCTTTTCAAATTGTTGCTGAATCAATTTCACTCTCAGTTCGGCAGTCTTTCGGCAAATTTGATAGCAGTGCAAATGCTCAGTAGTCAGTGTGGCCCACTGCTGAGACAGATCCTCTCTGACTTTATCGATCGCCTTGAGTTCAGTTTGCTGATACAATTCATCTTGAAATTCTTTGCGCTTCTTGACCCATTTGTTGTTTGATCGCCAGTGTTTCAACGTGGTGAAGGGAACGCGGGACAGCTTCGATAATTCGTTCAAACTGCCTTTCTGATTTTGCACAAACCATCGCTGACATTCGGCTTCGCTTCACCGTCGCTCCATAAAACCCCCCTTTTTTGGCGCAAATTTAGGACATGAAAGGTAGAATTCCACACGGTGCGGAATTAAAAAGAAAGCGCCCGTGACATCGATCGGGCGCAGATGGACACCACTTAATGACGCGGTTTCGGACGCAAGAAGATCGGAGTATGCGATTTTGGCTGAACCTTGATCACCCCGATCGACTTGTCGAGCGACTTCTGCACCTTCTGTTCAGTCACTCGTAGAAAGATTGTGCGCTCCCACTGTGGCTCTTTAATGCCGTCGAATTTGACATAGGTATGGAGTGCCCGCCGCAGAATTGATGAATCTTTGGGAGGCTTCCGGACTGTGCCTTCAAACAGGATTGCCCCATTGAAAGGATCGATCAACTCGATCTCCGGGTCTGGGTTGATCATCCAACTAAACCCAACGGACGCTGAACTTAGGGGAATAAGCTTATTATTTTCTATTAGTCCTAACCGTGGTTGGAACTCCCTCGTCAATTTGTTGGCAGGATTGATTACTTACACCTATCAACTGAAGTTACCTTCACTTGACTTGCAGCCGAAGGGCTTACCTGCTCTGCCTCCTGCCATCTTCTAATCCGTCGAACTCACGTTCACTTAGTTGTCGTTTCGATCTTAGTTGTCGCGCGATTGTTCTTCGCATTCAGCGCGACTTTAACGTGCCAATTTTTAGCGTTCACCCATTTATGATCTGAATCATCCAGCAGCGCTGCGTTTAATTCTCACTCGCTCGTCTTTGTCACTGTCGCGACACGAAAATGTGCTTGACACTTGATGGAGGGCTGATCCCTCATTTGTTACTCTCGCTGAAGCGAACTCTGAAACCTAGCTCCAGTGAGAGTTTCCTATTTTGATGGCTCGAAAATGACAAAAGAGCAAAACGCAGATGCAGCGAAGCTTTCAGCTTTTGCTTCTACCAAAATGATAGAAGAGGGATTAGCCTTCCGCTTAACCCGAACTCAGGTTAACATATCATCCTCGTCCACTGATTTAGCTGATCTACTTAATTCGCACAATAGAAAGGCTTTCTGCCCAAAGTCAGTTGCATTTAAGTAGATTAGCAATTTCTTTTACTAATACCTCTGGTTCTATCGGCTTCGCTAGATGCTGTTGAAAGCCAGCGGCAATCGCTTGTTGTTGATCGAGTTCTCTAGCATAAGCAGTTAGAGCAATCGCTAGAACTTGCCAATCCAGGTGGGGCATCGTTCTGATCTGTTGAATCATCCTGTAGCCATCCATATCAGGCATAGCAATATCGCACACCAAAACACTGGGTCGTAGCTGTGTAAGAGCTTCTAGTGCTGCTTGCGCCGATGAAGCTTTCGTCACGATCGCGCCAGCCTGCTCTAGTACAAAGCCAATGAGTTCAAGCGTGTCTAATTCATCGTCTACAACTAGAATTTGAACTCCGCTTAGATTAGTAGCCTCTTTTAAAGGCGTTAAGTTCTGCTCTACTGCTAGATCTGTTTCCATCAACGGGAATCTGGCTGTAAAAGTCGCCCCTTGCCCGTCTCCCTGGCTTTCCGCCTGAACGCTGCCGCCATGCAACTCGACAAGGTGATGCACGATCGCTAATCCCAAGCCCAAGCCACCATGCTTTCGGGTGGTTGAACCATCAGCTTGCCGAAATCGCTCAAAGATAAAGGGCAAAACATTGCTGGAAATCCCCTTTCCGGTATCGCTAACGGTAATTTGAGCGTAAGGGTGATGGGGTGACGCGGCGATGAGGGACGCCACTTTCCCACCGATTTGCTCCAACCTAACTTCTACCCGTCCGCCTTCTGGTGTGAACTTGATAGCATTGATCAAAAGATTCCAAACGACTTGCTGTAGGCGATTAGCATCTCCTAAAACCATGCCAACCGAAGCATTCAGATCAGACAAGAGGTGAATCCGCTTGGCGATCGCCGTTGCCTGCACGATGTCGATCGCTGCTTCGATGACAGGCTTGAGTTCAGTCGGTTGGGAGTTTAGCTGAAGCTTTCCGGTAATGGCACGAGAAATATCAAGTAGGTCTTCAATCAACTGCGCCAACGTTCTTGTGTTGCGGTGAATTACCTCTACAGCGCGGTTAAGATTCTGCTCATCAACCCGGTTCGACACTAGAAGTTGAGTCCAGCCCATCATGGCATTGAGCGGAGTACGCAGTTCATGGGAGATCGTTGCCAAAAATTCATCTTTGAGGCGATTGGCGGCTTCGGCTTCTGCACGCGCCGCCTGTTCTCGCTGCAACAGTTCGACCTGTTCTGCTTGGGAACGCGCTAGCGCACGACGAATCTCGGCACGTTCCAATGCCAACCGCACTGAGGCTCGAATGCGGGGATATCGGCTCGGCGCTTTCAGTAAATAATCATCCAGTCCGGCTTTCATTGCCTCGACTGCAATTTCTTCATTACCAGTTGCGGTAAACATGACAACCGGGCAAAAGGGATCACAGAATTTAATGGCTTGCAAAATCTGAATGCCATCTATCCAATTGAGCTGGTAATCTGTGACCACTAAATCAAACTCACTTGTTGCTAACGCTTGCTCAAAACCCTTCGCTTCTAAAACTTCCTGCACGGTCAGTCCCGGAAACTCCTGCTCTAATTCGTGACAAAGCAACAGTCGATCGTCTGGGTTATCGTCAATGAGCAGAATGCGTAAGGGATAATTCATACAGAACCTGAGTGAGTGAAAAACGGGCAACAATTCAGCAACTTAACCATCTTCTACGTCAGGTCTTTGATTGAGAATGAGCCAATAGAAATTGAGTGTTTTGACCATCTCCCTCAAAGCATCTGGCCCGACGGGCTTGAGTAGGTAAGAGTTCGCTCCAAGATCATAGGCACGATTAATATCAGAATTTTCTCTGGAAGTGGTCAGCATCACCACAGGCAGGCGACGCAATCCGGGCTGTTGTTTGATCCAGGTCAAAACTTCTAACCCAGAGCGACGTGGCAACCGGATGTCAAGCAGAATCAGGGGCGGCAGGGGATAGCGATCGCGGTTTCCATACTCCCCCACTCCTGAGAGGTAATCCACCGCACTATCTCCATCACGGATAATTTGCAGGGGATTACTGAGATTTGCCTCATCAAACGCCCGTTCAATGAAGAGAATATCATCTTCGTTATCCTCTACCACCAACAGCATGTGATTGCCTAAATCAGTCATACTTTCTCCTGTAACTCAATCCAGAAGCGGCTGCCTTGCCCCACTTCCGATTCTACTCCGATTCGCCCACCCATGCGCTCAATGCCTTTGTGGACGATCGCCAGTCCCACGCCCGTACCCGGATAAATCTCAATTCCGTGCAGTCGCTCAAAGATTTGGAAGATGCGTTGCTGATGTTGTGGTGCAATACCGATGCCGTTGTCTTCAATCCACAGGCGAACCCGTTCCCCCCGTTGTTCTGCCCATACCGTAATTTGGGGCTGAACATCGGCTTCGACAAACTTGATGGCATTGCTGAGTAAATTACTGATGACTTGCACCAGCGTTGCTCGATGCCCGACTCCACTTGGAAGTGGATTTTGCACCGTGATCTGTGCTTGTCGTTCTTGTATGACGGTTTCTAATTGCATCAGCGATTCTCCGACAACGGCAGATAGATTTAGTGACTGAAGACGAATCTCAGCGCGAGTGAGACGGCTGTATGCCAGCAAATCCTGAATTAGCGTATCAAGTCGGGCAGCGGCTGTATTGATGCGTTGGGCGTAGTTTTGTCCCTTTTCATCAAGTTGTTTAACGTAGTCCTTCAAAAAGATGCGGGCAAGTCCTTGAATCGATCGCAAGGGTGCCCGCAGGTCATGGGAAACCGAATAAGTAAAGGCTTCTAGCTCCTGGTTCGTTTCCTGAAGTTCGATCGTGCGCTCCTGCACTCGTTGTTCCAGCGTTTCGTTGAGTTGCCGCAACGCTTCTTCAGCCTGTTTGCGATCGCTAATATCTCGAAAATAGAGCGACAATCCTTCTTCTAAGGGGTAGCAGTGAACCTCAAACCAGGCATTGAAGGGAGGGTAGAAAAGCTCTAAATTGACTGTGACTTGTTCAGCGACGGCTCGTCGAACACTCGCTTCAATAGGTGAGTCAATCACATCTGGAAAAACTTCCCAGAGGGTTTTGCCCAGCAACTCAGCGCGTTGTTTCTGTAACTGTGCCTCTGCGTTTTGGTTGACATAGATATAACGCCAGCCGTGATCGAGTGCCACAAAACCATCGGTGATGCTTTCCAGAATATTTCTAATCCGCTTTTGCATGGCTTCTCGTCGCAGTTGTCCTAGTTTCAAATTGGCATCTACATGCGCCAGCAACTCACGTGCAGAGAAGGGTTTAGTCAGATAATCGTCGGCTCCTGCTTCTAATCCTTCCACCCGCGCTTCTTCTCCGGCACGAGCAGAGAGCAAGATAATTGGGATCTCCCTGGTATGAGTATCTGCCCGCAATGATTGCAGTAACTCAAATCCATCAAGCTCTGGCATCATGACATCGGTTAACACAAGATCCGGTGGAAATTGTTGAGCAGCCGCTAAAGCCGCAGCACCATCGGCAACAGCTTCCACCTGATACTGCTGGCTTAGTAGCCGTTGAATATAATCGCGCATGTCCGCGTTATCGTCTGCTAAAAGAATCCGAGCAGCAGGGGGAGTCGGGAGTGGAGAGTCGGGAGTGGGGATAGGAAGTAGTTTTTCCCCATTCCCCTTTTTGGGTATCCAACGCAACGCTTCTTCGACGAACGCGCTTGCCTTGATCGCCGTAGATGCCAGCGTTGAAGCGACACCGATCTGCTCATCTGGCAGGTGAGCGGTTCCGGTGGGAATGGTTACGGTGAAAGTTGTGCCTTGATCTACTTTGCTGGTTACGTCGATCGTGCCACCATGCAACTTGACTAGTTCTTGCACCAGCGATAGACCGATACCAGAGCCTTCATAGCTACGTCCCCGTGCCCCTTTGACTCGGTAGAATCGTTCAAACAGGTGAGGTAATTCTGTATCTGAAATGCCTGTGCCTGTATCTTGCACCGTTAGTTCAACTGCGTTTTCTTTGGCTCTAATCGCAATGACGATCGCCCCTGTGAAGGTGAACTTGAACGCATTAGAGAGCAGGTTGAGAACAATCTTTTCCCACATCTCGTGATCGACATAAACAGGAGCTGACAATAGGGGACAATCGACAATGAGGGACATTCCTGCACTTTCAACCGTCGAACGAAAAATGCTGGCTAGCTCAGCCGTATAGCTCGATAGATCGGTGGGTTCATAATTGGCTTGAATTCGATCAGCTTCAATGCGAGAAAAGTCGAGCAGGGTGTTAACCAGCTTCAGCAATCGTTGACTGTTGCGATGAATCACTTTAATTCGCTCCTGTTGCTGGGGAGAAAGCGGATCATTAACATCTGTCAATACCGCTTCTGCCGGACCAAGCATAAGCGTGAGTGGTGTGCGGAACTCATGGCTGACATTATTGAAGAAGGTCGTTTTGGCGCGATCAAGTTCTGCGAGTGCTTCTGCCCGTTGTCGCTCTTCCTCATGGGCTTGAGCGTTGCGAATTAAGACTGAGACCTGACCTGCTAGCAGTTCATAGAACGATTGATACCCTTCATCGAGCGCTCGGTTTGGACTAACGCCTGCGACCAATACTCCCAATGGAGCCTTTTGCCCAGATGAAGCGATCGGCAGCGCCAGGGCAGATTGAACAGGTTCGTTCAATAATCCGCCTAATAAAGTCATGTGGCGATCGATCGCTTCCACTAAAATCGTTTCGCCCATCGCTGCCTGATCCAGCGACCAAACATCGTTACCACCTGTCCCTAACTCGAACAATTGCGGACTCATGACCGATCCGATTTCCAGACCAACTGCTCCCTGTAGTCTTAATATTTTGCCGTCGGATTCATGCAAATAGAGCAGCGCAAATGGAATATCGATCAGAAATTGTGAGATCGTTGCCATCACATCTTGACAAATTGCCTCAACGCTTTGCACACCGCCCGCTTTTGAGGAGAGATCACGCAACAGCCGAAGCCGTCGATCTCCCAAAATTTGCTGAGTCACTTCACTACAAACGGCAAGCATTCCCACTATCTGCCCAGAGTCATCTTCGGCAGGGGCATGGGAAACGCTGAAATAGGACTCTTCGCGATAGCCAGAACGCTGCATCACAAGTAACAGGGCAGGTGTCCAATTAGCAACGCCTGATTTCATTACCTGTTCAATCATCGGACCTAGAGTGTCCCAAGATTCAGCGAGTGTGATGCGAATGTCAATCCCCAAGGCGGCTGGATGTTTATCGCCAATGAGTTGTGAGTAGGCATCGTTGTAGAACTGCGTGAAGTTGGGTCCCCAAGTGAGTACCATTGGGTAGCGCGAAGCAAGTAATGTTTTAACCAACGACTTGAGACTCTGTGACCAGGATTCAATAGCTCCCAAGGGCGTTTGTGACCAGTCAAAAGCATTGATCTGGGATGCCATCTCTCCACCCCTAAAGACTTGATTAACGCGAGTAGAGGCTGTTATTTTCGTCTCATCTATCATTGTCTAATCCTTCCACAAATAGGTTAGTTGTTGCCTTGTCACTCGCATTGGTGTTCCTTTGAGTTAACATCGCAACTGCCAGGATTAACTCGTCGGGTTCAATCGGTTTTGCGAGGTGCCGTTGAAAGCCAACTCGTAATGCTTGCTGTTGATCGAAATTGCTCGCATAAGCACTCAGGGCGATCGCTGGAATCTGTCCACCTTTGTCAGGAGGGCAAGATCGAATCTGTTGAATCAGCATATAGCCGTTCATTTCCGCCATTCCAACATTGCTCACTAACACATCGGGAATGAACTGGTCTAAGACTTGCTGTAACCGAGCAGCATCGCCAATGACGGGAGGGATCGCAGTCGTGAGGTCAAGTAAAATCTGAATATGCTTGGCTTCTGCTGCCAGTTGCACGGTTTCAACTGCTACCGTAATCACAAACGCTAAACTGACGGGAGCTGCGGTCAAGCTCAACTTGCCCTGCATAATGCGGGAGATGTCGAGTAGGTCTTCGATCAGTTGAGTCTGTAATTTGGCATTACGCTCGATCGTTTTCAGTACCTCGGCTTGACGGGCAGCATCGAGCTTGCCATTTTGCAGCAGTCGCGTCCAGCCCAAAACCGGATTCAGGGGCGATCGCAACTCATGCGACAGGACGGCTAAAAATTCGTCTTTAATTCGGTTCGCTTGCTCGGCTTGTTCTCGTGCGGCTTGCTCACGCGCTAGAAACTGTTTCCCTTCTGCTTCGGCTTGTTTACGACCCTCTTCGAGGTGCTTCGCAACAGTGATATCGATCGCTGAACCGAGTATTTGCGTCGGTTTACCTTGAGCATCGCGGACAAAAATCGTATCGCGGCTTGATAGCCAAAGCCATTTGCCGCTTGAGTGTTTCATCCGATATTCAAGGGTAAAAATATCATCTTCCTGTGCAACTCGAATCCTGTCATGATGCTGCTCAATGCGTTCAAGGTCATCGGGATGGAATAATTCAGCAAGAACCTGTGAATCAAGCACTTGCACATCTGCGGGCAAAACGCCCAACATTGGAAAAATTTGCGGACTGATGTACACATTTCGTCGTTCATTCAAATCGAAAAGTTCATCCACCACCATTGGATTGTGTCGCAAAGATTTTTAAGTGACAAGCGAATTTTCCTCACTCGTATTGATTTAAGCAATTACTCCGAAGAGTTTGTTGATAAACTCGGCTTGAGACACACTATCCCCTCGACTGATTCCTTTCACTTGCCTTTGCGAATCATAACCATTGCCTCAATCCCTTGCAACGTTCTCCTTGCTGTGTTGAATGATTAAAATCCCATCATCCGGTTTGACGATGCGCTTTACGTTGCGATGGTCTTGCTCGATGATGTTGTTTAAGTATTTGCTCTGCCGCAATTCGGTCTCGGCTTTTAACGTTTTATCTTGCTTTAATTCATGCATCGCCACTGGATAAGCCGCGTTTTTATCGGCGGTAATCACTCGTGATGTTTGAGTATGCTTCGCTCCCAACACTCTGCGGAAAAATCGTGCCGCAGCCTTCCTGTCCCGCTTCGCACTCAGCATGAGGTCCAAGGTGTTGCCCTCCGAATCCACCGCTCGGTACAGATATTTCCATGCTCCTTCCACTTCGATGTAAGTTTCGTCCACTCTCCGGTAGTGCTCAAGATGTAATGATAGAGAAGTAAAGTTTCTCACCCTCCTCCTTCCATGCTTGCCTGCCCCATTTGCGCGTCTGTTCAAACCGTTAAGAATGGTCGTATCGATAACGGTAAGCAACGGTTCAAATGCCAGGACTGCGGACGACAGTTCATCGAACAACCGACCAAAAAGGTGATTGATCAAGCCACACGGGAACTGATTGACCGATTGCTGTTGGAGCGAATTTCGCTTGCTGAAATTGCTCGTGCCGCCCAAGTTTCTGAACAATGGTTGCAAACTTACATCAATGAGAAATACGCGAACGTGCCACGCCAAGTGCAGGTGACCCCTAAAAAAAAGGGAGGCTAACGATTTAATGTGATGAGCTATGGTCATTCGTGGACAACAAAGGGAACAAGCAGTGGGTCTGGTTGGCTCTTGATGAAGACACCCGCGAAGTTGTAGGAGCTTACATTGGCGCGCGCGATGCAGCAGCAGCAGGTAAACTGTGGGAATCCTTGCCACCGGTCTATCGCCAGTGCGCTGTTGCTTACACCGATTTTTGGGCAGCGTATCGGGCAGTGCTACCCAGCAGACACCATCGAGCGGTCGGAAAAACACGGACGGCAGCCAGCGGCAAAGCATCAGTCGTCAGTCGGTCGATGCCGCATTCCGAGATGTGTTTGACCTGTTGGGAATCACAGGCGCATCGACTCACAGCTTTAGACGGTCAATGGCAACCCACTTAAGCAGAGAAGGCTTAACCCTTGCCGATATCGCCCAAATCACCGGACACAAGGATTTAGCCTCGCTGTCTCATTATTTAGATGCAGATGATGAGAAAGCATTGTCAGCACTTCAGAAAATCGCCAGGAGATCGCGCTAACGATCGCACTTCGCCCTCAGAATGTTGATTGACATTTCACAACAGAACCCCGCACTTCCGTTTAGAAGTGCGGGGTTCTCATCAAAATTGAGAGATTAATGTCCTTTAATGTCCCAATGGCGAAAACACGATCGACTGCAATCCCGGAACGAGCGAGACGATTCGCTGATGCTTATTTCGTCTCAATGAACCCCCTGGAAGCGGTGAAAGCAGCAGGGTACGCAGGGAATTCAGACGCGCTACGCAAGCAAAGTTATCGCCTGCTAACAGACGATCGCGTTCAGACATACCTCGCAACCAGACGGGCAAAACTGGTACAGGCAACCGATCACACTCTGTTAGAGGTGATCGCCCAACTGAAGACGATCGCATTTACCAATATCAAGGATGTCGCAAGCTGGACAAGTGACAGCATTGATTTCAAGCCCTCCTCTGAGATTCCCTCTGAGCAGGCGCAAGCGATCAGACGGGTGAAAGGTCGTAAGCGTCCCATGTTCGGCAAAGATGGCGAAAAAGTTGGGGAATCACTGGACTTTGAGCTTGAATTGCATAACAAAGAAGCGGCTCTGAAATTACTCGCAAGTTATTACGGCATCGATTCAGACTGGAACTCGATCGTTGCAGGTCTAGCGCGATTTAATTTGGTGCTGAAAGAAGATTCAAATCAGCCTAGCGGTTGGAGAGTTGATCGACTGGAGAAAGGATAGAAAATACGATCGCGCTTCTGGTTGCGCCCAAAACGGTAATGGAGAAGCGCGATCGTGTTTGGTGGGGTGTAGGCTCAGAGAGGCGTTTGAGTCGTTAACACTGAAAAGATGAGAGGTTCCGAGGATGGCGGTTTCATCTCCTTTGTGGATCGAGACATTTTTACACCGCTGAGGATTTTGCCCATCTTCGAGAGCGACCAGTTCTCAATGTCGTTCAAACTGACCGCTTTCGGATGCTGCACTAGCCACGCTCTGAATTTTCGCTCTGCTTTGGCGATTTCGTCTGGAAAGTACGTTTCCACGATCACTGCTTTATCCGTCTCGACATGCCCCAGACAAAGCCGAATCTGCCCCTCTAAATAGGATGGCTCTGTGTAGATTTTCAATGGGAAAATGTCGGGCTTCCTGCCAAAACCTTTTTGAAACATAATTAATACCTAAGTATTTTTCTAGCCGATCGCGCTCTTTCCATCCGAGCAACCGCGATCGGCTTTTTACTGCTCAATTTTACTCATCCCGTCGATCGACCTCTCACCCAGGGCGCGATCGACGGGGTTTCGCTTTGGGCGGGGAATTCTGCCCAGTCTGGGGGAAGTTACCAAGTTAGTTATTCAAAGTTACTATATCTTGAAAAAAATAGTAACTTCTGAAACCCCTGATGTGTATGGACTTTTCCTTATAAGTTACTAGAGTTACCAAAGTTACCATTTAAAGAAGAAGGATAATAATAAATAAGAAACGAGTCCTAATTCCCTGCTTTTTTAGTTGGTACGAAATTGGTACTGCTGTTATTGCGACCGCTGAAACTTCTTCTGCATAAGCTCTGTGGGTACAGACATTACTCAATGGCATTGAGAAGGTCAGGGGTTCGACTCCCCTTAGCTCCATAGACTGAAACATTGGGGATTAGTCCCTTGCTTCAACGCCAGAGATTGAATGTGAATGACGCGCCACCTGTAGTCGATCGCGCCCCTGCTGTTTTGCCAGGTAGAGCGCTTCGTCAGCCTGCTTAACCAGCGATACAAAGGTTTTTTCTGAATTGGGTATGAAACTGACAACGCCCAAGCTCAACGTCACAAATTGGCTAATTTTAGAGCCAGAATGCTGGATCTGGGCTTGCCGAATTTGGGATTGAATTTTTTGGGCAACAGTAACGACCCCATCCAGCGGGGTGTTGGGTAAAATCACGGCAAACTCTTCGCCACCGTAGCGTGCAACCAGATCGACAGGACGAGCAACTGCGAGTTTGAGCTGCTGTGCCACGCGCTGCAAACAGTCATCTCCTATCAGGTGACCGTAACAGTCATTGTACTGTTTGAAAAAGTCAACATCGCAGAGAATCAGCCCCAGCGGTTGCTGTTCCCGCCGTAGCTGCAGCCATTCTTGAGCTAGGTACTCGTCAAAATACCGTCGGTTCGCAACCTGAGTTAGCCCGTCTAGACGCGATAATCGCTGAAGCTCTTGATTGGCAGCTTCTAGCTCAACTGTCCGCTGAGCAACCCGATTCTCTAGGGTGACAAACAGGTCTTTTAGTGTGTCTGACATTTGGATAAATGCGATCGACAGTTGACCGATCTCGTCCTGTCTCAAGGCTGGCAACTGCACCTCGAAATTGCCCTCAGTTAACTGTTGCGTTGATTGCAGAAGTTGAGCCAGCGGTTGGGTGACTTGAGTGCTCAAGGTACGGTAGATCAGCACCATCTCTACCAATAGCGCAATTCCGCCAGAGAGCAAAACGAATTGTGCTGCGCTCCAAGCGCTACCCTGCATGAGGGATTGGGGATAGACTGTCGCAAAATACCAGTTGGGCCCCGCTAGCCGAGTAAACGTGATGTATTCGCGATCGCGAACGTTCTCAATCACTCGCGCACCGTTTCCAGTCCCGTCGGCATCATTTCCAGACTGAATCAAAGTAAAAATCCGACTGAGATGGGCATCAGCCAGATCTTGAACCTTTAACGTTCCGCGCTTTGCCGCAATTTGGGACGTAAAATCGGGATGAGCAATCAAATTGCCATCCTCTCGCACAATCAAGTTATAGGTTCCTGCTAAACGATCGGCGTTGGTGCGTTCGATCAAACTGTTCAACACAATATCGTTGCCAATGCTGGCAATATGCTGTCCCGTAGCATCGTCGATCGGCGTGACTACCGAAACAATCCAATCAGGGCTGGCTGGGTCTTGATAAGCATCAGTCCACGTTGTTTGCCGCTGTGGGTCATGGTTTCGGTCAGATAGGTAGAAAAACTTTTCATTGTGGACATCAAAATCACCTGCGACCATCAACGGGCCGGGTATCTCAGGCCAGTAAGTGACAGCGACGTTTTCTGGCGACACAATCCAAGTATTAACGAAGCGATCACGCCATGCGGGTGCATACTGCAAGAGCAACTGTTCAAACCGCCGAATTTGACGGTAGAGCGTTGAACTTAGAGGAACATCTCGCCCCACAAAAACAGATGACTTTGACTCACTCTCAAACTGGTGCAGATCCTGGTGTTCTGGAAAATTGCGATGGGTGCCATCTGACCAGGCAAATAGCGGTGTTAGGGTTTCAGCGGGCTGGGCAGCGACAGTGGCAAAGGCTTGCTTGAGCAAAATGTGGCGATCGGCGGCGAGCTGAAAAATTGCTTCCTCGCGCTTGCCCCGCTCAATGACGTATTTCTGAAGCTGTTCTTGAGTAGCAAACTGCGCCTGCCCTACAATATGCCCGTAAGTCAACAAGGCAGAGACGATGAATATCCCGATCATTCGGAACAATAACTTAATCAGGGTCTGCCAAGTTAATGAAGACTGAACTTGCATAAGAGGAGTCAATTGTTTAGACGTATTCAAAAATTAAATTAGGTAGAAAAAGATGGTGGAACGGGTTTTTTACTGCTCACCATCCCATAAAAAACTCGTTTCATTATATCCAGACTTACCCCCGTCGCTCACTTCTAGTGAATTGATGAAGGGAGCCAGATGACTGGACGATAGAGCGGGACAAGTATGCACGGGCTGATTTCTTGACCACCATTCTGCAATCGAGAAGCCATTGGCTCAGTCGTCCGATTATTCCGAATCAATTACAGACAGATGTTGATCTGTTTGCTATTCCATCATTCATCAATTACTATGAACACGAATTTATCTTGGACATTTCCAGGCTGTCCAGAAGTAAATCAAGCGATCGATTGGACGACCTTAACTTCTCGGTTTAAATGGCTGCGATCGCTTGCCGCTTGTCCTCAAGATCCGATTTACCATGCTGAGGGTGATGTTCTCACTCATACAAAGCTTGTCTGTGAAGCACTCGTTTCCCTTTCCACATGGCAGCACCTTTCTCGCGTGGAACAATCGATTCTATTTGCAGCCGCTTTACTGCATGATGTCGCGAAGCCACAAGCAACACAGACTGTAGAAGGACGGCTGACGAGTAAAGGGCACGTGCGGCAAGGCGCAAAACTTACTCGTCGCATTTTGCGTGACTTGGATGCACCGTTTGCGATTCGAGAAGCGATCGTGTCGATCGTGCAATTAGGGAGCTTGCCGATTTGGTTTTGGGATAAGCCGAATCCACAACGGGCTGTAATTGCAGCAAGCTATGCGAGTCGCTGTGATTGGTTAGCACTAATGGCAGAAGGGGACGCGCGCGGGCGGATCTGTGCCGATCAAGCTAGATTGCTCGATACGATCGCATTCTTTCGTGAGTTTTGTCAGGAGAATGAATGTTGGCAACAACCGCGATCGTTTGCGTCGGATCATAGCCGATTCATTTACTTCCGCAAAGAAGAGGGTAATCTTGACTATGCTGCGTTTGATGATACTTGTTGTGAAGTGATTCTCATGTCAGGCTTACCGGGAGCCGGAAAAGACCATTGGATTGAGCATCATGCTCAAGACTATCCCGTGATTTCACTCGATCGACTTCGGCAAGACCTGAATGTTTCTCCTGAAGGCGATCAGAGCGTTGTGATTCAAGCGGCAAGGCGAGAAGCGAAAGAGAAATTGCGGTTGCAGACTTCGTTTATTTGGAATGCAACGAACATTTCTCACCAGCTTCGATCGGGCTTAATTGATTTGTTTGCTTCGTATCGTGCCCGGATTCGGATTGTCTATGTCGAAGTTCCTTGGCAAACGGTACTTCAGCAAAATGCTCAACGTCCCGCCCCTGTACCAGAGATTGTGATCGAGCAATTATTCGATCGTCTTGAAGTTCCGTCCCTGCTCGAAGCGCATCAAGTCAATTTGCCCGATCGCCTCAGTTTTGGCTTCTAAATTTATTAGAAATACGAATGTATTCTCTTAATCAGGTGATGTGCAACTTTAATAGGTTGAGGTTCAGCGCTTTGTCACTGAGATTCAGCGCTTCGTCATTGGGACAAAAAGCATCGTCGTTGAGGTTCAGCACTTCGTCATTGAGATAATACAGACTCGCCGTTGAGGTTCAGCGCTTTGTTGCTGAGATTCAGCACTTCGCCGTTGAGACAAAAAGCATCGCCGTTGAGGTTCAGCACTTCGTCATTGAGATAATACAGACTCGCCGTTGAGGTTCAGCACTTCGTCATTGAGATTCAACACTTCGCCATTGAGACAAAAAGCATCGCCGTTGAGGTTCAGCACTTCGTCATTGAGATAAACAGATTCAAGTGTGAAAGTTGCACATCGCCTTTAATCACTAAATCCAATCACAAAGAAATTACAGGTTGACACCAACAAAGATTAGTATTCTATTCAACAATGCAAAAGCATCTATCATGCGGCAGATGTCGAAAGAACAAGCGATTGGATGAAATGAGCTTGCAAAAGGAAGATTTACCTGATGATTCAAGTACTACAGAATTGGACAGAAATTGAAACAGCAACCCAAGCTTTGCAACAGTCAAGCTTGCCCACCCACATTACGATTCAGAAGAATTGGGATCAGTGGTTGCTTGCCCAACTTTTACAAGCGCCTAATGTCGATCGACAATCCAAAATTCTCGATTTAGGCTGTGGTGACTGTTGTACGCTTGAGCTTTTAGCAGCGCTGGGTTTTCGGGCTCTACACGGCATTGATCTAACGATCAAACCAACCGTTGACGGAGCCTATCAGCTTTATCAGGGGGACTTGACCGCAACTTCCTTTTCGGATAGTTCTTTTGATGTTGCTGTCAGTATTTCTGTGATTGAACACGGGGTTAATCTGAATGCTTTTTTCCGTGAAGCTTATCGACTGCTTAAACCAGGTGGACTACTGTTTGTAACCACTGATTATTGGCAAACGAAAATTTCGATCGATCAATCAATTCAGCCCTTTGGACTAGCTTGGACAGTCTTCTCGCAAGTGGAAATTGAATCCGCGATCGAGATTGCGAAAACTCACGGTTTTCTCTTAAATCACAACAACGAGGTTCCAGCTTGTACTGAAACAACGGTTTCTTGGTATGAAAAGCACTACACCTTTATTGCACTAGCCTTGAGAAAACCAGCATAAAGATGTTAGTGATCAGAAGAAGCACCATTGGGCAGAATAGTTCGACCGAGATGAGCATGAGTTAGATCAATATCTAATGGGATAGCATCGGTCAAAGATGCCCAGCGTAAGAGGGATCACGTTCCCACTCCTCTGATTTGTGCTGAAAAAACTATCCTCTAACGCGATTGCGAAGAAACAGGATGCGAGAATTGAAATAGCTTTCTAATCTCAGCAAATAGAACCTCAATCACAATCGGCTTTGCAACATGACTATCAAACCCAGCAGCGATCGCACTCAGTCGATCTTCTTCTCTGGCATTTGCAGTGAGTGCGATCGCAGGAATGCGGCGGTTAGATTGTGCAGTGCGAATGTACTGAATAAAACGATAGCCATCCATCTCAGGCATACTAATGTCACTAATAATCAAATCTGGAACAAATGCCTGGAGTTGAGCGATTGCATCTTGAGCAGATGCACTGAGCGAAACACTCGCTTGCTCAGTCTCCAGAATATACTGCAATAATTCTCTGGTATCTGCGTCATCATCCACGATCAAAATCTTTCGACTCTTCAAAACCCCTGTCGCTTGAGGAGCCGTTGAAGTCGCTTCGGGAAGTAGAACTTTAGCGTTAAAGTTCGCAGGAGGAAGCTTTACGATAAAGGTAGCTCCGCAATTCACGCCATCGCTTTTTGCTTCAATCTCGCCGTGATGCAGTTCGACCAAATGACGCACGATCGCTAATCCTAAACCCAATCCACCAAAGTTTCGAGTCGTTCCACTATCCTCCTGCCGAAATCGCTCAAACACATACGGTAAAAAGTCTGGATGAATGCCTTTCCCAGTGTCACTCACGCTGATTTGGACAAACTCTGAGCCATGTTCTAATGCGATCGTGACTTGTCCATTCTGCGGCGTAAACTTAATCGCATTGGTCAGCAGATTCACCATGACTTGCTGCAATCGATTCGGATCACCGTGAACTAGGATTCTAGGCTCTGAACTTGGAGAGACAAACGTAATAGGAATCTCTTTTGCTTCTGCGGAGAGTCGCACTGTCTCGATCGCGGATCGAATGACTAATCCAACATCAAGCTCAATCTTCCGCAGCACTAGCTTACCGCGCAGAATTCGAGAGACATCTAGCAAGTCTTCGATCAATTGCGATTGCAGTTTAGCATTGCGATCGATGGTTTCAAGTGCCTTATGTGTTGCGACCGGATCGAGCTTGCCCCCAAGCAATAACCTTGACCAACCCAGAATCGGATTCAATGGGGTTCGGAGTTCGTGGGAAACCACTGCTAGAAATTCATCTTTGATTCGGTTTGCAGCTTCAGCTTGCGATCGTGCGGATTGCTCTCGCAGTAATAGTTCATCTTTTTCGCGATTGGTTTGCTTCAATTGAGCATTCGTCTGTGCCAATGCTTGATTGGTGTGTTCTAAAATCTCGTTTAAGCGCGATCGCGCTTCATATTCTGCAATTTGCACTTGAGAAATTGCAAGTTTGACTTGTGCCTGGGTTTGCTGAGTGACCGCAGTTCCAGTTAATAAACCAATCACACATTGCATTAATAGACTAAGTTTATGAACCGTTAGCACCCCTACATCAACCGGAAACTCTGACAAGCTCAACATATGGGGATATTTCAGCACATAGCTGAACAATGCTGCAATCACACAAAAGCTTGCCGTGCCTGCACCACCCACCGCTCCAAATCGCATTGCTGCCCAAAGGAGCGGCACAAAATTGAGAAACGAAAATTGCTGAAACGCAAAGCCACCCCGACTCGTTTGGGCAACGCTCAACAGCGCGATTGCAATACATAAACTAATAATTGCGATCTTTTCAGCCCGCATACGGGGCGAATCCGGTTGGATAACAGGAGTACTCGGAGATTCCGAAAGCCAGTTCCATCGCTGCAAAATCGGAGTCAATGTTAATAGCGCGATCGGAGCAATTACCATCGTCCCGATCGCATTTCCTAGCCACCAGGGTAGAATTGAGTTTCCTACGCTTTGCCAAGACATTTTGCCAATCGTCGCTAAGATTAAACTACCGACGATCGCAGAACTCGCACAAGCAAGAACAGGCGCACTTAAGAGAAAGGCACTCACATCTTTTAAGCGATTGAGTAAGAGAGATCGCTGCCAAAATCGACGATACAGCCACCATGCGATCAAGGGTTCGATCGCATCTGCCCAGCCTACCCACTGCATCCAGCCCTGAATGCCCCAAATCGGCGCAACGAGTGTAGAAACGATTCCGGTCACAATCGCGGCAGGGGGACCAAACCAAATGGCTAACGCGATCGCCACTCCCGACGGTGGAAACCACAGCGAAACGGCTGGGTATATCCGAAATAGCAACGCTGTGTAGTGGGCAAATACAAGAACGCCCGCGCCCAAAAGGAGTGGAAACCAATTCCGCTTAAAACCGCGATCATTCATATCAAACTCAGCCCAGTTTGTAGCAGCATCTATCTTACGACGTAGGCTAGAGTAGACAATGCGCCCTGAGGCGGATTTTTAAAGCCGATTGATTTCAGCTTGCAAGAAATATACTTTGAAAGATGCGATCGTAGCAAATGAGCTAACTCTCAGGCGGATCGCAGCCACAATTCTTTAGACTTATGACCCAACCGCAAACTGATTCGATCGAGCGCTCATCTTGGCTTCAGAACATTACTCTTCAATCGATTTTAGCCGCTTTTATGCTTGGTTTCGCGTTGTTTGCGCTGGCAAGTGGTTCGATTTTTATGACGATCGCGACTCAAGAAATGACTGCGAATCAAGTTGCTTTTAACCGAGTCGCGATTGCTGCGATCGTATTTGCGATTTGGAATAGTATTCGAGCAATTGCACCTAGGAAAGAGAAGGCGACAAATCAAATGAGTTGGCGTGAAGTAGGGTTGCTCACTGCTGCTGGGGCAAGTTTTGCGGGATTTGTCGTGTCATTGGCTTGGGCGCTCGCGCATACTCAGGTGGCAACCGCGACGTTGCTCACTCACATGATGCCGATCTTCACCACGCTCGGCGGTTGGTTGTTTTTAGGTCAGCGATTTAGTTCCCAATTTTGGATTGGATTAGTCATTGCATTAGGTGGCGCGATCGCAATTGGAGCAGGAGATTTAAGTTTGGCAAGGGAAACGATTTTGGGCGATGTTGCTGCACTCGGCGCGGCAGTGTTTATTGCGATCGAAATGCTGATTGTCGAACAGTTACGGACTCGACTTTCAACGTCTACAATCACGATGAGCGAATGTGCGATCGCGGCTGTTTTAGTGTTACCTACAGTGCTGTGGAGCGGCTCATCAATTCTTCCGCCCTCGTGGGAAAGTGGCTTGGCTGTACTTGCCGCCGCATTGATTACTCAAGTTACCGGACATGGATTGTTAACGTATAGTTTGAAGCAATTCTCAGCCGGATTGATTTCTGTAGCACTTTTAGCTGCTCCGATCATTGCTGCGGGGTTGGCAATGCTCTTATTTGGGCAAATGATCCAGATGCGAAGCGCGATCGCGTTTTTCATTGTTCTAATTGGAATTTATTGCACTGTGACGGCTCCGACATCGCATAGCGAATCGATTCCAAACTAAGTCCTGCGATACAGGAACTTCTATCGGTAGAGCGATTTGTTGGATCAGTCCATTCGAGTAAAACGTAAGAGGTTAATTTTTACGGAGACTGTATTCTATGAAACCGAACTATTTTGTAAAGCGTTTAATGACCGGGCTGTTTGCTGTCTTAACGATGGCATCGCTGTGGTTCTCAACTCCGAATGCGAATGCGGCTCCAATCTTTTTTGCCAATGCTAACAAAGCAGCACAAGCAACCGAAGATGCCTCTAAAGGCATTGTAGAAAAAGCGAGAGATACCGTGAAAGACGCTGCAAGAAGCAATTCCAGCAAGGTTGATAATTCAACCGATGGAGATAGCACTGCTGCGCGGAAAGCAAAGGACGATGCAGGAACGATCCAGAAGCGCGCAGATGAAGATGCTTCTCGGACTAAGGATGCGATCGATAACAACATGGGCGCTGTGAAAAAGGCAGTTGAAGGAATCAAAGATGCGTTTGGTCAATAAAGACTAAAGCTTAGAAGTCTATCAAGTCCACTGGAGATAAAGCATTTTGCTTCTTCAGTGGACTTTATCGTGATCAATCTCCCTTTTGGCGTAGGTAGGCTGACTTGCTTTTAGCTATCGATTAGAGAGCATTTCTGGTGCAAGGTATGAAAGCTATTCCACGATCGACGTTCATCATTTTGATCCTGCTGCTGGTTGGTATTTTGGGCTATAGTTTGCAGCTTGCTCTACCGACTCGCCCGCCCAAATTTGAGAGTATTGTTGCATTTCAGCCGACGGTTCAAGAAGTTGGCTCCTATGATGTGTTGGGGCAGCCTGTGAGCAAAGCTGAAGCGAAGAACCTACTACAGACTGAATCGGGGCGATCGTACCTTGCACCGGAAAATGGCGCGATCGAGGTTAACGAAGACTTGATCAAACTGGGTCGTGATAGCTTTTATCGGGAAACTTTCGGCAATGAATACTTCTTCACCGATGTTCTGGGGGCAATTGATGGCCCGATTAATTTAGTCAGTGTGAGTCAAGCAATTCTTGCACTCAAAGGTAAAGCAACGACGAATTTACAAATCCCGATCGCAAAAGATTTGTCGATCGGCGGAAAACAATTTAAAGCAGGAACAAAGGTCGATACTGGACTGGATGTTGCCGCCGGATCACTCTTGCCGTTGGGAATGCAGGTTGTGAAGTCGGGTGCAAAACTGCGCGTCGGATTAACCTGTGCGTTGTGTCATGCCGCAGTCGATTTGAAATCGGGGAAAATCATTGAAGGTGCACCGAACACCGACCTAGATTCTGGTTTACTACAAGCGTTTGGGACGAATTCAGCGGCAATGTTTCGCCAAACAGGTGTAGATCCGACCACGATTCCCGCGAGTGCAAAAAGCCTAAGTTATATCAATGCAGCGGGACAAACATCAAAGCTTCCTGATCCAGAAGCATTAGAGAACGCGGTAGATGCCCAGTTTCTCGCTTGGTCGCCTGGTAACTTTGATTCCACCGGAGACAACAAGAACAATCCTTCTCAAAATCCTTCGTCTTATACCTTCGAGGCATATCCTTATGGATGGAGCGGATTTTCTGCGATCGGTTGGTTTCACGGCTTAACCACGCTCAACAACAATGTTCACGCTACAAATTCTGACCCAACGACAGGAGCAAACGCTAGCGAGAAACTTTTGGGGATTGATAAAGAGACCTATCTCGGTATGCTGCTGCAAAAATCTGCCGATCTACGTTTTCGACTGCCTAGCAGCGTCAAACCTTCCAGCTTTTTACAATCGGTAGATCCGACTCCCAGAGAAGCTGCGCTCAATGAAGTGATTAAAGCGCCTGGATTTCCGCAAGGTTCACTGTTTATCTTAGATGGCTTTATGGCGAGTTCGCCAGGGTACAAAGCTGGAGAGCAACTGAATGCAATGTCTGCATTTCAAAATACTCTGGCTCCGCCTGCGACACCTACGATCGACATCAATACCCTGAATCGAGGCGCAAAGGTCTTTCAACAAGCAAACTGCACGAGTTGTCATGTCGGGCGGTATTTTACGAACCATGCTGTGATTGCAGAGGATGAGATCAAATCACAGCCTTCTCGTGCTGTCGCTTTAGCAAATTTCCCTCGGATCTTTGGGGAACCTCAAACCTATCTACCGAATACTCCTGTGCCGTTGCCCGTCGATCCGTCGATGATCACTGTGCCTGTAAACACTGCACCGCTCGAAACTCGCCAAGCCGCTTACGCGATCGATCCCCCGACGGGAGGCTACAAAGTTCCAAGCTTAGTCGGTTTAGCGGTGACTGCACCTTATCTCCATGATGGCGGTGTTGCGGCAAGTAGCACTGCGATCGCGCCTCAAACCGATGGAACTTATACCGTCGTGAAACCGGATGAAATGGGACTTGCAGGCACTTGGATGCAGCGAATTGCACCTGATCCAGAAGCAAGTCTGCGAGTGTTAGTCGATCGAGATTTAAGAGCGATCGCAGTAAATGCGAATCGCGCAAATCCTGACCTACAACTTAGCAATAGTGATGGAAGTGGTCACGCTTATTGGGTCGATCAAACTGCCGGATATACACCACAACAGCAAAGCGATTTGATTCAGTTTCTGTTGTCGATCGATGATGATCCAGCAGTCACAGTTCAGGAGTGAAGCACTCCGATTGAAACACTCAAGGCAACCAGGGATATTTCCGAAAATCGGGCTTACGTTTTTCGAGAAAGGCTTGCTTGCCTTCCGAGCCTTCTTCGGTCATGTAGTAGAGCATTGTGGCGTTTCCAGCGAGTTCTTGTAGTCCAGCTTGTCCATCACAATCAGCGTTGAATGCAGCTTTGAGACAGCGAATTGCGATCGGGCTTTTTTCCAAGATTTCTTGCGCCCACTGAATGCCTTCTGCTTCGAGTTGATCCACCGGAACCACAGTATTTACTAATCCCATGTCTAAGGCTTCCTGAGCGTTGTACTGACGGCAGAGATACCAGATTTCCCGCGCTTTTTTTTGCCCCACAATCCGCGCCATGTAGCTCGCCCCAAATCCACCGTCGAAGCTTCCCACTTTCGGCCCAGTTTGCCCAAAAATAGCATTGTCTGCTGCGATCGTTAAATCACACAGTAGATGCAACACATGACCGCCCCCGATCGCATATCCCGCAACAAGAGCAATGATCGCTTTCGGCATCGATCGGATCAATCGTTGCAGATCGAGTACATTCAATCGCGGTACACCTGCTTCATCGACATAGCCCGCATGACCCCGAACGCTTTGATCTCCGCCCGAACAGAAGGCATATTTGCCATCAGTATGAGGCCCTGCACCTGTCAAGAGGATCACTCCGATGCGACTATCTTCACGAGCGTTGGCGAAGGCATCATAGAGTTCGACGATCGTTTTGGGACGAAAGGCGTTTCGCTTGTGGGGACGATTGATCGTGATTTTGGCGATACCGTCGGCTTTGTGATAGAGAATGTCTTCGTAGTCTTTTACGCTTGTCCAGTCAACTGTCATAGTAGGTTCGCGAATTTCTTTAAGTTCGTTTTGCGCCAGTTTGCATCATGATGGCGATCGGTGTTTAGTTCAAGTACCCGAATGCCCTCGGATGGAAGCGGGTTAATGAGATCGCGCAATTGCTCCCAGCTTTCGATGATTTCATGTTTTGCATCATAAGTCTGACAGAGTTTAGAGAAGTCAATATTTTGCGGAGTGGCAAAGAATTCTTCAAATGGGGGATCAAATGGCGCGATCGGTAACATTCCAAAGATTCCGCCACCGTTGTTGTTGATTAAAACGATCGTTAAATGCCCTCTGAAGTGCGATCGAATTAAAAAACCATTCGTATCATGTAACAGTGCTAAATCTCCTGTCAGCATCACTGCTTGTTGATCATGAGAAATTCCTAAAGCAGTCGAAAGTGTTCCATCAATGCCATTTGCACCTCGATTAAAGAAAGGTCGAATGTTCAAATCGTTGGGTTTCCAGAAGTATTCAGCATCGCGCACAGGCATACTGCTGGAAATGAACAATGGAGTTTCAGGCGGAAGAAACTGTGACAAAATCCAGGACGCTTTGCCTTCAAACAATATTGTTTCTTGTGTGAGAGATTGATCGATCTTGTATCTCATTTTCGATTCTGCCTCTAGCCAATCGTGCAGAAAATTAGAAGGTTCAAGCACTCGATCAGAAGTAAATGATTCGATCTCGCTTTGAATGTGAATCGTTTTTCCGTGGATTGGATCAAGACTACGATCGCTTGGATCAATCACATATTGAATCGGTTGAATTCTATCCAACCATAGTCGAAGTTCTTTACTCGTCGGCGTTTCACCGATTCGGATTACCACTTCAGGCGCGAGTTGTTCAGCTAAATCTTTGTTTCTCAGAATCGTATCGTAAGTGGAAATGAGATACGGATTGAGACTTACATTGTTTCGGACGGGTGAAAGTGCTTCAGCGAGAACGGGCATCGAGAGCGATTTGGCAAGATTAGAGATCGCTTCACAATACTGTTTCGGTGACTCCGGCTGGGCGACTCCGGCGATGATGATTCCTCGTTGGGTTGCGGGGTTGATTTGCCCCCTAAGTCCCCCAAAATTGGGGGACTTTGAGAGTGGCTGAATGTGGTTGAAAAAATCATTTGGAACGTCGATCGATATTCCAGACTGCTCGATCGGAGCTAACGGCTCTCGAAATGGCAAATTTAAATGCACTACTCCAGAGATCGGATAGTGTGTCTGCTGCATTGCGTTCAGCATTGTCTGTCGCAAATACCGCAGCATTGGTAATTCGGTTGAGGGAATTGCAATTTCGCTGTAGAAATTCACATACGAACCGAATAGTTTTTGTTGATCGATCGCTTGTCCCGCATTGCAATTTCTCAACTCAGGCGGGCGATCTGCCGTCAGGATCAATAAAGGAACTCGACTTTCTCGCGCCTCCACCACTGCTGGAAAAAAATTCGCTCCTGCCGATCCAGAAGTACAAACTAAAACAACAGGATTATGAGTTCTTCGAGCAATTCCTAATGCAAAAAAAGAAGCCGATCGCTCATCTAAAACAGGAATCGCTTCAATTTCTGGATGTCTTGCAAAAGCAACCGTTAACGGAGTCGATCGAGAACCGGGACACACGATCGCAGTTTTTAAACCCGATCGCACTAACGTCTCGACCAGCACCGAAGCCCAGAGCGTATTCACATTGCGAAAATCTAAATTCATTGTCGCGCTTCAATAAAAGCTTGATGTTCTGGCGATCGTATTCTTGCCTGAACGGTTTCTAGTACCTTCGTCATGTTGTAGCTTAGTAAATCATCCACGCTCAACCATAATCCAGGAAAAACTTGAGAGCGAATGACACCTGCTTCATCCGGTAACAGCAGTTGATACTCCCCTTCAACCAATTGAAACCAATCTAATCGATTCTCATAAGACTGCCAGAGAATGTATTCCTGAATTCCGTTGCGTCGATAGACTTGCTTTTTAGTTCCGGCATCGATCGCGGCGCTGCTCCCTGCAATTTCAATTACCAACTCCGGGGCACCCTCTAAATATCCATCTCCAGCGATTGTGATTCCTCCACCCCGTTCAAAAAACAACACAACATCAGGCTGCGGCTCATTATCAAGATCCATTCGGACTATAGGTTCAGTGCTGAGATCAATTCCAGGAGTCATCGCCTGATAAAACCCAATCCAAGTTTGAATTCGGCTGTGAGGTTTGCCATGTTGTCTATGTCGTAAAGGAGAAGCCACGTAAACAGTTCCTTCGATTAATTCAGCTTTTTTGATGTGTGGATCAGCGGCATATCTACGCTCAAACTCTGGGCGAGATAAACGATCGCCGTTTTCCAAAGGTGGAACTTTGCTTAAAGGAGTGTTCATACAATGGCGTTCAGTAAAGCTTGCAGTTTGAGTTGAACTTCAGCGAATTCCTTGTCTGGATCTGATCCTGACACAATTCCCGCGCCTGCGAAGAGCCGAGCGTGATTTCCTTGCAAAATTGCCGATCGTATTCCTACTGCAAATTCACCATTGCCGTGATGATCCATCCAACCAATCGGAGCCGCGTACCACGATCTCTCAAACGCTTCAAACGATCGTAGATGTTCACAAGCGATCGACTTTGGCGCACCTGCAACAGCGGGAGTCGGATGAAGCTCTGAAACCGCATCGAGTAAATGCAAATCGGATTTAATCACGGCACGAATCGGAGTTTGCAAATGCTGAATGTTGGGTAATTGCAGCAATCGCGGTGGTGAAAATTGAGGCGTTAAATTTAGATTTCTTAAGTGCTGTGCGATCGAGTCTACGACGACTTGATGTTCCCACTTTTCTTTGCGCCCATTGAGTAACGTTGCTGCAAGTCGAGCATCTTCAGAGCGCGTCTTGCCACGAGGAACTGAACCTGCTAGCGCTTCTGTGAATAAGCGATCGTGCTGTATTTTGACCAGTCGTTCTGGACTTGCACCGATAAATGTTGCATTCTTGCCGTTGCTAGCAGAAAAAATGTAGCAGTTGGGATACCGCGATCGTAAATTGCTTAATGATGAAACAAGATTAAATGGTAATGGCGAAGTGACATCTAAAGCATCAGCTAAAACAATTTTATTGAAATGCTGTGAATGAATCAGTTTTAATGCTGCGGTTACAGATTTTTGATAGTGACCAGAATGCGAAACCGATTGCTGTTTGAAAAAAGGTTTCGGTGAATCAATTGCTAAACGAATCACATTATGTTTAATCGATCGAATTTGCTGAATCGTTTGTAGCGTGCGATCGACAGCAGTGTTTAGATCGAGAGAATCTGAAATTTTTAGATTTGCCACGATCGTTGATTGGTCTCGAACTCGCGAGATCTGCCACGCTGGAAGAAACACGCTGGAAGCCGGAAACAACGAATCGGTTGTGCGATCGAAAAAGGTAAAGTTGCAAAAAAAATGCGCCCCAGAAAATTCGGTACCGAGCGCTCCGATTTGATGCGTTTTGCTTAACGTAGTTTGAATCGATTCTTTGATTTTGGTAAAGCGATCGCTGCCTTCAGCCTGAAATTCTAATGCCGTATCAAACGCTAAAACTGAGCCACTATTCTCAAAATAAAAATGCTTTTGATTCGGTTCCACCAATGTTTCTAAAACAGCAAGGAGATCAATTTCTTCAACCGCTATAGAAATGCTGGCAATACAATAATCAACGCTTTGAGAGATAGATTGTTTACATCTGAGAAGAAATTGGTAAAGATCTTGAGAATCAAGCTGTGACTGAAGCTGATACTGGATCGCAGGCATAACAATCGTTCCAAACGTCGGCAATCATTTAGCCGATCTTAAGGCACTTAGGGATTCACCCTTTGTAATCTGTAATGAAGTGAAGCATTTCTGCCTTTTTTGTTAAGGATTGTGAATGAGTTCGGGAATTGTTGCTCGATCGCTCACCACTTTCAATCGAAACGTATCCGGCGGAACAAAGGTAATTCCACGACGAGCAGGACGAACCGCACGATCGAGATTCGTTTCAAATTCGTACCAAGATAGCACCGTTGCCAACACTAGCTTCATCTCAAACAATGAAAGCGCCATCCCGACGCAGCTCCGACTACCCCCACCAAACGGCAAATACTCGTAGGCTGAAAACTTCTGGTTCAAAAAGCGATCGGGCTTAAACTGATCCGCTTGTTCGTAGGTTTTCGCCCGTCGATGCGCGAGATAAATAGACGGGATCAAAACCGTTCCCGGCTCGTAGGTAAAGCCTTCGATCTCGATCGTGCGCTTCACCTTGCGCGGCTGTGAGATTAATGCGATCGGATAAACCCGCAGCGCCTCCTTGCACACCGCGGTCAAATACGGAGCTTGCGAAAGTGCGACCGGATCAGGATTTTCACCCAACTGGTCCAATTCTTGGCGTAAGCGATCGAGCGACTCTGGATGCCGATGCAACCAATAAAACGCCCAAGTCAAGCCCGATGCCGTGGTTTCATGCCCCAAAAGCAGCAAAGTCATCAACTGATCGCGCAATTCTTGATCGCTCATCGATTCGCCTTGCTCGTCTCGTGCCATCATCAGCACCGAGAGAATATCCGTCCGATTTTGCAGCGATTGAGATCGACGATCGACAATCTCCGCATAAATCAGCGCGTCGATCTGCGCCATTTGCTCTAAAAACTGTCCCCAAGGGCTCCAACTCCCCCAATTCCGCTGGAGCATCGGAAAAAAGAACTGCGTCGAATACAGCGGCGATGTAATTGCTGCTAACAGTTGAGCAAGTAGCTGTTTTAATCGCTCGTACCGAACTCCCGGCACTAAACCGAATACGACTTGAAGAATCACTTGCAGCGAGATTTCTGACATCTCCGATCGAACTGAGATCGCATCGCCAACGCTCCATTCGATCATGCGTTTCTGTGTCAACTGGCAGATCAAGTGCCCCTGACTGTGCAATTGTTCTCGATGCAGTGCAGGCATCAAGAGCTGTCTTTGCCGCTGATGTCGCGCCCCTTCTTGCATAATCAGCGACTCATTGCCCACCAGAGGACGAAACACATCCGTCACCTTACCAAACTCAAACGCATCCGAGAGCGTGGTAAACACTGCCTGAATTGCATCCGGATCGCTGAGAAACACCACAGGCGGAGAATTCAGCCCCAACACTCGTGTCGTGAAGGTATCCCCGTATTGAGCCACCGCCCGATCGAAAAATGCGATCGGATCAGCCACGAGCGATAGAGTTTGAACAAGAGCAGGAGAACGCAATCCGGGCGGCGATTTCATCAGAATACTGGCAATACACGCTCTCTCCAGTTTAGGGAATTTGGCTTGCCTTGATCTGCGAAGTTTCCAATTCTTCAAACGATCGCAGGCAAAAGCCCCTAATCCGCTTTTACCTGCGGCAATCCCATGCTGTAGTTCAAAACACGGCTCTCCAAGTTGTAAGAAATCTCACCCTTGTTGAGCAGCGATCGCACTAAATGTTCCAGATCCGATCCGATCCGCCGCAAGTTGTAATCGGTCAGCGCCTCACCGCTATAGGATTCCACCAATTCATCAAACTTGCTGTAAATTTTCTGTAGCGCATCTTGGTTCCAGACCAACTCGTTATCTGGATCAACATCCAGCGTCAGAACTTTATCGCTTTCGACCAACTCATTGTTTTGCACTTCTGCCGAAAAAATATGAATATGGCGAGTCGTAGATTTGAGTAACATAAACTGACCTGGATTCACGTAGCTTGCTTTTGAAATTGTAAATGCACTTCTCACCAAAATTCTCAATCCGCTGTAAATCCATCTATCAATACTTTCCCATCTTCAAGATTGATTCCCTCCTCGTCCTATGTCCAAAGTCCTCAAACTTCTCTTTATCCGCCACGCTCAATCGATCGGTAATATCGAAAAACGAATGCAAGGTCACGGCGATTACGAACTGTCTCCCCTCGGTCGCCAACAGTCGGAAAAGCTCGCCAAACATCTCCGATCTGAATCTTGGCGACCCTCTCACGTTTATTCCAGTCCATTGATACGCGCGGCTCAAACGACTGAGATTTTGCTCTCGTATTTTCAAAAACCACACCTACCCGCTGCGGTGAGCGATTTGATCGACCCAGATTTAGAAAACCCGATCGAAGACGAACCCACGCCGAAGAAAATCCCGATCGAATACGCCGAAGAACTAAAAGAATTCCAAAACGGAGTGTTTCAAGGATTGACCTGGGCGGAAGCACAATCTCGCTACCCGGATCTCTGCCGAAAACTAGAAACTTCTCCAGATTGGATTCCGCTCCCCGAAGCCGAAACTTTACACGATGCCCGCGATCGCTCTCGTCAATTTATCGATCAAATCATGCGCCGACACCGCGACGGGGATCAACTTTGGATTGTGAGTCACAGTTGGATTTTGCAACACTTAATCGCTCAATTACTTGGAAGTGATAGATCGTGGAGATTACGCGCTCACAATACCGCCATGTTTGAGTTTTGGATTGATCGATCGCGTTGGGAACTGCAAAATCAGAATCGCTTTAACACTGATTTATGGCAAATTCGTAGATTTAATGACTCCCGGCATTTGCATTAGAAATTTTGAAGACAATTCATTCCTAAAAATCGCAATTTTGTCAGAAAACTCGCCTGTTTTGAAAGTTATGCTTGCTCTTAAGTCCAAAACAAGCGTATATAGTATCGTAGTGGTTTCCTGATCAGGGTTTTTCGTTAACTACTAATAAACTCCATGATAGTGAATGCGATCAACGATATCTACAAGCAAGCTCACCAAGGCAGTGTTGCAGCAATTATTCAAGTCCTGAATGATAAGCTGTCCGATACCGGAGTGAGAACACGCGCCATTTTTGCAAATGGTGTGCTTCAGCTTCTTTGCGAAGCGGCGACCCCGGCTCAACTCGATCGCGCAATTCTCACCGAGCGCGTCCGCAAAATTCTCGAATCGATTTCACCCCGCAATGTCCGTCGGGTGAATATCAACAGCCGAATTGTCCGCGAACAACAATTGCTCTGGTTTGAAGAAATCAATCGCGATCCCGATGGACAGCTGCTTTGGGCAGAAGAAATCGCGCTCAGACGACCCAATTTTGTCCGAGGAATGATCCAAGATTTGCGGGAAACGTTTAGCGATCGAGATGATTTGCCCAAGACGCTTTCACCCCAAGCCGTGCGCGAAAAACGCCAGTTTACCAAAGGCATTCTCGGCGGTGTCGTAATCAGCGGAGCGATCTTATTTGCAGGTTGGGGAGTCTATTCCTGGAATCAAGGCAAACTCTTCGCGGGTGAAAACGGCGAATCGGTTAGTCCTACAACTCAACCGCAATGGAAATCAACCATCAAGCAAGATGGTGATTCGTTTGCAACTGCGGTACGAGTGGCAGAACGAGCCGCGAAAAGCAGCAAAGAGGCGAAAACTCCCGCTCAGTGGCAGCAGGTTGCAGAGATGTGGGGAACTGCATCGCGTCTGATGTCCGAAGTACCAAACAATCATCCGCGTGCGGATGTAGCGAAAAATCGGACGCAAGCCTATCGCAAGAATCAAGAGATTGCATTGGGCAACGTTAAATAAAACGTCGATTGCTAAATTTGTCGATCGACGTTTCTCTAATCGATACTTCTGCCCCGAACAGTCTGCGATCGACGCGGAACCGCAACAGGTGCAAGCTCGATCTGCCGCTCCTGAACGCGATGGCTGTCAAAATGTTTTTGCCACATTGCGGGGGCATCCAAGGTTTCTCCACCGTGTTTCGTCAAGCGCTGGCGAACTTTACACAACACAGGCGTATTCACACACGCCCCAGAAATAATAATTTGTCCTTTGGTCAAGGCGGGCAGTTCTTTCAGCAAATCTCTTCCCGCTGCTTCGACTCCATATTTCAGGCTCTCTTGGTCAACCGGATTCACAATCCGCATCAAAAACTGACTCATACATTGAGACAGCACATCCGCATCAAGCTTACCGGGACGCTGAGTAATCAATCCCATCCCTAGCCCAAATTTACGACCTTCACTCAAAATTGTTCGTAGCACAGACTTACAGCGCGAAGGTTCATGTGCGGGTGCGAAACGGTGCGCTTCTTCAATCAGGATAAATACGGGGTAAGGCAAATAGTTCTCATCCTGCGGCGAAATCAGTTCCTTCTGAGTACTCATTCGAGCGTGATTCGCCTGTCGTAGCACCGCTGCACAAATCACCTGCTGTTCTTCCTGATTAATCTCGTTCATTTGAAGCACAGTGACTTGTCCCGGTTCAAATAGTTCTTTCGGACTAACCGTGTGTTCCATCGTGTGGAAATAGTTCGATCGTTCAATCTTTTCCAGCTTCCATTCCAGTGCCGGAGCCGACGACCCCGTTTTCTCGTTGCCGTCATCATCGACCTGCACATCCGCCTCCCGCACCGCTGCGATCAGATCCTGAATGCCCCAGCGATAGTCGCCTTTCCGGTGGCTCTGCAAAATCCGAAACGCTTTACTCAACATCGCTTGTTGTCGATCGCTCATTTCCGGCAGCAGCGCCAAAATATCGTAGTAATCAAGCGAAGACACCCGAATCCTCACATCTTCCGGGGTCATGACTTTCACTTTCGGCGCGTACCCGTCCGCCCCCACGAAAGCCGGATGTCCGCGCATTTCTGCCAGCGTTCCATATTCCCCATGTGGATCAAAAATCAAAACCGCCGCTCGATTATGCGGCAACAGCAATTCCTCGATCAAAACGCCTGCGGTGTAAGACTTTCCTGATCCTGTTCCCGCCAAAATCGCCATGTGTGTACTCACAAGCTCTTTCACATCCAGCGCGATCGGTACAGCATTCATCTCTCGCAGCAACAGCGATCCGATATGGGCTGCTCCCACTTCACGCGGTTGGCGACGATTTAGAATCTGCTGCAACATCGCATCATCCGCCAAAACTACCTTTGCGCCTGGATCGGGACTTTTGCGCGGATTCATAAAACCGAGCGACAGATCGAAATATCCGATCACATCGACTCCCACTTCATAAATCTCTGGATTGTCATAGGTAAAACCGACCAAAGCCGCGATCGCTTCAGGACTAATCTCCGTATCCGCAAAAATGCGGTCAGGTAAGTGATCAATTAATCGTCGATCGGAGATCTTACCGAGAATCTTGCGGTTTGACCCCGCTTCGCGAACCTCGTAGTAGACATATTCACCAATGCGGACATACCGATTATCAGACGTGATGAAAACGTACTGATTGCCGTTTTCGCCAGGCCCTTTCACCGTACCCACAACGCTTGTCGGGTTTGAAGCAGGCTTTAAGCTCATAGGTTGGGGAAGAAATGAGAGCGAATTTCGTTCAAGTGTACTATTAAAAGCGCGGAGGTCAAGCGTTCATCCTCAATTTAGTAGAGGTAATTCTGCTTTTTCTTTATCTATTCTTGATTTCACCGCCCGTAAAATTTTGAGAATTTGATAAATCTTGAACCGCAATCGAGGGAATTTACGGATACCCTCAGAGTCTCCAGATTGTAATCTGAAAGTAATGGTGTAATAAGTTGCAGTAAACGAATTGCAGTATTGGTATAAAATTACCGAACCTCTTTTCGATACCGCGCTACGCTGCTCCCCTTACTGAGTGACTGAAGCTCTGTGAAGGGAACTTCCCGAAAGTGACGCAAACGGGCATATGACAGGATGCAAGCAAAAGTTTCGCGATCGAGATCAATAGAATCACAGGAAGTTGTGGGGCGAGTCATGGATGTTGTCAACACTACAAGAGAAGAGGTGATTCGCATTGAGTCGGATCGGCTTGCCTCATTGTCTACTCATCCCCTCGAAACCGTGCCCAGTGCCTTTCAGCCCAATCTGGCAAGCGTCGAAACCACGATCGGACGCAAGATTACTCAAGCCCTCAGTCGAGCGACCCAACCCGACGCTGTTTTATCCGAAGTGGCGACCCTGTTGGGCGAAGCTTACGGCGTGCAGGCTTGCTTGATTTCAATTCAGTCCGAGTCGTCTACACGATCGCTCACCGCTTGGTTTGCTAAGTCGCAGTTCACCGCCAATCAGCAAAAAGAAATTCTGTTAAGTTCCGCGATCGTCGAAGCCGCAACGCTAGAGCGATCAGAGTTATTGATTTCTGATTTAACGCTCAACGAAATTGCTTACTCGACAAAAGTGCTCCCGATTCGGGCAGTGATGAGCTTACCGACTCACTTTCAAGGTCGGATTAATGGCGTTGTCAGTTTGATGTGTTCTCAAGCGCATCGCTGGACAGACCTTGAAATGGATACGTTAGCGCACGTTTCGGATCACGTTGCGATCGCGATTTCCCAAATTTTGCTTCAGCAAAAAGTCGCGAAACAAGCCCAATATCAAGCTCTGCTGCGACAAGTGACCATGGGAATTCAGAATTCCTTAGAGGTGCCACAAGTCCAGATCATGGCGCTAGAAGGGTTAGCTCATGCGCTGGAAATTGATCAAGCGTTTGTTTTGAGAACGAAGTTTTGGGATCCGCGCCAGAGTTTGAGATCGAATGGAGATCGAGTGCCGAAAGCCCGCGTTATGATCGATAGCGAATGGCGGCGATATCCGGTGGATTCAGAAACGGAATCCCCGTTGAGTCAGTCGTTTTGGGTGACGGATTGCCGAGTTTGTCGGGTGGCATTCCGCAGCACTGCAAAATCGTTTGTGTTCAGAGATGTAGCGGAATTTCCGATCGTTGAAGAAACTACAGAAGAACCGATTGGCATTGCGCCGATTTTTGATCCAGAGAAAACGCCTGCTCTCATGCTAGTTCCTCTGGAAAGCAAAAATCGCCTGCTAGGTTTTATCGCCGTTCAACAAAGTCGATCGCGCAATTGGCAACCGGAAGAAATCGAACTTGTCGAATTACTCAGCGCCCAAATCAGCGCGGCGATTATTCAAACAGAAACCCTGCGTCAAGTCGAATCGCTGGTCGAAGAACGAACCGCACAACTCCAGCAAAGTTTAGAACTGCAAGCAAAGCTGTACGAAATTACTCGCAAGCAAATCGAAAAACTGCGGGTAATGAATCAGCGCATGGATGAGTTTCTCAGCACCCTCAGCCACGAACTGCGAACACCGCTCACCAGCATGATGCTGGCGATTCGGATGTTGCGGCAAGCCAATCTTACGCCTGATCGCCGTCAGCAATATCTCAACATTCTGGAACAGCAGTGCGCTCAAGAGACTAGCCTGATCAACGATTTACTGGCGCTACAGGAATTAGAAACAAAGCAGGTCGCCTTCCAGCTTCAGCGCGTGGAATTACGTCATGCGATCAATGATGTCTCGCAGTCCTTCAATCAACGCTGGGCATCAAAAGGACTGACGCTCGATTTGAAATTGCCAACGAGATCGCCCGTCTTCAATACTGACCTCGCGAGTTTCAATCGAATTCTGCTCGAACTGCTGACCAATGCAGGCAAATACGCCGATCCAAATAGCACCGTTCGATTAAAAGTGACGGTACAATCTGGACAGCAAATCAAGTTCGCATTGTCAAACATTGGATCAGCAATTGCTGAAGAGGAACTGCCCCATATCTTTGAGAAATTCCGTCGATGTCAGGGCATGACTCAGAACGCGGTTCCGGGAACTGGATTAGGGTTAGCACTCGTCAAGAGCTTGGTTCAGCACTTGAATGGCGCGATCGAGGCGACGAGCGTTACAATTCCAGATTCTCAGTCTTACGAAACCTGCTTTACAGTGACGCTGCCGCAGAATTTGGAGATTGCAGGGGCGTAGCTCTTCTACACTCTCCTGAATGGAATTTTGGAGAGCGGATTGAGAAGTCAGCGCTTTCCAAAAGTGTGTTGAACTGCTCTTCTTCTGGGAGTACAGACTGGGTATAATGTCTGAAGTTATGTTACAAACTGCTGTCTCTCCTAAACCTCTACGCTGGCAACGGCAAATTTCTTCTCCACTGGCGCGGCAAGTGGATATTTCCGTGTCGGCTGCAAAACTGACGTTTTATCTGTGGTGGGATCGCCAGATTTCAGGAAAGTCCGCCCATCATCGAAATCGACGCGCTCAATGGCTGGTGGGAACGCTTTTAGATTTAGGCCCAACATTTATCAAAATTGGACAATCGCTTTCGACACGAGCAGATCTGTTGCCGTTGGAGTACGTCAAGGCATTAGGGCAACTTCAAGATCGCGTGCCAGAGTTTGACTCGAATCAAGCGATCGCGATTATTGAAGCCGAACTGGGTTATCCGCTGCACACACTGTACGCGGACTTCGATCGAATTCCGATCGCGGCTGCAAGTTTAGGACAAGTCCACCGGGCACGACTGCACACGGGTGAAGAAGTGGTCGTGAAAGTGCAGCGACCGGGACTCGATCAGCTCTTTACGATGGATTTCCAAATCGTTGGTCGATTAGTACGCTGGATCGATCGCCTCGTGCCAAATGCCCGAAACTATAATATTCAGACGATTCATGCCGAATTTGCCGAGATTTTGAGTCGAGAAATCGATTACGTCCAAGAAGCGATGAACGCTGATCGCTTTCGGCATAATTTCGCAGATCACGATCGCATTGTCGTCCCCAAGATTTATCCGAAGTACACGACTCGGCGCGTGTTGACGATGGAATATGTGCCGGGGATTAAGGTCAACGATCGACAAAGTTTGCTCGCGATCGGCATCGATCCGCGTGAAATCAATCATTTAGGAATTTGCGCTTATCTGAAACAACTGCTGCAAGATGGCTTTTTCCAAGCCGATCCGCATCCCGGCAACATGGCAGTCAGTCACGATGGCAAGCTGATTTTCTACGATTTCGGCATGATGGCAGAAGTGCAACCGATCAATCGAAATCAGATGGTACAAACCTTTTTCGCTGTCTTGAAGAAAGATACGGATCAGGTCGTGAGTACGCTGGCTGACATGGGTTTAATCGAGCCGATGTCAGACATGACTCCGGTGAAGCGAATTGTAAACGTACTGGTCGATCGCTTTGCGGATAAGCCGATCGAGATGCAAGCCTTCAAGAGTTTGCGCAATGAGCTTTATGCGGTGTTTGAACAACAGCCGTTCCGCTTGCCCGCCAAGATGACCTTTATCGTTAAGGCTTTGACGACATTAGATGGAGTCGCCCGCGACCTCGACCCGCAATATAACCTGCTGTCAGCGGCGAAACCGTTCGTCAAAAGTTTAGCGACAATTCCAGCGCGTCAAGGGGGCGGCGTAAGTGAGTTGGCGCGGCAGGCAAAGAGTTATTTGGCATATCGGATAACGAAGCCGAACCCGACTCAGAGCGCGATCGAGCGAGTAGAAACACGTTTAGAGCAAGGAAAATTCCGAATTCAGGTCGATTCGATCAAGCACGATCGAGCCTTGAAAACGCTAAATCTTTCGGTCAGAGCGCTGCTTTATGCTTGTATTTCAGGATTTGCGGCATTGACTGGGGCGATTTTGCTCGTCGGTAAGATTAGCGGCGGTGCGATTTTTGCATTTGCGATCGCGGCGTTTGCGGGTTTGTTTTTATTGCGATCGCTGATTCGATTAGTCTGGCGCGATCGGGTCGATCGAGTGCTGGATTAAGCTCGACAAGGCATGAATGATGCGGAGAGACATCAGTTCCATATTAGGTAGCAAGAAACAACTTATTCACCTGCTGCACTCAAAACATCTACATACAGTTGGCGGCTAATTCGGAAATTTGCAACGGTTGTCAACGTCAGTTCGACGAGTTTTTTCGCTTCGTTGCAAGCGGCTTCTGCCCCCTAAATCCCCCATTCTGGGGGACTTCAAGCCAAAGCTTCCGGTTCAAAGTCCCCCAGAATGGGGGATTTAGGGGGCTTCCTGGATCCCCAAACGGAGCAAGCCACTTCTGTCGAACTGACGTGTTGTTAAATCATCCATGATAGGTTTGACTTCTGCGATTAAATTGCGGCGTTTTGCTGACAGCAAAATTCCTAGTACACCTGTGTTTTTTAATCCTAAATCTGTTGCCGCTTGTCTACCAAGACGCTCATCAATTAGCAATCGAGCAGCTTTTACTTCGACAGCGAGAGCAATTGCCTCAGCTTCTCCCACGTTGACACGATCGCTTAACTGATTCACCAATTTTTGATTCTGTACTGAGTGAATCTCCAGCCAATCTGCTGATTGAACTGCTGTAATCACAGTTTCACCCGCCCTTTCGTCTAACAATTCGTCATAAACCGCATTCGGAATCAGAATCACGCCATATAGTTGATACATTAGCTCTAGTTGCTTGACCTTCGCCAAATTTGAAATGGGTGAGGTATTACTTACGAGCGTCACTGCTAAGAGATTTCCTGCAAGTTATTGAGATCTTGTTGAAATTCAGCAACATCGTAGTGAACGCAGATTCCACGATCGTCCAAAAGTTTTTGAAACTGCATCCGGTGCATCCCCATCAGTTCACTTGCTTTTCCTAAACTAATTTTGTCTTGACGAAACAGCATTAGCACAATTTCCAGAAACAATTCTCGTTCTGACAAGCCGCTTGCTCGTACAAGGTCGTCTGAAATGACCAAACTCATGGCTATCTCTCTAGATCTCTTAAACCTACTTCCTGGATCGTAGCAGCCAAAATAGCAACACAATCTTAGATAAATCGCCCAGAAATCCCGCAAAAGGTGTAGAAAGGATAGAATCACTTTCTGAAAGCAGCGCGATCGACGTATGAAATTTTCTGCTCCGACAGGTTTTTGGCGATTCTGGACGTTTGCAATGGTGACGTTTTGTTTTGCGATCGGCATTACGGCTTGCAATCCGCAGGGCTACAAAACCCAGGCAGCAAGAGTTCCGCAAATGATCGATACGGTTCTCAGCGATCCAAAGTCATTTAACTATGCGCTGATTAACGAAGATCCGAACGTCACGGGATTTGTATACGTTGGGCTGATTACTGAAAATGGATTGACCGGAGAATTAGAGCCAGAGCTTGCTGAAAAGTGGGAAATCGCGCCGGACAAAAAGAAAGTGACGTTTACGCTGCGCGAAGGGTTGAAATGGTCGGATGGTGCGCCGCTGACCGCCGATGATGTCGTCTTTACGTTCCAGGATATTTTCTTGAATGCCAAAGTCCCAACCGATATTCAAGATGTCTTGCGGATCGGTAAGCAACGCGCTCTGCCGTCGGTACGAAAAATTGACGATCGACGAGTTGAATTCACAACCCCCGAACCATTTGCGCCCTTTGTGCGGGTGACAGGTGGATTGGCGATTTTGCCAAAACATATTCTAGAAGAAACAGTGAGAAAAACGGGTTCTGATGGCAACCCGATCTTTCTCTCGACTTGGGGAACCGACACCGATCCGAGAAAGGTGATCGGAAACGGGCCGTATACGATCGACCAATATTCCGCAACTCAGCGCATTATCTTTAAACGCAATCCGAACTACTGGCGCAAAGATGCTCAAAACAATCAGCAGCCTTTTATTGAGCGGATTATTTGGAGCGTGGTGGAAAATCAGAACACGATTCTTTTGCAGTTTAGATCGGGCGGTTTGGATGTGTCTGAGCCGATTCGCCCGGAAGATTATCCAATTCTGAAAAAGCAGGAAAAACGGGGCGATTTCACAACGTATATCGGCGGCACTCGACCGATTACAACCTTTATGGCGTTCAACCAAAATAAGGGACGGAGAAATGGTCGTCCGGTCGTTGATCCGGTGAAGTCGAAGTGGTTTAACGAACCAAAATTCCGACAAGCGATCGCATACGCTATCGATCGCGAACGAATGAACACGAACATTTTTCGCGGATTGGGCGTGTTGATCAATTCGCAAATTCTCGAAACCAGCCCGTACTATCTCAAACCCGAAGAAGGGCTAAAAGCTTATAACTTTGATCAAACTCGTTCAAAACAGTTACTAACAGAAGCAGGATTTAAGCTAAATTCTCGCGGACAGTTGACCGACGCAGAAGGAAACGCGGTTCGCTTTACGCTGATCACGAATGCGGGCAATGTGGTACGAGAAGCAATGGTCGCACAGATCAAGCAAGATTTGAGCCGATTGGGGATTCAAGTCGATATCAATCCGATTAACTTCGGGGTATTGATTGATAAGTTGGATAACACTCAGGAATGGGAGTCGTATCTATTAGCAATGGGCGGCAGTAAAGAGCCGAATAGTGGGGCAAATGTGTGGTTGCCGGAAAGTCGATCGCATAGTTTCAATCAGTCTGCAACTCCTGGAAAACCGCCGCTTGAAGGTCGTGTTGTTGCAGATTGGGAAGCAGAGATCGGGCGGCTCTATGTGGAAGGCGCACAGGAATTAGACGAAGCCAAGCGCAAACAGATCTACGGTCAAATTCAGAAGATTTCTCAGGAATATTTGCCTTGGATTCCGTTGGTAAACGCACGGGTGATGGCAGTTGTTCGAAATCGGGTAAAAGGGGTGCAATATCCCGAAAGTGGTGGCGCACTGTGGAACCTCTACGAACTGAGAGTCGAGGATTAGCAAATAATGAAAGTAGCAGACAAAATCTATGAATTGGTGAAGACGTTGCCAGAAGACCAAGCGAGCCAGGTACTCATATTTATTGAGTCTTTGCAGCAGAAATCTGGAGCGAATCAAGCTTTTGTAGAACAGCCGGAGAGGTTTCTTTCTGAATACGCTGGCATCCTGAAAGACTCACCAAACTTCAACGAAGATCCGGTAGAACTGCAAAAAAGAATGCGCGATGAAAAGCCTTGAAGCGAGTGAAATAGAAGAATGAGAGAGATACAGTTTCAAAGTATGCGTCGAGGCTTTGTGGTGATTTTGGCGATCGCTTCACTCTTTCTATCAGGTTGCAATCCGCGCGAGTACAAAACCGAAGCTGCACAGATTCCGCAGTTAGTATTAGTAAGTCCAACTGATCCTAAAACATTTAATTACGCGAACAATCAAACTTTTCCGAGTGTATTTCCATTCATTTATGAGGGACTAACAAAAGAGAATGGTACGACCGGAGACTATGAGCCTGCATTAGCAGAATCGTGGAAGTTCTCGTCTGATAATAAGCGCGTCGTTTTCACACTTAGACCGAACTTGAAATGGTCGGATGGAACACCTTTAACAGCGGATGATGTTGTCTTTACATACGAGGATGTTGTTTTTAATCCGCAAGTTCCAACCGACCAAAAGGAAAGCGTTCAGATAGGAACGAAGAAGGTTTTTCCAAAGGTTCAGAAAATTAGCGATCGACAAGTCGAGTTCATTCTACCTGAACCCTTTGCCCCACTACTTGCTGCGACTGCTGCCCCAGATGGCATCATGATTTTGCCAAAGCATTCGCTTTCTGAAGCAGTCAAAAGCAAGTTACCCGATGGAAATCCAGCATTTATCTCAACTTGGGGAACGGATACTGATCCAAAGAAAATCATCACGAATGGCGCTTATGTCATTGATAGTTACAGTGCTGGACAAAGATTAGTTTTAAAGCGAAATCCGTACTATTGGCGTAAAGATCAAACTGGAACACAGCTTCCTTACATCGATCGTATTGTTTGGCAGTTTATTGAGAATCAGGATACGCAATTATTGAGATTTCGCTCCGGTGATCTGGATGTGATGGGAGATACTAGACCGCTTCGTCCTGAGTATTTTTCTTTATTAAAACGAGAAGAAGATCGAGGGAATTTTCAAGTTTTAAATGGTGGCCCTTGGTCGGGAGTTTTATACTTTACCTTCAATCTCAGTAAGGCGAAAGATCAGAACGGAAAGCCATTCGTTGATCCAATTAAGTCACGCTGGTTTAATACACTGGAGTTTCGTCAAGCGGTCGCCTATGCGATCGATAGAGATCGAATCAATACCAATCTATTTCGAGGTTTAGGAGTCGTTCAGAATTCTCCAATTTCCGTACAAAGTCCGTTCTCGCAAAAAGAAGGCTTAAAAATTTACAACTACGATCCGCAAAAATCAAAGGACTTGTTGAAAAAAGCGGGCTTCAAATACAACGATCGTGGACAGCTTCTCGACTCTGAAGGTAATCGAGTCCGATTCACGCTGCTCACGAACACGAACAATCTAACGCGAGTAGCGATCGGCGCTCAAGTTCGACAAGATCTCGCGAGAATTGGGATTGAAGTCGATTACAATCCGATCAATTTCAATGTTTTAATCGATAAAATAAACGGCTCAAGAGATTGGGATGCTCACATGATCGGCTTTACAGGTGGTATCGAACCGCAGGGACTCGCGAATCTCTGGATGACCAGCGGCGGATCGCATTCGTTTAACTTGAGTCAGCAAGTAGGACAGTCGAAGATTCAAGGCTATGTGGCAAATGATTGGGAAAAAGAAATCGATCGCTTATTTATTGAAGGAGCGCGAGAACTCGATCGAGAAAAACGTAAAAAAATCTACGGTGAATTTCAACAACTCGTACAGGAACAACTTCCCGTCATTCACTTAGTCAACGATTCCGCAATCATGGCGGTGAGAAATCGAGTTGAAGGATTGAAATATTCTGGTTTGCCCAGTTGGGGACTATGGAATATTCAAGAACTTAGAATAAAAGAGTAACTGTGTTTCCTAAACAATGAGTCAACCCGAAGCGCTCAAAGCATTACTCGACGAAGTTTCTCAAGGCAAAGTGAGTTCAGCTGATGCCCTCGATAAGCTGAAATATCTGGCGTTTGAACCTGTGGGTGACTTTGCGAATATTGATCATCATCGATCTCTGAGAACCGGATTTCCCGAAGTGATCTGGAGTCCCGGAAAAACCCCGGAACAAATCGCCCAAATCATGGAAGCCCTGCGTGGTAAAGCTTCTGTCGTGATGGCAACCCGGATGGAAGCAGAGGTTTATGCTTGGGTAAAAGAGATGGTTCCCGATGCAATCTACTATCCGACGGCTCGAATCTGTGCATTGAATCCAGTTCAATCTCCTACTCATCAAGGTACGATCGGGATTCTTTCTGCTGGAACTGCTGACCTTCCCGTTGCCGAAGAAGCTGCGATTACGGCTGAACTATGCGGTTTCCGAGTGCAGCGCCTCTGGGATGTGGGAGTCGCTGGCATTCATCGCTTACTTAGCAACGTTCACGTTTTATCACAGGCGGATGTGTTGATTGTGGTGGCGGGAATGGAAGGGGCGTTGCCGAGCGTGGTGGCGGGATTGTCAGATTGTGCAATCGTTGCAGTTCCGACCAGCATCGGATATGGCGCAAGTTTTAATGGATTGTCCGCATTGTTAACGATGCTGAACTCCTGTGCAACGGGAATTGGAGTCGTCAACATTGACAATGGATTTGGTGGAGCAATGTTGGCAGGTCAGATTCTTAGAACGGGTGCAAAACTCAAATCAAGATGATGCAGACTGATTGAGGTGTTGTTGAAGCTGTTGGACTTCTCCGATCGATAAACCTGTTCCACGCGCAACGGCTTCAACTGGAAAGCCTTCTCTTAGCAAATTAAGAGCAATTTCCCGTTGTTTTTCTGCTGCTCCTTCTGCAAAAATCGAACGATAAACGGATGACTCCTGCATAATATCCCTCTGCAATAATTGATAAATCACATCATCTTCTAATCTTAGCCCAGCCAAAATCGCTGAAGCCGCTGTTAGGTTAGCTTGTATCGTTGGATCTTGAATTTGATTAATTGCCTGGGCAGCCTGACGCAATGCCACTTCTGAATTTGCACTTTGACCGAGCGCCGCAAAAGGAATGAGTCCAGGATATTGCAGAAACAGTGCGCTGGGCTGCTCCCACAGGCGAATCACATCAAATTCATGGCGAGTCCGCTCCATATAAAAGCTGATTTGCTGAACGAGAGCAGATCCAGTGGGCTGAAGGTAGATCACCACTTGCCGCATAGTTTTGGCTGGATATTTCCGGTAGACTCGTACTCGGTAATCTAGCATCCGAAACGGAATGTCTTTGTCAGGGCGAGTCTGGAACTCTAGATGCAAAACTGACTCGTCGGACTGAAGCAAAATCAGGGCATCCGCCCGAATGGGATCGAGTGAGAGTTCAGAGGGTTTGAGTTCGGTCAGGCTGACAGCTTTTCCCAACAGCCGACTGGCAAAGTCAGCGGGGAAGTGTTCAGCAAGAAATCGGCAAGTGTCATCGTACATGGAGAGATTGTACGACTGTTCACACTAAGTTTGAATAAGTTCAAGACTCGACTAACGCAGTGCCTACGAACAAAGAGCTATACACATTGTATGGTGAGGGCAATCCTTTCATCTTATCGAACTCGGCTTAGTTTTTGGATACCTTAAAAACATTCACAAGGTTGTTTCTGCGGTTGCAGTCGCGCCAAAATTTGCTTCAGCACGATCGCACTCCAATCAATGTCTTCCTCAGTCGTATGTCGTCCCAACGTCAGTCGAATTCCCGATTTTGCTGCACGATCGCTATATCCCATCGTTAACAAAATCGCGCTCGGCTTCAATGTGCCACTGCTACAGGCAGCCCCCGCACTAATGCCGATTCCAGCTAGATTCATTTGTCGGACTAAAACTTTTCCGTTCAGCATTTCGCCATCGGCATCGGGCAAACAGAAACTCACATGATGCGGCAAGCGATGAATTCGATCGCCCGTTGTCACTAATTCGGGAACATCAGAAAGCTGATCGAACAATCGATCTCGTAATCGAATCAATCTCGGCGTTTCGGTTGATAGTTCCTGTGCGCTTAACTCTGCTGCAATTCCGAAACTCGCGATCGCAGGTAACGCTTGAGTACCCGATCGTAGTTTCCCTTCTTGCCCACCCCCATTTAACAATGGAGCTAACTCCACACCCGGACGAACATACAGCGCTCCCGCTCCTTGAGAACCATAGAGCTTATGACTTGAAAGCGAGAGTAAATCAACAGGTAACTGCTGCACATCCAGCGGCAATCTTCCCGCAACTTGAACGGCATCAGTATGGAAGATCGCGCCGTGATTCCGCACAATCTGACCAATTTGCGCGATCGGTTGCACCGTTCCGACTTCGCTTTGACCGTAAATGATCGACACTAGCACCGTATTCGATCGCAATGCTGACTGCAAATCAACGGGATTCACTTGTCCCAACACATTCACCGGAAGGCGCGTAATTTCCCAACCCCACTGCTCTAGAAGTCGAACAGGTTCGGAAATTGCAGAATGTTCCACACTCGAAATAATCATGTGTTGCGGAGTGCTGTACTGATGCGCGATACCCATCACCGCCAAATTATTCGACTCAGTACCGCCAGAAGTGAACACGATCGATTCTTCGGGCGCGTTGATGAATCGAGCGACTTGAAACCGCGATCGCTCTAAAATTGTCGCGGCGCGATTTCCCCAGACGTGCAGGCTCGACGGATTGCCCCATTGCTCCGTCAAAACTTGCTGCATTTGCGCGATCGCTTCAGGTCGCGTGGGAGTAGTCGCACTGTAATCGAGGTAGATTTGCATGAGCGGGGTTGGTCAAAGAAAAATGGGTACGCTGTTCAGAGTCGCTGCTTGAAAGTAGCAGGTTCTTTTTGTGGGGCAATCTAGCTTGTGGTTAGACTCAATCACTTTCTCCAGTTTAGTCTCTGTGTGGCACTGTTTACGGGGTGCCAAGCGGCATCTTCGGTAAGTGTGCGCCCGACTCCGCTCCCACAAGATCCGAATATTCAGGTTTTTACAAATCAGGAACCTACGTCTGAATATACCGAGCCGTATCGGAAAATTACACGATCGGGCGATAACTTAGAGCAAGTTTTGATTGAGTCAATTGCCGCTGCAACCTCAAGAATTGATATCGCAGTTCAAGAGTTTCGATTGCCGAATGTGGCGAAAGCGCTGCGCGATCGTGCTGCTGCTGGAGTCAAAATTCGAGTCATTCTGGAAAATGAGTATTCCCGTCCTTACAGTGCGTATACGACAGCAGAAATTGAGAAACTACCTGAGCGCGAAAAAGCAAGATATCAGGAAGCTCGATCGCTAATCGATCAAAATCGCGATGGACAACTGAGCGAAGAAGAAATTCGCGATCGTGATGCCTTGGTTGTTCTCGATAATGCGAAGATTCCTCGAATTGACGATCGTGCAGACGGGAGCCGAGGCAGCGATTTGATGCACCACAAATTTATAGTTGTGGATAGCAAAACAACGATCGTGACTTCGGCGAACTTTACTTTGTCCGATGTTTTCGGCGATTTTGCCCGTCCGAGCAGCCGTGGTAATGTCAACACTCTTTTAAGAATTAACAGTCCTGAGTTAGCACAGGCATTTACTGAAGAATTTGAACTGATGTGGCGCGATCGCAAGTTCGGAGTGAAGAAACCCGATCGCCCAGTTCAACAGTTCAAAATCGGTGAAACGCAACTTGATCTACACTTCTCCCCAAATTCCAACAAAATTCCTTGGGAGCAGACCTCGAATGGTTTGATCGCGAAAACACTACAACAATCGACGCAATCGATCGATTTAGCTTTGTTCGTGTTCTCGGATCAAGATTTGGTGAATGCAATCGAACCTCGTTCAAACATTGCAATTCGAGCTTTGATCGAACCAACATTTATCTACAGGACATTCAGCGAAGGCTTAGATATGTTGGGCATTGCGCTAAGTGATAACTGTAAATGGGAACCGAACAATCGCCCGTGGCAAAATCCGCTCAAAACCGTGGGTGTACCGCAGCTTCCACCCGGAGATTTATTGCATCATAAGTTTGGAATTGTCGATCGACAAACTGTAATCACAGGCTCACACAACTGGACAAACGCCGCCAATCGAGGCAATGATGAAACCTTGTTGATCATTCATAGTTCAACAGTTGCCGCGCATTTCCAGCGAGAGTTCGATCGACTGTACGCCAACTCAGCCCTTGGTGTTCCCCCCGCAATCCAGCGCAAAGTAGATGCTCAACAAAAACAATGCCCTCCACCCACTATCAGAGCCGATGGTAAGGTGAATCTGAATACTGCGACCGAAGCGGAGTTACAAGCACTGCCCGGAATTGGTTCTGGATTAGCGAAACGAATTATTCGAGCACGACCAATTAACACGATCGAAGATCTCGATCGTGTTCCGGGTGTCGGTAAAAAGCTAATGGAGCAATTAAGCGATCGTGTGACTTGGTAAACCAATAAAAGAGCCGATCGAGGATTTCCCAATCGGCTCTTTTATTGAAATGAAATCGATCGCTTAATCGCGCTGACCCATCGCAATCAAAATATATTGCAGCAGTTGAAGCAACGCATAGAGCGCAGTTGCCACATAAGTAAACGCCGCTGCGTTCAACACTTTCCGCGCCCCTTGATTTTCCTCACCCTGCAAGATGCCCAACTCACCAATCAGACGCAATGCCCGATTCGACGCATCAAACTCAACAGGCAAGGTTACACTATGGAAAATAATCACCGCTGCAAACAGCGCAATTCCGAGCGGGATAAATACTTTCCCCAGTGCGCCAATAAATAGACCCGCCATAATTAAAATCGGGCCAAAATTCGCACCCAAGTTCACCGCTGGAACCAGTGCGGCTCTCATATTCATCGGCTTGTAGCCTTTGACATCTTGCAGAACGTGCCCGCATTCATGTGCCGCAACCGCCGCTGCCGCTACCGAAGTCGAATTGTAAACAACTTCCGAAAGGCGAACCGCTTTCGCACTCGGATCGTAATGGTCGGTCAACTCACCCGCCACGGGTTCAACCGTCACGTTTTGAATCCCCATACGATCGAGAATTGTCTTTGCCACTTGTGCCCCGGTCAGTCCCGCTTTCGAGGGAATCTCAGAATATTTGCGATATGTGCTTTGAACTCGCTGCTGTGCCCAGAACACCAAAATCATGCCGGGAATCAGCAGGAGATAAGACCAGTGAAAAAACATCGCCTTTTTACCTTTTGCTTAAGTTCTGTACGAGGCTTAATTGACTGCTTTCATCCCATATGCTACCACCTGAATTTCTAGGTGTCTGCCGCAGAAACCGAACTCGCAACCGGAGCGGTCGAGATCTAAGAGTTACGTTAAAATGAGAACAGAACTGAGAGGATGAGATCGTTGAATGTCGAGGATTACTTGCAATGTGTCACTAATCGGCATCACTAACCGGAGTTAGCCACACAGATGCGTGAATTGCCCAAAGCACTACAGACTGAAGGGACTTCGCCGCAGGTGAATCAATCGATCGCGCTCTCAGGCTTACTTCCACCCCCCGATCGGACTCGCGCTAGAGTCTTATCGTGGCTCAAGGGAAATGTTCCTGAAACTCGAATTCGTCACATTCTCCGCGTTGAACAGTTTGCGATCGAGCTTGCTCAGTTGCATAATCTCGATGTCGAGAAAGCGGCGCAATCGGCTCTGATGCACGATTTGGCGAAATTCTTTAAGCCCAAACGATTGCTAAATATGGCGATTGCAGAAGGCTTAATCCTCGATCCAATCGATGAATTGAATCCGCATCTCCTTCATGCCGATGTGGGCGCGATTGTGGCGCGGGATGAATTCGGGATTGAGGATGAGGAGATTTTGGATGCCATTCGTCATCATACGTTGGGCAGTCCGAATATGAGCTTACTCGGTTGTGTGGTTTACTTAGCAGACGGTCTTGAACCCGGACGCGGAACCACACCAGAGTTAGAAGAATTGCGTGATTTGAGTCGGCAGGATTTGATTCAGGCAACTTGGAAGGCGGCGGATGCTTCCCTCCGACACCTGATTCAAGCGGGTCATCTGATCCACCCGCGCACGGTTCAGACGCGCAATGCGTTCTTGCATCAGTTCAAACAAGCTGAAGCACGATCGCGCTGAATCGCAGTTTACTAAACCACTTCGTAAAAGGAATTCAAACCTGAATGACAGAACTTTCTAACCAACAAACCCTCTCCACGCCGATGATCAATATCGACGATCGCAGCGACAGAATGGCACAATTAATTGCTGAAGCAGCCGATGAGCGGAAAGGGAGCGATATTGTGTTGCTGAAAGTGGGCGAGGTCACAGTTCTGGCTGATTATTTTGTGATGGTGACGGGTTACTCGAAGGTGCAAGTCCGGGCAATTGCTCGATCGATCGAGGACAAGCTGGAGGAAACGCTAAACCTCAGACCGATTCGCTCTGAGGGTTTTGCTGATGGCAGTTGGATTGTGGAAGATTACGGCGATGTGATTGTCCATATCATGATGCCTCAAGAGCGTGAGTACTATGGTTTGGAGTCGTTCTGGGGTCACGCTGCACAAGTGCCCTTCGGCGAACTCTAGAGCTTTGAATGAATCGGGAGATCGTTTTGCAACCTCCCGATTTTTTGTGACTGAAAAAGCTTTAACGTTTCGCATAAGCAACGAATGAAACGCCCAATACGACTAATACAACTCCTGCAATTCGGAGCGGGCTTGCCTCAACTTTAGCGAGTCCGATCGCGCCATAGTGATCGAGAAATAGGGCTGCAATCATCTGACCTGCGATCGTCAAAGCAAGCGCAAGCGCGGCTCCGATCTGGGGTGTTGCGAAAATGGTTGACCAGACATACAACGTTCCCAAACATCCGCCAATCCACATCCACCAGGATGTTTGAGCCGGAGAAGTAGAAGTAGGAAGTGGATATCTTGCGAAGAAACAGATCACAAGAGATGCCAAAGTTCCCGCCAGATATGAGACAAACGTAACCTGCATCGGTTCACCGACATAACGCCGCAGCAAAGTATTTAGAGCGACTTGAACCGGAAGAACTGCCCCACCTACAAGCGCCGCTAGAAGGTAAATCGTCCGTCCGCCCATTTTGGAACCTCCAGTTTTATTTGTCTTGAGTTTAATGCTCTGGTGGTTTTAAGTGGTGTTGTAGTCTTAATTTTTGAATGCAGGGGCGCTATTTTTGAAGCTGAATGGAATCTGAGGCTTGTTTCTCTAAGCGGCTCCTTTCCTCCTCTAGCCAAGTCTTTTATACTGAAACGATATCTTTTCATTTCCTCGGCTTGATTATGAACTCAGTTATTTGTCCCGTTCCTGATGAACAGAGACCGATTAATGAATATCAAGACCTGAAGGAATCTTGGTTTTTTCGGTGGGCAACGCTCGATCGTATCGACTATCTCAAACCGATCGTCATTCTTTGGGCGATCAGTTGGCTAGTTTCTGCACCCGTGGCAGCGGTGAGTTTTCCACCTGCGAAACATTTGTCGCAATTTCTGTTGTTCGGTTCAGCGGGAGCGCTGGTGATTCCAGGATTAGCGTTGCTGCGGCTCTATTTAGGATGGGCATATGTGCAGAGACGCTTGCTCGATCCTGCTGTGTTTTACGAAGAGTCGGGTTGGTATGACGGGCAAATGTGGGAAAAGCCGCCGGAAGTGCTGACGCAGGATCGGTTAGTAGTGAATTATCAGGTGCAGCCGATTTTGGAACGGTTAAAAAAGACTTTTAGCACGATCGCGGTTGGAATTACGATCGGGGTTGCAGTTTGGTTCTTCCTGTAGTTTCATCAAATGGCCAAATAAAAAGGGTGATGCGATTTTGGAGAGACATCACCCTTTTTTGCGAATTGTTAAAACTTAAAGTCCGGTTAGGAATCCGACTACGCCATGTCCGGTGAATGCTTCTAGTGCCAAAAGCGAAACGAAGCCAATCATTGCAAGGCGACCGTTTAACAGCTCTGCGTTTTTGTTGAAGCCAAATTGAGGCTGATCGGTGACGTACATTTGAGGCTCGATCGCGAAGTTGTTCAACTTGCCCTGGTCATCAACAATTGATCCGCTTTTCATGGGTTCTTCTCGCTTCATTTCTCAGCTTCTTTACAGACTGTAACAGAAATATTGCGAATTGTAAAGAAGTTAAGAAATTAGACATTGGCGATCGCATCTTCGACGATCGCGATTTCGGGCGGTTCTAAGCGAACTTGAGCGGCTTTAACTGAATCGGCAATGCTCTCCGGTCGGCTGGCTCCAGGGATCGGAACGATGCAAGGGGATTTCGAGAGCATCCACGCCAGGATCAAACTGTAAATCGATAAGCCTTTTTCAGTCGCCAAATCTGCGATTCCGGTGAACTGTTGTAACTGTTTGACGCGGCTCATACCACCGAGCGGACTCCAAGGTAAAAAGGTAATACCTTGCGCTTCACAGTATTCCAGTACGCCATCGTACTCTGGGTTGCGATGCCAGGGATTGTATTGGTTTTGAACGGAGACAATTTCGACGACATCACACGCTCGTTTGATCTGATCGACGCTGAAGTTTGATATGCCGACATAGCGGACTAATCCTTCGTTCTGCGCTTCTTTTGCGGGAGCGAGGGCATCTTCGATCGAGTAATTCGGATCGGGCGAGTGATACTGCCAAATGTCGATCGGTTTGTCGCCGCCGAGTGCTTCAAAGCTTTCGCGAATTGTTTGACGCAAGTGATCAGGATTGCCGTTTTGTGTCCAAGCTCCATTCGGGCGCATCAGTCCGCCTTTTGTGGCGATCATGACTTGGCTTTTATCACCAGAATAGTGTTGGAGTGCTTTGTAAATGAGTTTTTCGTTGTGGTGCTTGTCGGATTCGTCGCGGCAGTAAGCATCAGCGGTATCGATGAGGGTGACACCAAGTTCTAGTGCTTTGTGAATCGTTGCGATCGATTGATCTTCCGATGGGCGATCGCGAATTGACATTGGCATTCCACCAAGCCCGATCGGAAATATCATTTCTCGTGTAATGCCTAATTCTCTTAAATGTGGCAGTGACATCACTTTTTCCTGAGTTTCCATAACAACACCTTTAAACTGATTCTCAGTTAAGCGGTATTTGCTATATTCCTACGTCCTACTCAAGAAAGAGTTCAGAAGCATCAAGGTTTACCAATCTAATCTATTAGTAGTTAATGGGTTGAATGAATTGAGAGTTGGCGCGCACAAAGCAGTTGTCGGTTGTTTTCAGCCAGGGCAAACCGTTTAATGTGGTCGTCGCAAGCCCAGAGCGATCGCTAAACGCGCTGATGGCATCCCCGGTTTTATACGCGACTTTAATTGCACCGTTTGGTGTGGTACGACAGTTGAGGGAACCATCCGCTGCTACCACGCGCCATCCGCGCCAAGTGCTGCTTTGAGTGCCACCATTCCACTGATTGACGATCGCAGGCGTAAAGTCTCCACGCCCGTCTGGACGAGGGCGAGCATCGACCAGATTTAGTATAGCGGTCTGTCCTAATGCTGGGCAGGATTTTCCACCTGTAATTTTCCAAGTGACGGAAAACGACTGAGCTGGGAGATTATCGACAATCTCGATCGCGCCTGTACAAGTTTGCTCTGATCCTGTACCCGTGCGGAAATCTTGAAAGGTGCCTTGATAGCGCGATACTCCACTTTGGGGAACTGGAACCCCCGTCACATTCGCAGATCCAACCCAGTCTCTACCCTGAATTCGAGTGACGTATTCAGCGAGTAGCTTTCCGTTGTGTTGAGTCAGTACGAAGCGAGTTTGTCCTGTTTTTGTGGTGTAAACTGCGGCTGAAGCGATTGTGGGAAAGGTAAGCATTAGGACAGTCACAGCTAAAAGATGGCGTTGCATGAAGTTCTCCAATTGAATCAATCTTTGGAATACTACGCCGCTGTTGTGTCTTGCTACGGAAGAAGCGTATGGATTTGAGAAGAGTTGAACAAAAACTTAATGACTTATGGATCTGTTTCTAGGAATTGATTTTGGAACTTCTGGGGCAAGAGCGATCGCAATAAATTCAGAACGCGACATCGTTGCACAAGTAAGCGTTACGGCTTCTTCAGCTTGGGATCGAATGCTGTGGCAATTAATTGAGGGCTTATCGATCGAGGTTCGGTCTCGCATAAGTCGGATTGCAATTAATGGAACTTCCTCAACGGTTTTATTGTGCGATCGTGCTGGTGTTCCGATTACTACGCCTCTGATGTACAACGATGCGCGTGGAGCAAGTGTTTTGGAGAAGATTCGCGCCTTCGCGCCTGAGCAACACACGGTAATCAGCGCAACCTCTAGCCTTGCGAAGTTGCTTTGGTGGGAGTTGAATTGTGCAAGCTTTTCTGATGCAAGGTACTTTCTACATCAAGCGGATTGGTTGGCGTTTCAACTACATGGAAAGCTTGACGTGAGTGACTATCACAATAGTTTGAAGCTCGGTTATGACGTGGAATGGTTGGAATATCCGGAGTGGTTGCCGCTCAAGGAATTGATGCCGATCGTATTAGAACCGGGAAGCGCGATCGCATTGATTCAACCGTCGATCGCTCAAGAATTCCACATTCCACCGACTTGTCAGATTTGCGCGGGAACAACGGACAGCATTGCAGCTTTTATCGCAAGTCAAGCAAATGAGATTGGTGATGCGGTTACTTCGCTTGGATCAACATTGGTTTTGAAGTTGTTAAGTGATGTTCGTGTCGATCGTGCTGAATTTGGGATTTATAGTCATCGATTTGGCGATCGATGGTTGGTTGGAGGTGCATCTAATACGGGTGGGGCAGTTTTGCAGCACTTTTTTACGTCGGATGAACTGAGGGAATTGAGCGATCGTATTCCAAATCAAGAAAGTCCGCTCGATTACTATCCTTTGTTGCAACCGGGCGATCGTTTTCCGATTAATGATCCGATGCTTGCACCTCGAATCGAGCCAAGACCTATCGATCGAGTGGAATTTCTTCACGGGTTGCTGGAAGGTATGGCAAGAATTGAAGCTCAAGGTTATCAATTGTTGGAATCTTTGGGAGCATCACCGTTGAAGCGAGTTTTGACCGCAGGGGGAGGAGCAAATAATGCGGCTTGGACGGCGATGCGGCAAAGACAGATTGGGGTTTCGGTAATGCGGGCGGATCAGACTGAGGCGGCTTATGGGACGGCTTTGTTGGCAATGCGGGGATTGTCCGGATGAACTCGCGCTGATGACTTCAAAGGAGTTTCGAGAGGAAAGCGAGCGGTTCTCGAAGATTTACGATCGCAGTCTATGGAGTCACTTTTGCAATATTTGGAAGGGGCGAAGGTAGGGAGTTGAGCGATTCAGAGAGTTCTTGGCGTAATGTCTCAAGATACAAGGCATCATTGCCAATCTCTGAAGCTGTATCTTCGTCTAACGAGTCGGATTCTAATTGCGCTTCGTAGGCTTGAATGCGGTAGCCTAGGACTTCGATGATAAAGCGTAATGCTTTTGGAGATAGATTCATTGATTTGTTAACTCACTTTGTAGAATTGCAGATTTATTTGTCGATCGTTCTTTGGTTGTTGTGATTAAATCACAGATTCTTCTTTATCTCCGATCGATTCAAAAGCAATAAACGATCGCACTTCTGATCCGTAGTCGATCGCACTTTAGAATTCTAATCCTGCGCTTCCCTGTTCTGTAGTTCAATTACGCTATTCAGAATATCAATGACCGTTGCGGCATCAGGTGAGCCAATGCGCTGAAGAATGTCGATCGATTCTCGAAGATTTACGATCGCAGTTTCAAACTCTCCTCGCGCAACTAGCAACTGCGACATCATTGCTAAGGTGAGGGTAATTTGAAGGGTTTTCATTTCTGCGATCGCATGAGATACGGAACGAGTTCTGGATATTGAGGAAACAAACCATCAATACTGAGTAGCGTTGCTTCGTAGACTAAAGACGTTGCAATAATTAAGCGATCGAACGGGTCGCGATGAATTGGAGATAGATTGACCGCTCGATAGGCGATTTCAGCCGTTAACGGAAATAGGACAACGCCAGAAGGTTCTAATGCTTCTTGTAACCACTGATCTGCCGAGCAAGGTAAAGTGAGCCGCCCTCGCTGGTGAGCAAGCGCAATTTCATAACAAGACACAGGAGAAACTCCAACTCGATCAGCATTCTCGATCAGGGTGTTCCAATCAGTCGGAAAGCGATCGAGATCTTGATTAATAAACCAAAACCAGAGATGAGTATCGAGGAGAATTACTTCAGGCATTCCCACTCTTGCTCGTCAACAATTGGACTGACTAGATCGCCAAGCGTTTCTCCTTTTCCGACAACCGCAGCGGAAGGCGATCGACGTTTACCAGAGACAGGCGCAGCATTCCGTCGCGCTTTCGCAGTAGATAAAAACGCCACAAGTTCCTGAATCAAATCATCAGGAGCTTGAGCAATTTCGTGTAGGAGTTGTTCTCGATCTGTCATTTTGATTTCTTGAAGTAAAACAGTAGAACTATTGCTGTGATTGTAACCAGTTCAAACAGTGACTTAGGAACGCGGATCAGTTGCACTCACTTCGAGCGCTCCATCTCGTTTCACCTCTTCCGAAGTTGCCCAACTTCCTGAAACTCCTGGTAGATTCACCAACGCATCTGCGGCAACGATCGCGCCTTTTCCTTCGATCGTGATTCTAATCTCTGACATAAGCGACTCCACCGAACAATAATACTCAGAGAAACTACAGACTTACCTTTGTTTCCGAAGCGACTCTCTGGTTTTTATCTTAACGTCTCAAAATCAAATTAAAAGAGGCACAGGATTACCCCATGCCTCTTTCGCGATCGTGAGTTGTGATGTGGTTAATTCGTCGAAACCGACTGACCATTAACAGATTTCGAGCCATTCTTTTCAACGGTCAGCGTCGGTAGTGCTTCGGCTGAAGGTTGAGGAGCAGCTTTCGATCGCTTGCGATTTGAGCCGCCTGCTTTGCTGTATTCGATGCTGGATTTACCGTATTTGGTAGCAACTCCGCTCAACATTCGTTCCGACATTTCGGAAAGGGCTTTCTCGGTTTGTTCCAGATTCGTGCGGGCTTCATCGACTCTCGACAAAAGCGTATTGTACATTTCCAGCGATGTGCGAGCTTGTTCCGTCAGTCCAGCGTAGTTGTCGGTTGTTAACCCGTAGCCGAGATCGAGATGTTCATTGATCGATTTGAGCAAAGCTAACCGTCGTTGTGCTTTGTCGATCGCAGAAGAGCCGCGTGTTTTCAGTGCCATAGGAGTGTTGCCCCAATTGATTTAAGTTTTCTCTAAGCTAATTCCGCTTTCTCCTCAATGAGATTCGTATTTCTATTTATTTATTGAGTCTGAAAGTTAAATATTTCGCGTTGTTTCTGCATATTTGTCCGTGTATACGTAGAGAAATCAAAAATCAAATGTCTTGAAGCAGCAAATGAATATCCCGAAATCAAAAATGGGTATCCCAAAATCAAAAATGGATGTCTTAAAACAACAGATAGACATCCCAAAATTGAAAACGGACATTCCGAAATCGAAAATGGATGTCTCAAAACGACAAATGGACATCCCAAAATGAAATGGTATCTGTCACTCAAGCTGGCTCATATAAAATAATGCGATTGCCATCGGGATCGTAAGCATATGCCTCTCGTCCATGAGAAACCGATCGAATCTCACCCACATAGGCATCGACTCGATCGAGATGTTCGATCGAACTTTCCAAATTCTCAATCTGCACACACAAACTCACCGCTGGAAATAATGTAATCGGCGCTTTCTCTGGCGACTCTTCCGCAGTCGGGCGATAAATTCCCAATCGAATCCCAAACGTCTCGAACTCGGCATACTTCTGAGGCGCGAAAACTTGCGGTTCTTGCTGGAATAAATGGCGATAAAACTGCACCGATCGATTAAACTGAACCGCCGCGATCGTCACCCAAGCCTTTTGAATTCGCATAAAAATACTCTTACAGACATAAGCCATTTTGAGCCAAAACGTTAGAGTAAATGGGAACAGTATTGAGGAAACTGCGATGACCGCTACACTCTCTGCGCCTCAGTCCGTGACATCTTGGTTGGGCGATGAAGGCGAAGATTTGCTGACCCACAAAGCCAAAGTTTCTCAAGACTTACTCCATTTGCCGGGACCGGATTTTCTCGATCGTATTTTCGTACAAAGCGATCGCTCTCCTCAAGTGCTTCGGAGTTTGCGCCAGCTTTATTCGTTCGGACGCTTGGCAAATACTGGATATATTTCGATCTTGCCGGTGGATCAAGGGATTGAACATTCGGCAGGCGCTTCGTTTGCTCCAAATCCGATCTATTTTGATAGCGAGAATATTATCAAATTAGCGATCGAAGGGGGCTGTAATGCAGTTGCGACTACGCTCGGCGTTCTAGGCAGCGTTTCGCGCAAATATGCTCACAAGATTCCGTTCATCGTCAAGCTCAATCACAATGAGCTTCTCACCTTTCCGAATCAATACGATCAGGTGATGTTTGCCTCGGTCGAGCAAGCTTGGAATCTGGGAGCGGTTGCGGTTGGAGCCACGATTTATTTTGGATCAGAAAACTCGACGCGCCAAATTCAGGAAGTCAGTCAAGCATTTGCCCTCGCACATGAATACGGCATGGCGACGATTCTTTGGTGCTATCTACGGAATAATGCGTTTAAGCAAGACAAAGACTATCACCTCGCGGCAGATTTGACCGGGCAGGCGAATCACTTAGGAGTGACGATCGAAGCTGACATTATTAAGCAAAAACTTCCTGAGATCAATAACGGTTACGGTGCAGTAGCGAAAGCAACTGGAGAAAGCTACGGCAAAACCGATCCAAAAGTCTATAGCGAATTGACGACTGACCACCCGATCGATTTAACTCGCTATCAGTTGCTCAATTGTTACGCCGGACGTGCGGGATTGATCAATTCTGGAGGTGCATCGGGCAAGAATGATTTTGCCGAAGCGATTCGGACAGCGGTTGTGAACAAGCGCGCGGGAGGAACGGGACTGATTTCGGGAAGAAAGACATTTCAGCGACCGTTTGAGGATGGCGTGAAATTGTTTCATGCGATTCAGGATGTTTACTTATCGTCCGAGATTACGATCGCGTAAAAGTTCGGTTAAAACTTAGGGTTTAATTTTCGGGGATCACGATAGAATCTAAATCCCGATGGGGATTCTATTGTGATTCCCGACTTAACCTTCACGTTCTGAATATTGACATGAAACTGGCAGCACGAGTAAGTCAGGTTACGCCTTCTCTGACCCTTGCGATCGACGCAAAAGCAAAAGCAATGAAGCGAGACGGAGTTGATATCTGTAGCTTTAGTGCAGGTGAACCTGACTTCGATACGCCAGATCACATCAAACAAGCCGCAACCGATGCCTTAAAACAAGGGAAAACGCGCTACGGCCCGGCGGCAGGTGAGCCACTTTTAAGAGAAGCGATCATATCGAAACTTCATCGAGAAAATCATCTCACTTACCAACCCGAAAACATCATCGTGACGAATGGCGGCAAACATTCGCTCTACAACTTAATGATGGTGCTAATCGATCCCGGCGATGAAGTGATCATTCCCGCACCTTATTGGGTGAGTTATCCCGAAATGGTGAAACTCGCAGGCGGAACTCCGATCGTCGTTAAAACGACCGCAGAGACTCAATTCAAGATCACGCCTGACCAACTGCGACAAGCGATCACCGATAAAACAAAGCTGTTCATTCTGAATTCACCTTCAAATCCAACGGGAATGGTTTACACGCCCGATGAGATTCGCGCGATCGCAGAAGTCATCGTCGAGAAACAAATTTACGTCGTCTCAGATGAGATTTACGAACGCTTACTCTATGACGGAGCAGAGCATCTAAGCATTGCGGCAGCGAGTCCAGAAGCATTCGATCTCACAATCATCAGTCATGGGTTTGCCAAAGCGTATTCGATGACCGGCTGGCGCGTCGGTTATTTGGTGGGCAATGTTGATCTGATCAAAGCAGCAAGTAAGATTCAGGGACACAGCACCTCGAATGTCTGTACCTTTGCTCAATATGGCGCGATCGCAGCGTACGAAGATCCTCGATCGAACGAATCGGTTGAGATCATGCGTCAAGCTTTTGCAGAACGACGACAAGCAATTTTTGATCTCGTTTGTGCAATTCCAGGCTTGAGTTGTATTAAACCGGATGGCGCATTCTATCTGATGATCGATATCAGTAAACTTGGGATGACTTCGCTAGAGTTTTGTGATGGATTGTTGACAGAACAAGAAGTCGCTGCGATTCCGGGGATTGCGTTTGATGCAGATGATCATATTCGATTGTCCTACGCGACCGATATGGCAACGATCGAGAAAGGCATCGATCGTTTAGCCACCTTCGTTAAATCAAAGCTATAGATGCACTCCAGGTCGATGTAGATAAAACTTGTTGGCTGTGAGTGTTTTTGAAATTAGCGTATGGGGTGAAAAGAAGACCGAGTGAGCCGTCAAGATAAACTGTTGGTCAAAATTCTGTTGGGAACCTCTGATGCTAATATTGCCTTTGAACCCCTATGTCAGCTTCTCGTGAATTTGGGGTTTGAAAAACGCATTCAAGGCAGCCATCACATCTTCTCTAAAGAGGGAATCGAAGATATCTTAAATCTTCAGCCCAAACAAGGAAAAGCTAAGCCATATCAGGTTAAACAAGTTCGCAACATCATTTTGAGATACCAACTTGGAGGAGAAGATGAAGATTCGGTATGAACTCATCATCTATTGGAGTGAAATCGATCAGGCTTTCATTGTTGAAGTGCCCGAACTGCCAGGTTGTGCCGCAGATGGCGAAACCTATCAGGAGGCTGTGCAAAATGTTGAAGTCATCATTCAGCAATGGATTACCACAGCGCAAGAGCTAGGACGACCGATTCCAGAACCTAAAGGTCGATTGCTTTTTGCTTAGACTGTTGGAGGAAACACAGATGAGCCAACTAACGCAAGTTTCCCAAGTAGAGATCGCGCGGCAAAAGCAATCATTTATCGCTTTACGTCAGCGGTTGCGACCTGCTTCTTTTAAAGAGGCTGAAGTAATTTTGGGTCAGCGCGAACAAGTTGAACCAGAAGCGGAATTAACTCCTAGAATTGTTGAGCGCTTGCGGCAGCGGATTCGCGATCGCTCAAATCGAAACTCTGAATCATGATGAAATTTGGCGCAAAATGGCTTTGGAAGCCTCTATTCATGGTGCTTCGCATTTATGCGATCGTGTGTTTCGTGCTGTTTCTCATACAGTCGCGGTTTATCTTCTTTCCCACGCACACGATTTACAAAACGCCTGCCGATTTAGGTTTATCGGCTCAAGAAGTTTGGCTTCCAGTGAAAACTTGGTTGGGTAAAACCGAGCGAATTCATGGTTGGTGGCTTCCGGGCAAAGATCCGAACTTAGGAACCGTGCTTTATTTTCACGGTAACGGCGGCACGTTGGGCGGCGTTGATCAAATGAATCGAATTCATCAGCTTGGGTTTTCGGTGCTGGTGATTAGCTATCGGGGATATGGCAAAAGTGAAGGCGGATTTCCTTCTGAATCGCAAGTTTACGAAGATGCTCAAACGGGTTGGAACTATTTGATTAACGATCGCAAAATTTCACCGAATCAAATCACGATTTACGGTTACTCGATCGGAGGCGCAGTCGCGATCGACCTTGCAGCCAAACACCCTGATGCAAGAGCGCTAATTGTTCAAAGCTCTTTCACATCGATGAAAGAAATGGCGGTGCGGCAGAAATATTTTCGGTTGTTTCCGTTGGAGATTATTTTGACGCAGCGATTTAACTCGATCGACAAAGTAAAATCGCTCAAAATGCCCGTGCTGTACTTTCACGGTGATGCTGATACTTTGATTCCGCCTGCGATGAGTCAAGCTTTGTATGATGCAACTCCCACTCCGAAACAATTATTATTTATTCGCGGCGCAAATCACAACGATGCAGAATTTACAATTGAACACTTAGAAGCGATTCAGAAATTCGTTCAAACGGTTCGATGATCAGAGTGCTGTAAGAAAAGAAACCCGAAGAACTTCCGCCCGCAGAATAATTGCTATGACTGACTTACCGCCGTTAAATTCCGACACCATTTGGGCGATTCTTAAAGATACGATCGATGATGCGATCGTCAATCGTTTGGTTTGCTATTACCTCGGTTATGACAATAAAACCGTTGATTCAAACTGGTTAGAGGCATATCCTGAACCGCCAAATTTCATCGAAAGTCGTCCTGCCGTAGTGAAATTAACGCGATCGATTCCACCAGAAAATAAGCAGCTATTAAAAGAACAGCTTGGTTTCGCAGGTTATACCGTCGATGAACTCGTACCGCGAAAAACTCGACGTGCAACAATGGCAAACTGGTTGCTAAGTTATATGCAGCAGAATGGAATTCAACTTTAGGAGACGCGCATTATGGGAATCGAACGCCGGATGTCGAGAGCCATGTTTCTCGCCGCTGAGACGGTTCAGCTTCGTCAAGTTTGCTTTACGCCTGGAAGAGTTTATCAACCGGGTCGCTACATTGCAGGTGACCTTCCCGATGTTGCTTTTGAAATGGGTTTAGTCGATAGATTACCTCCAGTGAGGGGTAAGAGTGCAGAAATTCGCGAACAACCGGATGAAGAATGATCCTTATGCTTGGATTGAACAATCGTTAAGCGCGATCAACCGAGCAGGCTGGCATCGATCGACAAAAACCATCGATCGCCCCGGTGCAGTGGTTCAAATTGGCGATCGCACTTATCTAAACTTCGCCAGTAATGATTATTTAGGATTAGCAACAGACGATCGCTTAATCAATGCTGCAATTGAAGCAACTCAACAATACGGAACGGGTAGCACTGGATCAAGATTGCTTACGGGACATCGAGCTTTGCATCGAGAGCTAGAAATTGCGATCGCACAATTCAAACAAACCGAAGATGCGATCGTATTTAGCTCTGGATATTTAGCGAACTTGGGTACGATCGCTGCATTAGTTGGCAAACGCGATCTAATCCTCTCGGATCAATACAATCATTCGAGCTTACGGAATGGTGCAATTGTCAGTGGTGCAACGATTTTGGAATATCAGCACTGTGACATTCAGGACTTACAAACAAAATTAGAACAACAGCGATCGCACTTTCAAAGATGCCTCATTCTCACTGATACAGTGTTTAGCATGGATGGCGATCTGTGTCCGCTGCCTGAAATTCTAGACTTAGCGGATCAGTTTGAGTGCATGGTGTTAGTTGATGAAGCTCATGCAACTGGAGTCATGGGTGCGACAGGTGCGGGATGTGTTGAGCATTTTGGCTGTACCGGACGCGCGCTCGTACAAATGGGAACTTTGAGTAAAGCGCTTGGAAGTTTGGGCGGATATGTTGCTGGTTCTGCATCATTAATTGATTTACTGAGAAATCGCGCTCCCAGTTGGATCTACACGACGGGACTATCACCCGCTGATACTGCTGCGGCATTATGTGCAATTGGGATCGTTCAGCAAGATTCGGAATGTCGATCGCAGCTTTGGCAAAATGTCACTTATCTCAAATCACAGCTTTTAAATTCAACTCTACAGAAACCACTCACTCCGATTGTGAATTCGGCAAGCCCCCTAAATCCCCCACGAGTGGGGGACTTCAGACCAAGAACGCCGCAATTCTCAAAGTCCCCCAGAATGGGGGATTTAGGGGGCAGAAGCCGCCCAAACCAAAGCGAGGAATCTCCTGGTGTCTTATTACCCTCAGAGTCTCCGATTCTCTGTTGGCAATTACCCGATGTTCAAACTGCACTACAAACTGCACGATCGCTACAAGAGCAAGGTATCTTTGCCCCTGCGATTCGTCCGCCCACAGTTCCAACCAGCCGAATTCGTATGACCGTGATGGCAACTCATACGAAAGACCAGATCGATCGCTTAATTCAATCCCTCGAAAACTCTGGTTCTAGTTGCTGATAAATTCGCTGATAACGTTCAAATTGTTTGTGATACTGCTCGGATAGCTGCAAATTTGGTGAATGTTGATCGCCAATCCGAATCATCGATCGTACCTCTTCCAATTGATCAATCTGCTTCACTGCATACATCGCCAGCACCGCTGCACCAAATCCACTCGCTTCATACACTTCTGGTGCAAGCACTTCGATGCCGAACACATCCGCCATCATTTGTCGCCATAAGGACGATCGCGCCATACCACCCGACACTAGAATGCTTTGACTTGTTTGCGTTAAGTCACTCAAGACGGTTGTAATGCTATAGGCTGCAAATAAAATTCCTTCCAAAACAGCGCGGGTAAAATGCGATCGCTGATGCTGCAAAGACACACCAAAGAAAACGCCCCGTGCATCTGCATTCCAATACGGCGCACGTTCACCCGAAAGAAACGGTAAAAACAACAATCCTTCTGCTCCAGCGGGAACAGATTCGGCTAATTCAATCAGGAGATCGTAAGCATTCCCACCCTGCTCCATTTCGGGCTGTCCAAACTGATCGCGAAACCATCGCAATACAATCCCACCATTGTTAGAAGCACCGCCAATCAACCATTGTTTGTCGGTAAAGGCATAGCAAAAGGTTCGTGCTTGTTCATCAGTGAGCGGTTCGGATACAACTTTTCGGACTGCACTACTTGTTCCGATTGTAATCGCCAACTGATCAGATGCGATCGCGCCCACTCCAATGTTTGCTAATGCACCATCACTCGCGCCAACGACAAACGGAACATTTGGATCAAGCCCCATTATCTCTGCATATTTAGGCTTCATTCCCTGCAAAACATGAGTAGTCGGAACTATTTCACTTAGTTGATCCACTCGAATTTGTACAAGTTCTAAAGCATTCTCATCCCAATTCAATGTTCTAAGATTCAACAATCCGGTTGCAGATGCGATCGAGTAATCTACAACATATTGCTCGAATAACTGGTACAAAACATACTCTTTGATCGAAATGAACTTAGCAGCTTTGTTAAATCGCTCTGAGTCACACTCTCGCATCCAAAGCAACTTCGTTAAAGGCGACATCGGATGCACGGGTGTTCCTGTGTTTTGATAAATCTGCATCCCGTCTGGGCTTTGTTTTAGGGCTTCAGCTTGAGCAACACTCCGACCATCCGCCCAAGTAATACTTTGACTTAAAAGAATATGATCCGCACCCATCACAATTAGGCTGTGCATTGCAGAGCTACATCCAACAGCAGCAATGTCTCGACTTGATAAATTAGCTTGCTGTATTGCTTCTCGCACTGCTTGCAGAACTGCTGAGAAAATAACGGTCGGATCTTGTTCAGCAAATCGAGGCTGTGGAGAAAGTAACGGATATTCTTGGGTTGCAATGCCTTTTACTTCACCTGTGGATGAAACTGCGATCGCTTTCGTACTCGTTGTTCCAATATCAATTCCAATAAAATGATTCATTTGAAGCCTTTTTCTACAAATCAATAGCCCTGCTTTGATTCTCAAAGCAGGGCTAATAGATATCTAGTTTACAGCGAACTATCGTTGCGCGACTTCAGCAAATAGTTCATCATAATCCTTAGCGAAATTAATCCGAACATCTGAGAACTCTCCAGCACTCACTGCTTGGCTCAGAACAGCAATCACTGTTTTCGCGTGAGTTGCAGCGATGTTAGTATCTACGCCTTCTCTTTCAGCAATTCGGCGATAGAACTCATCAATTTTGAAGTTATCACCCATCTGTCCTTCACGTCCTCGTAAGCAGTCTGCTAAGTCTGCTGGAAGCTGTGCAGCTAGATTACTTGCTTCATCGCCGAGCAATCTTTCCCGCATTGTTTCTAGCGTCGCTTTTGTTGCTTTAATTGCAGAATCGCGATCGCCAAACCCTCCTAAATCCTTGACTGTTTTAATGAACTGATCGTAATTCATGCTCTGTCTCCCAAAATAATTAAAAGCTCAACGGTTAAAACGCTCACAAAAGTCTCCAAGAACCTATGACTTCAGAAACTATGATTGCTTCTGATCTTTTTCTGTTGATTCTTCTGTAGGTCGCTCGAATGCTGCTTCATTGACCGGAGTGACATCTTGATCATCACGGCTGAAATCCGCTTCCGTAGGCGTGTCACCTGGATTCGGATCAGTCAAGCCGTTTTGATTCGTATTAGATTTTATGGTGCTAGTTTTATGGCTATATGAGTCCGGCATGATTTCTTCTCGCATTAACTACTCTTTAATTCATTCAACTAACGTTCAGGAAAGCGAAATCTGCCGCAAGAAGGGTTAATGTAAACTTTCGTATCTGTCTTAAATTCGTCTTTGGAAATAAGCAGACCAACCTATCTACAGAGGGTATCTCAACGATCGCATTGCACAGTAGAGGAAGTTAGTTTCCTGTGAAGCGCCAGTTATGACTAGTCAGACAATGCAGCCAATCGACTTTCAGCGATTCCGACCGTTTATCGAACAGTTCAAAACCGATTTATGGGAGTTTGGAAATCTCGCTTGGCTGTTTGCGATCGCGGATCGAATCCTTACTGCATTCTCAAAAGGGCTACCTACTGCGATCGACTTAACTCAAATTTTCGTCACGAGCTTTCTTGCAGTCGGTTGGCTGTTGTTAAGCCCCAGATCCGATGCGATAGTGCTGAAATTGTACGATCTCTTTCGTCCGATTTTCTCGCAGCCGTTATCGAAACCAGCACCACCTTCGATCGCACAATTACAGCGATTCGGCTATCAACAAACTTTCCCGTGGCGTGGTTGGAAAGTTCATCACACAATCCTGCCAAATCCTAGAAGCCAAGTTCCTGTGATCTTTGTGCATGGCTTTGGTGGCTCGATCGGACATTGGCGACAAAATATGTCGGTGCTATCGAAGTATCACAGTGTTTATGCCTTGGATTTGATGGGATTTGGAGCATCAGATAAGCCAGATGTTCATTACTCGATCGACCTTTGGACAGACCAGCTTTATGAGTTTTGGCAATCTTGCGTTGGTAAGCCTGTGATCCTAGTTGGAAACTCGATCGGGTCTTTGATTTGCGCGGCGACGGCTGCAAAACATCCTGAAATGGTGCGCGGTGTGGCGATGATTAGCTTACCGGATACTGCAAGCCATCACGAAACGATGCCTGCGATCGTGCGTCCGATTGTTCGATTGATTCAAGCTGTCTTTATCTCCTCGTGGCTGTTATATCCTTTGTTCTATCTGCTGAGACATCCGCGAATTATTCGTCGTTGGGTATCGCTTGCTTATGCGGGTCAAGAAGCTATTACCGATGAACTGTTGGAAATTTTAGCAAAGCCAGCGAGAGAGAGAGATTCAGCGCGCGCCTTCTGTGCCATTCTCAAAGCAATGACACATCCAAAATTTAGTCCAAGTGTTCGATCGATTCTCAGCAACATTCAGACTCCAGTTCTCCTACTCTGGGGCAAACAAGATCGCATGATCCCCGCTGGTTCTGCACATCAATTTCTCAAATACAATCCGAATTTGCGGCTCGTTGAATTAGACAATGCGGGACACTGTGCCCATGATGAATGTCCCGATCGTGTAAATGCCGAATTGGTCAACTGGATTCAAACCGAAGTCCTCGATCCAAACCCGCGCACAAAAATCCTGATTCATCGTGCTTAAGCGCGATAAAATCAAACTGATTATTTGGTTCAAGTGAACCTTTGGGGAGCGGGTGAAATGGCGCTAATCGTTCAGAAATACGGGGGAACTTCGGTCGGAACAGTCGATCGCATTCAGGCAGTTGCACAACGAGTCAAGAAAACGGTTGAAGCTGGAAATTCTGTGGTGGTCGTGGTTTCAGCGATGGGAAAAACCACAGATGGCTTAGTTAAACTCGCAACCGATATCTCTGCAACTCCGAATCGTCGCGAGATGGATATGTTGTTATCGACCGGAGAGCAAGTGTCGATCGCGCTTCTCAGTATGGCACTGCAAGAAGCTGGACAGCCCGCCGTTTCGCTAACTGGCGCTCAAGTTGGCATCATTACCGAAGCGCATCATACCCGCGCCCGCATTTTGAAGATCGAAACAGATCGCTTAGAGCGTCATTTACAACGTGGTGAAGTGGTCGTTGTTGCAGGATTCCAAGGCATCAGCAGCACGGAAAATTGGGAAATCACAACATTAGGACGAGGTGGCTCTGATACTTCTGCGGTCGCTTTAGCTGCGGCGTTGAAGGCGGATTTTTGCGAAATTTACACTGATGTTCCAGGGATTCTCACCGCTGATCCGCGATTGGTCGAAGATGCTGAATTGATGAGCGAGATTACTTGTGATGAGATGTTGGAGCTTGCCAGCCTGGGTGCGAAAGTCCTTCATCCTCGCGCGGTTGAAATTGCTCGAAACTATGGAATGCCGCTCGTTGTGAGATCGAGTTGGACAGATGATCCCGGTACTTGGGTGCGTTCTCCCCAACCGCGACCCCGCCCCCTCGAAGGCTTAGAAATTGCGCGTCCAGTCGATGCGGTGGAATTTGACACCGATCAAGCGAAAGTCGCATTGTTGCGGGTTCCCGATCGTCCCGGTGTCGCAGCAAGACTATTCGGTGAAATTGCTTCTCAGAAACTCGATGTCGATTTGATTATTCAATCGATTCATGAAGGCAATTCCAACGATATTGCTTTTACTGTGGTGAAAAAATCTCTCACTCGTGCGGAAGCCGTTGCGAATGCAATCATTCCAGCATTAACCGCAGGATATTCGATCTCTGCTGAACTCGCACCAGATGTGATGATTCAGCAAAAGATTGCGAAAGTGACGATCGCAGGTGCAGGAATGATTGGTCGTCCGGGTGTTGCCGCGCAAATGTTTTCAACGCTAGCGGATGCGGGGATTAACATTCAGATGATCTCAACTTCTGAAGTAAAAGTAAGTTGTGTCGTCGATGAAGTGGATTGCGATCGAGCGATCGCTGCTCTCTGCCAAGTGTTTGAAGTGTCACAATCTGGCATGAAAACTCAAGCTCCGATCGCGCCAACTTCCGCATCAGTCCGAGGTGTCGCGCTCGATCTCAAACAAGCCCGCGTTGCCGTTCGCCACATTCCTGATCGTCCCGGTATGGCAGCAAAGATCTTTCAACTTCTTGCCAGCCAAAATATCAGCGTCGATATGATTATTCAGTCGCAGCGCTGTCGTATGGTTGACGGTGTGATGACGCGCGATATTGCTTTTACCGTGGCGCAAATGGACGCTGAAGGCGCAAGACAAACGCTTGAAGGTGCGCGATCGGAGATTGGATATGGCGAAGTGGTGGTGGATAGTGCGATCGCGAAAGTGAGCATTGTCGGTTCTGGCATGGTCGGGCAACCGGGGATCGCCGCGCGAATGTTTGAGTCACTTTACAAGCATGAAATTAACATTCAGATGATTGCAACCTCTGAGATTAAAGTCAGTTGTGTAGTGGAAGAAGATCAAGGCGTAATGGCGCTTCGGGCGATTCATGCAGCGTTTGAACTGTCTGGAACTCAGCGAGTACAGATTTCTGCATTGGGCATGAAATAGGATTCGGCAGTTTTAACGCGAATTAACTTGCTTCAAAATGCAATCCGCATCTAAAACCGTTACCCCATTCGGATTCGCGATCGCACATTTCCCCGCGACTTTTTGCATTGCCGGAACTCGACCCGCTTTCAAAGCTTCGATCGCTTGACCTATTGACGGCTCGAACAATCGAAACCAGCGGTAGCTTCTTAAATACCCCGGCGCAAACGCATTAGAATCGAGCAACCAATGCGTCACTTTGTACTGCCGAATCAACTGTTTCGCAGGTTCTAAAGATTCGCTGTACTGGGCATCAATTAACTCGATCGCTCTTTGTCGCATCGGCAGATAGTAGCCCAAATGAAACGGCACCGCATACTCTTGAGCCGCTAATGTCGATCGCTGTGCCAACATCGGCAAATTGCTGCTATCTTCCCCCAAATAAGCCGTCAAAGTCGATTTTGGCGTAGTTTTGAGAAAATCATACAGTGCAGGATAATCACCCGTTCCGTATCCTGTACGTGGAAAATCCCGCCAAGCTAGATGCGGATACAGCACGATCGCACAACCAACCGCCACGATCGCGCTTCGTTGCCATCGCCAAGACTTCACCCGCTCAATCCCGATCGCAATCACAATTCCCGCCGCGATCGCCATTACAATTCGCCAGCTATGCGTCGTATACCGACTGGGAAAATGCAGCTTCACAAACACCGCATGAGCTAGAAAAAACCCGAGCAACCCCGTTCCTGCAAGCTGCGGCAAGATCAGCCAATCCGGTTTTAACTGCTGCACTTGAGGAAAGCGATTTTTATATCGCAGAAGCAACGGTAACAATAATCCCAACCCGATCGCAGGTGGATTAAACGAAACTTGAAAGCCGCTATCGGCTCCATCGAACCAGAACCGCAGCGGATTTGGGTAGAAAAACGGCAAGCGTCCCCCCGGCTGAAATTCCGGCATCAATCGCGCCTGAGCCGCATTCACCGTCGGCGCAAACTCCGACTGACTCAACACATACGGCAACAACATCGCGATCGCAATTCCCAAAATTGCCCATTCCGCCCGCTCAGAGCGACGCTTCAACAATCCCCACGCCCCACGCAATCCCAACCACAGCGCCACTAACACCGCTGCCAACGGACAAAATAGCGCCATCACCACCACGACAACCGCGATCGCAATCCAAGACCGCTTCACAAAGTAGTACAACAGCGCAACCAGCAACAGCGCCCAAAACGATCGCGGAGAAGCTGACGCAATATCATCCCGTTGCCAACAGCTCTGCAGCAAAATCACACTGCTAAAAAATCCAGAGATCGGGACTGGAAACAACGCCAGCGTCAATCGATAACCATACCAACCGAGCAGTACACTCAACCCCATCGGCAGCAACTTACTCATCACGATCGGCGTAATTCCAAGCCGTGCTGCAATCCAATACAGCGTCCCCAATCCCCAAGGAGTCACCGAATGAAAATACTCCGCCATCCAATCATTCGGAAATAGATCAGGATCAACAAATCGCTGCATCCAAATCAAATAGACCCGCGCATCGTCTTGAATCATCGTCGGATCTGAAAATGCCTCACGCATCGCCAGACCCGCGTAGAGTGCAGCAATTGCCAAGCTCAGGAACAACCAGAGAATCGAATGATTTTTGTCAGAATCTTGGATCTTCATCCCTTAACGCCGTAGGTCGCCCTACTTAGAATACTGACGATCGCGCTCCGTTTGATCTCGGACTCGATCGTGAAATCACAGCACGCAAAATTTAAACAGGAAACACTGATACAAGGATTTGATGAAGTTGTCCGTACAATTCCTGGACAGAGCGGTTGTTTTTGATGATAAGAGAGTGGAGTACTGATTTTTTGACTCCGCCTTGTTAGACGGTCAGCCGTTTGTCCCAATACCCTTCATTCCCGAATCCTATGGCTTCTATTACCCAACTCCAGAAACCCAAATACGTTTACTTTGACGGCAAGATTTCCCTCTGGGAAGACGCGAACTTCCACATCTCCAGCGAAGCAGTTCTGCGCGGTTTAAATGTGTTTGAAGGTCTTAAAGGCTACTGGCAGCCCGATGGACGATTCGGAATTGTAGCAATGCGGCGACACTACGATCGCTTACGTCGATCGGCAAAAATTCTCTACATCCCGTTCGACATGAGCTACAAAGAGTTTGAAAAAGCGCATCACGATTTGATCAAACTGCTCTATCAGCGCGATCGTAATATGTGGATTCGAGCAACACTTTACGGGGATGAAGGACATTGGGGCGAAGGCAGCACCAGCAATCTCGTTCTGACTGCATATCACACCCCCACAACGCGCCCTGCTGCAATGAATCTCGGTGTCACTCCTTGGAGACGCGGCAACGATTTAGCGCTTCCCTGCCGAGTTAAAACCAGCACGAACTATCAAATCGCCCGCTTTGTCAAAATCGAAGGACGCGATCGCGGCTATTCGGACATGATCATTCTGAATGAAGCAGGACGAGTTGCAGAAACGACCCAAACCTGTGTGCTGGTCGTGCGCGATGGCAAAGTATTCACGCCTCCTGCTTGGGAAGGGGCACTCGAAAGTATCACTGTTGATATTGTTGAAAGCCTGTGTCAATCGATGGGGATTCCCTTCGAGCGACGACCGATCGAGCGAACAGAATTGCTGATTGCGGATGAAGTTGCACTGGTTGGAACGCTAGCAGAAATCACGCCTGTTCGCTCGATCGAGAAAACCGAGTACGGCGACTCTCCGATCATTGATGCGATTAGCGATCGTTTCTTCAAGGCGATTTCGGGAATTGAGCCGCATCCTGAGATCGATTTCTCTTTCATTCCCGCTGAGAGCGAATCGATTTCAATCCCTGCACAATTAATCGGGGCGGTTTGATTGCTTTGGTAGAGACGTAATTCATCGCGTCTCTACCAAACCCGTTCTAGATCAACGAATGGGTAGGCAATCCATCAATACTGGTCTGATTGTTAGCCTGCCAATATTTTTCCAGTCCTTTTTTGCCTTTCTTCTCTGCCCAGTTCACCAACGTATCTCGATCGCTGACAAACTCATACAGTGGCACACCACCCCCACAAGAGGTTGAAACGGTTTCAACTTGGAGCAAGATAATCTGTCGCGCTCCTGGAATCGTTTCAAACAAAGGATACAGCGATTCCCACTTGTCATCCTGAGCGCGAATTACCAAACCCATTCCATATAACCTCAAGATCACGGGCTTGCCAACAAAGCTGCAAAACATGATCGTCAGGCGTCCATTTTCGAGCAGGTGAGCGCTCGTTTCGTTGCCGCTGCCTGTGAGATCGAGGTACGCCACGGTTTGTCGATCGAGAACGCGAAACGAATTAATCCCTTTTGGAGAGACATTCACTCGCCCAGCGATCGGAGCGGTCGCAGTAAAAAAAATGTGCTGTTTCTGAATAAATTGCTGAAGCGCGTCTGTCAATGCCGGGTAAAACTTTGCCATTTTGAGCGTCATAACGATGAGCGGTTCAAAACGTAGCATTCTTTAGTTTCGTAAACCGTTCATCGTTACCTTTTTTTAGTAGCCGCTCACTTCATGTCCCGTTGCCGTGATTGCCTGCTTAAAAGTTTCCTCTGAGGCTTTAGCTTCAACGGTTACAGTCTTTTGCTCTAGATCGATATCTACTTTCGCATCGGGTTCATGCGTCAGAATGGTGTCTTTGATATCTTGTGCCGCTTCAGGACTGTCTAAGGTTGGAACGTGCAGTTTCAATGCCATAATCTTCGACTCATACAACACTTTTTATGTTGTTTGGATCGCGGCAATCTTCACCCCCGCTTCAGATAGATTTTGTCGCAGAATATTTTACAGATCGAACATTCAGCCTTGCAACTGTTTCCAGCGCTGCTGTAAGTCTTCGATCGTATAAACCGCCCGAAACTTCAATCCCTGCTGTTGATAAAATTCCGCTCCGCCTTGTTGTCGATCGACGAGTGAAATCACTTCCTCAACTTGATAGCCCGCATCGCGTAATCGATCGACCGCTTTCATCGCGGATTGTCCAGTCGTCACCACATCTTCTAGCACCACGATCGGACTTCCTTCTGGCAGCGTTAGCCCTTCAATGTAAGCCTGCGTTCCATGCCCTTTTGCTTCTTTGCGAACAATCAACGCCGCGATCGATCGACCTTCATATGCTGCCACCACACTCGTCGCCGTGACGATCGGGTCAGCCCCCAACGTCAATCCGGCAACCGCCACCGTCTCCAGTGCAACCAGCGATAACAAGACTCGCCCCACGGCTAACGCGCCTTGAGGATGAAGTGTCACCTGCTTGCCATTGATGTAGTAGGTGCTGCGCTGTCCCGAAGATAAGAGAAAATCTCCCTCGCGATACGCATCCAAACAGAAGAGATCCAGAAGCCGATCGCGCACATCGTCGATCGAGGCAGTTGCCCAAGGAAATGATTTGGCATCGAACTTAGTCACATTTGTCATATAAGGGCAGACTAATGAATATTACGTGGCAAAAAGTGTAGATTTGGTTAAATTCAACACGTCGAATCGTATAAATACTGAGTCGATCGCGAAATCACCGAATCTAGCTGTCACCCTTAACCAATCATTGAGGATAGAGACTATGGGCGTTAGGATCAAGAGCCTTGTCCGCGCAATTGGGTTCAGCGCAGTTTCGAGCATGATTGCTCTGTCAGCAAATGCTCAAGATTCAGCATCTCCGGTGTTCCGACCCCGCGAAACTGTGCCGAACACTGTAGATCGTGCATTTTACGGCCCTTTGGGCGAGTTTTCCGATCGCAATCCCTTACGAACAACCCAAACCATTCTGGGAACTCCGTTTGGATTTCCTGAAAACCAAATTTCTCGTGATGGAGAGCGGATTCATCGGCTGTATGTGGATCTGTTGAATCAGCAAGTATCGAGCGATCCCCTGATTCGTACTGCTGATCTGCCAAATCCATTCAATCTCTCGGTACAAACGCTACCGAACTCTAGCAATCGAGTCACGGGCAGCGAATTCGCGATCGAGCAACCGCTAGAGCCGCAATTTCCAGTCCAACCCCCGCGCCCAACTCAATTGCTTCCACAGCGGTTTTAGCAGAATTTGGAACTGTGATTTTGGATTGTGGATGCTTTACCGCTTCTGCAATCCAATTTTTTTTAATCCAGGGTGCAGGAGTTGAACCTGCCTGAGGCGAATTATGAGTTCGCTGCCTAGACCGCTCGGCCAACCCTGGCGAATAGCCGTATTGTAGCTGAGAATTTTCGTTTTATCGCCCTGTTAGAAAATCAAATCGCGCTCATCAAATCGGGTCTGCTCAAATTGAAATTTGCAGCATACAATTGCTGATGTAAGTCCCATTTTGCTCGATCGCCCATGAAAATCAATTCCACTGTTGCCCTGACGTTTACGTTGCTCGCCCTAATGCTAGGGGCAGGCGTATTTACTGGAACATGGGGATTCGCGATCGGGCGACAAGCGCTCAAAGGAATCAAACAGCCAGATTCGCGTCCAACCAATAAAGGAAGCGCCCAAAACACCAGTGTGCGCGAAGATATCGTTCTGATTAAAGAAGAGGACATTCTCAAATCGGTAAAAGAAAAGGTGAACACCTCCGGGCGTTCTGCTGCAACGAGTCCGAGTGCTTCACCACAAGCCAAATCAGACCAAAGCAAAACGGATGCGAATCCCACCGCTGCTAAACTTCCTATGACGACTCAAACGAATGGAGTCGCAATGGATGTCACAAGTATTCGGAAACAAGGTGAATTTCTTTTATTAGACGTGGCGCTAAAAAACAACAGCAATCAAGCGATAAAATTCCTCTACAGTTTTCTCAACGTCACCGACGATAAAGGACGCTTGATCGTCGCGGATACAACCGGATTGCCGCCCGAACTGCCCTCGAAAAGCGATCGCTTTACCGGAACCGTCAGCATCCCGACTTCGATGCTCGATGATGCTCAAAAAATCTCACTACAACTGAGCGACTATCCCGATCAAAAGCTGCAACTCAAGATGGCAGACATTCCAATCAAATAACGTTAAACTCATCTACTCAGGTGATTTCATCGTTTTGGCTCTTCTCACTTTGATGGCTCAATGACTGCCCCTATTCCGCTGCTCTTGGCGGTTCCGCTTCAGGATCTAAATGCCGCCGATATTGGATTGCGATTTCTGTCGGTGCTGCTGCTCATCGCGATCAACGCCTTTTTTGTGACGGCTGAATTCTCGATCGTTTCAGTGCGGCGCTCTCGAATTAATCAATTAGTCGATGCGGGCGATATTCAAGCCCGTACCGTACAGTCACTCCAGCGCAGTATCGATCGATTACTTTCGACCACACAGCTTGGGATTACGCTATCGAGCTTGGCTCTGGGATGGATCGGGGAATCGACGATGGCGGTGGTCGTGTCAGTGTGGATTAATTGGCTGCCTTTGCCGGATGCGTGGATTCAACCCGTTTCACATTCGGCTTCCACTGCGATCGCATTTCTCATGATCGCTTACTTGCAAATCGTATTGGGCGAACTGTGTCCAAAATCATTGGCGCTTTTATACTCAGAAGAGATCGCGCGATTTTTAGGCCCGTTTAGTTTAGCGATCGCTAGATTTTTTAATCCATTCATTTGGGTGTTGAATCAATCGACTCGATTACTATTGCGACTGTTGGGAGTGCAGTACACGGGGCAAGGCTGGTATAACCAAGTGACACCGGAAGAATTGCAGCTCATTATTGCAACTTCTAGTGAATCGAGCGGACTCGAACAAGAAGAACGCGAACTGCTCAGTAATGTGTTTGAGTTTGCGGAAGTTTCAGCCGAATCGGTGATGGTGCGTCGTTCGAGCATGATTACTTTACCGATCGATGCGACAGTGCGCGATTTGTTAGTTGAAGTTGCTGAAAGTGGACATTCTCGCTTTCCAGTGACCGGAGAATCGATCGATGATATTTGCGGCTTTGTGCATCTAAAAGAACTCGCAGAACCCTTAGTCCAAGGAACGCTGAATTTAGAAAGTCCGATTAAATCTTGGATTCAGCCTGCACGATTTGTACCGGAGTACACGACCCTAGGCGAACTGCTGACATTGATGCAGCGCGATCGACAGCATATGGTTCTCGTTGTGGATGAGTTCGGTGGTACAGCGGGCTTAGTCACGATTCAAGATTTGGTGACTCAAATTATCGGTGATCCGCCAGAATCCGAAAGTGAGCAAGGTCTCGAATTTCAGATTGTCGATGAGAATACGTTCTTGATTCAGGCACAGGTAGATGTAGAAGAAATCAACGATCGACTACAGCTTGATTTGCCTTTAACTGATGAGTATCAAACGCTCGGAGGCTTTTTGTTTTATCAATGGCAAAAGATTCCGCACAAAGGTGAGACGCTTCAGTATGCGAACTATGAACTAACGGTTGTATCTGCGGAAGGGCCTCGTTTAGATCAAATTCGCGTTCATCGAATCGAAACGCCTGCGATGCTGGATGAGTTGTCTAAGCGGAATTAGCGCTCGATCGATTCATCAATTCGCTTCGTTGCGATCCGGATTCCATTCCTATCGTGTATGCACAAGTTGTTTATCGCTCCGTTTGGGTCGGCTTCTGCCCCCTAAATCCCCCAAATTTGGGGGACTTTGAATTTTAAAGAATTCTTGGGTTTCTGGAAGTTTCTGCTGCTCAAAGTCCCCCAGAATGGGGGATTTAGGGGGCGAAGATCCCAGCAGCGGAGGGAGCAGCTTGCCAAACTGACGTTAACGCATAGCCCGATCGAACTCACACAAATTTACGCAAAAAAAGGTGGCGCAGACTCTTACATCACGCCACCCGCTAACCTTCACCTACAAACTTAAACTCGTGCTTATGCCGAGATCGTTTCTCGGAGTTCTGCTTCTAAAGCACGCAATAGCTGTTCATCGCCGCGCTCTTTTGCTGCCTGCATTCGACGAGTCACATTTCGATGAATCGTCAAGCGATGAGCATCTACGATCGAGTGAGATCGACGAACGATGCCAGAGCGCCGAGATTTTACAGGCGATGTCGATCGAACAATTTCCGTCAAATCTGCGCGTGGAATATTCAGTTGAGCGATCGTTTCACAAGTCCAGCTTTTGGGAGAACGTCGATCGAGCATTTCCGCTTCGGTGACTTCTAAGCTAGGAACAGAATCATTGTAGGACTGAGCAAAACGGGAGTGACGCATAAGAAAATTTGGGAGCTATGTGCCTGAGTTTGCCCCGGCAGGTGAATGAATCTCATATATTCTGTATCTTATGCGACAGTTTGAAAATAGAAAATGCCACTTAAGGAATGTTTAAATTTCCGATTCCCGCGACTGAAGTTCTGCAAGATGAGCGCAAACATCGCCAGCGTCCCATTGCAATTCAGCCATCAGCAGCGTACTGATCCCCGTAATCAAACCCGTCGTCAGAAATTGCCATGCGTCGAAGTAGGGCAGGATGGCAATTCCAGCAAAATTCAACAGTCCGATAAAGGCGAAAGCACGCGATCGCATTTTCACCCCCGTATACACATAGCCGATCCCATCGATCGCAAGCCACAGCGGACACAGATACAACAACATCTGCCCCCAGCCGAGAAAGATGCTGAAATCCGTCAATGCCACCCCAAACAGCATCAAGAACACCCAACCGTCAATTACGTCACTGAGCGGCTTGATCGTGCGCCAAGGGCGAGAAAGTCTGAGCATTGCGATCGTGCCAACGAGTGTCAGTCCCGTCCACAAAACTGCTTGAAATCGCCAATCGAGGAGGCAGAATTGCGCGATCGAGAAAATGAGCGTTGAAATGATTCCCCACAGCAAGCAGGCTTGATCAATGCGGGTGTAGAACGTCGATAAAACGGTTTTATCACCCAGTTGCCAGTGAACGCGCCACAGTCCAGGTAAGTCTTCAACTTCAAACGCCGATCGCTTTCTTCTCAAAAATGGCGAAGTGAAGCTAAACAAATCCGGTTCTAATAAGATCTTCCAAGCCATTTGTTAACAAAACTTATTATTGTTCTAAGGATACTCCGATCGCATCATAGAATCTACTCTTTGACGCGAGAAGCAAAAAATCAATGTCGCTGAATTAAAAGGTTTGAAACAAAAGAGTCAATTATTAGTCAATCTATAAAATGATTTTGAGGAACGCTGTAGCGGCAGCTTCATTTTCAAGTATTTAATACTTTAGATCGATTTATTGCAACACTAAGCGCAACACTAGAATATACAGATATGAGAAAGTAGCTGGCAACAAGCTGGTTCACGACTTATTACCAACTACTTTTTTCTGATCCAACACTTGAGCCAATCTAGCCGTTGACGACATTCCCGCCGTTCGGATGCAGAATTTGACCCGTCATGTAGCTCGAATCATCCGATGCCAAAAACACATAGCTTGGCGCAACCTCTTCCGGTTGTCCTGCACGCTGCATCGGTACTTGCTGACCAAACTTCTCGACCTTCTCCGGCGGAAAAGTAGACGGAATCAACGGTGTCCAAATCGGGCCGGGCGCAACCCCATTCACGCGAATTCCTTTTTCCACCAATGACTGAGACAACGATCGAGTAAAGGCCACGATCGCGCCCTTAGTCGAAGAGTAATCAAGCAATGAAGGGCTTCCTTGATAGGCAGTCACAGAAGTAGTATTGATGACCGCACTGCCTTCCTTCAGGTGAGGCAACGCAGCCTTCGTCATGAAGAACATACTAAAAATGTTAGTGCGGAAGGTGCGCTCTAGCTGTTCTGCGGTGATGTTTTCCAGGCTTTCTTGCGGGTGTTGTTCAGCCGCATTGTTTACCAAAATATCGAGATGACCGAATTGCTCGATCGTCTTTTGCACTGCTTCCTTACAAACCGATTCATCACCAATGTCGCCCGGAAGCGCAATACAGCGACGACCTTCTTGCTCGACAAGGCGAATCGTTTCCTTGGCATCGTCATGCTCGTTTAAGTAAGAGATCGCAACATCTGCGCCTTCTTTCGCGAAGAAGATAGCAACTGCCCGACCGATCCCACTATCACCACCTGTCACCAGTGCCACTTTATCAGTTAGCTTATCGCTGCCTTTGTACTTAGAATCCGTACTCCGGGGTAGCGGATTCATTTGTGATTCGGAACCCGGTTGCTGGTCTTGGTGTTGAGCGGGCTGGGTTTTTTGCTGCTCTGAGGCTTGTACCATCGTTTTGCTCCTTTGCGTTTGGACATTGGCGGAGTGAGCAATCTTATCCAGTGACGGATGAGATCGCTCAGAAACCTTACCGCCAAACTTGGTTGCCGTTCTCGTCGAGTCGAGCCATACGAATCATGTCAGAGATTTCTTCGGCATCTTTCACGTGATGCAGGGCTTTCTCTTCACCTTCGGGGGTTTCAACCACGAAGTAGGTCGGAACGGTAATGTGGTCGCCTGTAATGTCCGGTGCATCGACTGCAACTTGCTTCGCCTTTTCTTCAAGCGACATCGATTCATCAATGCGATCTCCAGGGTTTGCAGTTAAACCACCTTTTTCAAGCTCTTTTAAGTGTTCTAATTTTTGCTGAGGATCAACTTCTTGAGGAGTCATTGGTTGATTGATCCCAGAATTATTTTCAGTAGGTTTTGAATCGTTATTCATAAGGTAAAAAATTGAACTCTATCTGATATAAATGTAAAAAAAAGAGGCGTTTTCTGCCTCTTTCAAATGTATGAGTTAGTGAATCGTCCAAAAGCGTGAGGCCGTGCGTTTTAAGTCTTCCATTCAACTCACTTTAACCAAGTTAAGGTCGTCCTTTTGGCCCGATTCCAATAACAGCAACTTTGTGCCGATAGACCAACTCAGCCCCATACCATCCAGTGATGCCTAAAATTGCCGCAACGAACAGCGAAATAATAATTCCAGTTGGCAAAATTGCGCCCGTTTGATTGTTCCAGCGGAGCCACAAACTTGCAGCAGACAAGGATAATGCCGCAATATTTCCGACCATGTGCGCCCAACCTGCACTATGTTCGCGAACTCGCCCAATTCGGAGAAAATCGCTCATTCCGGTTGCTGCAGCAACTAAACCAGTGATCAAACCTCCAATTAAAAGCCAGAAGGAAGCGCGTGCCCAGAAAGCATCTTGAGTCAGCCAGTAACCAACATCAGTTGCAAGTGTGCTTGTAAGAAATGCGATCGGGAAAGTCACAATCAGCGGATGCAGCGGGTGTTTCGCGACATGAACCGTACTGGGAACGCCACTATCACGCAGTTCAGCTTCATCCGATTCAACCAAGAGCGGAATATTTGGAGTGGTTCTCGACATGGTGTTCTCCTAATAGAGTAATTTAGCTTTTACGATGACGGAAACTGATTGACGATCGCTTCTGACTCAAGGATTAGTTTTCCTTTCAGAGCAGCCAATCGCTTTAACTGAAGCGACATATCCCCAAGCTCGAAATTTCGCAGATCGAGCAGTTCTCGCGCTTGATTAAGCATCGCTTCAGTAAACTCTGGCGAGAGTTCTTGACTGTCCACATACTCAACGTTTTCGAGGCTAATCTGCTGTCCGGTTAAGCTAACTTCTGGAACGGCAGTAAAAGCGACAGGTTTTCGTTCTTGTGAGTCTTGTAAAACTACTTCGGTACTAAGAAGAATCTTGCCGCCACCGGGTAGCCCGAACTTAATCTTTTGTGTATCAACGATCGCGGTTTCGCCGTTCACCTGCACTTCTAGATTCTGCATTTTGCCGCGCACAAATTCAGAACTAAAGGCACGATTAATATCAGATTCGGTGAGGGTGACGATCGCTTGCGCTTCAGTAGGATGTGTTAGCTCAATTTTGCCAAAAGCGAGACTCAAAGGATTGATTGCGACCGAGCCTGTGCTAAATTCCATTTGCTCAATTCGAAGGTCCTGCTTCATCACCATGCCCATACCCGCGATCGACACAGAATTCAGCGCCCCAGTAATCACCTTTAACGGATCAATATCAATTTCAACGTTTAGATTTTCAACTTCATCGAGCTGACTTTTTATCCCCAGTTCTGCGACCTTGCTAATGGCTTGGTCATCTAAATCCGGCATGTTTGCTCCTGCGCCAGTCTAATCAGGGTTACTGTAGAACATCCGAACACGCCGCTAAATCTACACAGTGGCAGAGCGAAAGCGCGATCATACTCTGTCTAGAGAGGGGCTATGTGCATTGGGAGCCTTCTGATCTGCTGCTGAGATCCTCGCCCCCTAAATCCCCCAAAACGGGGGATTTAGGGGGCAGAAGCCGACCCAAACGAAGCGACGATCTATGCGTAGACGGTAGATCTAGAGAGGGGCTATGTGCATCGGGAGTTCGACGGTAAAGGTGGAGCCGAGTCCAAGCGTACTCTGCACCGAGATTTCGCCGCCCATGAGCTGAGTCAGCGCTTTGGTGATGGCAAGTCCCAATCCTGTGCCGCCATGCTGCCGCGTCGTAGTTTGATTTACCTGCCGAAATTCTTGGAAAATTAAATCGAAATCAGCCTCATCAATCCCAATCCCCGTGTCTTGAACGACGATCGCAACTTTTCCTGGCTTTCCAGGGCTGACCTGTACACAGACTAATCCTGAATCAGTGAATTTGATCGCGTTAGAAAGGAGGTTAACCAGAATTTGTTTGACTCGCGCCCGATCATTAATGATCACTAAATTTGCTGTCGCAAATTGAGCATGAAGATCAAGTTTTTTTTGTTCAGAAAGCGATCGCATTTCCTCGATCGTTAACGCAACTAATTCATTTAAGTCAAACACTTCTAAGCGAAATTCAATTCGCTTACTGCGTAGATCTGAAAAATCTAAAATATCTTCAATTAAACTGAGTAAGTGCCGCCCATTCTCAAAAATTCGCTCAATTAATCTCGTTTGATGCGGTGGAAACTGCCGATGAAATTGACGTAGAAGTAGATCTGAAAATCCGAGAATTGCGGTTAGAGGTGTCCGTAATTCATGAGACATTGTTGCAATAAATTGTTCTTTTAAGCGATCGGCTTCAAGCAGTTCTAAGTTTTGCCGCTGAATTTTTCTAAATTTCTCTTCGATCTGTTTCCGATTCGTAACATCCCGCAGCAACCAGCGAAGCGCGATCGTATCTCCGCTTTCTGTTTTCACAGCAACCACCGTCAACGCTGCTTCAAATCGTGCCCCATCGCGCGTCACAAACGGGATTTCCCATTCGCGCATTTGGTTGATTGATTGCAGTTGAAGTAAAAGCGATCGAAAAACGTTTCGGTGTTCTTCCGCAACGAAACTGGGCAGCACTTTACCGACAAGATACCTCTTCTCGATCTTTAATAGCTCGACTGCAACACGGTTTACTTCTTGAATTTTGCCGTATTTATCAGTCACCAAATACCCATCTGGCGCAAACTCAAAAAGTTCTTGATAGCGATGCCGCTCAGTTTCAAGCGCTTGTCTTGCTTCAGAAAGCTGTTGGTTGTGTTGACAAACTTCTTCCTCGATTAGTTTTAATTCTTCTAATGCGATTGACAAAGCAGATAGATACTCTGAAAAAGGCGTATCCGATGAAGGCGAAAGCGCGTTATCGGCCGTTTGATAAAGTTGGTTAAATCGCTGATCGACTTCTTCTAAATGTTGAATCAGATTTTGCCGATCGTGAATATTTCCTGGTTCAGTCATGACCCTAACGATCGAATTATTTTAAAAAAGTTTTCAACTTGAGTCTGTGGCTCACAAATAGGATTGGGAATTGCAGAGTTGAGCATAGACGGAACGTAATAGTCACTCAGCTTACGCATTCATCAATAATCGTTAGGTGAATTTCACTTAGATTCCTCAACCCGCATCATTACAAACTCTTTAGATTCATAACTCTATCGAGAGGACTGAATTTAACGGGAATCTTTCGCAAAATGCGCTAGATTGACATCAAATGTTCGCTCATCCGACTCATGCCGCTGCAAAATCATCGTTGGTTTCTGCCCTCTATTCACGCCGAGCCAGAACTATTTGAAATCTATCGATCGACGCATCAGTTTTATCAAGAAGTCCATTCGCGTGAAGCCCACGATCGCCATTGCGAATGGTATGGCGAAGTTTCAGAACAAAATCGCCGCGAACTTGAAAAAATGCGCGGCGATATTAATGTTTTTAGTTGGTTTCGGCGTAGATCCGAGGACTGAGTGCGATCGCCCGATTACTAGTTAATGCGATCGAAAATCTCCTCTAGAATTTTTTAGCATCGAACTTGCTTAAATCGCTTCGAGTTCAAATTCCTGAAGATGAGCGCGAAACTTGCCTTCAAATTTGACCAAAACCGGAAAATTTGCACTCACCGGACGACCCTGCCACTCTTTGATGATCGCAGTAATCTCGCCCTCTTGCCCTTTGATATCAAACGCCTGATTGCGGTGTTCTGGATGGTGATACACCACCACTGATTCTTTCACCCGAACACGATCGCCAATATTCATCACCTTGAGTGTTCCTCTCTCCGCAAGATTCACCACAGCCACTTGCCCTGATCGAACGATAGACAACCTTTTAATCTTTGCATAACGCGTGTCGATCGCTCTATCGTTTGAGCAAATCGTTAGGAATGCGTTGACGCAATGATTCGATCATTGGTTGAATCCGTTCCGCCTCAGTTCTAACCCGCTGCTGCATTCCCGCCGGATCACGATAATACCAAGTTCCCAACGCCGCTCCGCCGCCCAGTAGCAGCACGAGAAACAGTTTCAGCCCAATTCGATTCTTGCGTTTCGGCTTCATCACTTCGGTCGGTGGAATGACGATCGGCTCTGGTAAACCTCGATCATCTGTGCTTTCCAACGAGAGCGGTACGGGCAATCGCAACTCAGGTAAAGCGGCTGAAGTCTGGCAATGGGTGAGAACGATCGAAGAATTATCGTGACCGTTGCGCTGATTGGCAAAGTCGAGCCAAGACTTTACAGCAGATTCGATCGAGAATTTATCCTGCAAAATCAGTTCTGCATAGTCCGCCCAAGACTGCTCAACAAATCCGTTGTCGCTCATACCATCCGAACACAGCACCAGCATTCCATCTTCTTCGAGAATGAATCGCCGCACGCTTGGATGTAAATGATGCCCTTCACGGGTTCCCATTGCCTGAGTTAACGCACCCGAATCGGGACGTTTCAGCGCTTCTCGATACAGCGATCGACCCATCCGAACTTCCCGTACCGCCACATCATCATCGACCGTTAACTGATGACAATATTCTGATGTGATCCAATAAGCGCGACTATCTCCAACATTGACGAGATAAACTTCGTGAGCATTATTCGCGATCGAGCCGCCCGGCAAGGTCACGCGCTGCGGAATCTGCAACGCCATCACAAGCGTCGTTCCCATCCGACGACGAGCCGTTCGATTCTGAGAATCATTCTGCGCCGCGATTAAGTTATTCACCACTCGAACGATCGCAGCCAATTGATCACAAATAAGATCCGGCGGTAACGGTTCCGGCTGTCCTGCAATTTCCGATAACAGCGCTTTCACCTGCAATTGAATCGACTGCACCGCTAACTGGCTTGCCACTTCTCCGCCATCATGTCCGCCAATGCCATCACACACGATCGTCAATCGCGCCGACAAATCATCAAACGTCTGCGTTCTCGAAGTCATCGGATAACAAGTGTCTTCGTTATGCGATCGCCGTCTTCCCACATCAGTCGCACCATACACCTGAATTCTCAGCGGCAGTTGGGCAGCTTGTTCTAATAAAAGCTGATTCAGCCGAGTCGAAATCTCGCGGTAGCTCACATTTGCAGACTGCATCAAAGCGCAAATCGCTTGTAACGGTTCCGCTATCGCAGGTTTCGCATCGGGCAATAACACCAACCAACTTTGAGCTAAATTCGCCAAACTCGGCTGTGCAAACGATTCTTGCGTCTGCCCTTCATCCAAAATCAACTCTTTCAACCGAATCCGCCAGCCCTCGATCCGAATGTAATCTGGCGACAGCAAACTGGACGCAACACCCAACTCAGAAAACGCCGTCCACAGTTCCAGAATCTGCCACAGCCAATAAACCTGCCGCGTTGCACTGCCTTGATACCAAGCCTGCACGATCGACGGCTGCAATTCCCCTTCTTCGGTGATCGGCACATTCTCCAGCAACAAAATCTCATCGCCGCCCTCGCGACACACCCCGTACACTTCCGGGACGTGCAATCGATACGGATACAGCAGCAGATAAGTTTGTGCCAGTTCTGACGAAGCTAATGGCACTTGGGGATCAGTTTCGGGCTGCGTATCGAGCCAAATTTGCGGAGCCTTGACTTGGTAGCGATCTGCGACCGTGGTTCCAGATTTCTTTCGCTGTGCGGTCGTCCCCACTGCCCAAAGATAATGAAATCCTTGAGGTTGAAAGCGGCTCATCGTCAAAGTGGTAGAGCGGTCGAACAGTTTGCCAGAGGAGTTCATAGTGGAGAAGCTAGGATGAAGAAGCGAATCGCAACGCATCTTACCGCCAACTGAGCCGAAAAGATCGACACATTGCCGGAATGTTGCATTCACAGTTTGAAGTTTGTATTAAAGCATGACTTTTTATCTCGCGATCGCTGCACTTTTCCTGGTTGGTGTGAGAATTCAGTACTCTTCAAACGCTTGAGGTTATGACTCCTACGGTAGTTTGGTTCATCGTTGGCGCAGGATTGTGTTTAGTCGAATTTGTTCTGCCCACGGCATTTATCGCCTTTGTTTTAGGACTGAGTGCTTTGCTTGTCGCGATCGTGGCTCACCTACTGCCGCTTGGGATGCAAGTCGTGCTGTGGGTGATTTTGTCGATCGTGCTGGTGATGGTTTCTCGTCGGTTTGTCAATCGTCGAGCCGCGTTCAAACTCGATGCGACTGAAGCCGAAACCCTGACAGAGATTCGCCCCGGACAAATCGGGCGAGTGCGCTATGAAGGAAACTCTTGGTCGGCACGGTGCGAAAGTTCCAATCTCGATATTCCAGTGGGTCGGCGTGTATATGTCGTCGGACGCAAGGGAACAACTTTAATTGTGATGCCAGAAGAATTTTAAGGAGAAATTGATATGTGGGGTTGGTTTATCGCTTTAGTCGTCGGTGGTGGAGCCGTCTCTAGCGTCAAAATTATTCAGCAAGGAAACGAAGCGCTAGTCGAACGTTTGGGAAGCTACGATCGCAAACTTTCCCCTGGTCTAAGTTTCGTGATTCCCGGACTCGATCGCGTTGCTTTTCAAGGAACCGTTCGAGAACGAGTCCTCGACATTCCGCCGCAGGGCTGTATCACGCGCGATAACGTTTCGATTACCGCTGATGCTGTGGTGTACTGGCGCATTGTTGATATGGAGAAAGCCTACTACAAGGTGCAAGATCTCCAATCGGCAATGGTGAATCTAGTTCTGACTCAGATTCGAGCAGAGATGGGACAGTTGGAGCTAGATGAAACGTTTACAGCTCGATCGCAGATCAACGAAATTCTGCTGCAAGACCTTGACACTGCAACTGATCCTTGGGGTGTGAAAGTGACTCGCGTGGAACTGCGGGACATTATTCCCTCAAAAGCCGTGCAGGAATCGATGGAACTGCAAATGTCCGCCGAACGCCGCAAACGGGCTGCAATTCTCACCTCAGAAGGGGAGCGAGAATCGGCAGTGAACTCGGCACGCGGTAAAGCGGAAGCGCAGGTTCTCGATGCGGAAGCGCGTCAGAAGGCAACCATTTTAGCGGCAGAAGCGGATCAAAAAACGATCGTGCTAAAAGCCCAAGCGGAACGCCAGCAGACGGTTCTTAAAGCGCAAGCGACCGCAGAAGCGATTCAAATTGTGAATCAAGCCCTCAACGCTGATCCTCGCGCAGCGGAAGCAGGTAAAGTGCTGTTGGCTATGAGTTACTTGGATATGGGTACGACGGTCGGTAAGAGCGGTAGCAGTAAGGTGATGTTTATGGACCCGCGCAGCATTCCGGCAACGTTGCAAGGAATGTTGTCGATGGTGGATGAAAACGGGAAGGGTTAGCGTCAGCTCGATCAGACCTTTTGCTTCGATTGCACGCTCGGAAAGCCCCCTAAATCCCCCATTCTGGGGGACTTTGAGAAAATGAACTACCAGAGTCTCAAGAAAATCTTAGGTTTCAAAGTCCCCCAAATTTGGGGGATTTAGGGGGCAGAAGCCGAATGAAACGAAGCGAGAGAACCTGTCGAACTGACTTAGGGTTAATTCGACGAGTTCTCTCACTCCGAATCTGCCTCATTCCTGAATGAAGTCCGAGAAGCATCGATCGCACAAGCAATCGATGCTTTTTCGTTCAATTCCTATGCCTTAGAAAGTGCTTCCTGCTCGGCTCCAGCGAGATTCGCGATCTCCAGTTGTTCTGCTGCTTCTTGAGCTTTCAACTCGTCCAAATCCTGCCAAACCTGACGCATCAAAGTTTCAAGTCCAAAATGTGAAGCCGCAGAAATCTTAAATACTGTCGTTCCGCTCAGTTTTTCGAGTTCAGCAACGATCGCATTCACTTCTTCACTTTCTGGATCGACCGCATCTAACTTGTTAATCGCGAGAATTTGGAGTCGATCTCTGAGTCCGCGTCCGTAAGCATCAAGCTCACCTTGAATCGTTTGATAATCTGCGATCGGATCTTCCGCCGTTATGTCCACTAGATGCAACAGTAATCGAGTCCGCTCCACATGGCGCAAGAAATCGTGCCCCAATCCGATTCCCATGTGTGCGCCTTCAATCAATCCGGGAATATCTGCGAATACGGTGCCATCTCCGGTCGGTTTCCGCACGACACCCAAATTCGGAACCAACGTGGTAAACGGATAATCTGCAATCTTCGGACGTGCCGCAGACAGCGCAGAAATTAGCGTTGATTTGCCCGCATTCGGTAAGCCAATGATTCCAACTTCCGCTAAAAGCTTGAGTTCAAGACGCAGCGATCGTAGTTCTCCCGGCTGTCCAGGAAACGCATTCTCTGGCGCACGATTGCGATTACTCAAGAAACAGTGATTTCCAAGCCCACCTTTGCCACCTTGCGCGACCTTTAAGGTTTGACCAGGATCAGTTAAGTCGCCAACGATCTCATCCGTTTCGGCATCATAAACCACGGTTCCGCAGGGCACTTCAATGATGCGATCGCGTCCTGCTGCTCCGGTGCAATTACTAGAGCCGCCTTTCTGACCGTTATCGGCTTTGAACAATCGCATGTAGCGAAAATCCAGCAGCGTTTGCAGATTCTCCTCAGCTTTTAGTATGATCGAGCCGCCGCGTCCACCGTTCCCGCCATTCGGCCCGCCCGCAGGTACATACTTCTCTCGACGAAATGACACCATGCCATCGCCGCCATCACCCGCCTGAATCTGAATTTCTGCCTGATCAATAAATTGCATCGCTTTGCGCTAATTCCCACTACTCTATGTTAGAGACTTTTGAGATCGATCGACATTCAATTCATCGCCATCGGGAAAACACCAATTCCACGCTGAGATGCAAAGTTTAATTTAACGGGTTAACTGCGATCGGGTTTGTTGGCGTACTGGTTGCCATTTGCAGTGCAACCCAGTTGCGGTAGTCGTCTAACAATTGCTGTAATAGCCGCTGCTTAATGGTCGATAGAACGCTCATCAACAAACTATTCCCCGCAGTTTCAAGCAGGGGGCGAGGCATGAACGAGAAGGGGGGAGGAAGTTCGACCTGAACAACCAAATCAGCTTGTCCTTTGAGATAAGTGTTTCCATGCTGTTGACACGGTGAAAGCTGTCCGTTCAAATCCAGCGAAAACTTATCTTGCATATATTCAATTCCGCGCAACTCGCACGCAATCGATCGTAGATTAATCGCAGCCGTTTCAGTTGCCCAAACTCGCATATCAACGACGGGCTGAATACACAGCGTCATGAAGTTAAGTTGACGCATTTTTAGGCGATAAACTTCTTCACTCAATTGCTCAACCTGACTGGATGCAACTAGGGCACTCACGACTCGTTGCGGCTGTCGCAGATAATTTGTGATATGAATGGGCTGCTCTGGAACGATGATTTCGACTCCAAGAGAGGCAGAGAACCGAGTATCCATCAGGGAAGGGGTTTGAGGAGGTTTTTCTAATTATGAACTAATTTTAAGGGGCTTTTTATGATTGCACGTTCACCTTTTGAAATATAAACATATTTAGTTGATCAAAAGATTACTGTTTTACAAAACTCATCAGAATATAGAAATGACGAGAGTTTGAAACGTTTTGAAACTGAGGAAACAGGCGATGACACAGACGATCGCACATTTAGGGCCACACGGAACTTACACGGAAGCTGCGGCACTCAAATACTTAACTTGGTTGACTCAGACCAGCAATGACACAGCGTTTCTCTGTCCTTATCCCAGTATTCTTCAATCTCTAGAAGCGGTTGCGAAAAAACAGGCACAGTTCGCCGTAGTTCCGGTCGAAAATTCGATCGAAGGAAGCGTGACAATGACGCTCGATGCGCTTTGGCGGCTAGATCGTCTCAGAATTCAACACGCGATCGTGCTTCCAATTCACCATGCTTTGTTATCGATCGCAGAACGTTTAGACGAAATTCAAACCGTTTATTCTCATCCTCAAGCGCTTGCCCAATGTCAAAACTGGCTCGATCGCAATCTTCCGGATGCCCAAATCATCCCCGCGAATTCCACGACTGAAGCTCTGCAGCATCTAGGCGAAGATCAAACGATCGCGGCAATTTCATCACAAAGAGCCGCTCAATTATACAGTTTGCCGATCCTCGCTTCACCGATCAATGACCATCCAGAAAACTGCACTCGCTTTCTGGTTCTCAGCCTCAATGCTTCACAGGGCGGAAGTCGGACTTCACTCGCTTTTAGTGTGAGCGCAAACCAGCCAGGAGTATTGCTCAAACCGCTCCAAATTTTTGCAGAGCGAGAAATCAATTTAAGCCGAATCGAATCTCGACCCACGAAGCGATCGCTCGGAGATTACGTTTTCTTTGTGGATTTAGAAGCCGACACCCGACAAAACGCAATTCAATCTGCATTAACCGAATTAGAAACCTGCACAGAAACACTGAAAATCTTTGGTAGCTATGATGTTCTACCTTCGATGAGTTGAGGTTCTTGATTCAAAATAGGAACAGGTTCGGGAATCGCTAGGGGTTGGAGCGACTGAAGTTTTACGTCTTCTTCAAGCTTTGCACCAATTTCCAAAGGCGCTTCTTGAGGCGCGGGCAAGCTGTCGAGCGGTTTAGGCACTTGGGGAGAAGATGCGATCGTCGGCTTAACCAACTGATCAACCGCTTGCTTCACAAACATTTGCAGAAACGGTAAGCGGCGATTTTGCTCAAACACTTTCTGCATGATTTGTTGCAGCAGATCAGGCTTAATTTCTCCAGTCGGCTCCCCTTCAAAATATTCAATCAGCGTGAGTCCAGCCATCCGAGTCAAATAAGCTGCGCTCACACCTTGAATCAGTCCTCCTGCCACAAAGGTAATTGCATTCGTTTTGAGAATCGATGCGATCGCTTGCGTCGAAACCTCCACCAGTCCCAATTTCACCATCACACTCGCCATCGTCGCCGCGATCGTTTTTGCCTGATCTAACGTAAATTTGCGCTGATACAAATTGCTGAGATCCAAGACCATTTGCCCATTAATTGCGGCAGTTGCCAACAGATCCAATGCCGGGAATGGATTTGCAAACGCCGTTCCCGCTACGAGCCACTGAGCCTGATCAATTCGAGGCACTGCACGATCGCGCCGCACTCGATTCAATGCCGTTTTCGCCTCAGCCTGAACCGCAGTTACATTACTGAGCGAACTCGCCAAAACAAGCTGCTGCCCTTCTTGCAAAAGGATTTGATTTAACCGATCAAGCAATGGCAAAAGTTGCGGCTCTGGTTTTTCCAACCATTCTTTCACCGTTCCATCCGATCGATGCTGCCGAATTTTGAGCGATTTTGGATTTGTGGCGATCGCAATCACATCTTGAGGAGCAAGAATTTCAGACATTCGCTCTCTTAAATGATTAAGAATCGCTTGCTGAACCTCCGGCAAATATTGATCCTGTTTATTCAGAATGAGAACTAATCTTTTTCCAACCCCAGTAATTTGTTGAATCGCTTGAAACTCAGTTGCAGTTAAATCCCCATTTGTGACAAACAAAACGACATCCGACGATCGCGCAAGTTTCCAAGCATCCCTTTCCGCAATAATTCCGCCATCTGTCGCTGCAAATAATTCTGGCGTATCTTGTAAGACTAGTTTCTGTGAAACTTCCGCAGCCCATCCATGTTGCAGCAGATTGACAAGCATCGTTTTACCAACCGATTTCCCGCCCATTACCGCAAAGCGAATCTCATCACGATTCAGGTCTGAAGTAATCTGATTGATCTGCGATCGCAAATCTGATAATTGTTGAGCGCTACCATCGATCGTTAAGTCCTGACTCTCGATCGCCAACAAATCCAATAATCCCTTCGCTTCAACCAATTCGTTCTGCACCCGATTCAGTGACAGCGGCGCTACTTGAATTTTCGGAGTGTCATCTTTCTGAAACTTCACCGCCACCCAAGCAATCCCGCTTCCAATGACGATCGCGGGAAGCCAATCCCCCAAGGTGTGCGTCAAATTCTCCAGAAACCAAAGTGAAAGGGTCGCGCCGACACCCGCGAAAATCAACGATCGCTGCCACGAACTAGCCATGCTTAATACATCTTGCAGATCACTGATTCCCAGGATAAGCCAAAGTTCTCCAATTGACTTGCCCTTCAGGGATCAATGCCTTTAAACACGAAAAAGCCCCTCGGAATCCGAGGGGCTTTCTCTTCGCTCAATTCAGTTGATTCAAGACCTAACCGTTGATAGCAGGAGCAGACAGTGCAACCGGTGCAGCATCGCCCGATGCCAAGTCGAGCGGG
>JAESGH010000211.1_pt1 | contig 108792 bp, 91 predicted proteins | sample 9269641 | NCBI WGS metagenome assembly JAESGH01 (sample SAMN14515345, study PRJNA621665) | algae metagenome | isolation source: Phormidium tanganyikae FI6-MK23 and co-occurring heterotrophs from granitic... | place: USA: Fort Irwin, California | collected 1998-05-24 | reverse complement strand
TCGACCCGCTTCACCCCGCGAACCTTCGTCGGCAGCAAGGGCTGGATCACCGACCACTCAAAATCCGTCAGATCAAAACGCGCCATCAGCGTCTCCCTTCCGAGAAACACTGAATCAGAACTCTCGCATCTTGGGAATCCTGCTTATGGGTTTGTGACCTAGGCTATTATGCCGTTAATCGGCATGATGTCTGTCAATCTGTCTAGATTATCACGGAAAACGACCTGCCCTAAATAGGTCCTGCCGACGCGGATTGCGCCGGCCGGACCAATGAAATTTGGCCCGCATTCATTCGAAGAAAGGTCAAATATCATGAGCAATGGAAAGAAAGTCGTCGTCATCACCGGCGCATCGCAGGGGATCGGCGCGGCCCTCGTCAGCGCCTATCTCGATCGTAACTATCGCGTCGTCGCAACGTCGCGCTCGATCCAGCCGTCGAACAATCCCGACGTCCTGACGATCGCCGGCGACATCGGCGATCCCGAAACCGGGCCGCGCGTGATAGCCGCAGCGATCGAAACATTCGGGCGGGTCGACACGCTGGTCAACAACGCCGGCATTTTCCTCGCCGGCCCGTTCACCGATTACAGCGCGCAGCAATATGCCGATGTCGTTTCGACCAACATCAATGGCTTCTACTACATCACCCAGGCTGCCATCGCAGCGATGGAAAAACTCGGCCGCGGCCATGTCGTCAGCATCACCACTAGTCTCGTCGACCATGCTCTCTCGCAGGTTCCGTCGGTCCTCGCTGCGCTGTCGAAGGGCGGCATCAACGCCGCGAGCAAGAGCCTCGCGATCGAATATGCGACACGCGGCATCCGCGTGAATGCCGTATCGCCCGGCGTGATCAAGACGCCGATGCACACCCCCGAAACGCACGACTTCCTGTCCGCGCTGCACCCCGTCGGGCGCATGGGCGATATTTCGGACATCGTCGAGGCCGTGCTGTATCTTGAAAGCGCCGGTTTCGTGACGGGCGAAATCCTCCATGTCGATGGCGGCCAGTCAGCCGGCCACTGATCCGGCGAGAGCGAGGAGACAGATCATGCCGATCGTAACCGTACAAGTCACCAAGGAGGGCACCGAAGCCGGTGTCGATCATGTGACCCCCGAGCAGAAAGCCGCTATCTATAAGGGAATGAGCCAGGTTCTGTTCGACGTGCTCAAAAAGCCCCCCGAATGGACCTGGGTGATCTTCCAGGAAGTCGAGATGGAGGACTGGGGCTGGGGCGGAATGCCCGTCGCAGAATATCGCAAGAAGCTCGCTGGTCCCCCGGGCTGAGTCTCGTCAACGCACCCCCGAAAACACCCGCCATTGATCGCCGATGGCGGGTGTTTGTTTGCGACGCGAGCGGCAATTGCTTGCCGCTGTGACGACCGGGCAAATTCCGCTATTCAGCGTGCGGGCAAGAGAGGGAGACAGATGGATCGTCTTGACGCCATGCGGGTGATTCTGGCGGTCGTCGACGCGGGCAGCCTGTCCGCGGGGAGCCGCAAGCTGAATGCGCCGCTCCCCAGCGTCAGCCGCAAGGTCGCCGAACTCGAGCGGCATCTCGGCACCAACCTCCTCGTCCGCACCAGCCGCAACATCCAGCTCACCGATGCCGGGCGAGATTATGTCGAGGCCGCGCGTCGGATCATCGCCGACCTGGACGAGACCGAACGGCGCGCATCGGGCGAATATAGCACCCCGCGCGGCGAACTGACGGTCACGATGCCGGTCGAGTTCGGCGCCCGCCATGTGATGCCGATCGCGCTGTCGTTCATGGCCGAATATCCCGAAGTCGCCTTGAACCTCATCACTTCCGACCGGCTCGTCCATATGGTCGATGAACAGGTCGATGTCGCCATCCGCCTCGGCCATCTGGCCGACAGCGGGCTCTATGCCGTCAAGACCGGCGACTTCCGCCTGATTACCTGTGCCAGCCCCGAATATCTCGAACGGCGCGGCACGCCGACCGACCCACGTGACCTGTCCGCACACGACGGTGTCCTGTTCGGCACCCGCCCAATGTTCTGGACCTATCGCATCGACGGTGCGGAGATGATCTGCGCGCCGCGGACGCGGATGGCCGTCAACAGCGCTGCGGGCAATCTCGCGGCAGCGCTCGGTGGGGTCGGGATTGCCCGTCTCTTCGACTATCAGCTGTCGGGGCAGATAGATTCGGGGGCGCTCGTACACGTGCTTCCCGACGGCGACAGCGAGCCGCGTCCGGTGCATATCGTCTATCCGCGTCAGGGGTTGCTGCCGCTGAAGGTCAGGGCTTTCATCGATTGGGCAACCCCCCGACTGCGCGCCGCATGCGCGGGGTTTGATTGCACTTGAGCAAACCTCGCCGCGATTGAGAGGCTGGCTCTCGCTTTCGCCCGCTACCGGCATTTTCCCGCCCGACTAAATCGCTCTGGTCCGCTCCGTCCATCCCGGCCGGTCGGCATCTGTCCCCAGTTGGAAAGGAAGAGCGATGAACGACACAAAGGGCACTGCCCTCATCACCGGCGCGTCGAGCGGTATCGGCGCGCTATATGCCGATCGCCTCGCGCGCCAAGGCTATGACCTGATCCTCGTCGCGCGAAGCGCCGACAAGCTCGATCGGGTGGCGAAGACGATCCGCGACGCCACGGGCCGCCAAATCGACACGCTGACCACCGACCTTGCGGAAGCCGATGATCTTCGCCTGATCGAAGCGCGGCTCGCAAACGATCGCAGCATCACCTTGCTGGTCAATAACGCCGGCATCGGATCGACCGCTCGCGCCCTCGACGCCGACGTCGATACGATGAGCGCGATGGTGTCGCTTAATGTCGAGGCGCTGATGCGCCTGACCTATGCGGTTGTTCCCGCCTTCGTGGCGCGCGGCCGGGGCACGATCGTCAACATTGCCTCAATCGTCGCCGTAGCCCCAGAGGTGCTCAATGGCGTCTATGGCGGCACCAAGGCCTTTGTCCTCGCTTTCAGCCAGAACCTGCATCACGAACTCGCGGGCAGCGGGGTTCAGGTGCAGGTCGTCCTGCCCGGCGCGACCGCGACCGATTTCTGGGACATCGCGGGTACGCCCGTCGAGCATCTGCCCGGCGAGATCGTCATGCGCGCCGACCAGCTTGTTGACGCGGCGCTCGCCGGTCTCGCGCGCGGCGAATTCGCGACCATCCCAAGCCTCCATAACGAATCCCGCTGGGACGCCTTCGAAGCGGCCCGGCAGGCCATGGCCGGCGAATTGTCCACCAGCACCCCCGCGGCCCGATATCTGACCGCCTGATCTCCCAAGCCCAGCAGGAATAAAATCGTGACACAAAAGATCATATATACCGGCAAGACTCACACCACCGGCGGCCGCGACGGCGCGTCGCGCAGCTCCGACGGCGAACTCGATATCGCGCTGTCGCCGCCCGGATCGAACCGACCCGGCACCAACCCCGAACAGCTGTTCGCGGCCGGCTGGTCGGCCTGCTTCCTCGGCGCGATCGGCAAGGCTGCCAGCGAACAGAAGCTGCGGCTGCCCGCCGACGCCGCCATCGACGCCGAAGTCGACCTTGCGCTCGATGACGGGAACTTCTCGCTGATCGCGCGTCTCAACGTCAGCCTGCCGGGCATCGACCGCGAAACGGCCGAGAAGCTCGCCGCCCGCGCGCATCAGATTTGCCCCTATTCGAAGGCGACGCGCGGCAACATTGCCGTCCAGATCAACATAATCTGACCTCCCCGTCAGCCGTCGCGTTTGCGTATCCGACCGCGACGGCCATGGGAGACGAAAGGATTTTCCCGATGTCAAAACTGCTTACGTCCGCCGCGGCTGCCGCGCTGGCGCTTACCGCCTCTATCGCGCCAGCCCCCGCCCACTCGGCGGGCACCCAAACGACCCAGACCGAAATCGGCTATGTCGACATTGATGAGGATATATCGCTCCGGCGCATGATCGTTCACGGCACCCAGCCGAAGGGCGTGGTTCTGCTGCTCCACGGTTTCCCCGAAACGCTTCAGGCCTGGCAAGGCGTGACAGAGGAGCTTGGCAGCGACTATGAGATCCACGCCTTCGACTGGCCGGGTTTCGGGCTTTCGGCGCGTCCCGCCCCTACGACATTCGATTACAGTCCGCGCGACTATGCCCGGGTTCTGCGGCAATATATCGACAAGGCCGGCATCGACCGATCGAGGCTCACAATCTATGCGACCGACATCGGGGCGCTTCCGGCTCTTCTGGCGGCGCTCGACGAGCCCGATATCGCCCGGACAATCATCGTCGGCGACTTCGCGCCCTTCGACCGGCCAACCTATATGCAGGAGCGGCTGCAGGCGCTGAAGTCACCCGAAACCAGCGAGCAGGTTCGCGCCCAGTTTAACGCTACGCGCGACGAGATCATCGAAAACGCATGGCGCCGCGGATTCAACCCCGCTGAGCAGTTTGAAATCCCCGCCGCCTTCAAGGCCGACATGACCGCCGGCTGGAACCACGGCAATCTGACCACCGCCGACGCTTTCGCCCGCTATTATGCGCAGTTCACGCGTGACCAGAATTATTTCGAGGCCAAACTCGGAGAATTGAAGACGCCGGTGAAGGTCGTCTGGGGCGCACGCGACATTTATATCGACAAGGCAATGGGTGTAGAGTTCGCGTCACGAGTCGGCGCGAAGATCAGCATCCTTCCCGGAATCGGCCACTATCCGCATCTCCAGAACCCTGCTCAAACAGTCGCAGAAATCCGATCGGCCTTTGCCGACGCCGACAGCGAATAAGGAAATCGACGATGACCTTCACCTCCCTCTTTGGGCTTCTCCTCGCCACCGCGTCGGTCAATCCGGCAACAGCACAGCCAGCGGGTGTCACACGAACCGATCTTCAGCGGCACGATCTTTCGATCGGCGGCCGTGAGACCATCCAGGCCCGCATCGACATCGCGCCTGGCGCGGTCGCCCCTTGGCATCGCCACCCCGGCGAGGAAGTCATCTACGTCATCGAGGGCACGCTCGAATATCAGCTCGAGGGTGAGGCCGCGGTTACCGTCAAAGCGGGCGAAGTCCTGTTCGTCCCGGCAGGAACCGCGCACATGGCGCGCAACCGAACCACGGTGAACGGCGCCGAGCTTGCGACCTATATCGTGGAGAAAGGCAAGCCGCTCCTCGTGCCCGTTGATGAAGCAACGCTCAAGACCGGCCGACCGGAAAAATCGGAATGATCCGCGCATTGCTCGTCGCCGCGCTTGCTCTCGCCGCGCCCGCGACCGTCGCCGCTCAAAGCGCCGAAACCGAGCGCGATGCATCGCAGTTCGTCCCGATTGAGAAAGAGCCTGCGGCGGAGTTGTTCGTCGATGCGCCGTTGGCGGGGCCGCTCGCGCGAGGCGCGGTAATCATTCCGTATCGGACGGCCCATTTTCGTATCTTGCCGATTTTCGGTGCGGCGGGGACCGCCGTGTCGCCCCGCGCCGGTCATCTCCATGTCAGCGTCGACGACTTGCCTTGGCGGTGGGCTGACGCCGGTGACAACGGCGCGGTCGTCGTCAATGGCCTCCCGCCTGGGCCGCACAAAATCCTGATCGAACTCGCGACCCCTGAGCATGAAGTGCTCACTGGGAAGTCGGTGTCATTTGTCGTGCCGGCGGCACCCTCGCGAAGCACCGAAAAGTCCTCGCATAGCCATTAGAATGCCAATCTGGCCGATTCCCGACCGGCAGCTTCAGGGCACAAGTTCGAGATAGCTGCCGTTCGTCAAGATCGCGGGTGGACGACTGCAAGCGACCAATTGCAGCCCTAGGTGGCTGTGTGGACTAAAAACCCTGGGCGCGGCCGACCGCTCTCGCACCGCCAAACTGCGCGCCCGCCCTATTCTTTGAGCCCGGGCGGAACCGCGATCTCAAGCAGCACGCAGCAATTTCTCGTAAACCTGCCGAACTTCCGGTCCGGCACGATCAGATATTGCATGGCTGCCCTATCCCCGTTCACTCAAAATCGGGCTTTCACAGCGTTTGCCAGTGAGCCTCGCGGCGATTTCTCCGGGTTCGCCGGGACTGCTCCAGATCCGACAATATTGTCAAAGCCTTCGCGTCGTGTCAGCGGGGAGAGCGAAGTGACATAATGTAAGCTGAGGCCATCTCAGCCTCTTCTCTGGTCAGCATGATCGACATCGCATCCGGTGTATCATGTCCGTCGCGAAAAAATTCCCGCAGCGTATCTTGGTTAAACTCCATGTCATTCGCGACCGCCACAAAGCTGGGCGCCTGCAAATTGGGCGGCTCAACTCCCGGGCGCAATGCATGGCAACCGCTGCATCGCTCCTCGACAAAAGAAAGCGCGCGCGCGTCCTGAGTTTGCGGCGCGGTCGCGAGGGCGGTTGTATTTGAAGCAGCAACTTCCCTCTCGGCGGGCACGCACGCGCACAGCAGAGCGGTTGTCAGTACGACGAACGGTCGTGATAGTAGCATGGCGAGCCTTTCCGGGGGCGGGGTAGCGAGACCTTGCAGCGCCATATCCGGCATGGGATGCCAAGCTGACGATGCAAATTGTTCGAGGATGCGTAGGTCGCCTTTCCCGACCGGATACCACATTCCTTTGCTAAGCCATAGACGGCGAATTTTCGGCCGAATTTGGCCGATACTGTTGAAAAAGTCGAACCGGTAATTTTCTGTCGTCGCGGTGAATCTTTGAGCCAAGTTTATCGGCGGCTATGAATCGATGCTGCTCGGCACGGTCTGATTGCGCACCATTGTTTCAAGCCGTTTCCGAAGGCCGACTTTTTCAACAGTATTGGCCGGTAGGAGACTGTCTGGTCTTCGGTGCCAAGTGGAAAGAAGCGGACATTCGCCTTGCTTTTCCATAGCGGAGTAAATGCTAACCGACTGCATTGCGTTAGGAAACTGGGATCGGGCGAGACCGAGCCCCCCGCGTTTATCGCGTCGCTTCAATACCCCTCGGGTGCGCCCGCTCAAGGCGCTAGGGGCGACCATTTACCTTGCGGGATCCGCTGAACAACAAAGCCGCAGCGATAGCGTCCGATCCGACACCTGATTTTTTTGAGGTCGTCGGAAGGGAATGTGCGTCGTTGCTCAACCTCGCTTCCTTTGGATGCGCGGACCCCGCCTCCGGCACGCAACCCTTCCGGCACTCGCTTCCGCTTTCTGTCATCACACTACCTTCCTTGCCAGCCGAGCTAAGCGGCGAATTGCAATTGGGTGTCCACCCGCCTGCCACGCGACCATATTTGCACGATTGCATTGCTGTCAGTCGCGAGTAGCGCAATGTCCTCAAGAGGATTTCCCTCGACGACCAAGCAGTCAGCAAAAGCTCTAGGCGCGATGACGCCCAGTTGCCCTTCCATATTCAGCAGTGCAGCGTTGATCGAGGTGGCTGACTGGAGGGTCTCGAAGGGCGTCTCGACTGCGCTGCGGAGACGAAACTCCTCGCGCTGCAGGCGATGATGCGGCCCAAGTAGATCGGTACCGAATCCGAGTGCGACACCCTCGGCCCGGCAGATACGAATGGCCTCAAGACCCTTTTCACGGACGCCGGCAAGTTTCTCCAGCGTGTGCGCCGCGGCGCCTGATTCCGGGCCGAAGCGATGGAGGGCATCGTAGGTGGCCAGCGTCGGAACGACGAAGGCTCCCGCCTCGGCCACCAAACGCGCGGCGGCCGCATCAATCAGGTTCCCATGCTCGATCGACCGGACGCCGAGCCGGATCGCCCGCGTGATGCTGTCGGCGGTGTAGGCATGGGCAGCGACATAGCGCCCGCGGCGCAACGCCTCATCCACGACCGCTCCGATCTCCTCGTCCGAGAATTGCAGATAGTCGATAGGATCGCTCGGCGTGGAGATCCCGCCCGAGAGGAATATCTTCAGATGATGTGCGCCCTGGCGCAAGGCCTCGCGTGCTGCCTTGCGCAGCGCATCGGCCCCATCGACGAGATCGGCAAGCGCGCCCCGAGGTGCGCATCCGCAAAGGTCAGGAGGTTCGTGCGGAGCCCGAGCATCGCCATGCCCGCCGGTCTGGCTGAATGCCCGGCCGCAAAAGAAGAGGCGCGGCGATGGGAACAGCCCTTGCTCGGCCGCGAGCCAGGTCCCGTGATCGCCGCCGCCGACGTCGCGCACCGTTGTGAAGCCGCGCTGAAGGGCGCCTTCGAGGATCACTCGCGCGCGCTGCGCCTCGTAGGTCCGTGGATAGGTTTCGCATTTGGCCGTATCGGTTTCGGTCGCGAAGGCATGAAAATGCGCATCGATGAGGCCGGGCAACAACGACCTCCCCGCGAGATCGATCTCGCGGAAATCGAGAGCGTCCGGCCTGCGGGCCGAGACGCTCTCGATCCTGTCCCCCCGAACCAGCACGAAGGAAGGGTCGGAAAGAAAGGGCGAATGTCCGTCAAAAATACGCGCGTTCGAGAACAGGACGAATTGCTCGTCGTCGGACATGACGCTGGCTCCGGTTTCGCCTCAGGCGCTATGGCCATAGTCGCGCCGCGCCTGATCCGGCGTGATGAAACCATCGCGCAGGTCGGCTTCGATCGCGTCGCGCGCGCGCAGTTTGGGGTCGCCCCAGCCGCCGCCGGTCGCGGTCACCATGCGCACGACATCTCCTTTCGCCAGCGGAACGCGCGCCGGCTTCCCCAACCGCTCGGGCGGGTCCGAGCGCTGTCCCTGCCGCAAAATCTCGGCATAGTTGGGTGAGCCCTGCTGCCCGCCGGCTACGCCCCAAGGCGGAAATTTGAAGCGGCCAAAGCTGCCGGTGAACACCCACCCGTCGTTCGGAATCTCATATTCGAGCGCAACACCTTTGCCGCCGCGGAACCGGCCGGCACCGCCGTCGTCGTCGTGGAACGCATAGCTGCGAACGCGGACACCATATTTGGCCTCGGTGACCTCGACGGGGAAATTATAGGTCTCGCCGTCGGCAACCGAGAACTGCCCGTTCAGCCCATCACGTCCCTGCATGGCGCCCCAGCCGCCGACGAGCGGCCCAACGAGGATCGTCGGCGCCTTCGTCTTGGGATGCGGCCCCGAAAAGACGATCGCGCAGACCGACAGGACATGGCCCGCGGTCAGGCGATCTGGCAGATGCTCAGCAAGCGCCTTCCAGATCAGGTCCTGCGCATAGAGCATAGTTTCCCAGTAGGTCGATACTGGTGCGGGCCGCTCGGCGGTGAACAAGGTGCGATCGGGGCAGATGACCTCGATCGCGCGAAAGCAGCCGCCGTTCGCCGGGATTCCCGGGTTGGTGAGCGCCTTGAAGATCGTGCGGACCGCCGAGACGAGACCGGTGCGCGAGTTGTTGATCGGTCCCGCAGTCTGCGGGGCGCTGCCGGTGAAATCGACCTTGAACTTGTCTTCCGTGATATCGATCCGCACGCAGACTTTTAAAGGCTGGTCGGTGATCCCGTCATCGTCGATCCAATCCTCGGCATAGAAGGTGCCCTGCGGCAACCGCTTCAACTCGGCGGCGATCATCGCTTCGCCATAATCGAGTAGATCGGCTATCGCCCGGTGCATCGACGCCGCGCCATAACGATCAAACAGTTCGACGATACGAACCTCGGCGACCTTGTTCGCCGCCATGCCCGCCCAGAAATCACCCATCGAATCCTTGGGCAGCCGGATATTGCTTTGCAGGATTTCGAGGATGCCGCCGACCGGCTTGCCGCGCTCCATGATTTTGACCGTCGGGATCTGCAGACCTTCCTGGAAGATCTCGGTCGCATCGGTGGTAAAGCTACCCGCCGCCATGCCGCCGACATCGACCCAATGCGCCTTGTTCATCGCGAAGGCGACGAGTTCGTCCCGGAAGAAAACCGGCTTGACGATCGCGACGTCGCAAAGATGCGTCCCGCCGCCCTTGTAGGGATCGTTCGAAATGAAGACGTCGTCCTGGTGGATGTCGCCTGCGAACTTTTCCAGGATGTCGCGAACGAGCGAGTCGATCATGCCGAGAAACACGGTGGTCCCGTTGCCCTGCGCGATCAGGTCGCCGCGGGCGTTGGTGATGCCGACCGAATAGTCGAGCGCCTCGTAGATGATCGGGCTCATGCTCGTCTTCGCCATGGCGAGGAACATTTCGTCGCCGATCGCAACGAGCGCATTCTTGATGATTTCCTGCGTGAAGGGATCGTGGCGGGTCATCTCAGTTCCCCAATTCGATGTGAATGTTGCCGATGGCATCCATGCGCGCCGTGCACCCGGGATTGACGACGATCGTTGTCGTCCGATCCTCGATGATCGCCGGTCCGCTGATCTCCATGCCGGGCTCGAACCGGGCAAGGTCATAGGCCGCGCTCTCATGCTTCCCGTCGGTATCGAAATCGACCATCCGCCGACCGGTGATCACCGACGCCGCGACGGCACCCGTCCTCGCGCGCTCGGGCAGGTCGATCTTGTCGGTCTCGTTGAGCGCAACGACATGATAGTTGACGAGTTCGACCTCGCTATCGAGCCGGAAGGTATATTCGCGCTGATGCTCAGCGTGGAAGGCCTCGATCGCGGCCTCGACGGCAGCGCGGTCGATCACACCGCCCGCGACCGGCACCTTCACCGTGTGCTCCTGTCCGCAATAGCGCATGTCGGCGAAGCGCTCGAAGCGAAGCCTTGCGGCGTCCATGCCCTCGCGGACGCAAACTGTCTCGGCCTCCAATTCCATCTCGCCGTATACCGTCTGGAGGCGATCCAGCGGGAAGGTCGACATATCCTCGACACGCGTCATTAGGAAATCGCGGCGGATGTCGGACATGAGCATACCCCAAGCCGAGAAGACCGAGGAATTCACCGGGATGATCACCTTGCGCGCCTGCAGATCCTTAGCGAGCGATACCGCATGCATCGCCCCGCCGCCGCCAAAGGCAATGAGTGCAAATTCCCGCGGATCGAAGCCGCGGTTGAGCGACACAAGCTTTAGTGCGTTGACCATATTCGCATTGGCGATCCGGATCACGCCGCGGGCGACGTCCTCGACGGTGCCGCCCAGCGGCCGGGTGAACTTCCCGAAGGCCTTGGTCACATTGTCGAAGTCGGGCTTGTGCTCGCCGCCAAGGAAGAGGTCCGGGTTGATACGACCGAGCACGAGATTGGCGTCGGTCGTCGTCGGCTCGGTCCCGCCGCGACCATACGCCGCGGGCCCCGGAGTCGATCCGGCGCTCTTCGGCCCGACATGGAGGCGTCCGCCTTGGTCGATCCAGGCGATCGAGCCGCCACCGTTGCCGATCTCGACGAGATCTACGACCGGCGTGCGGATTGGATAGCCGGGGTTCGTCCGATCCCACTCAATCTTGTAATCGGTAGTGATCCGCGCCTGCCCGTCACGGATCAGAGCGGTTTTCGCGGTGGTCCCGCCGATATCGAGCGCGATGAGATTGGGCTCGCCGATGCGGCGGCCGAGCGCCGCCGCACCAAGCACGCCGCTCGCTGGACCCGATTCGACGAGTGCGATCGGGTTATTTCGCGCGCCCTCGACTGTGGTGACGCCCCCGTTCGACTGCATGATATAGGGAACCGAGGCAAGTCCACGCTCGCGAAGCCCCTCCTCGAGCGAGCCGAGGTACCGTTTCGCGATCGGGTGGACATAGGCCGACAGCACGGTCGTGCTCGTTCGCTCATATTCCCGCCACTCGCGGCAAACCTCGTTCGATCCGACCACCGAAAGACCCGGCCACTTGGCACGAAGGCTCGCGCAAACTGCTGCTTCGTGCTCGGGATTGGCATAGGCGTGTAGGAAGCAGACCGCGACCGCGTCTACGCGCTGCGCTTCGAGCGCGTCCCCAATCGCATCAAGCGACGACATATCGATGGGAAGCAGTACGTCGCCATCGGGCCCGACACGCTCGGACATCTCGAAGCGTAGAAACCGCGGCACGAACGGCGATGGCTTCTCGAACGCGAAGTTGAAAAGGTCGGGACGATTGCCGCGCGCGATTTCGAGCACGTCGCGAAAGCCCTCGGTGGTGATGAGCGCGGTGCGGCCGCCGGTGCGCGATAACAGGGCGTTGATTACGACCGTCGTGCCATGCGCAAAGAAATCGAAGTCCGCGGGCGAAACACCCGCCTTGGCCACCGCTGCGAGAACGCCGCGGTCGAAGTCCGGCGGCGTAGTGTCGGCCTTGGCCGTCACAATACCGTCAGGCCCGATCCCGACGAGATCGGTGAATGTGCCTCCAACGTCCGTTGCTACCCGCATGCCGCGACCTTCCTCCCGATAGTTATATGAATTTGCCTTGATCGAACCAACGGATTGCTTGCTCTCGCTGACCGTCCGCAATGGCTGCATCACAAATTTTGATATGTCAAATTTTTATTTGACATCAAATTTTTTGATCCTAATTCTGCGCTCGCGATGCAATGCTGCGGAATTGCATCGCGCCAAGGGGACAGACATCAGGGAGGACCGCACATGCAGAAGCAGCTTCGGACGAGCGCTTCATTTTTGGCGCTGCTCGGCAGTATCGCAGCAATTCCGACAACGGCATTCGCGCAAGATACCAATCCGCAATCGAGCGCATCGGACGATTCAGAAGATATCGTCGTCACGGCTCGATCGCGCGAGGAACGCTTGCAGGATTCGCCCGTCGCCGTGACCGCGATCGGCGAGACTTCGATCGAACGCGCAAACCTGACGCGCGCCACCGATTTCATGCAGCTCGTACCGAACGTCACGGTCGCCGACGCGCAGGACTCGGGCAATGTCGCGATCAACATCCGCGGCGTCGGCCAGATCCGCAACGGCGAGACTCCGGTCGCGATCTCGATCGACGGGGTGCTGCTCTCGAGCCCGCTCCAGTTCAAGCAGGAATTCTTCGACATCCAGCAGATCGAGGTGCTTCGCGGACCGCAGGGCGCGCTTTACGGGCGCAACGCTATCGCCGGCGCGATCAACATCACGACCAAGAAGCCGTCGAACGAGTTCTCGGGCAATTTCCGCGTCGGCTACGGCAATGGCGATGCCTTCAACGCGAGCGCCGCGATCAGCGGTGCGCTGATCGACGACGTCCTGCTCGTGCGCGCGGGCGTCTCGCACACGCAGAGCGACGGTTATATCACCAACGGCTTTCTCAATAAGAAAGTCGACTATTTCAAGGACACCACGGCGCGCCTGCGCGTCGACTTCACCCCGTCGGACGCGGCCTCGGTCGACCTGCGCGGCTTCTATTCGACCCGCCAGGGCGGCGCCGCCTATTTTGCGCGGCCGCTGCTCCAGGCTTCGGGCCGGCCGTTCATCGATCCCGTTCCCGATGTCGATGTCGCGAACGACGTCGTCGCGCCCGAGTCGAACAATCTCGGGTTCGACGACCGCGACCTCATCGACTTCTCGCTGAAGATCGACATCGACACCCCGATCGGCGTCCTGACCTCGACCACGGCCTACAGTAATGTTCAGCATGTCGTCGCCTTCGACGGCTATGACTATTCGAATAACCGGCAGTGCTACCTCTTCGGCTTCGGCCTCGTGTCGGACGGGCTCGTCGATTGCGCTAATCCGCGCACTCTCGCGCTGGGCCCGAGCGGCGACCCGGACGGTGCCGACGCGCAGTTTCCAGCGCCGTACAATACAACCTTCCAGGATAATGACATCAAGAACTGGAGCCAGGAAATCCGGATCACCTCACCGTCGGCGCAGCGCTTTCGCTACATCTTCGGTGCCTATTTCCTCTGGCGCGACCGCTCGCTCTTGACCGGCACGAACGAGGACCTCGGCTTCGGTATCATCCCCGAACTCGACTTCGACCCGGCGACGCCCAACCAGACGCGCCGCTATTTCGCCGAGGATAACAAGGACTTTGCCTATGCCCTGTTCGCACAGTTTAACTATGATCTGACCGACAAGCTGGAGCTGACGCTTTCTGGACGCTTCGACAGCGACCGCCGCCGCCAGACCGACCCGCGCGTCGCGCCTTATCGCGTCGATGGCTTTGGGCTGCCGATTACCGGGCCGGCGACACGCCAGGCGACCTTCACGCAGTTTCAGCCCAAGGGTACTTTGCGCTGGAAGCCGTCGGACGACACGCAAGTCTATGCCACGGTCGCGCAGGGATTCCGTTCGGGCGGGTTCAACGCTCCGGGCACCGAGACCGACCCGTTTACCGGGGCGCCCATCTCCTCTCCCATCTACAAGAAGGAGGTCGCGACCAGCTACGAACTCGGCGCGAAGACCGAGCTGTTCGACAACCTCCTGACCCTCAACGGCGCGCTGTTCTTCACCAGGGCGAAGAATCTGCAGGCGTTCAACTTCAACGGCTCGGTCAATGCGCAGATCGTCACCAATATCGACCGCGTCGATGTAAAGGGTGTCGAACTCGAGTGGACGCTGCGTCCTGCAACCGGGTTCAAACTGTTCGGCAGCCTCGGGTACACCGACGCCGAGATCAAGGCCTATGCCGCGAACCCCGCCGCCATCGGCAATCAGGTGCCCTATACGACGAAGCTGACGATCAGCTCGGGCGCCGAATATGTTGCACCGCTGACCAACAGCCTGAGCGCGGTGTTTCGAGCCGACTGGCAGCGCCGCGGCAAGACCTATTTCCACGAAGGCGGCACCTTCGTGGGTGTGCCGGTCCGCGATCCGATCAATTTTGTGAACGGCCGTATCGCGATCGAGCATGAGAAGGGTTGGTCGCTCGGCGTCTGGGCAAAGAATCTTCTCAACGAGAAATATTACGAGGAGGTCGTCGCGCCCGACTATAACTATCAGGGTCGGCCGCGTACCTATGGCGTCGAATTCTCGGCAAAATTCTAGCATGAAGGCGGAGAGCCGCGGCCCGTCCGGCAGCTCTCCGCATTCCATACAGGCGGAAATTGGGAAGATGGTCCGATGGCATTTCTAAACCAGAGTCAAAAAGCGCCGAAGCTGGCAATCGGCGGGCGGATCAAGAAGCGCCGCCGCGAACTCGGCATGACGCTGCAGGCCGTTGCAGAGGCCAGCGGGCTCTCTGCCCCCTTCCTGTCGCAGGCCGAGCGAAACCAGACTGTGCCGTCCCTGGTCTCGCTCGCCTCGCTCGCCCGGGCGCTCGATGTCGATATCGGCTATTTCATGGAAATGCCGAAGGACGAGAATATCGTCAGTCGCGCCAGCGATCCCGAGATCATCGAGATCGACTCGCCGGTCGTCTACCATCAGCTGAGCTCCATGCTTCCCGAGCAGAAGATGGACGCGATTTTGATGATCATTCCGCCCGGGCACCGGTTCCCCATCGATCAGCGCGATGGTGAGGATTTCCTCTATGTCATCGACGGCGAATTGATGTCGCAGGTTGGCGAGCTTCGGACCGTTCTGCGTGCGGGCGACAGCATGCATTTCCGGTCGCAGGCGCCGCACAGCGCATGGAACGAGACCAAGGCCGACGTGAAACTTCTCTATGTCGGCACACCCTCGATCTTCCGCCCCAGCAACTGAGGCGAACATGGAAAAGACAGGATTGGAATGGACCGACGACGTGTCGGATCCCCTCTTCGACATCTGGCGCTTCGTCGATCCCGCCGCGAACTCGATCGAAATCGGCACCGGGCGCTTTTCTGCCGGCCAGCTCATGCCCGAAGTCGGCCATTCGCAGCATGCGATGCGAGAGATTTCGATCATCCTCGAAGGCGAGATCGAGACGAAAAGCGGTGGCAAGACCGAACGGCTCAAAGCCGGCGACATCGTGACCATCCCGGCCCACCAGGTCCAGCACTCCCGCTTCATCGCCGACACCAAGCTGATCTACATCTTCTTCGGTCACCGCAGCGTCCGCGAGGATGAAGACAGCTGACCGGGAACGCGGGGCGAGCGACGACCGCCATGGCCGACCAAGTCCTTGCTCGCGAACCGGCGGATCACCGGCTCCGCGTCGCCCTCAGCGAGATCATGCACGGCCGAAGTCTGGAGGTTGCGAAAACCCCGGCACGCGTGAGGCAGTGGCTGATCCTGCACGAAATATCTGACCAGGGCGCACTTCATGGCTGGATTTCTGCCCTCTCGGGGGGAGCCGCATCAGCCGCTGACGGGCGCTTTGCCACGCACGTCGACGGCAAGCTTTGCGTCTGGGAAGCGCATAGCGAATTCTCGACCGTCACCCTCGTCAGCTCGGGCGCGGCCAGCCGCGCGCCAATTAAGAACTGCAATTGGCTCCATGGGATGCCAGGCCAAATATTCCGTTCCGTCGAGATACTGATTGGCTCAAAGGCGGATTTCGACTGGGACGGCGAGGCGCGCTTCGACCCGGCCCGTGTCGTAAGCAGCCTTGCCTTCGGCGGCGCTGCCCGCATCTGGAGTGATTTCACGATCAAGGGGTCTGAAGCCGGAAAGATACTCGTCGAGGATATGGGCTTGCAGAATGACGAAGTGTCACGGCTCGTTCAAACGCTCCTCGAAATCGGCAACTACCGGAAACTGGCGCTGCTCGGATTCCCGATCGCCCGAGAATTGATGCCCTGGATTACAGCCGCAGAGGCCCGCCATGCCGGGATCACGGAGCGGATGAACGCATGCTCCGGCAGTCGGGGCGATATCCTGCGCGACCTGCTCGATCTCTCGGCCGAGGTTGAATGCCGTGCCGGACGCGCGCGCTTCCGCCTTGGCGCGACAAGCAGCTATCACCTGTTGACCCGCGACAGGCTGGCATCGCTCCGGGAAGTCCGAATAGCCGGCTTTTCGACCTGGTCCGAGTTCATCGAGCGCCGCCTTCTCCCCGCCATGCGAACATGTGAAGTCTCGCAGTATCGGCTCGACCGGCTGAGTGAGCGTATCAATCGCACCGCCAGCCTGCTCTCGCTTGAACAGACCGTTGCCTTAAACAGGCGAAGCCAGGCATCACTTGCTAGCATGAACCGCCGCGCCATGCTTCAACTGCGTCTTCAGTCGCTTGTCGAAGGCTTGAGCATTTTCGCCGTCTCCTATTATATTATTGGCCTCCTCGACCATCTTCTCGACCCGCTGCTCCAACTGGGCGACGCTGAACAATTGAAATCATCGGCGCTGGCCGTGATCGTGCCATTGGTGCTTTCGGGAGCTTGGATCATGTCCAGACGTCGTCGCCTTCGTTCAAACTCGTCGGTGCATCGCGCGCCGTACCCGCGATCGACGCCAGACTGAGATCCGCGCGATTTAGGGGACGCGAAGCGAAACTCCGCGTCCACCCCATTCCGGCCGGGACGGCAACCTGAGGGCGGCAGGGCGATGCAACCGCTTGATCTGGTCGATAGCGGACAGGCAGCTTTTAGAAGCGTTTTCTACAATAGCCGACGTTTTCGGAGGGGAAGCAAAAGGGCGCTCCAAGGGACAGCCTCCCGCGAAACCGGATTTTGATTGCAGTGGCCAGTCCGGACCGGTCTGATCTCTTCTGTTGCGAAAGACCAAAGCGCTATCGGAGAACCGCATTTTTTCGCAGTAGCAAGATCTCCTTTTCGGTCACAGCCCAGTCCATCAAGCTCTTGGAAATATCAGGCTTCGAAACCAGCGGATCGGGTGCCCGGCTTGGCGACCTAGCAAATCTTGGGGCGGGCGCTGGCTGCAACGACGGACCGCAATGGGCGTGAACGCCGCGTGCTCGATGCGCGGGATGTGCTGCCGCTTCCCGGTAGGTCAGTACCGGAGACACACAAGCGTCCAGCTGGTCGAAAACTTCGCACCACTCGCCCAGCGATCGCGCACGGAATATCGGCTCGATTTGGCGACTGCGGTCAGGCCATACGGCCGGATCGAGATAGTCGGTAAATCTGAGCGGATCCTGTCCCAGGCCAGCGACAAACGCATCGTGGAATTCGCGCTCCAGTGCCCCGACCGCCATGTGACGGCCATCAGCGGTTTCATAGCAGCGATAGAAATAGGCGCTGCCGTCGAGGAGGTTGTCGCTGCGCCCCTGGCTCCAAAGGCCCATCTGCATCCATCCCGCCATCTGGGTCAGCAGGATCGAAATGCCATCGACCATCGCGACGTCGAGAACCTGACCCTTGCCCGAGCGCTGGCGTTCGAGAAGCGCGGCGAGCACCCCCATCGCTAGAAATGTTCCGCCGCCACCAAAATTTCCTACGAGGTTTATCGGCGGCACGGGGGGAGCATCGGTTGGTCCGATCGGATAAAGCGCACCGGTCAAAGCAAGATAGTTGATGTCGTGTCCGGCGCGTGACGCGAGCGGCCCCGTCTGACCCCACCCGCTCATGCGCGCGTAGATCAGCCGTTCATTCGCTGCGCAAAGCATGTCCGGTCCCAAGCCCAGCCGCTCCATCGCCCCTGGCCGATAGCCTTCGATAACAACGTCGGCACGTGTCGCCAGATCCCGCACGAGCGCGAGGCCATCCGGAGACTTTAGATCGATCGCAACCGAGGGGCGATTTCGATAGAGGAAATCATATTGCGGATCGCCCCCCAGCGGACGCCCGGCGCCGAAACGTTCGATCCGCAAGATGTCCGCGCCAAGGTCGGCGAGCAGCATCGCGCCAAAAGGGGTGGGACCGAGCCCCGAAAATTCGAGAATGCGGATATTCGCGGCCGGCGGCAATGCGCTGTTTTCCTGTTCACTCATATGGAATTGTCTCCCCATCGCGTCCGGCGCACGGCACAGAATATTCTCATCGGTTGAAAAATATACTAGCCAGTATCTCCTAGTCCTGTCACTATCTGATTCACGAGGCGGCACAGACCGGACGATCAGAGGAGAGCGAGTCCATGTCCGACATCACCCCGAGCGAATTGCGTTTCACCCGGACCGAGCGGGTTACGATGGGCGTCCCGACGGCGGAGGCGATTGCCGACCAGGCCGAAAAGATGGGATGCAGCAAGGTCTTCCTGCTGGCATCGACGACGCTGCGCGAACACACCGATGAAATCGGAAAGATCGAGGTGGCACTGGGCGCGCGGCATGCGGCGACCTTTAGCGGGATTGCCCCGCATGCACCGCGCGCCGATGTCCTGAAGGCGGCAGAAGCGGCGCGGGCTGCGGGCGCGGATCTGATTGTGTCGGTCGGCGGCGGTTCGGCCACCGACAGCGCCAAGATCGTCGCGCTGCTCATCAAGCATGATGTACGAAGCGTCGAGGCGTTCGAACCGCTTCGCACCTATGTCACCGACGCAGGCGAGGTGATCAATCCGATCAGGGTCGGCCCCGACATTCCGGTCATCTGCGTGCCCACGACCCTATCCGGCGGCGAGTTCAACGCACTGTCGGGTTCAACCGACGAAGTGACACAGCACAAGCAGGGTTATGAGCATCGCAACATGGCGCCGGTCATGGTCGTGCTCGATCCCGCCATCACCCGGCACACGCCCGAATGGCTCTGGCTTTCGACGGGGGTTCGCTCGGTCGACCATGCGGTCGAGACCCTGTCGTCGTACCAGTCGAACGATTTTGCCGACGGACTCGCCGAAAGTGCGCTGCGACTGCTCGTCGAGGGCCTGCCTCGCGTGAAGGCCGACCCGGGCGATCTGGAAGGCCGCCTGAAATGCCAGATCGGCGCCTGGCAGTCGATGATCAGCATCATCGGCGGCGTTCCAATGGGCGCCAGCCACGCGATCGGCCATATTCTGGGCGGCACCTGCGACGTCCCGCACGGCTACACCTCCTGCGTCATGTCGCCCTATGTTCTGGCGTGGAACGCCGAACATGACGCCAGCCGCCAAGAGCGCACTCTTGCGGTACTCGGCGGCGACCATACGAGCGCTTCGGCGGCGCTCGACGCCTTCATCTCGGGGCTGGGGATGCCGCGGCGGCTGAGCGATGTCGGCGTCGACGAATCGCGCTTTCAGCAGGTGGCCGACTACACGCTGCTCGACATCTGGGGCCGCACGAATCCGCGGCCCGTCACCTCGGCCGCCGATATCCTCGAAATCCTTCGCCGCGCTGCATGATTATGCCGGCAACCCCGCCCACAGCGACCGAAGCAACAGGATCCGCCATGCCGAACACCGAGCGAGCAAGAGATTTTCAGGATCCGCGCATTCCCAATCGCGACGAATGCGTCCTGCGCTATCTTCTCGACCGCTGGGCAGCCGAGCGGCCGGACAAGGCGCACATCGTATTTGCCGACGGGTCCGAATGGAGTTTCTCCGAAATCCGGGCCCGCGTTCGCGCCAAGGCGGCGGGCCTCCGCAAGCTCGGCGTCCGGCAGGGCGAGCATGTGGCGGTGTGGCTGCCGAACGGACCCGATGCGCTCGTCGCCTTTTATGCGATCAACTATCTCGGCGCGGTGTTCGTGCCGTTCAACACCGCGTACCGCGGCGGACTGCTCGAGCATGTGCTCGCGAACTCGTCGGCGCGCATGTTGCTGGTCCATCCCGACCTGATCCCGCGCCTGGCCGAGGTCGACCTTGCCGGAGTCGAGCTTCTGGTCGTCACCACCGCGAATGCGGTGGCAGAGGTGCCTCTGCCAACTGTGCGGTTCGACGACGTGATCGGCGATCCGTCGGAGGACATACCGCTCGAACGGCCGATCGAGCCCTGGGACATTCAGTCGATCATCTATACGTCCGGCACGACCGGCCCGTCGAAGGGCGTCCTGTCGTCCTATCTTCACATGTTTTCGAACGCCGGGCCCGAAAGCTGGCCGATGGTCGGCGAGGACGACCGCTATATGTGCGTCGCACCGATCTTTCACATCGGCGGGATGGGTCCGCCGTTCGTGATGCTGGCCCGCGGCGCGTCGGTGGCGATGATCGACAATTTTTCGACCGACGAGTTCTGGGCGGTCGCCAAACGCACTGGCGCGACGGTCGTGTTTCTGCTCGGCGTCATGGCCACCTTCCTGCTGAAGGCACCTGCATCCGCGCAGGACCGCGATCATGGCGTCAAAAAGGCCTTCATGGTGCCGCTGACCGGCGACGCGCCCGCCTTTACCGAGCGGTTCGGCATCGACATCTACACGATCTTCAACATGACCGAGATTTCGTCGCCGGTCGTATCGGAGGCCAATCCCGCAAAGATCGGCACCTGCGGCCGTGTCCGTCCCGGCGTCGAAGTGCGGCTGGTCGATGGCAATGATTGCGAGGTCGCGGTCGGCGAAATCGGCGAGATGCTCGTGCGCACCGACCGCCCCTGGGCGATGAACAGCGGCTACAACGCCAACCCCGAGGCCACCGCCGCCGCGTGGCGCAACGGCTGGTTCCACACCGGCGACGCCTTTCGCCGCGACGAGGACGGCTATTATTATTTCGTCGACCGGGTGAAGGATGCGATCCGCCGCCGCGGCGAAAATATCTCGTCCTTCGAGGTCGAGGCCGAGGTCTGCCGTCACCCCGACGTGCGCGAAGCCGCCGCGATCGCGGTGCCGAGCGAATATTCGGAGGACGAGGTCATGGTCGTCGTCGCGCCCGTCCCCGGCCGGTCGGTCAACTGCCGCGCGCTCGCCGAATATCTGATCGAAACCATGCCCTATTTCATGGTCCCGCGCTATTTCCGCGTGCTGGACGAATTACCCAAGACGCCGTCGGCCAAAGTGCTCAAGACCGATCTGCGCCGCGAAGGCGTTACCGGCGATACCTGGGACCGCGAAGCCGCGGGGCTCAGGGTTCGCCGCGAGAGCTTTGCGCTATGATGAGCGAAAACCCGCCGGCCAGAAAAATTCCATACGCTCCCCTTTTCATCGCTCGTTCCAGGATATTGAAGACATGACTGATCCGATACCCGACCGGCCGATCGCCGCGGACCAGATCGACTGGCCGCTTCTGGCGGCGGGGGTCGACCAGGGAAATATCCCGTCGCTGCTCATGCTCCTCCACCAGATGACGGGTGACGCCAAATGGCTGGAGGAACCCTATCGCCCGCGCCGCGCGCCCGGCCTGGACGACAATGACAGTGGCCAGTTGCCCGACGACATCCAGCGCGAGATCCGCAACCAGGCGCGCCAGGCGATCGAGGACTGGCTGAAAGGCAAGCCGCTGGCCCTGCCTCGCCCTGACAATGCCCATCTCGCAACGATGCTGAGCGTCGCGATGGCCGAACATGTGCCGGCGGAATATGGCGATATTGTCGCGGCCGGGATGATGGTTGCACCTGCACCGCGCGAGATACCCCCTTCGCTCAAGACGAAATCGGCGATCGTAATCGGGGGCGGCATTTCGGGCATTTGCGCCGGAATGGAGCTGCAGCGGCTGGGCATCAATTATGTCCTGTTCGAAAAGAACGAGGATTTCGGCGGCACCTGGTTCGAAAATCGCTATCCGGGATGCGGGGTCGACACCCCGTCGCTGACCTACACCTTCTCGTGCCGCCCGAACGACTGGTCGCAATATTTCCCGCTGCGCGACGAGATCGAAGCCTATCTGCTCGATACCGCGCGCGAATATGGCTTGCCCGCGCGCGCGCAGTTCAATTCGAAGGTCGAATCGGCACGCTGGATCGACGACGCCGGTCAGTGGGAAGTGTCGGTGGCAAAGCCCGACGGCACCACGACGACGCACCGCGCCGACTATCTGTTCAGCGCTGTCGGCATTCTCAACATCCCGAAGTATCCGCAGATCGACGGCCTCGATTCCTTTGCAGGCGAGGTCATCCATACGAGCCGCTGGCCCGAGAACGCCGATCTTTCCGGCAAGCGCGTCGCGGTGGTGGGCAATGGCGCGTCGGGGATGCAGGTCGCCCCGGCGGTCGCCGACACCGCGGCAACGCTCACCCTGTTCGCGCGGTCGAAACAATGGGCGGCGCCGTTCCCGCAATTCCGCAAGGCGGTTCCCGATGGCGTGCGCTATTTGATGCAGGCTGTGCCGCTGTACCGGGCGTGGCTGGAACAGCGCCTGTCGTGGACCTTCAACGACCGCGTGCACGGCACCCTGCACCGCGATCCCGAATGGCCGCACCCCGAGCGCGCGGTGAACGCGATCAACGACGGCCACCGCCGCCATTTCACCCGCTATGTCCATGAGCAGCTGGCTGACCGCCCCGAACTGATCGGTGACGTGCTGCCCGACTATCCGCCCTTCGCCAAGCGGATGCTGCTCGACAATGGCTGGTATCGGACGCTGCGCAAGCCGAATGTCCGGCTGATTCCCGAACATCTGGCGCGCGTCGAAGGCAACCGGCTGATCTCGTCATCGGGGATCGAGGTCGAGGCCGACGTCATCATTCTGGCGACCGGGTTTCAGACGACGCGCGTGCTTGGCTCCTATGAGGTGATCGGACGCGGCGGCGCCGTCTTGCGCGACCTGTGGGGCGACGACGACGCGGCGGCCTATCTTGGCACGCTAGTGCCGGGATTTCCCAATCTGTTTATTCTGCTCGGCCCCAACGTCGGGTCGGGTCACGGCGGCAGCATGATCCGCAATATCGAAAACCAGATGCATTTTGCCGGCGAAGTCGTGCTGGCCAGCGCCGCGCGGGGTGCTAATACGGTCGAGGTAAAGGACAGCGTCTATCAGGACTATCGCCGCCAGATCGACGAGGCGCATGAGAAGCTGGTGTGGACCCACCCCGGCACCGAGAACTGGTATCGCAACGCCAAGGGCCGCGTGATCGCGATCACGCCGTGGCGCAACGACGCCTTCTGGCGGATGACGCGATCGCCCAAAGCCGACGATCTCGAGTTCGGCACCAAGGATGGCGACCGCCCTGCCCTCGCCAAAGCCGGATAGGCGGCAGGGTCGCTGCCGATGAAAGCCTTTCAGGGTCATCGCCTCGGCGCGGTCGAGGATTTCGCGCTCGAGGACCGGCCGATCGGCGCGCCGCAAGCGGGCGAAATCCTGCTGCGCGTCGAAGCGACTTCGCTGGGGTTCGTCGACGCACTGCTGATGCGCGGACTCTATCAAGTGCAGCCGCCGCTTCCCTTCGTCCCCGGCGGAGAGATCGTCGGGCGCGTCGAAGCGGTCGGCGACGGCGTAACAGGCTTTGCGCCGGGCCAGCGTATCGCCAGCTGGCAGTTCGGCGGCGGCCTCGCCGAACAGGCGATCGTCAGCGCGGCGAGCAGCGTGGCTGTGCCGGGCGCCCTCGAAGCCGCGAACGCGTCCGCGCTGCTCCTCGATTTTCTCACCGCCTATTATGGTCTTTTCGATCGCGGCGGCTACCAGCCCGGCCAGTCGCTGCTCGTTACCGGCGCATCGGGCGGCGTCGGATCTGCGGCGGTCCAGCTCGCCCACGCCAGCGGCGGCATCGTCGTCGGTCTCGCCTCGGGCGAGGCCAAGATGCGCCATGTGGCGACGCTCGGGGCGGATCTGGTGCTCGATTATCGCGATCCAGACTGGCGCGCACAGCTAAAGGCCCGCCATCCTGCCGGGGTCGACCGCGTGTTCGATCCCGTCGGTGGCCCGCTGTTCGAGGCCTGTTTCCGGTCGCTTGCCAAACACGGGCGCCACTTGGTGGTCGGATTTGCTTCGGCCGACGGCATCCCGCGGCTTCCCGCCAACCTGCCGCTGCTGAAGTCGGGCGAACTGGCGGGTGTCGACGCCCGCTATCTTGGCGAAAGCGATCCGGCGCGGGTGCGCACGATATTGGAGACCATCTTGGGGCTCGCCCAGCGCAAGCGGATCAAGGCGGTGATCGAGCGGAGATTTGTTCTTGCCGATGCGCCAGCCGCGTTCGAAAGCCTGGCGTCGGCGACGCGTATCGGCAAGATCGTCGTCACGCCCTGACGCGTCACCAGCGCGCGGGCAGCGCGCTCATGCCGCGGAACAGGAACCCGTCGCGCCATGCCGGCGCCTCGATGTCGACGCGGAGCCCCGGCAGCCGCGTTGCCAGCCGCTCGAATGCGACCCGTCCCTCGAGCCGGGCGAGCTCCGCGCCCACGCAGAAATGAATCCCGCCGCCGAAGCTCAGGTGCCGGGCCGCATTCTCGCGTCCGATATCGAAGCGGTCGGGGTTGTCGAACACCCGCGGATCGCGGTTTCCCGCCCCGATCAGGGTCAGCACCTTCTCGCCCTTCGCCACCGACCGACCACGAACCTCGGTTGATTGCAGCGCTGTGCGATAGGTGGCGACGAGCGAGCTTTCGTAACGCAGCACCTCGTCGACCGTGCCCGCGGCGAACCCCTGCGGATCGGCCACCAGACGCTGCCATTGATCGGGAAAACGGCTGAAGCAGAGCAGCCCATTGCCGATCATATGCGCCGTCGTCTCGAACCCGGCGCCGAACAGTCCGATCGCGACCGTCACCAGTTCATCGTGCGACAGCGCATCTTCGGCGCCGCCAGCCTGGACAAGCGCGGTCGCCAGATCGTCCTGCGGCGCCGCCTTCCGCTCGTCGAACAACGTCTCGAAAAACTGCTGCAACACCGCAATATGGCTGTTTGCGGTCGCCAGCTCTTCGGCGGTCAGCGCGCGCGCTTCGAACACGATGAAGCTCTGTGCGATGGCGTTGATGACGGCGTTCAGACGGTCGTCTTCGGGATCGATGCCGAGCATGTCGCACATCACCCGCACCGGAAGTTCATAGGCAAAACGCGCGATCAGATCGCCACGACCATCGGCTAGGAACCCGTCGATCAGCCGGTCGGTGATCTCGCGGATGCGCGGCTCCATCGCGCGAACCCGCTTCGCCGTCAGCGCTCCGGTTACCAGCCCGCGCACCCGCGTGTGATGCGGCGGGTCCTGCATCAGGAACACCTCGGACAACCATTTATAGCCGCGCTGCCCCAGCACATCGAATTCGGGGCCATAGAAGAGGCGGATATTCTCGACAAAATCGCCCTGACCGAAATCCTCGCGGTTCATCAGCACCGACCGCACATCCTCGTGACGGCTGACAACCCAATAGCCTAGGTCGGAGCGGTGGATCGGGTCGTGTTCGCGCAGGCGCGCAAAGGCGATGTACGGATCGGCTTTCAGCGCCACGTCGTCTGGAGAGAAGGAAGGTACGAGGACATCGGTCACGGGGGCGTCTCCCAGAAGCTAGCCGAAGCGCGGCACGAAAGCTCCGTCGTCGCCGCGTGCGACGAAAACCGAATGTGGCGCGCCGAAATGCGCCGGCACGATGCGGGCCCGCTTCGCGCTGGCGCGTTCGAGTATGCGACGCCGCGTGTCGGCCGCCACAGCCCGATCCTCGCAATAGACGCTGTTCCAGTCGGGCCGGACGACCTGCATCGGGTGGTGCAATATGTCGCCCGTAAACAGCGCCACATCGCCGTCGTTCTCGACCTCCAGCACCATATGCCCCGGTGTGTGCCCCGGGAAGGTCCAGGCGCGCATACCCGGTGCGATGGTGGCGCCATCGTCGATCAGTTCGGCAAGGCCTGCGTCGAGGATCGGCTGCACGCTGTCCTCAAAGACATTGGCGTTCACCCCGGCTCCGGCGAGCGTTGCATAGCACGCCTTTGCCGGGTTCCACGCCTCCTCGTCGGCGCGCGGGAAATAATAGCGGGCCTTGGGAAAGGTCGGCCGCCAGCTCCCGTCACGCCATTCGGTGTTCCAACCGACATGGTCGACGTGCAGGTGGGTGCAGAAGACCTTGTCGATGTCGCCCGGCGCGAACCCCGCGGCCTCGATACCCGCCAGAAACGGGGTCGCCAGCTGGCCGAAGATCGGGATACCGGGGCGGTCCTTGTCATTGCCCGCCCCGGTATCGACGATGATCCGCTCGGTTCCTGTGTCGATAAGCCAGCTTTGGAGGTAGCCGTAGATCAACCCGTCGCGAAAGAAGGCGGGCTCGAAATCCTCGGCATGTTCGTTGAAGGCAGCCTCTTCATATTCGGCAAAGAGCGCTTCGGGCGGGCTGAACCCGCCCTGCCACTCCTCGAGTCGATAGACCTTGTGCCTGCCGATGCTAAAAGCTGCGTTCATGCTGCCCCTCCCGTCAGAAGTCGACGCCGAGGGTTACGCCATAGGTCCGCGGTGGCCGCAGCGATCCGACCGACACGAAGCTGTAGAGCGGCGCGGTAATGATCGTGTTCGCCAGCGCATATTTGTCGGTGAGATTCTTGCCCCACAGCGCCACCGACCATCGCTCGTCGGGCGAGCGATAGGTGATGCTGGCATTGACCATCGCAAAGGCCTCTTGCCGCGCGTCATTGTTATTGAACTCGGTAAAGAAGACTTCGTCCTGCAGATTGATATCGGCCGACAAGTCGAGGAATCCTGTGCTGCCCAAGTCGAAACGCTGATCGACGAAGGCCGCGACCGTATATTTGGGCGCGTTCGCCAGGCGGTTGCCCGACAGATCGACGAGCGCCGGGTCGGTCGCGCAGGCGGGATACTGCGGCCGGCTCGGATTGCCCGCGGCATAATAGCCGTTGCAGAAGTCCTTGTACTTGGCGTTGAGGTAGGTGCCGTAGACGCGGATCGTGGTGTTGTCTCCGGGGCGGAACGTCGTCTCGAGCTCGACGCCGTAGTTGCGCGCCGACGCTGCGTTGATCGTCTCGACAATGCTGTTCGCGTTGACGAAGCCGACCTGTAGATTGGTATAGTCGTAATAGAAGACCGCGCCGGCGAAGCCGAATTTGCGGTCGGCGGTTTCGCCGCGGAAACCGGCTTCATAACTCCACACATATTCGGGATCGATGACCGAGTTGACGCTGCCGATGTTGACGACGCCCGATTTGAAGCCGCGCGTCACCTTGCCATAGAAAAGGGTTCCGCCCGGTGTGCGATACTCGATCGCGAACTTCGGCGTGATCGCGTCCCAGCTGCCGCTCTTGTCGGTCGGAATGTCGAGCCCCTGCGCCTCGAAGGTGAAGCGCCCGACGCCGCTGCGCTTTTCCCAATTGTAACGCGCGCCCGCCGTGAGCGTGAGGTCGGGCAGGATTTCGTACGCGGCCTCCAGATAGGCGCCCGCAGCCTTGGTCTTCACCGTGCCGCGTTGCAGGTAATTGCCATTGTCGAAAAGGTCGGCGGGCAGATTGGTGCCGAGCACGATGTTGAAATAGGATGCCAGATTGACTGTCGGTACACGGACTTCGCCAAACAGCTTTTCGTCGAAATAGGTCGCGCCGCCGAGCAGGGAAAGGCCGCCGACCTTATAGGTGAAGTTGACTTCCTGGCTGAACGACTTGCTGTCTTCGGTATAGTTGTTCTGGCCGAAAGCGTTGATATCGCTGACGTCGAGGTCGTCGCGGTTGAAGCGCTTGAACTTGCGATAGGCGGTCGTCGAAACCAGCGAGAAATCGCCCGAGTCCCAAGTCACGATGCCCTGGACGCTCGAACCGTTGCGCTTGTTGACGGCGTCTTCGTCGGAATAGATGTTCCGCAGATCGGGCTTCTCGCCGCGCGCTGCATAATAATCATAGATCGTCTTCCCGCCGAGCAGCGACGACGCCAGTGCGGCCTCCGGAACGACGGTCGTACCGAAAAAGTGAAACGCGTAATTGTTGTCGTCTTCCTTGAAGTGATCGGCGACGACCAGCAGTTCGAGGTCGGGCGACAATTTGGCGAGCAGCGAGCCGCGAACAGCATAGGCGTCGCGGTCGTCCACCGGGTTTCCGGTAAACAAATTGGTGCCATAGCCGTCGCGCCTTTCATATTTGCCCGCGACGCGGAACATCAGGCTTTCGCTGGCGATCGGCCCGCCAAGTGCCGCTTCCAGCGTGCGCGCATCGTAATTGCCATAGGTCGCACGGCCAAACCCCTTGAACTCGGGGGTCGGCCGCGCGGTGACGATATTGATCACGCCGCCGGTCGCGCCGCGTCCGTAGGTCGTCCCCTGCGGCCCGCGCAGCACTTCGATCTGCTGGACGTCGTAAAAGCCGCTGAGCTGCGCAGCCGGGCGGCTGATGATCGCCCCGTTCTGCAGGAAGGCGACCGCGCCGTCGGCGCCCAGATCGATGCTGGTAAGGCCGATCCCGCGAATGAAGGTGCGGTTGACGCCGAACTGGTCGCCGACGGACACGTTCGGTACCGCGGCGGCAAGATCGCCGGCGTCCTCGATGCCGCCCGCCCCGACATCGTCCGCGCCCAGCACCGAAATCGCCGCCCCCGTATCTTCGAGCGACTTTCCCGACTTGGTCGCGGTCACGATGATGGCATTTTCGTCATTGCCGTCCGCCGCGTCATCCGGGTTCGCCGCTTGGGCATAAACCGGCGATGCGACAGCGAGCGATGCCATGGCGGTCGCCGACAGCAGATGCTTGAACGTCAAATTCATCGTTTCTCTCCCTGATCTACCGGGCTTATAATTTTCTACCCGTCAGTACTTCAATGGCTGATTTACCAGTCGGGCAGTGTTTGCCCGCTCACTTCCTGCCTTTTTCCGGATCCTTCTTACGCTATTCCGCGCCCGCAAGCCGCAGCGCGGCCTGGACGAGATATTCGATCACTTCTTCGGCCGACCGCTGGCCGCTGGACGAGTACCAGGTTGGAATCCAGCTGATGAGGCCGCCGATCCAGACCGCGATGAATGGGTCGATATCCTCGCGAAACTCGCCGCTGGCGACGCCTTCGCGGATCATTTCGCCGATCTGGTGGTCGAAACTGTGACGAAGGCGCAGGATCCGCTTGTAGTCGTCAGCGCTCAGATGCTTCATCTCGCGCTGATAGACGACCACATATTCCTGCCGGTCGATGACAATCCGTCCGACCTTGCGGACCACCTCGGCAAGCCGCGCCCGATGGCTGTCATGCTCATGCGCCAGGACGTCTTCCAGCACCCCCAGCGCCTCGCTGATTCCGACCTCGCAGATCGCCGCGAGGATCGCCTCCTTGTTCCGAAAATAGGAATAGAGGAAGGGCTTGGTGACGCTCAACTGGCTCGCGACATTGTCGAGGGTGCAACTGCTGTAGCCGCGCTCGTAGAAAAGATGGCTCGCCGCCTCGACGATTCGGTTGACCTTGAAGGCAACGAACTCGGACTTGAGCGAAGCACCGGAGGGGCGCGGACGGATCAGGGAATCACCAGGCACGGCCACCGTCATAGCATCGACCCAAGGCAGCCGGATAGTGACACCAATATCTCCCTCCGCGGCGCCATTCTGTCGATGGCGGACCGTCGGAAGACATATGCCGCAAAATATATCTACCTGCTAGTAGTTTTTACATGATGCTGGTAACTTTCCTGGACCGTCAGCGGAAATGTGCGGCAATCGGCATCGAGCGCCCCAGTGAATCGGTGCAAAAAGAGGCCGCATCGGTCAAAGAGACGAGCGGAGGGTCGGCGCGCGCGAAGCTGCGCCGACGAAACACGGAGACGGAATGATGGGCCATTATGGCGATCTTCAAACGCAGATCTATCAAGACGGGCTGCGCGGGATCCTTCCCGATTATCCGGTCGATTTCGCGACACTGGAACAGCGCGCGGAACATGCCCTTTCGCCCTCGATACTGAACTATGTGCAAGGCGGATGCGGCGACGAACATACGCAGCGCTCGAACGTCGACGCCTTCCATCACTGGGGCATGGTGCCGCGGATGCTTGTCGATTGTACGACGCGAGACCTGTCAGTCGATCTGTTCGGGATGAAGTTACCCTCCCCGATTTTCATGGCGCCGATCGGCGTGAACGGCGAAATGACACAGGATCGCCGCGGCGACATCGCGGCGGCAAAGGCATCGGCCTTGACCGGGGTGCCATTTTGCGCGTCGACGCTGTCGAACAGTCCGCTCGAAGAGGTAGCAAAGGCGGCGGGCGAGACGCCCGGATTCTTCCAGCTCTATACCCCGAAGAATGCGGATCTGGCCGAGAGTCTGATCCGCCGCGCCGAAGCCGCGGGTTACAAGGCTTTGGTCATCACGCTGGATACGTGGGTCACGGGATGGCGGCCGCGCGATCTCAACTCAGCCAATTTTCCGCAGCTTCGCGGCAAGGTGCTCGAGAATTATTTTTCGGACCCGGTCTTCCGATCGTTGCTGGCGCGCCCGCCCGAAGAGGACATCGCCGCTGCCGTTGAAGCCTGGGCGACAAATTTCGGCAAGGTGCTGACCTGGAGCGACATCGGCTGGTTCAAGTCTATCACCCGCTTGCCGATCGTTTTGAAGGGCATCTGCCACCCCGACGACGCCAGAAAGGCCGTCGACCATGGCGTCGACGCCATCTATTGCTCCAACCACGGCGGCAGGCAGGCCAATGGCGGCATTGCGGCGATCGACATGCTGCCCGACGTGGTAGAGGCCGCCGGCGATACGCCGGTCTTGTTCGACAGCGGCGTCCGGTCGGGGAGCGACGTCGTGAAGGCGCTCGCGCTCGGAACGAAGGCCGTCGGGATCGGTCGCCCCTACGCCTATGGCCTTGCGATTGGCGGCGCGAATGGCGCCGCGCATGTGCTCCGGTCGATCCTCGCGGAAGCCGACTTGCTCATGGCGGTCAATGGCTATCCCACCATCAGGGCGGTGAGAGAGACGGGAGTGCAGCGAACCGCGGAATGATAACTTCGCGGCCGCTCTGCATCCACGGCCATTAATTTCGGAGTGTATGGCGCTTGTGGCCGATAAGTTCGGAAAGCGGACGTCTTGCGAAGGACGATGTCTCCGCAGTCAAAATTTGCGATGAAAGCTGACAAGATCGGCGTCCGGGTCACCATAGCCGCAGATGAGGCCGCGTAGCATCTGGGCCGCCATCATCGAGAAGGTTATACCGTTCCCGCCATATCCCATCGCCGCATAGCAGTTCGGCATGCCCGGGATCCGTCCGATGGTCGGCGTGCCGACCGGACTGTCGCCGAAGCTGCCGGCCCAGCTGTGCGCGGGGGTCGCATCCACGCCCGGCAACAGAGCGGCGAGCTTTCGCGACAGCGTCGCGGTCTTGTCGGGCAGCTTGGCGTCGCGGAGCGCTGCATCGGCGATTTCCTCGTCCTCGCCGCCGCAGATGATTTCGCCCCGCGGGGTGGTCCGGATGTAGAGGTAGGGATCGGCGGCTTCCCAGATCATCGCGGCGGTCGGCCAGATCGCGCGAGGCTGCGGACGGGTCGCGATCGACCAGCTCGAGATGATCTTGTTCCCCTTGCGCGGGACGCCTTTCATCATTTCATAGCCTGTTGCGACGACCAGATGTCTCGCGCGGATGGCAGGACCGTCTTTGGAACGGAGCGTCACTCCCGCGTCGGTGGGTGCGACGTCGCAGATATCGACGGGGGCGTAGAGCCGCGCGCCGCGCGAAATCGCGACGTTCAAATAGCTGGCGGCCAGACGGCGCGGATCGGCCGAATAATTGCCGTAGCCGATGATCGCATGCCGACCCTTGATGCCATAGCGATCCTCGACCTGTGCGGGTTTGAGCAATTCGATTTCAAATCCGGCCCGGCGCCGCGCCTCGGCTTCGCGCGCCAGCCCCGCCGCATCGAGAATATTGCCGTCGAGATAGATCGAACCGAGCGTTGCGCCGTCGACGTCGAGGCCAAGCCGCTCAGTGCGTTCGCGCAGCGCGTCGACCGACTGGCGCGAGCGGCGCCAGATGCGTTCGGCTTTCTCGCGGCCGATCCGCGCGGCCATTTGATGCAGCGGCGTATCGATCTCATATTGCAGCATCGCGGTCGACGCCGCGGTCGAGCCGTCGGTGGGGCCGCGGCGATCGACGATCACGACATCCAACCCCGCGTCGGACAGCTGCTCGGCGATCAGCGCGCCCGATATGCCCGCACCGACCACCACGATGTCGCAAGCGACATCGCGGGTCAGCCGCTTTTCCTCAATGGCCGGACGACGCCGCGCCGACCAGATCGAGTGGCCGGTCCGGAGGTCACGATGATGGGTCGCCGATGCGCGGCTCACGAAAACCGGCGATCAGGCAAGATCGCGCACCTTGGCTTCGCGCGCCCAGTGGCGCCGCGTTCCAATGTCGGCGAATTTGTCGATCGCAACGATGCCACCGTCCTTTTCGACTCCTGCCTTGTCGAGCAGCAACTGCGTCGCCTCGTCATGCACGATCGTCTTGCAATGGCCATAGGCGTCCATGAACCACTGCACAGCGGCACCCTGCTTCGAGAGAAGCTTGGCCTGCTCGTCGGTCAGGATCGACGCGACCGCATCGAACAGCACCGAAGGCGAGCCCGCGAGTTGGCCGTCAGCCTTGAGCGTACCGCCCTTGACCTTTATCCCGCCGACTTTCGGCGCAACGAGGAACACGGCGCCGCCGGCGCTTTCGATGGCGCCCTTCAGCTTGTCGATCGCCGCCTTGTCCGACCCTTCGGCGAACAGGATCGCGACCTTGCGGCCTTCCATCGTGTCGTCGGCATTTTTCTGGATCGACAGCGCGTCGGACGGTTTGAGTTCGACCGGCGCGCGCGCGGCCTTTTCCTTTGCGGGCAGGTCGATCGCAAGCCCTGCGGCAACGCGCTTTGCGAGATCCTCGTCGATATTGCGAAGCTGGCCGACGACGCGGGCGCGGACATGATCGAGCGTGACCTTCGACAGCTCGAACACCAGCGCCGAGGCGATATGCGCCTGCTCATTCTCGGTCTGCGACAGGTAGAACAGCCGCGCCTGGCTGAAATGATCGGCGAAGAGTTCGGCACGGATGCGCAGCTTCTGCGCCGGATCGTTCCGTTCGTCGTTGGTCTCGAAGGTCTTGAAGCCCGTCTCGGCGCTCGCCCGAGGACCGCCATTCTCTCCCGCTTCGGCCAGGCTGTTGGGCTCATAATTGGCCCGCCCGGTCGGCACGAGCGTCTGCATCATCCCGTCGCGCTGGAAATTGTGGAACGGGCATTTGGGCGCATTGATCGGGATCTGGTGGAAATTGGTCGTCCCCAGCCGCGACTTCTGCGTGTCGAGATAGGAGAAGAGCCGGCCCTGCAGCAGCGGATCGTTGCTGAAGTCGATTCCGGGGATGATGTTCGACGGCAGGAAGGCGACCTGCTCGGTCTCGGCGAAGAAATTGTCGACGTTGCGGTTGAGCGTCATGCGGCCGACGATCTCGACGGGGATATCCTCCTCGGGGATCAGCTTGGTCGCGTCGAGCACGTCATAGGGCTGCTTCGCCGCAAAAGCCTCGTCGAAGACCTGCACGCCCAGATCCCACGCCGGGAAGTCGCCCGCGTCGATCGCCTCGAACAGGTCGCGGCGGTGGAAATCGGGATCGGCCCCGGCGATCTTGACCGCTTCGTCCCACGTCGTCGACTGGATGCCTAGCACCGGCTTCCAGTGGAATTTGACGAACTTGCCTTCGCCCTTTTCGTTGACGAAACGGAAGGTGTGGACGCCGAAGCCCTCGATCATGCGCAGGCTGCGCGGGATCGTGCGGTCGGACATCGCCCACATGATCATGTGCATCGCCTCGGGCATCAGGCCGATGAAGTCCCAGAATGTGTCGTGCGCGCTTGCCGCCTGCGGATAGCCGCGGTTGGCCTCCATCTTCACGCTATGGACGAGGTCGGGGAATTTCATCGCATCCTGGATGAAGAAGACGGGGATATTGTTGCCGACGAGATCCCAGTTGCCACTGTCGGTATAGAGCTTGACCGCGAAGCCGCGCACATCGCGTGGGGTGTCGACCGACCCCGCGCCGCCCGCGACGGTCGAGAAGCGGACGAAGACGGGGCAAGTCGCACCCTCCTTTTGGAAGATCGACGCCTTCGTCAGCCCGGGAATCGCCTTGGTGCATTCGAACACGCCGTGCGCGCCCGAACCGCGGGCGTGAACGATCCGCTCGGGGATACGCTCGTGGTCGAAGTGGAAGATTTTCTCGCGAAGGACGAAATCCTCGAGCAGCGTCGGCCCGCGTTCTCCGGCGCGCAGCGAATTCTGGTTGTCGGAAATGCGATGGCCAAAATTGTCGGTGAGATAGGCTGCCGGATCGGCGGCGCCGCTTTCAACCTGCTGGTGAAGTTCGTCACCATTGCCGCGGTTGCCGGCCGGGGTGGCCCGGCCCTCGCCAGGCTGATGGTCGCCAAGGGCGTGGACGGTCGCAGGCGATGGCGCGGGCTTCTTGGCCATGATCGGTTCCTTGAATTTTGAGGGGCTTGCCTCCTCAACCCCCCGCTCGCACTTAGGTTTCGCCGCGCGTCGCTTTCCCCGACTATTTCTGGTCGGCCATCACATGCCCGTCCTGTTCGCGAAGCCAATTGTGGAGCCGCGTCGCCGCCATCGCGCCCTGTCCCATCGCCACGCTGATCTGGTCGAGACCTTCGATGACGTCGCCCGCAGCATAAACGCCGGGAAGCAGTCCGTCCGAAAAGGCGCTGAACGGGATGCAGCCGTTTGGATCGGTCAGCGGACCCAGCATGGCGGCAAGCTCGCTGCGCGGCGTCGATCCGAATGCCGGGTAGAGCGTGTCGAACCGGCGCGGCTCGGCCTCGCCCTCGATCGAGACGAACATCCCCGCCTCGGTTGCGTCGAGCCGGAGAACCCGGCCTTCGAGAATGTCGACGCCGCTCGCTGCGAGCTCGCCCCGCTGTTTATCGGTCAGCGCCACCTGCCATTTCGGGATGAGCGTGACGTCGCGCGAATATTGCCGCAGGAACATCGCCTCGGCGGCGCCATGGAAGTCGGAACCAAGGACCGCGATCCGCTCGTCGCTATGTTCGAAACCGTCGCAGATCGGGCAATAGCGAAGCACCCCGTTCCGAACCGCCGCGTTGTGATCGCCGCTGTCGAGCTTGGCGAGATTGGTTTCTACGCCGGTCGCGAGGATCAGCCCGCGCGCATCGATGGTCACGCCGCTCGCTAGGCGGGCGCGAAAGCCCTCGTCATTTTGTCCCCGGGCGATTTCGTCGACCCTGGCTTCGACAAGCTCAGCGCCGTAGCGCACGGCATGGTCGCTCATGCGCGCGATGAGATCGGGGCCGACGATGCCTTCGGGAAAGCCCGGAACATTGCGCGACCGTGGCACCCAAAGGGCGCGCGAACGTCCGTCATGCACCACGCGCACTTTTCTCCGGTAGCGCGCGAGATACAGTGCGGCCGTCAGTCCGGCAGGCCCCGCGCCAACGATCAATATGTCGATCGCCGACCCTTCGCCGGCCGAAAGCGACGACATCCTGTGGCCCGCGCCGAGTAATCCATGGCCGCAAGGATTTCCGTTATCGCCACGAACGCAAAGCAGACCGAGCTGTCCGCCACGCCATAGGGCAGGAAGATATCGTCGCCGACGCGGATCGCGCCGCAGGTGTAGACGACATTGGGGACATAGCCCTCGCGATCCTCATCGGCGGCAGAAAGGATGGGGTTGGGGGTACGTCCGATCACCTTCGACGGATCGACCTTGTCCAGCAGCACCGCGCCGATCGCATATTTGCGCATCGCACCGACGCCGTGGGTCAGCACCAGCCAGCCCTCGTCCAGCTCGATCGGCGCGCCGCAATTGCCGATCTGGATCAGTTCCCATGGAAAGCGTGGCTCGAGCAGCAACTCCCCGTCGTCCCACTGGTCGACCGCGTCCGAGCGCAGCAGATAGAGATTCTTGCCGTCCTGCCGGCCGATCATGCAGAATTGCCCGTCGATCTTGCGCGGGAACAACGCCATGCCCTTGTTGCGCCCCGCCTTCCCCTTGATCGGGGTCAGCGTGAAATCCTTGAAGTCACGTGTCCGTAGCAACTCCGACTGGATGTCGCGGCCGCTATAAGCCGTGTAGGTCCCGACCCACTCGCTCTTGCCACTGTCGCGCTCGAACTCGAGTAGCCGCAGATCCTCGAGCCCGTTGCGCTGCGCTTCGGTGATGGGGAAGATTACCGTGCCTGACAGCGTGCTGTCCTTCTGACGATAGAGCGAGACGACATCCTCGGGCTTATCGTCGCGGTGCGGGCCCAGCATCGCCGCGGTAGCGAAGCCGGGTTGCGGCAACAAGGTCAGTTCGCGATCATGGGTGATGATGCCCTCGCGAAAGGCGATCGTCGAAATATGCCCTTCGCCGACCGCGCGTAGCGAAAGCAGGATGCGGATGCTGCCGTCCTGCAAGCCGCTTTGATCGGGATGCCGCACGACGCTAGGGTTCATCAGCGCCGCCGCGGCATAGCTATATTCATGGCAGAAGTAAGCGCCGATCAGCAGCCGCATCTCACGCTTCAGTGTCAGGCCCTCGAGACCGAGCTTCGGTTCGATCTGCTCGAAACGATCCTCGAACACCTTCTCGATCTGCCAGTGCCGATCGGCGAAATCGCGCAGGACCACGGCGAGTTCGGCGCGCACGGTGCGCGTGTCGAGCGCAACGATTTCGCGCGCCAGACGCTGCACCCGTTCGAGATCGGGGCCGGACGCTTGCCATGCGAGGTGAAAGGGCCGCACGACGACGCGCGTCGGGTCGGCGTGGAGCCGCAATTCGTCCTGGACCAGATGCACCATAATCCCCTCAGTCGATTTTGCGGATGAAATCCCGAATGGCATAGGTCGCATGCTGATAGGCAAGGACCGACTCCGCACCCTCATTCAGATTGAGCCCGCGCGGATTTATGCCATCCTTGCTGGTGCCCGTGAGCGCATCGCCGACGATCAAGCCGCGATCATTGGCTCCGGTAAACCACTCATAGGCCCGCCGCGCATGAGCCAGCCAGATATCGTCGCCGGTGACATCATAGGCCGCCGAAGCCGCGTCGATCGCCGCCCAAATCTCAAGCGGCTGCTGGTCGAACGGCCGCGGCAGCTCATAACCATGGCCGAAGCTGTCTGACCCGACGGGGCGATAGTGACCTTGAGCGGTAATCTGGATGTCGTTGATCCACCGCAGCGTCTCGATCCCGCACGCGGTGACGTCGGCACGCTCCAGCCGCACGCCCGCGCGCAGCATGGCCTCGGGCAGACGGCCATTGTCATAGGCGAGCACCGGTTCGAACCAGCGCCAGTCCGGCCTCGCCGCGACCTCGTAAAGCGTGATCAGCCGGTCGGCGCCGCTGCGCAATATCCGGCTCGCCAGATCATGTTCGGGATGCGTCGCGAGCAGGAAGTCGGCGGCAAGCATCGCAAAGGCGATCGCACGCGGCGACAGGAAATCCAGTGCGGACGCGGCGGTGCGCTCGAACAGTTCATGCGCCCATTGCCGAAGACCGGGATCGCGCGCATCGCGCGCCGTCGCGCCGAGTGCCCAGAGGGTTCGCCCGCAGCTATCCTCCGACCCGACCTCCTCGAGCCAGTTGCGTCCGAAGCCCATGAAATTGCGAAATTCGCCGCGGTCCGGGTTCCAGGCATGCTGGACAAACGAAGCAAAAACCGAAGTCAATTGTCCACAACGAGCGAGCGCGTCTTCGTCGAGCCGATGCATCAGCATCAGCGCGCGCGCATTATCGTCGACGCAATAGCCGTGCGCGCGGTCGGAGATCATGTGAACGCTGTGCTGGAGGATGCCGGTATCGTCACAAATGCGCAGGAAGCCGTCGATGCCGATCCGGTCGGGAATGGTCGCGGCTTTGAGCAGGACGCGGCTTTCCGCGATCAACGAACAAGTCCGCTCGGCGAACATGGGCCAGATCATGCCGCGGCTGCGGTCATAGGCCCGCCGCTGCAGCGTGCGCAGCCGGTCGGAATCGCCTAGCAGATAGCGGATCTCGTTCGCGATCGCTGCGCTGTCGTTGAAGGGTACCAACACGCCATGATCGTCGGCGAGAAGCTCAACGGCATGGACATAGGGCGTCGAAATCACGGCCTTGCCCAGCGCCATCGCATAGGACAGCGTGCCCGACGTCGATTGCTGCGCCCCTGTATAGGGCGTCACATAGATGTCGGCCGCCTCGATCAGGTCGAGCAGATCGTCGGTGTCCATAAAGGCGTTGATCCAGCGGACATGCGCATCGACGCCGAGCGAGACGGCGAGCGCCTGGAGCCGTTCGCGATAGGCTTCGCCTTCATGCGCAAGCAGATTGGGGTGCGTGGCTCCCGCGATACAATAGAGGAAGTCGGGGTGATCCTCGACGATCGCGGGCAGGGCCTCGATGACTGCCTCGATACCCTTGCCCGGCGACAAAAGGCCAAAGGTCAGCGCGACCTGTTTGCCCGCAAAGCCGAACTGCGGCTTGAACTGCGAGGCACGCCCGAACGGGCGGTCGGGGACGCCATGCGCAATCAGCGCGATCTGATCGTCATCGACATGATAGACGCTTCGCAGAAGGTCGCGCGAGCGTTCGGACATCACGACGAGCTTGGTCGCGCGCGCGATCAACCGCTCCATGACGCGGCGCTGATCGGCATCGGGTTCGGCAAGCACCGTGTGAAGCGTGACGATCAGCGGCGCGGAAACCCGATCCACCAGTTCCAGGATCATATCGCCCGCCAAGCCTCCAAAGAGGCCGAACTCGTGCTGCAGCCACACAATCTCGGCACAGCTCGCCTCGATTTGCCGGGCCGCCTCGACAAAGCTACCGGCGTCACCCTCTGTTATGACGCCGCGAACAACGGGGTCGAATATCGTGGGAACCACGGCCGGCGCCATCGCATATACGTCGACCACAAGGTCGGGAGCAGCCTCGGCAAGCGATGAATGGATGTCGGTGGTGAAGGTGGCGATGCCACAGCGTCGCGGAAGAAAGCCGCCGACTAGTGCGATCCGGGCAGTATCCGAAGTTTTTGGCCGAAGCGTTTGGCACGCCTCAAAACCTTCATCGAACGATCTACGATCAAGCGTTTCGTACTCAGGCATACCTTCCAAAAATGATGCGACAGAAGGCCTCACCCAGTATTTTGTCCTTTGCTTCGATACGCGCAGCCGGTCGCGAACATCAGAAAACAGAACAGCTCAGCGGCGCATTTGTTCCTATTGACCCACGCCTCGCGAGGGGCTTCGCAGGCCAATCCCGGTCATGCTAGCCAGACGGCAACGCCCCGCTCTCATTTCAGGCATGCGACGATAATTCTAATGATTCCGATCGCTTCTTCGGGATTGCGTACGGAGATTGTATCGAGGCCCAGCGCCTTCGCCGGATAATCATTGCCGTCCGGAAAGATCGCATCGCCGATAAAGAGCATCGCACCCAGTTCGACACCGCTGGCGCCGCTTAGCTTTGTCAGGCCATAGGCCTTGTCGACGCCCTCACGCGTGATGTCGATCGACGTCGCCCCGCCCATGTTAATCGACAGACCGGGCAGACGTTGGCGGAGCTCTGCCTGGATCACCTTGCGCTTGGCGAAGTCGGGATCCCATTTTTCCTTGGCATCGATCGGCGCTTCCTGACCCAAGGCCGAAAAGGTGATCTGACTTCCGCGATCCTCGATCCGTTCGCCCCAGACCGTTTCGGGAACGAACCCGGTCGCCAGCAGCGCCGCATCGAAGGCTTCGAATATGCGTCGCTTCTCCGCATCGGCAAAGATTTCGGCATAGCGCGCCTGCCACGCGCCCGAGCGGAACGTATAGAGCTTGGTACCGGTTGTCGGCATGAGCCAGAGCCGGGCAAGGTCCGCGCGCTCTGGAAGGCGCGTCGCCACCTGTTTTTCGAACTGCGGCCAGTCGCCACCGGATATCACCGCAACATCTGCCACGCCGAGGAGATCGGCAAGCGCCTCACCCATCGCGGGTTCCATCGGCTGCTTGCTTTCGGCAAGCGTTCCATCAAGATCGAAGGCAATCAGCCGTTTCATGTAGGCGTCGCTCCGCGCCCGTCGCTCGCCGAGTCCCGCTGCCGCCGCGCGGCGGCTTTGGCATCGGCAAGGTTCGAATAGCAATAATCGCCCACCGCGAATTGTTCGACATAGGTCCGGACGATGCCATCATCCTCGTCGTCCGGTGGACGCAGGCCTCCGCCCTCGCCTTCCCACGCCGAACGTGACGCAGCTTCATCGATCGCGGCGGCGAGAGGGCCGTCCTCCACGCCCAGCGAGCGATAAAAGTCGCGCCCGACGGCCAGAAGGGTGGCGCGAATGTCGAAGACTGGATCGTCAGCTCCGTCGCTTCCGGCAGCGCGATGTTGGTGTGTCGCCTTTTCGAAGGCCTTCGCCATGAGCAATTCGGCGATCAGTACGTCACTGACCAGATCGTCCGGCGCTTCAACGGCGCCGGCAGGCGATACAGCGAGATCGGCGATAGCCTCGGCATCGCCGCTCAAGCCGCGCCGCTCGCGATACTCGTTGATCCGTTTGGCATAATAGCGCGGCAGGTCAAAGTTTGGCATCGCCTGCCCATCGCGTCGCGCTTGGCTCACGGCCATCAACGCCATCTGATGGTGGTGGAGAAGTTGGTTGAGGTCCATGATTTTGCTCCTTCAGCGGGAGCGCAATGGTCTCTCAGTCGCCAGCACGAGGTGGAAGCGGGCGATGTTACGGAAGTGGGGTCACAGGCTTCCGATTGCAATGAGCAGACATTTATAATTGTAGCCGACCGACGACAGCCTAATCATATGTCTCGACTTCCTACGGAATAGGCGTAGCGTTCAACCGGCAGCGACTTTCTACGCGACCCGGAAAGTCGATGGGGCTTCCTTTGGTCACGAACGCAGAGGATGGAAGGGCTTCGCGGTAGCGAAGCCCTTTTGCCCGAGTTGCTGGGGCGTCATGCGAAACATCGGCCGACAGCGGTCAGGCAGCCAATGGAGAGGAGTTTCAATTAGCGGTCGTTAAACCGTGGCGCCTAATGTTCAGTCCCTTGGCTCTCAAGCCCTTGCACCTGCCTACGCGCGATGGCCACCAAATCTCGAAAGGCCAACTGCTGCGTCGTTACTCCGGCTACTGCTGTCCGAGTGGCCGGATCGTAAAGTGCATAAGTTCCCCAAAACCCGCTGTGCCAGTAGAATGTTCGGCCATTGAATTGTTCGGCGAACATTCCCAGCCGGTAGCGATCAGAGCCTTTATGTGATCCCTGCCGCAGCATCTCATCGAGGGTACCGGGTTGAGCAAATATCTTGCCCTCGAAGAGCGCCTTCCAGAATATCGCCATGTCGCGCGCCGACATTAGCAAGCCCCCACCTCCAAAGAGATCGACGGAGGCGTGAACGTTCGTTACCTCACGATTCCCGATCCACTGACGGGTCCTAGGAACGACGCCGGCGGGCGGCTCTTCCAGAATTTCCCACCATGTGTCGAGCACCCCGATGCGAGAAAAGCCAAGCTCCTCACGAACTGCCGAAGCCAGCGATTTGCCGGTAATGCGTTCGATGATATTGCCGAGCAGGATATAGCCATCGTCCGAATAACTGAACTCTATTCCGGGTACGCTCCGCGGATCACCATATTCGGTCATTAGCCCTAAGAGGTCAGACGGAGTCCAAACGCGTCCGGGATCGGCCATAAAGGTTTCGGCAAATCGCGGGTCACTGGCGTGATCGAAAAGTCCAGCGCTGTGACTCAATAATTGACGTACTGTAATTCGATCGGGGTCGTAGCCATCCGACCTCAGCAAGCGGTCGAGTTCCGGTGCGACGAGAGCGGCTATCGGCGCGTCGAGATCAACTCGCCCCGTCTCCCAAAGTCGGAGGACGGTCGCCGCTGTAAATGTTTTCGTATTGGAAGCGATACGAACGGGCGTGTGGATACCTAGAGATTGGCCGGCTTCCGTACCCGCCATTCCATTCGCGAGGACTTTATGCCCATCATCGCTCAGAATATAGATCGCCATAGGTGCGGACAATGCCGCGGCCGTTCCATCCCGCTCGCTGCGGTCGACGCTGCTAGGTTCGACGGCCTGTGCCTCACCCGCCCAAGTCGCAAGCTCAATTATCGCGAAGCAGATGATGAAAAGTCGGCGCAGCTGCTGATGCGGCCGTGGCCATTCAGAGGCTCGCTCATATTCGGTTGCCGGCGGCACTGGGTGCCGCCGGCGCTCCCTGCTCTGGGGGACTGCAGGAAGCTGTAAGTCTCGGCCCATCAAGTTACGCGCCGGTTCCCGTACTTCGTATCCTTGGCGTCCATACCGTCCTGAGAGCTTGAACATGGTGCCTCGCCTCCCTTCATTCAGCGAACCTGCTCAGCCAGACCGTCAAGATCGATCGACGCCCAGATTGTTTTGCGGGCCTGATATCTTGCCTCGCTCTCGCCGTGATAGGGACCTTGCGGGGTACGCAGGACCAACAGTTGAACGTCGCCGACTCGAGCGGCGTCAAAATAGTCGGGGTTCGCCTCCCATATCCGGCGGGCGGGTGGGCAGTCAGCGGCGGGATCAATCGACCAGATCGATTCATCGAGGCAGGCTTGCTTCCCGGCTGTCTGCTCAGTCAGAACACCCTTCATCGGACCGAATCTCTTCTCGTGCTCAGCGCGGTAGCGACGCGCCGAGACGGGGGTCAGAATCGGCTTCCCATTGGTAATAACTATGGTTCCGTTGGGCAGCCGTACGATGTTCCCCGAGACCTCGGGTCCCATGATGAACCAGTTTGCGCGGCCATTTTCCACGTCGGACATATGAGCCCGCGACGTTTCGAAGGCGGCGTCCATCCGGTTCATGATCACTTCGACGCCGCCTCCCGTCATCCGGTGGCATCGGCCAGCAGCAAAGGAGATCGGACTGAGAACGGAGACCGATCCACTCAAAACGCCATGTGGGCGAGTCACTTCGACGAAACTCATGAGGCGGTGGCAAACAGGTGCCGGCGGGGCGCTTACCGAGGGCATGGCGGCCAGTTGGGCAATAAGCCTGTCAATCGCGCCGCGAAACCTTGCTAACATTGCGCGGTCCACCCCGGCAATGCTGACCTTGCCGTCTATCTGCCGTTCGAATCGCCCCTCCGCGCCGCTTTGCACGATCGGGATCTCCTGTGCCCGTGCCGAAAGCGGTTGAAACACGAGGGCGAGGCCAATCACTGCATGAAGGCCCCAGCAAGGCAGGACGCTGAATTTGTCTTGCGCGCCCATTATCCGATGTCGCTCGTGAGCGTCAGGGTGAACCGACGAGGGAAATTATACAGATAGATACCGCTCTGCCCGTTGGCCCAGCCGAACTTGTTGCCGATATTTGCAACTTGTGCCCGAAGCGTGGTTGGCGCCTTACCGATATGGAACCGGTATCGTCCTCCAATCGACGCGATCGCTCGCGCCGGAATGACGAGCTTCCCATCGGTACTGGCGATACGGTCCGAGGTGCTCTCGACTATCAGGTCGACCGATAAGGCCTTTGCGAAAGGAGGGCGGTAATCGAAGACCGCAGTCGAAAGCCGGCCAAAGCTCGCCAAAGGCTTTTTTCCGACCAGGCCCTTGTCGACCGCGTCTCCCGAGAGCCGAGCGTCGATCAGTGCGGTTCCCAGTACGGCGGTCAGACCAGGCGCAATCTGGCCCGAGAGGGAGAATTCGGCGCCGCGATGCCGTACGGTCCCCAATTGCTGGAAGACCCGGGCGGAATCGAGCGAGAAGAACGGTTTGGTGACTTCGAATACACCTGCGACCAGCCGAATCGATGGTGTCGCCGACCACCGAACGCCGGCATCGAACTGCCGGGTGCGAAGCGCCGGCGGCGCCTCGTCGCGATTGACGGCCACGCCCGGCGCAACCGGACTCTCCTCCAAGCCCTGCGTGAAACTTCCGTAGAGGGCGACCGCATCGGTCACGTAAATGGCGGTGGTGGCGTTGAAGAGGAGCGGACTATCCGTCGTCGTCACCGGCATCTCGCCAGGTTCGAGAAGCCGCTTGCGATATGAGGTCTTCTGCAACCCGACACTGAGTTCTCCGACGCCCTTCCACCGCCCCTCGTAGGCGAGCCCGGCGGTCCACTGGCGCACTTCGTCACGCGTTTGCGGCCCGAACAGAAGCGTCGGTTCAGCGAATATGACCGGACTCTCGATGTCGTGCGTCCCGATGGCGACCGCCTCGCTGCCGCCGTATCGCCGGTCTCGCATGCGTCCTTTGAAAGAAGCATGTATTGCATGATAGCGCGGTCCATCAGAGAAACTCCGGCTAAGTCTCAACTCGCCGCTCGTCGATCCCGCGAAGCGTCCCGGCTCAACGACAACGATTTCATCGGCTCCGCCGTCCGGCTGCACGTTGAGGAACAGCTGCGTATGCGATCGATCAAGGTCGAGTTCAGAGCGGAAGAGACCTGCCTTGAGCGTCCAGTCGCCTCGATCGGCGCTCGCCCCCAAACCGAAATTGTCGGCGCGCCCTGCATTGGTCGCCCAGCTTTGTCCGAGGGGCTTCGCCCGCTTGATCCTGGGCGGCAAATAATCGCCGCCCGCGAGCAGGATCGGCTGCTGATCCTCCGCGTCAATCTGCATTCGGCTCCAGAAAGGCACGATCTCGATTCCGTCGGCGGGTTGCCATCGGCCAATCAGGGCGCCGGTACGATATTGGGCCCGACCACCTGTATGCGTGCGGTCTGCGATGGCGCCGAACCCCACGCCGAGTGCAAAATCGTCGCCGATCGGGATCTGGGCATCGACTTCAACCGCGGTCGTCTTGAAGGGGCCAAATCGTCCGGACAGGCTGACGAGCGGTCGCTGCCCCGGTTTTCGCAATCCATAATCCGCAATGCCGGTCGGCGCGGGAAAGGGGTAGCTTTGTGCTGACAATCCGACCCGCATCTGTAGCCCGCCGATCAGGCGCTCGGTAAAGCTCGCTTGCTGATCGAAATAGAGATCCTCAAGGCGGATGTTGCCTGCCTCGGCCGCCGAGAAGCCGCGCACATAATTGGGATTGTAGATGCCGATCTGCTCGCCGCCGATCGATGTCCCGAAGGCGTCCTCCGCCTTGGTGGTGGCATTGTCGTCCGCACGCTGTGCAAGCGCACCGGTCGGAAGCGCAGCCAGCGTTGCGGCGGCGAAGAATTGGACGGGGCTGCGAAACATCGAGAATCTCCGGACGAATGGCCATCAAGGGGCAACTTCCCTGGTGTCCGGATTTTCCTAGCGAGCTCGAGTTGACGGCCGAAATTGGATGCGACCTGGCCCGCTCCTCCGTCGTCAAAGCTCTGGCCCTGCGACAAACAGGGATTTCGCATCGATGAAAATGCCCGGAGCCGCTAGTGCGGCAGCCCCAGATACCGCAGGACATCCTGCGTATAATTCGGCCCCACCGAGATGATCGCCCCGTCTCGAAGCTGGAGCGCGATCAAGCCCTTGCCGAGGCGTTCAACGCTGTCGACGAGCGAGAGGCGGACGAAATTGGATCGATGGACGCGGAGAAGCTCTGCGGGATCGATCGCCGCCTCAAGGGCGGACATGGAGCTGCGGTAGATGTAACTGCGCGTCGCGGTGTGCAGCAGGACATAGTCACGGGCGGCTTCTATCCAGTCGATGGCCGATACCGGGAGTCGCAAGGTCGCGCCCTTCACCGAAACCCATACCGCATCCTGATAGGGAGACAGCTCGGTTGCCAGACCGGCCCGGCTTGCCGCCTTGCGCTCGTCCCGCCGCCGCTCGGCGCGCCGGATCGCCTGGCGCAGGCGGTCGAAGCGCACTGGCTTGAGCAGATAATCTGCGGCTTCGACTTCAAAAGCGTCGGGCGCATAATGTTCGAACGCGGTGATGAAAATGATTTCGGGACGGTCCTCGATCGGGAGCGCCGCAGCAAGCGCCATTCCGCTTCTCCCGGGCATCTGGATATCGAGGGTGATAAGATCGGGCGCCAGCGCGGCGATCGCTGCCTCGGCCTCGGCGCTGTCGCGCGCGCTTCCGACGACCTCGACGCCTTCGATATCGCGGCAGTATTCGACGAGGCGGTCGATTGCGAGCTGCTCATCGTCGACGATGAGAAGACGAATTGTCACGAGACAGGCTCGCCCTGTCGCGACATGGTCAGCGGCAAGCAGATGGCGGCCGTATAACCATCATCGCGTGTACCCGCATCGAGCGCGGCTTCGGAGCCATATAGGACCCGCAGACGCTCCCGCACATTCGCGTGGCCAACGCCCGTACCCGTGCCTCGTTTGCTGTCTCCGACGCGGCTGGCGTCGTCGCTGACTGCAATGGACAACCGGTGCGGCGTCTCCGCGCGAACCGCGATGCGAAGATTGACGGGGTGGCGGCTAGGGGCGACGCCATGTTTGATGGCATTTTCCACCAGCGGCTGAAGGAGAAAGCCGGGCAAAAGCGCTTCGCGCAACTCGGGCGGGCAGTTAACCTCGACGGCCAGCCTGTCACCAAAGCGCAGGCTTTCCACTTCAAGATATGTCTGCAGCGTCGACAACTCGGCGTCGATCGAGACCAGCTCGTTCGGATCGCCGGCGAGCGTTGCGCGCAGAAACTCCGAAAGCCGTGCCAGCATTTCTTCGGCCTCCCGGTTGCGCCGCGTTACGACGAGCGAGGAGATGGAGTTCATCGTATTGAAGAGAAAATGCGGATTGAGTTGATAACGCAATGCGGCAAGACGGGCGGCGGTCGCCGCTCCTTCGGCTTCGATGGCTTGCTGACGCGCGTCGGCTAGCTGGTGGAGGCGATCCTGTGCAACGCGATAGGCTTCAAGCATCGCATATGCGGCGGCCAGCAATCCGAATTGCCAGACCATGATGGCGAAATTGTTCACCGCTTGCGCAGAAACCGACAGGCTCCGTTTCGAACCCTGTATGGCGTCACCTATCTGTATCGCACCGCTTGCGTCGATAAAGGCGAGAATCCCCGCAAGAATCACGACCGCGAGGGTCAAGACCACGCCGCGTCCCAGCGCCGTACACTCGCTTACCCGTCGCGCAATAAAATAGAGAAGCGTCGAGAACAGCATTCCCAGGATGCAGACCATAGCCGTCGACGTCACAAATTGCGACGGCGGCGGGCCGGCAGCAAGAAAATACAGGGTCAAGTTCAAAAGATACATGAGCGACCAGGTTCCGATAGCTAGCGCCATTGCAGGCCGGATCTGAGAAATTCCCTGTGCCGTCATCTTTCACCTCTTAGAGAGCTCCATAGCGAAAAAGCCTCGCGGACGCGTCCATCTTCGTCGCAGCCTGGTCGATGTTGGTCGTTATAGTGAAGGCTTGGGTTAGACGTACTCGCTCTAAGCAGCGCATCGCGTCGGCCCTTTTTGTCGACGCGAGGTCCGGTCTCGTCGCGAAAGATCCGGCAGAACGGATGACTGTCCGGCCTCATCGAAAACAATTAGCGTCAAAAGCATTGCCCTCCCTAGATCCGGATCATTCGTTACGTTTCATCGGGAGTTTAGAGAATGAGCAGCATACGATTTTCGCGCCCTCGTTATCGGCATGGGCTGGTAATATTCGGCGTTCTAGCAGCTCTTGCGATCGCCGACGCGCGCGGCCACACGTCGAACCCTGATGGGTCTGAATCGGCATCCGCCGCTTACGCGCCCCTCGAAATCCTGCCGTCTGGGCACCCCGTTGCCGAAATTCGGCTCGATGGTTTGGCCCCTAAGCGATTTGTAATCGATACGGCTGCCAGCATGACAACGATCGCACCGCGCCTCCGTGCCGAAATGCCCAATCTTGCCGCGAAAAAGGCGGCGACGCCGCTCAATGGGGCCTCTGGCGCGGTCGATGTCGAGTTGGCGCCGGTCAGACGGATCGAGACCGCGGGTTTGCTCTTCGAAAATAAGGAGCTGCTCCTTCTTCCGCCTGGACCAGTCGACAATCTCGGAGTGGACGGCATTTTGGGTGCGGATCTCATCGCGGACTATGCGATCGAGATGAATCTTCCTGCGCGCAAATGGCGAATGGCAAAGCAGGCCGACCCGTCGATGCTTGCTGGCTATGCTGCGCAGTTGCCCTTCACCCTTGATGCACAGCGCGCGCCGCGACTGACAATCAAGGTCAACGGCATTGAGGTTCCAGCCGTGCTCGATACCGGTGCGCGCGGCACGATACTGAACTGGGCCGCCGCCCGTTCGATCGGGATCACCCCCGAAGATCCAGGTCTTCTGAAAGGTAGCGATGTGAAAGGGGCTTCGAGCCATGGGACGGCCAGCTACAAGGTGAAGCTACGCGATATTGCTATCGGAGACGAAATTCTGCCCGGCCGCGAAGTGCGGATCGCCGACCTCTCGGTGTTCGATGTCCTCGGCTACAAGAAGGGCGAGCCTGCGATCATCCTCGGAATCGATTTCTTCGCCGATCGGCGGATATTGATCGATCATCCTGCGCTTCGTCTGCATATCTCGCCTCCCATTTCCACGGCCAATACGCCGAGATGACCGATCGATGTCGCCCAGGTCGATAAAGATGCCGAAAACCAGAGGGCGGGAGCTCATTTGTGCGATACTTGCCATCGTTGCGGCGACAGACACGCTCTCGGCGCAACCCGGCGACGCGCATCCATGGCGCGAGCTGGCCAAGCGCGATGCCGACGCCGCGCTTACTCTCATCGCCGATCGCCGACAATCATCCCGGAGCGGCGGCAGAACTTGGCGACACCGATTTCCTGGCACGCCTCACCATCGCGCGCGAACGCGCGGACGCGCGAGCGGAGAAGGTCGATACATTCCAAGGCTTATAATGCGCTGGTCGAGGGAATTGCGGCTGACCTTCGCGACGGCCATATCTGGACCAAAGCCTTAGCGGAGCCAAGGCGGCTCCGCTCGGCGGGCATCATTCTTGTTCGTCGCGGCGGCCGCTGGGTTGTCGCCGAGCATGATCGCAGCTGCGATGAGCCCGACCTTCGCGGCCTCGAACTGCTTAGTTGTGACGGCGAAGAGGCTCAGCTTGGGCGACCAGCCGGATCACCCTATTTCGCGGAGATAATCGGACCGAAGCGCAATTGTCGGCCGGGGCGTCTTGGTTTTTGCTCGACGATGGCAATCCTTTCCTTGCGAAGCTGCGACTTCGCAGCGCTTGCCTCGCCCCATATCTCTGTCATCCTGCAATGGCGCCAAGCAGATTATCATGATCTTCAACCACGCCTTGAGGGGGCAAACTCGGTAGCCAAGGCTGGGTTAGAAATAAGAAAGGTCGGGCAGGAATACTGGATCGCGCTTGGCAGCCTGGGAAGTGATATCGAGCCCTTGGTAGAGAAAATAGAAGCAGCACGCGAAGCAATGCGCCGGTCAGCGTTCCTGGTCATCGACCTTAGGGGAAACGAGGGGGGGCGACTCCGCCTTTACCGAGCGGATCGCTCGCGCCTTGGTGGGGGCTGGCAACCTAGCCAGAACAAGGCGCCCCTCTGGCCGATGTTCAGGATCATATTCGCGCGCTTCGCCGGGAAACCTCGCGTCGATCGAGAAGTCCGCCGCAAACCTTGGAGCGCCGCCGAAGAAGGCCGAGCTCGCCGCCCCTGCCCGCGATGCGAGATTGGCCCTTGAAGAGGGCCGCACCTTCGCGCCCGCCTTGCCCGCATGCGCGCAAAGCGCTTCGCCCGCATCCCCGCTGCCGGCCCCTTCGAGCAATCCGCAAATCTATCTGCTGGCCGACCGCAGCTGCTTCAGTTCCTGTCTCCTCGCGGCCGATCTTTTTCTTCGATTTGCGGCCATTCATGTCGGCGAAGTGACCGATATGTCGAGCCGCTACATGGAGGTCCGCCAGATCATTCTGCCTTCAGGGCTACGAACCTTTTCGACCCTACAGAAAGTTACGATCGGTCTCGGCGACCTCGGCCCCTATCGGCCCGAACATATCTTTGACGGAGATATGACAAATCTGGAGGCACTTGAGCGCTGGATATACGAACTCGAGGCGGAAAGGCGTCGATAAGGCCGCGGATCAAAATAAGGTTTGTCGAGCCGGGGCCGTTGGCCGCTGTCAATAAACCTCATGCCACTTCTCGACTTCGGACGAGCTGTTTGCCAATCCAAAACAGATAAGTCCCGGTCGGCTGACTGAGGTGCTGCCCTTCGTCAGCCGATATTCGAGGCGCCGGCAGCGGAAAGCTTCCATTCTTTCCTCCGACTTAACTGTGAGCGCGCCATTCGCCGCCTGGCCCTGCCAGCGATGAACATACCCCACCGGCCAATTGCCCGCCCGCGCCGCCCGCTCGTTATACTGTCCGCTAAACTGATCGTGAGAAAAGGTCGGCCGGCCATCGAGCTGCACCCCGCCTTCGCAGTCATGGCAATCGGCTTGGCCAAACCGGTCATACTCGGCCTTGCTCTTCTCGATATCCGCGGGAACCGGAATGTCGTCGACAAAGCGCGCGGCTTTGCTACGCTGCGGTTCGGCGCTCTTTCCGGCGCGAGGCGGGATCATTGGCGCAGGCGGCGCCTGCTCGATTTCCGCTTGCCCGGTTTCCGGCTCCGCGCCTTGCGAGCCTTGCAGCACCGCATCGACAGCCTCATCGGCCTTCTGCTCGGCTTTCTGTATCGCGCGCTCTGCAAGGCGTTTGAAAAGCCCTTGGGCTTGGGCGGGCTGGTTGAGCGCCACGCCTGTCACCGCAAGGAGCGAAACGAAAAGCAGATGCCTCATAGAAATCTCCTGGTTCCATAGGGTAGGCCATAAATGCCGTTTCAGCCGTCCCGCCGACTTCGCCGAGAAGGAGCAAGCTCAGCCGGGAAGCCCCAGCGCTCCTCCGACGACACCGCGAAGGAGTCCGCGCCTCTTCCGTGGCTTCGCCTCCTCGCCATTGGTTATGTCGGGTGCATCTTGTTCACCACCGGGCGCCATCGACGGCATATCTATGCCGAGAACACTTATGTGAGTCGCCTTTGTCCGCAGCTTCACGGCCCATCCGGCGGTCACCGACGGGGGAGCGCGATAATCGCTCTCGGAACCGTAGGCAGTCATCATCAGCATCGCAGATCCGGACGACTTGCTAACGGCGGCAGGGATTGAACAATCGGCTGCCGATGGGGAGAGAAGAATCCCTTGCTGAACAAGCTGCGCGATATCGGGTTGAGCCATGTAATCGGGTAGGGCCAAAGCTGGCATCCGCACGGCGCTTGAGGTCCACATGATGAGTGTTCCATCGTCGCGGGCGCTGGTGACCGACAGGATGTACCCGCGCGCGCCGACAATCGGCGACCAGCTGACCTTCGAGGAACCAGACGGCTGCGCCTTGATTCGTGGAGAAAGGGCGGGCAAAAAGTCGCTCGCGGCCGCGACCGTAAACCTGATGTCCGGGGTATAGCTACCCTCTATCTTGTGATCGCCGACTAGCGATCCTGCGCGCGGCAATCGCCGTCCACCACTGTCGCCAGCCCATTCCCCATAGGTGGCGTGAGTAGCCGCGGATGGGGGTGACATTGCTCTCACATTCGCAGGCGATGCGAGTTGAGCCGCCGCCGCGCCGCTTGTCGCCGCGAGGTCGACAATGACCGGCTGACCGGATGCGACCGTCTCACCGCAGCCCCAATAGAGCGCGATGCGTCCCTTGGGCTTTTCTTTGGCCCTGGTCGGGTATTCGGGGCGACCCTCGCCGGTCGGCACTCCGGTTCCGGGCGTGACAAGCGGCAGCCTTTTACCGGCAAGGAGACCTTCGGGCGGCAGATGGCTCGCACTTGGCGCGGGATCGCGCCGCGTCGAGCCGAGCTGGAGTAGAAGGGCCTTCTCTACGCCGGACGGGCGGCCCGTCGCCATGCCGGAGACGGTTTCGGCCGACATCCAATAAATAGCTTCATCCTGGGGCTTTTGCCCCTGCTGTGCAAAGGCCGAGCCAGCAACTGCGCTTACACCCAGCGTAAGGCCCAGGAAAAACCGCTTTCTCATAATTCACGTCCTGCATGCCGCTGCCACCGCGGCTCTAAATCGCTGCCGCACAACCGCAGCACGGGGCTTGGCGCCACCCAGGCCCGACTCAAATGCGAGCGCCTATTGTGGTTGCCCCGGCTAACCTCCCCGGGCGCCATCGAGAACTCCAGCAGGATGCGACCAACATCGACTCTGTGTCGTCGGGAACGATCCGGCACGACGAGAAGCGTTTTCAAACCGGCAAAGCGGAGACTGCGGCCATCTGGCTTTGATGATCGGGTTCGAACTGAGCGGCAGGCTGGGTGGCAAGCTTCCCATCCTCGCAAGGCCGCGCTCCAGGAGAAGGCCGCCCTGACCGATCGGCTGCCCCCCTTTTTTGACCGTCGCGGCGATATATTTTGTCGACCAGCCGTCGCATTTTGTCGACAATAGCGGGTTAGGTCGCACCGCAGTCCGCCCCGGCAGCGAAATTGCGGCAAGCGGTCAAAAATGTTCTCAAAATCCGGACGCGGCGATGACGGGAGATGACAGAGACATCTCGCAGGCGCTGCGATTTAGATGATGGAGAGTATATGAGCAAACTGCCCTTTCTGGCCGCCGTAATCGCACTCGGCCTCCCCTCGCCGGGCTTCGCAAAGGCCGAGGCAAAGCCCGAGGCGCGCGCCAAGGCTGAAGCCAAGCCCGAGGCGCGCGCGAAAGCGGAAGCGAAGCCCGAGACTCGCGCCAAAGCCGAGGCAAAGCCGGAAGCACGCACGAAGGCCGAAGCGAAGCCGGAAGCGTGACATTCATCTGCCGGCGGCGGATCGCCGCCGGCAGATGAAGACTTGCATTCTTTAGCAGCGCCAAAATCTCTCGCCTGACCGCTCGCATAACTCAGCCAACGAGATCGGGCGTGCGCGCGTCAAGCTGCGGTTCGTCCCCACGGAGATACGGAATGACAATCAAACGGTCGACACCCGCGCTCATGATAGGCGCGATGCTAGCGAGCGCGGCGGGTCCGGCGATCGCGGCCGATCAGTGCGATCGCGGGTGGGCGGGGACCATTCGCTATACGCGCACGCAATCCAATGCCAACACTAAGACGCAGCAGCGCATCTCCGGAAAGGGGCACGAAACGACCGACTGGTCGATGGCCTATAACTATGCGGCGCAGGTCTCGGTCCGTCCAGCGCCTAGCAGCGACTTCAGTCTCGGGCGCGCGAATATCGAAATGAGCTCGGTTTCGACCGAGACGAAAAGTGCAAATGATCAAATGGTTTGCCCGCACGAGCGGACGGTGCGGCAAATGTCGGGCCACTTTGTCTCGAAGACGCAGACAAGGGGCAGTGGCAGTAATCTCGAGGCCGACGTCCATATCGGCCTAGACATGGATGGAACCTACCGGGTCAGCGTCGGGCTCCCGGAGGTGCAAGGCATGATGTCGGGGTCTGAATCGTCGAGCTACAGCGGGCAATGCAAACCCAAGGAAGGAAGGAGTCTAAAGACCCCGGACATGCCGTCGACGATCGACGGCGTGCGCTTTTCCAGCAGTGGCAACGACCGCGTCCCGGCGGGCGATCCCAATCGGCTGTCCGGTAGCCATAGCGTGTCATCTTTCGGGGTCACCGAAGCACTAAGCTGGACCCTGCGGCGCTGTGGGGGCGATTTGCGCCTTGCCGACCTCAAGTTCGAGCATATGCGATTTCCGACATGGGAAGATTGGCACGAAATTGCCGAACAGGTCGGCACGATCGACGGCAACATCGTGCGCCTCAAAGCGATCGTCGCCAACGATGGCCCGGACGAGAAGGCTACGACCGTCAAGTTCCGCGACACTTATAAGGGCGACAAGTGGAACGGATCGCGACCCGACGGTCTCTTGGGCGAGGTATCAGTGACCGTCCCGCCCGGCGAGGAGCGGGAAGTTCTTTTGCAATGGGACAGTTCCGGCTTTTCCTGGTTTGACGATGGCCGCCCGCGGTTCCTTCAGCGGATCAAGGCGGAGGTCGAGAATGATGGGAAGAAGGTCGACGATATCACGCGCAATCTGAAGATCGCGCCGAAGCCCATGATACTTGCGCACGGTCTTTGGTCGAACTGGACGGCCTGGCAGAGCTGGCAGAATTACCTCACCACAAGCCATAGCTTCGACTGGAAGGCCTTTCCCGTCGGCGAGAAGCCTGAATATGGGCGGATGAAGACCGGCGATGAGATCGGCAACACCGGTCCAACCAACACGATAGCGCAAAATGCCGACGAACTCGGGCGCTACATCGAATATGCCCAAAAGGATCGCAACGCCTGGCATGTCGACATCGTCGCCCATTCGATGGGCGGCCTCATCAGCCGGCGCTATGTTCACGCGCTGATGCCGAGCTACGCCGACGGCAAGCCGCAGGTGTCCCGGCTCGTGATGCTTGGCACGCCCAATATGGGCAGCCGCTGCGCTGACCTCATTAGCGCACCGCTTGAGCTGGCTGGCCGATCGATGGAAGCGCTCCGCGAACTGCGACCGAGCGTCGTCGAGAAATTCAATTCGGTGAACACTGAACGAAAGGGGGTAGAATTCTCCGTCCTCGCGGGCAACCCAATGTATCCGGTGTGCTATATGCTGAGCGCCAACGACGGCGTAGTTGCGGTTCCTTCGGCGATCTGGACGATCGAAGACAATGAGCAGGCATCGGTACTTCACACGGACATGATTAGCGCCAAGGTCTTCTCGGATTTTGTCAAGCCGCGCATTGCCACCGGCCCTGGCAAGAATCCAGGTTCCGGCAGCTCTCTACCAGCCGGACCCCCAGCGCCACCCGCAAGGATGATGTTACTGAATTTCGACGATTCCGCCGTTGCCGAGGAGAGCGTCACTAAGATCGTAAGGATTGCTCCCCAAAGCGCAATGGAGATTTCGATCCCGGTCAAACGGGCCCGCAATCTCGGGGTGACCTTCACCGCTGCACCCGACATTTCGGCAATGTTGATCGACGATTCCGGTGTCGTGTCTGCCAAGAATGAAGCGCGAACGCCCGAGGCAGCGCAATTATTCCGCTCGCTTCTGGTCGATCGTCCCGTCGCGGAAGGACGTTGGACACTTCGACTCGAGAATGACGGCGAGTTCGAGCGCGAGGTCGTGATCGCCACTTGGGCTCGGCCGGTTTGACCTCTCCCACCACATCGATCCAACCGTTGCGGAAATGATCCACCCGGAAGAGAATATCGTCAATCAATCCGGCGATGGATCACGCCATCGGATTAACCGCCGCATTTTGGAGACCATATGCAAACTTCCTACTCTTCCCATATAGTGTGGACAGGGAACACCGGCGCGGGAACCGCTGACTACGAAAGCTATGCCCGTACGTGGGATATCTCGGTGCCCGGAAAGCGCGTAATCCATTGCTCGAATGACCCGCTTTTGGGCGGAGACGCGGGAAAGATGAATCCCGAAGATCTTTTGCTCTCATCGCTCTCAGCCTGCCATATGCTTTGGTATCTTCATTATGCCTCCGATGCCGGGATCATGGTACTGGCTTATGAAGACGAGCCGCTCGGAATCGGCGAAGTTATGCCCAGTGGCGCAGGTCGGTTCATATCTGCTGTACTGCGTCCTAATATTATCGTGCGCGCTGATTGCGATCTCAACATGGCCGCCGAACTTCACGGCCGCATTCACAGCGTCTGTTTCATTGCACGCTCGGTCAATTTCCCGATCGCCTACGAGCCCGTAATTTCTGTTGCGCAGTAAGAGCCTCCGAGAAAGGCGACGGCACGCAATCCCGCTGCCCCGGCTAAGGGAAGGCGGTATTTTTCCACAGTGAGTGTTCGCTCGTCGAGCGCGCGCGACCGCTGCGGGCAATGCGCGATGCGTTTGACCAAATCGCGCGCCTCCTGTCGACGCAAATACCCAAAGAAGCGATCCAGGCCGAAGTCGGCTGTGGCGAACGCCGCGCTCATCCGCGAGATCGAATGGGCCGAGGCGGCGCTTGACCAATTGCTACTCCATACCCCGACGCGCATTGTAGATTCACGCATTTCGATGCAGTCGCTGGAGTAGCTGTCTAACCCCGGGCAGATCATTCATGCACATCCGCGACCTTCCTCCAGCCCGCGTTCGGGAACAAATTCTAGCGGCTCGCCCCCTGGCCCGTTCGTCGCGCTGGCGTCCGCCTTTGTCGATGCGTCAGTACCATGTCTCACGATCATCCGGTTTCATAGCAAATGTAGGGCGTCGACCCATATGTTCGCTCATTAATTGGCAGCGGCATCCAGTCGCGAGGAATGGCGACACATCGGCTGGCCCAATGCTGGCAGTCGCCCACTTTCGGGAGACAGCCATGCAAAACTTTCGTCCCGAATCCGCTCGCGTGCTTTCGGTGGCGTTGGAGGGATCGGCCTGCGCAAGCTAACCACCCCGGCCGGTCGCTGTCATTGCCTATCACGACCTTGATTTGCGCTCATTCCCCTGTCGATTGTCATTGCTGGGAGCAAAGCGAGCAACTGGTTATCCGACCCAGTTCGCACGAAGACGGCAAGTCACGTGATTGCGTCGATCTTGCTGGCCGTCTTGGCGCCATTCGTCTGGCCGATCTAGACCAACTGTAGTCCTAGGGCGCATGCTAAAAATGGCGGGGCTTGGCCGGGTTGGAGACCGTCCGCTTTTGGGGACCAAACAAAGAGAGCGGACGTTCAGAAGCAAGCCTGAGCGCTCGCTCTCTAGGATATAAAGTTTGCTGGTTAGACTTCGATGCCCTCCGCCAGAGTCAATGCATCTTCAACGTCAACGCCAAGGTATCGCACCGTGTTTTCAATCTTGGTGTGTCCGAGAAGGATTTGCACAGCGCGCAAATTCCCCGTCGCCTTGTAAATGATCGATGCCTTTGTTCTGCGCAACGAATGCGTCCCGTAATCTTCACTGCGGAGTCCAACCGCGGTGACCCATTCGTCAACGAGACGCGCATATTGTCGCGTGCTCATATGAGCGGAGTGATCGATGCGGCTCGGGAACGCATAGTCCTCAATCGATCCGCCGCGCCGTTCGAGCCAAGCGAGGAGGCTCCCCCGAGCATCCGACATGATTTCGAATTGAACTGGTCGACCAGTCTTCTGCTGGATTACCATCGCCCGTGTTCGCAACTCACCGCCGGTGACAAGGTCGCCGATCTTAATCTTCACCAGATCGCAGCCTCTCAGTTTGCTGTCGATCGCAAGATCGAAAAGCGCCCGATCTCGAAGCCGATGCTCTCGATCCAGATGAAAGCGAATTGCCCATATCTGCCGTGGTTTTAACGGCCGCTTTGCACCAACCTTTCGACCGGCATTCCACGCCGGTCGCGGAGGCAAATAGTCGAATTCAGACCTACCCATGATCGTTCTCCTGCGGCCAAAATGGCCAAAAAGGAAAACGCTCGGGTCAGGCCGATTGGCCGATTGCTGTCGGTCGGCTGTAAAACAGGGGCTGAGAAGAGCGGATATCAACCACCAACCAAAGCTTGCCTCTTACATCTTTTGACCCCGACCCCATATCTACGCCATCGCGGCATCGGAAATTGTAGGCCGTCGCGGCTGAGAGACATCGCGCTCCCGCTTACGAAGGGGGCGTAGCATGACTTCCGATATGCAGGAACACGATGCAGTAAAGCGGCGATCCACCCGCTTCTTTCGCAAGAGCGGCACGCCGCTCGCGCGTGATGACGCTCGCAGACAGGGCGATATCAGTCAGCTTGCCTTTTTGGTGATGGGCGGCCGCGATCCCGCGGTTGCCTTTCTCAATACCGAGAATGTCGAACTCGGAGGTCGGCCGCTAGCCTTAGCAACTGCCAGTGCCGAGGGATACGAGCAGGTGGCTGCCGCCATTCGGGCGTGGGAAAGCGGTCCGGTGCCGAAATGAGTCGCGCAATGAACCTGGCGCTGCCTGAAGAGGAAGTCCGCCGCCTTTGCCTCGAGCAGGGCGTAAGCATCAGCGCGATGGAGCCGCTTCAGTCGGGCGGCACCCGTCTCGTCTGTACTTCCAGCTCGGGGGCCGAGGAAATGCGGCTTCGGCTTCGTGGCCATCTTATCGAAGGCGATGTCAATCGTTTCCGTTTTTATCGCCCATCGGCGAACGAGAGTTAAATTCTCTCAATCCCATATTCGTGCGGCGATCCTCGCAGAATGTGTTATACGGCCACATCACCTGAATTCCGAACAAGCTCCATGTGACAGAGGGACAAATATCGCGCTCTCGCTTGATGCAGGAGCACGCACCATGTGCCTCAACCAGCTACTCGAAGACGAACAGATCGCGCTGATGCGCTATTCCGCCGCGACCAAGCCCTCGGAGGTCATGCGATATCGGCGCAAGATCGAAAGCCTCGGTCAGCGCTTCAAATCCTTCCCCTACCGTCACCGTCCCTATCTTTCTCAAATTGTCAGGCCCGATGCGATCGCTTCGGCGCGCCCGCAGCGTTCGAACGAATTCTCGTACCGGGCGATCGAACGGAAGGACGTCTGACATGGCAAAATCGCAAGAGCGCAGCAATCGCGAGACCCGCAAGCCCAAGGCGACGAAGCCGAAAGCGCTCACCGGCCTAGCCGCCCACGAAGCATCCGCGGTGAACCTGACCGCGAAACCGAAAGGCAAGCACTGAGATGGCCTGCACACGCCGGCGCTGCGGATTGCCTTCGTCGGCAATGCCCTCCCGCGCCGCTGCGGTATAGCCACCTTCACAACCGACCTCGACCTCGCGGTCGGCGCGCTCGGCGAGGTTGCGGATACGGCCATTGTCGCGATGATCGAGCCGGGCGGCGACCATGAATTTCCGCCACCCGTCCGCAAGAAGATCCGTCAGGACCAGGCGGCCGACTATCGCGCCGCCGCCGACTTCATCAATCGCGAGGCCTTTGATCTCGTGTGCCTCCAGCATGAGTTCGGTATCTTCGGCGGCGAGGCAGGCGCGCTGATTCTCGGCCTCGTAGCGAGGCTAGATGCGCCGCTCGTCACCACCTTGCACACGGTGCTCGATCGGCCAACCACGGCGCAGCGCCGCGTCATGAAAGATATCATTACCGCATCGGCGCGGGTGGTCGTCATGGCCGACAAGGCGCGCGACATGCTGATCGACGTCTATGGTGCCAATCCAGGGAAGATTGACGTTATCCCCCACGGCATTCCCGATGTTCCGCTAGCCTCGACGCGAGCCGCCAAGAAGCGTTTGGGGTTTACCGATCGCAAGGTGATTCTGACGTTCGGGCTGATGAGCCCGAACAAGGGCATCGAGACGATAATCGAGGCTATGCCCGAGATTGTCCGGAGCACGCCCGATACTCTCTATGTGGTGATGGGCGCCACGCATCCCGCCTTACTGGCGCGTGAGGGCGAGCGTTATCGCTACACGCTGATGGCGCGGGTACGCGAGCTTGGCCTCGATGACCATGTCGCGTTCATCAACCGTTTCGTCGACCGCCCCGAACTGCTCGATCATATCGCGATGTGCGATATCTACGCGACGCCTTATCTGTCGGCGGCGCAAATGACGTCGGGAACGCTCGCCTATTCGCATGGTCTGGGGCGTCCGGTCGTTTCCACGCCCTATTGGCACGCCGCCGCGTTGCTCGCCGACGGGTCGGGCGTCCTGATCCCGTTCGACAATCCGGCGGGCTTCGGTCCGGCGATTTGCGATCTGCTGGGCAACGACCCCGAACGCGTGGCGATGGGGCGCAAGGCCTATGCGGCGAGCCGCCCCATGATATGGGCCAATACGGCACAGCGCTATGCCGCGAGTTTTCGCAAGGCTTGCCGCGAGCCCAGGCTTGCGTCCGGCGGCCGGGCGGGGATGCCCGAACCCGGGCCGGTCCCCCTGCGGGCAAACGTCCAAGGCGGCCTTCCACCGATGTCACTCGACCATCTCGCCGCGATGTCCGACGACACGGGAATATTCCAGCATGCGGTCCATGCGATCGCCGACCGCAGTCATGGATATTGCATCGACGACAATGCACGGGCGCTGCTGCTGTGCTGCAGTCACGCCGGCGGCCCCGATGCGGAGCTGACGCGCCGGCTGTCACTCACGTTCGCGGGCTTCATCCAGCACGGCTGGAATCCCGCCAATCGACGCTTTCGCAATTTCATGGGCTTCGACCGGCGATGGCTCGAAGATGCGGGCTCGGAGGATAGCCACGGAAGGACGCTCTGGGCGCTGGGCGCCTATAGCGCGCGAGCCTGCTCTCTTGGCCATGCGCGTTGGGCAAAAGCTCTGTTCAGCGAGGCGCTGCCCGAGGTCGAGGCCTTCACCGCGCCGCGGTCCTGGGCGTTCACCTTGCTCGGCCTCGCATCCTATTGCGCGGTTTATGCCGAGGATTATGCCGCCGCGCGCCTACGCGCCGAACTGGCCGGCCGCCTCGAAAGGTTGCTGTGTGCACGAGAAGGTCCTGAATGGACATGGTTCGAAAATGGCCTCAGCTATGACAACGCCCGGCTGCCGCAAGCGCTGATCGTCACGGGCGCCGCAGCGTGCTCGGCGACCATGATCGAGACAGGGCTGCGAAGCCTGCGGTGGCTGGTGGCCGTGCAGACAGCGCCCGAAGGTCATTTCCGGCCCGTCGGCTCGCATGGCTTCCTGATGGCCTCGCGCAACAGTCCCGAACCGTTCGATCAACAACCGCTGGAGGCTTGCGCGACGATCGCGGCCTGTATCGCGGCGGAAGGTGTCGATCCGGCCTCTTCGTGGCGCGCGGAAGCCGAGCGCGCCTTCGCATGGTTTCTTGGCGCGAACGATCTCGGCATCGAACTGGCCGACGTCGCGACGGGTAGTTGCCGCGACGGGCTCCACCCGGACCGCGCGAACGAGAACCGCGGCACGGAATCGGTGTTGTCCTTCCTGCTCGCGCTGGCCGACATGCAGCGCCTGAAAGCGACGGGCTGGCGGGCGCCGTCACCGACGAGCGGATCCACACACGATGCCATCGATGCCTGAGGGAACTCCGCCATCCGCGCCCTTCTTCAACCGGCAGGCGCTTCACTTGCGGCCCGACCCGTCGCGCGTCGTCGTCCGCCCGTTCCGGCCGGCGGTGGAACCTCGCGACCTGAATCCCGTCGACAAGACCCGCGCCAATCACATCGTCGACCGCGTCCTCGCGATGACCCCGGACGAAACCGACGCGCTGCTTGCCGAGACGCTGCGCAACTTCGACGACCGGCACCGCAACCTTCCCGCAATCTTCGAACGGCGTACCGCGGAAATGGAGGATGCGTTTGCCGCTCACATGAGTTTCTCGCAGGCGCAGCGCCAGCTCGTCGGCGCCTACTTCCTTCATGAGTACAGCTTCGAAGCGGCGGCGCTGTTCAATCCCAGCATCGTGCCGCACCCCGACCAGTCGGGAGTCGCCGCAGGATGCCGCCGCTTCATCCTCAGCCTGCGCGCCGTCGGCGAGGGCCATATCTCTTCCCTTACGTTTCGGTCGGGAATACTGGCCGCCGACGGAACCATTACCATCGACCCGCCCGCGCGGCTCGCCGCGACGCCCGTCGTGACCGCCCGTGTCGGCGATCGTCTGGAACTAGGCTTCGATCCCGCCAGCGACATCGCCGAGCGGGTGATCTTCCCCGTCACAGAGATATGCAGGCGAACGGGATCGAGGATGCCCGCTTCGTCGCCTTCCACGACGAAGGCCAGACCATCTATTATGCGACCTTCACCGCCTACAGCGGAAGCGGCATAAGGTCGGAGCTGATCGAAACCCGGGACTTCGTGACATTCCATCTGGTACCGCTCAAGGGCGCCGCGGCGCGCAACAAGGGAATGGCGCTTTTTCCGCGAAAGATCGGCGGCCGCTATGCGATGATCGCGCGCCACGACAATGAGAGCCTGCACCTCATCCTGTCGGACGACCTCCACGAATGGGGTCTCGGCGAGGTGATCGTGAAGCCCAAATATCCCTGGGAGTTCGTCCAGATCGGCAATTGTGGCTCGCCCATCGAACTCGACGAAGGCTGGCTGCTCTTCACCCATGGCGTCGGCCCCGTACGCCATTATTCGATCGGCGCTGTTCTACTCGACAAGACCGATCCCTCGCGCGTGCTCGGGCGCTCGCCCGTACCGCTCGTCCAGCCGGCGGCCGCGGAGCGCCATGGCTATGTCCCGAACGTGGTCTACTCGTGCGGCGCCATAAAGGTGGGAGAACGCATCCTGCTTCCCTATGCCATATCCGACGCCTTTTCGACCGTCGCCACGATCAGGATCACGAATCTTCTCGACCAGCTCAAGGATTGAAAGGCCTCGTCATGGACAAGACTCCTCCCGGAAACGACCGATCGTGCAAGAGCGGCAGAATCGATGCGGCCGAACGTAAAACACTCGATCGATACAGCATTACCCGCGTTCCCGTGGCGACCTATGTCCTGGACGGTTATCGCTATTCTACCCTTGCCGATGCGGTCGCGCAGGTGCGCCGTTCCCTCATGTGAAGCGAAATCGGACGCTAGCGGCGACCGGAGACGACTTGAAACGCCACGGGACGCTTCCCAAAACGGAACCCGCCCAGAACTAGCCGCCCCACCTGCCTAGCGCTGCGGCTTCTCCACCTTGGTGCGGCCACTTGTCACGATCCGGGCGATCCTGATGCAAGCAACGTGGCGGCCGAAAAGATTGTGCAAAATCACAGCCGCGGTCCTCGTCGAGGTTGTGCTCCGCCTTCATTGTCCCATTGTTCAATCGCTTGTTGGACGGGAAACGATTGTGCGATTTGAAGATGGGCTGGTTGCGAGGCTCCCGAGCGGGCGTTGCTCTCACGCGCCCAGCTATCGATTGCGCGCTCAAGGTCGCGCCGCCTGCGACGCGACTGGCGAAACGCGTTTTCGATTGTTTGCGGGACATGTTCCAGCCCATGAGTGAGAAGCCGGTTCCACAGCCGAATGATCCGGCCGAAAGGTTGCGAGGGTTCGTGGATGGCAATCATCGAATAGACTCCCGTCGGCAAGCGGGAGCTCGATGTCTCTCAGTCACGGGAAGCTTGCGATCGAAATCGGGTGATGCCTCATCCTAACACAGACGGACATAATGCCGGCATCAATTCGCCGCGCAGAACGAGACGATTCCACCCGCCCAGCCCGCATCGTCGCATTCCCTCCGGTCCACCCGAGCACCATGCGAAACCGAAGCGTATCACGAGCGCAATAACCGCCGATCGAGGCTTCAATCTTTCGCGCCTGGCGGATTTTACCGCTCGACTCTCTCGTGGATAAGCCTAGGCTCTCTATACAAAGACTCTCTGATGCGACCCTCGTGAGAGTTGATGGGGCTTCCTTTGGTCACGACCGCAGAGGATGGAAAAAGCCCCGTCGAAGGATGGGGCTTTTTCTGTCCGGTCGATCCATCCCTGCGACCATCGCCCCTCAGGTTGCCGGACGCGAGCATGATCATGCCGCGCGTTGACCGCCACCGGAACGGCTGGTTTCTACGGTGACCATTGACCTTGTAATCAGCGGTTGTTCGCACCACATTCAAGACATCGCCAGATTCGTTTTTGCATGTTGGCGACCGAGAGACTTTCGCGCTCCCGCACATGGGAGACGGAACATGGATCTCAATCACCTTCTCGATCACTATCAGATGGCCTTGATTGCAGTAAGCCGGGCGCGGCGCGATGGACATCTTTTGCCCAACTTCGATTTGCCTACTCACTATGCCAAGCGGATCGCCGAATATCGCGACCCGCGCGGCCTCAAAGACGGACTTCCAATAAGAACGCAGCTTGGTTCCGTACGCCCAAGGGCCGACCCAGCAACCTCAGAACCGGTCACCGGATATGGGGATTTCCTCGTCGACACACTCATTGCCGAGCTTCTCATTCAAAAGGGGTTCAGCATGAAGCCTCAGGAACGCAGAGCGTCAGCACTCGAAGATATAGGCGGCCGGCTGGCCGACATCGAGGAAGCGCTCCGGGTCATCGGCCGCGATATCTATCGGTCGCTCGGATATGATGACATCGCGCTCTCGACTCTTGCCGACGATATGATGCTGGACGACAATGTCAGCACCACAAGCACGGTCAAGCGCGGGTCTGAACGGCCATCGACGGACGAAGGTATCTCCCGCAGCCGTGCCGGGCAATTGCCCCCGGAGACTTCGCAAAACACCAACGTTCATGACGATCGCGCCGAACTCCTTCGCCAGCGCATTCGGGAGCGCAGCTCAAGCGAACAAGCCGATGATCCTGATTGCGAACAGATCATTTCAAGGGCGATGCTCGACGCGGAAAATCGCCACGGCAACGCTTCGGAACAGTTTGCCGTCGGCAAGGAAGTCGAGGCGGCCCGCCTTGGCGATCGCGCGGCCGCCCATATCTGGAAAATCGTCGCCGAACGGCTTCATAAACTCCACGATATAGGCGGGCCGCTCGAAGCAGGATTAATGAATCGATTATGCGCCGCTGCCAAAGCGACAAGCTAATGGCGAACGGGAAGGATACGGATGCGGTCGATTGCACCAGGCGAAGCGGGCGACCGCGCAACCGAAGCCCCGCGCAAATCCTCTAACATCACCATATCATGACCATTCTCGCCGAACCGGAGCAGCACATCGGCTTCGACAATCAGGAACATTTCCCGTTTACGCCCGTCAAACCGCCACTCGTGCCAGCTTCGAACGATAGGGTCTTGGTTTTAGCGATCCGTGGTAGCAGGGCTTCGTGACCTGAATTCTGAACAAGCTGCATGAGACAAAGGGAAGATTGTTGTACTCTCGCTTGATGCAACAGTCCGCACTATGTGCCTCAATCCGCTACTTGAAGACGATCGGATCGCACGGACGCGCCATTCGGCCGCGACCTCGCTTCTCGACGATTATCGCCACACCGGTACTTGCCTATGTAGTGCGAAGGCACATTTTTCCAACAGGTTATGCGAAAATCGCACACTGCCAGCGGCCGGGAGTCACTGGAAGGGTGGCAGGATACTTCTAAAGACGAAACCGGGCCACGCATCGACACGCAGCCCGGTCGGGGAAGATCCGTTAGCTGGGGCTAGCTGCTCTGCTTGCCCGGCTTTGCCGTCTCTCCGCCCTGCTGAGGCCGCTTGTCGCGGTCCGGCTGGCCGGGCTGACGGCGATCGCCATCTTCCTGCTGGGGCTGGCGCTCGCCTTCCGGCTTGCGGCCCGGCTGGTTGCCGGTCTGGTTCTGGTCGGGGTTGACCATGACCATTCTCCTCTCTTCAAATGCCCGGTAGTGGGCATGGAGACGACGCGCCAGAGAGAGCATTGTTCCCGATCATCATACGAGAAGACGAATAGCGCGTTTCCGGTCGGCCGAGCGGCAAAAGAAGAGCGGCAGAAGAAGATCGTCTCAGCCCCGCTGTCCGCTTGCCTGCCATACCAGGCCGGTCAGTTTGACCATCTCGCAACCGCAAACGGTGCAATAACTGACGAAGAGCCCCCGGCCCCAGGGGTTCGCCTTGAGATCGAGAAGGTGCCGGCCACAAAATTGTGCAAAATATGATCGCGTTCCTTTCACAGGTTGTGCTCCGCCCATAGCTCCTTCACCCCCCCCGGCGCGCCCATCAATGCCGACAGCAATACCGACGCCAGTACCCTGACGAGAGCCTCGACGATCAACCGGCCGGCGGCGATCATATCCTTGATCGAACCGCATCCCTACACCGAACATCAGCAGGATGCCGATTTCGGCGAACTGGTTCGCTACATCGGCGCCGCCCCCCAAGAAACCCCGAGTGAACGAGCCGACGGCCAAGCCAGCAAGCAGATAGCCGACGAGCGGCGGCAGCTTGAGCCTGCTCGCCATAAACCCGCCGATGAAGGCGAGCACCGGTCCCATGAGGAGCATGGCGAGAAACCTGGTATCGTGGAGCAATAGCGATCCTTCCCGAAAGGTCCGCCATGCGGACGCCGGCCGCCCCATCAGCGATGGCAAAAGGTCGATCCTACGGCGGCGATAGTGCCAAGGCCATGCAACAGCGTCGATCGTACGTCAGCAAGCCAGAGACGTAGTTCCCCAAAGCGCCATCCGAGCCATCGACGAATGTGATGGCTCTACCCTAGCATTGGCCATGCATCATCCCAGATGGAGGGTATTGCATTCCATGCCTTGAGCGCCGGTGCGACTGAGAGATTCCTCCATACTCCCGCTCGACGACGGAGCCGGGTCATGCCGACTATATCAGAGGTTTTGAAGTCGGGGCGGGCTGCAGCCGCGCCTCGCGTGATGGCGTTACCTTCGCGGCATGAAGCGGACAGGCGATCGGCTGTCGAGAGCTGGAAAAATGAAGGTGGCCACTTCCCCGAGCTCGCGCCCATCCGAAACCCAAGCGCCGCAATTCCCGAGCCGGCGGCCACCGACTCCGAAAGGCAAAGAACGGAGATAGAGAGCCTGACCCGTAAGCTCGCCGACGACTTCGCCAATTGACGCGTCGGCAGGCGGTACAGCACCTATCAACATCGCACACGAGTCATTCGCCAACTGTGACGACGATATGGGCCGCAGGGCGCGACTGATCGCCCGCGGCAGGCTGTTTGGTGCAAGGCCAGCGGTGCGTTCACTCCCGCCCGTCATTTCAGCCTGATTTTTCGCGTGCCGGCTCAGGCGGCGACGGGGATATTCTGCGCACATCTCATCAAATCTCCCACCCGTCTACCAAGACCGTTGATAAAATCCCGATTAGAAACAATATAAATTACCCAATATATTTATCATGATATGAAAAAATAAATCGAATCTTGAAACCATAATTTCAGGAAACGGGGGAAATAGGGGAACTATAAAAAATACTGAGCGTTGTTTAATTGCGAGCGGCATCTTGTCAGCTCCAGGAGCCCCCAAATGTACAGGTTTATTCTCGCGGCGAATATCGCCGCCATCGCCCTTGTTCCGTCCATCGCCGGCGCACGAACGCAGTCGCAGGCGACCTGCGAAGAACAGCGCTCGACGCGCGTCGTCGCCACCATCGGTGGAGCGGCGGCCGGCGGCGTGCTCGGCAATGTCGTCGCCGGTCGTGGCGACAAGACGGTCGGAACCGTGGTCGGCGCCGCCGCAGGAGCCGTTCTCGCCAACCAGATCGCCAAACCGACGCGCGATTGCCGCGATGCCTTTGGCTATTACGACGACGAAAATCGCTGGCACGCCACCGGGGTGAACTCCTCCGATGCCCGCGGCTATTATAATCGTGACGGGATATGGGTCGATGGTCCGCCCAACGGTCGATATGGCAGCGATGGCCGCTGGGTCACTTACGCGGCGTCCAGTCGCGGAGAAGGCGACTATCGACCGGGCGGCGAATGGGTGCCCGCATCAGCGAACGGTTATTACGACCGCGACGACCTCTGGGTGCCGGGTTCGACGAGTGGCCGGTATGACGATCGCGGGCGTTGGATCGGAAACACCGCTTCAAACCCGCCAACTCGCCGCGACGACGCCTATGGCTATTACGACACCGCCGGCGCGTGGCACGCAACATTGACCGCGCGCGGCCGAGCTACCGGCTATTATGACCGCGATAACAAGTGGGTCACCGGAACGCCGAACGGCTATTATGACGAACGGCGCAACTGGATTCCCCAGCGCGAGGACGGAACGGCAAGCGGCAGCTATGACGGCCAGAACCGCTGGATACCGGCCTCTTCGGCCGGCTATTATGATGACAATGATCGCTGGATAACCGGTGCCGCAAGTGGCCACTATGATCAGCGCGGCCGCTGGGTCGCGGGCGTGACCGTCGGCCATTATGACGCGAACGGCCAGTGGATTGCCGGCGCCGCGAGCGGTCGCCGCGACGCGAACGGCCAGTGGATCGCCGATCCGCATCCCGGCTATTATGATCGGAATGGCCGATGGAACGCCGGAGTGACGACGGGCTATTACGACGCCCGCGGGCGCTGGGTTCCTACCGGGCGCGAGGGCATGGACAGCGACTATGGGGCGAACCGCCCCGCTATCCTCTCGCAGCTCGCCAACCTCGACCAATATGTCCGCACCGCGCGATCGGAGCGCACGATCGACAACCGGACGGCCATGAGTGCCAGCCGCGAGCTGCGATCCATTCGCGCCAGCGAGCGGGCCATGCGTCATGACCGGATGGACCGCCTGTCAGCGCGCAATGAAGCCGCGCTTCAGTCGAGGATCGATCGCCTGAATCTTCGCCTGCGGCTCAGCCCGCAGTAAAACGAACGCCCATCAAAAGGGGATCTGCCGCCTCCGCTCAATGCGGGGGCGGCAGTTTTTCATCCCGATCATGGCGGAAGTTGGCAGAACCATCTTGTCAACCGGCCGCGCCCGCTTCAGCCCGCACCGACCGGCGCGTCGTGCATGATCGAAACCCTAGTTCCGGGATTGGCGCCCACCGTTTCGACGGTCGCGTGAAGCTGTCTCGCCAGGGCTTCGACAATACTGGTCCCGAGGCCGGGCTTGGCCGCAGCCAGCTTGCGCGGTGTGCCTACGCCGTCGTCACGGACCGTCAGTTTCCATGCCTCGCCCAGTGCATGATAATCCACCAGGATCGCTCCACCGCGTTCGCCCGGGAACGCGTGCTTCAGCGCATTGATCACGAGTTCCGTCACGATCAACCCGAGGCTGACCGAGATATCGGCATTCACCATGCTGTCGTCCGCGCTCACCTTGAGCGAGACAAGGTCCGGGTCGCGGATCATCGAGGCGCCGAGGCTCTGGCAAAGCTGCGTGAAGTAGGCACGCAATTCGACCTCGCCCAACCGTGACGCCGCCAGATGTTGCTGGACGGTGGCAATCGACATCACGCGATTATGCGCATCGCGAAGATGGCTTCTCGTCTCTTCCGACTGCACCCGCCTCGCACTCTGCATGAGCACGCTGGCGATGATCTGAAGGCTGTTGGCGACGCGATGCTGAAGCTCCTGAAGCAGGATCGCCTTCTCGCGCAACAGGTCATCCTTCAACTTTTCGCTGATCCGCGCTTCGGTCACGTCCGAAATGGTCAGCAGCAAGCGCGGCCGGGCTAGATCGCCATAGTCGAGCATCTTCGCACGGAGCACGAGCCGGCGGGGCGCGCCCGGGCCATCGAGGTCCATTTCATAGCATTCTATCTCTGCGTCGCCGCGAAAGGTGACGCCGAGCAATGTCCGAAGTTGCGGCACGTCCCACTCGCCGTCTCCCAGTTCCATCGGCGTCCGCCCAACGGCTTGCCGCCGGTCGAACGCGAAGGCGCGGCAGAAGGACGTGCTGGCCGCAATGATCGTGAAATCCTGGTCGAGCAGCAGGGCGGGTGCATCGGAGGCGGCAATGACGGCAAGCGCGAGATTGAGCGCAACGTCGGCATGGATGGTGCGGGTCATCATGGCCCCTTTCGGGGAGACCGGAGAGCTGACGGGCTTGAAAGCCGGGTCCGGGGAGAAACGGCGCGCTCGCGAACACGAGAAGCGCGCCGCTAACATGGAGAGTATACCATGAATGCAGGCGCGTCGCGCCAAGATTCCGCTCCATCGGCGGTTACGCGCGATTGATTGAGCAAGGGGTTCGGTATTGCCTCGTGTCGCCATCGCTCACTAAATCCAAGCGACCGCTTTCAGGTGGCGAGTGACTCGGGCTGAAAGGCTGAAATCAGGCGCAAAGCCGACCTTTCATCCACCCTGCAGCAAGAACGCCTCCCATTTCCGCAAAAGCCGGCGACGCTTTTCGATACGATCCGACCTTTGGTATGCACCGACCACTTCTGTGTCGACGGCGTGACCCAGGCAAGATTCTTTGACTTCGAACTGGGCATCCGTCTTCTCCTCGACCCAAGTTCGAAAGCTCGCCCGGAATCCATGCGGCCGGGTTTCGAGACCCGCGCGTTTCATCAACGTCGCCATTGCGGCGTCCGAAATTGGCTGGCCGCAGTATGCTGGAAACAGAAAGTTCGTGCCTGAGGCTGCAACGCGATTTCGCACAATCTCCTGCGCTTCGGCAACGAGTGGAATTCGGCGGTCAATGCCCGTTTTCGTGCGCTCGTCCGGTAGGGTCCAAATTTCCTCTTCGAATTCTGGGAAAGCCGAGAGGCGGACCTCGGTAGTACGGGACACCGTCAGGATCAGAAGGCGAAGCGCGCTTGCTGACACCGTCGTTTGTCCCTTCAACCATTTATAAAAGGAGGGCACCTCAGCATCGGGCATGGAAGGAATATGGGTCGTGGTTCGCCGCTGCTTGCCAAGGAGCGCCTTGGCCTTCATCGTAGCCTGAAGGTCGACCGACAGCCCGAGCGCGGCTGCGTGCCGCAGCGCGATTTGGATGCGATTGAGTGCCTTTTCGGCAGACTCCGCTTTCTCATGCCATATCGGCGCCAGCGTCTGTTTCAGTACATGCTGATCTACCTCCTCGATGGGATATTTGCCAATCTTGGGAATCACGTGGACGAGAAGCGGGCTCATCCACCTACCGTTTTTGCCCTCCCCCTTCAGTTCGGCTTTCCTGGCCTCGAAGCAGTCGTCAATTACCTCCCTGACCGTCAGCGGCTTGGCTACGCGCTTTAGCTTAGCTCTTTCGAAGACCGGGTCTTTCCCCTCGCGAACGGTTCGCCGAGCGGCCTCTGCTCTTTCCCGCGCCCCAGCTATGGATACATCCGGCCATCGCCCAAGCCCCATTTCACGGCGGCGGCCATTTATGGTGAGGCGTAAAAACCACTTACCCGTTCCCTGTGTTCGCTTCACAAGCCACAACCCTTGGCCGTCGGCATGCTTGCCAGGCGGGAGCGAAACCGAACTCAATTTCGAAAGGGCGTTTATGCGCAAACGGGTCAACCTTCTAGTCCACCTCAACGCATAAGATTGGATGAGACGGAGTGATATTGGATGATGTAAGCATATCAAAATATGAGAGTAAATTCGATGATCGGTGAGACGCGCTGCGCTGGGATCTTAATTTTTCCCTCTCGACCGCACCAAACAGTCCTGCGGGACTTCGAAAAAAGCAGCAGTGACCCAGGATCGCCCCGCAAGGGCGCGCCTCGCCGAGGCTAAACCCCGGTCTCCGCGATCGACGTGAAGCATGATCTTTGGGTGTCGCTCGGGCGGCTTTTCGAACGGCCATTCCGGCGGGGCGGCGATCGCGGACAAAAAAAGCGCCCGCCGGAATGGAACCGGCGGGCGCCAGATGAAGATTTCTGTCCTCGAACGAGGAAGAACTCTTCTGGGTCGCAAGGGGCAATTACACCCCGCGACCGGGTCGCGATTGGACGAAAGCGCCAAATCGTCCCCTGATATCACACTCTTGCTAGAGAGCTTTGGCAGCGCCGCAACGGCGGGCGGGGGGCCGCCTATGCCGAGAACAGCTCGGCGCGCGTGAAATCGACCGATCCCGCCTCGCTGCCCAGACGCAGCCTTCCAAGCCGCCGGTTCCAATAGCTTTCCGACCCGTCGGCCAGCCGCCACGCGTGCAGGCGGCGGGTGAAGAGCTGGAGGTCGTGTTCCTCGCTGATCCCGATCGCGCCATGAACGGCGTGCGCGCTCGCCGCGATCCGCGCCGCGGCCTTGCTGGCGACCGACTTCGCCGCGGCGGCGGCCGCGAGCGCCGGCGGGAAGGCGCCCGCGCTGCCGAGCTGCGACGCGATGCGCGCGGCGATCGCGTCCTCGGCCATGACCGCCATCGTCTGCTGCAGCGCCTGCTGGCGCCCGATCGGCTTGCCGAACTGGATGCGCTCGTTCGCATAGGCTGCGGTCATTTCGACGAGCCGGTCGGCCGCCCCCGCGATCAAGGCGGCGCGCAGCACCGCTGCCAGGGCGCGCAGTCCGGTTTCGGGCGCGGCGAAGGCGTCGGCGCCCGGCAACGCGTCCCAGCGCATCACCGCCGAGAGGTCGCCGGTCACGCCGGTTGCTTCAGGGTCGCCCGAGGCAGCCGCGACCAGATGCAGCCTCCCCTCGCTCTCGACCAACACATGGTGCGCGACCCGCCCGAACGGCACGACGGTGCGCCGATCCTGGCCGGCAACAGCGAGCGCGACCGGTCCGTCGGGGATCGGCCGTCCGGCCGCGGCGAGTAGCGCGCGCGCGATCATCGTCTCGCCGACCGGCAGCGGCACGGCGCGCCGCCCGAGTTCCTGCCACAGCGCATTGGCGACCGCGAGCGGTAGGCCGGCGCCGCCCGCATCCTCGCCGACCAGCGCGTCGAGAAAGCCCGACGCCGCAACCTCGGCCCACATCGCATCGGCGCTGCCGCCACGCTCGACGGCGCGGACCGCGGCGGGCGCCGCGATCGTATCGAGCATCCGCACGAAGGGTTCGATCAGATCCGCAGCGTCCATCAGCGTAGCCCCATGCCGCGCGCGACGATGCCGCGCAGGATTTCCCGCGTCCCGCCGCGCAGCGAAAAGCTGGGCGCGAGGTGGGTGACGTAGAGCAGCGTCCGGTAGAGCTCGGCATCGACGGCCTCGTCCGGCCACGCGGCAAGGTCGGCGCCGATCGCCACCGGCAGCTCCTGTTCGAAACTGGTGCCCAGGTCCTTCACCAGCGATGCCTCGACGACCGGGCTCTCTCCCGCGGCGAGGCGGGCGGTGCAGGCGATCGACATCGCGCGCAGCACGCCAAGCCGCGCGGTAAAATCGCCGACCAGATCGAGCGTCGCGGTGTCGTCGCGCCCGACGCCACGCAGGTGGCGGATCCACGCATCGAGCAGCACGACGCTCGAATAGATGCGCTCGGGCCCGCTGCGTTCGAACGCCAGTTCGGCGGTCACCTGCTTCCAGCCCTCGCCCTCATGGCCGATCAGCGCCTCGGCGGGAAGGTCGACATCCTCGAAGAACACCTCGGCAAAATGGGCGTCGCCGGCCAGATCGACGATCGGCCGCACCGTGACGCCCGGCGCCTTCAGGTCGATGATCAGCTGCGACAGGCCCGCGTGCCGATCCTCGCTGCTGCCCGAGGTGCGGAGCAGCGCGATCATATAGTCGCTGTGCATCGCGTTGGTGGTCCAGATCTTCTGCCCGTTGACGCGCCAGCCGGTCTCGGTCCGCGCCGCGCGAGTGCGGACGCTGGCGAGGTCGGATCCCGACCCCGGCTCGCTCATTCCGATGCAGAAGAACAGCTCGCCGCGGCAGATGCGCGGGATATAATATTGCCGCTGCTCCTCGGTCCCGAAATTGAGGATCAGCGGCGCGCTCTGCCGGTCGGCGATCCAGTGCGCCGCGACCGGCGCCCCTGCCGACAACAGTTCCTCCACGACCACAAAGCGCGCGAAGGGTCCGCGCTCGTGCCCGCCATAGCGCTTGGGGAGCGTCAGCCCCAGAAAGCCGGCCTCGCCGAGCCGCCGGCTGAACGCGGCATCGAACCCCGCCCACGACCGGGCGCGGCGATCGTCGGGCAGCGCCGCGACCGCCTCGGCGACGAGCGCGCGGATCGCGGGACGGATCGCCTCGTCTTCGGGCGGCAACGCCGCCAGGGTCAATGTGTCGAACAGCGTCCCGCCTCCCGCTTCTTGCCCGCCCCTACGCCCGGCTGGCGGCACATTGCAGCCGCGCGCATCGGGATCAACCGATTTCCTCCGCCAATCGCTCCCGAAAGCGCGCGAGGCGCGCGGCCGCTTCGTCGAGGACCGCACCCTCCTTGGCGAAACACAGCCGGACGATAGACGTCGGGCCGCCGCCCTCGCACAGCGCCGAAACGGGGATCGACGCCACCCCCGCCTCCCGCACCGCGCGCTCGCTGAACAGGCGGTCGTCGATCGCGAGTCCCGATGCCGCGAGGTCGACGCACAGGAACCATGTCGCCGCGCCGGGCAGGACGGCGAAGCCCGCGCCGGTCAAACCGTGCGCCAACCGTTCGCGGCCCGCGGCCCAGGCGGCACGCTGCGGTGCGAACCAGCCCTCTGGCCGGTCCAGACCCTCGGCGACCGCCCATTGCAACGCCGGCGGCGTCGTGAAGGTCAGGAACTGGTGCGCACGGCCGATCGCGCGCGCCATGCCGGGCGAAGCGCAGAGCCATCCGACCTTCCACCCCGTCAGCCCGAATATCTTCCCCGCCGACCCGATCTTCACCACGCGCGCCGCCATGCCGGGCAGCGAGGCGAGCGACCGGTGCGCGATTCCGTCGAAGCGGACATCCTCCCACACCTCGTCGCAGATCGCGACCAGATCGTGCCGCCGGCACAGGCCGGCGATCATCGCAAGCTCGGCGGCGCTCGCGACCGTGCCCGCCGGGTTGAGCGGATCGTTCAGCACCAGCGCCCGCGTGCGCGGCGTGATCGCGCGCGCCAACGTATCGGCGTCATAGTGCCAGCCGGGCGGGCGAAGATGGACCGACACCGGCGTGCCGCCCGCCCGCCGGATCATCGGCGCATAGCTGTCATAAGCGGGCTGGAACAGGATGACCTCGTCGCCCGGCCCGACCAGCGACAGAAAGGTGGCGGCAAGCGCCTCGGTCGCGCCCGACGTCACGATCACCTGCTCGCTCTCGAGGGTCATTCCCTGCCGCCGCGCATAGAAGCGGCAGATCGCCTCGCGCAGTTCGGGGATCCCCCAGGCCGGGGGATATTGCTGCGACCTTTCGTGCAGCGCGCGCACGGCGGCGTTCAGCATGTCGGGCGACGGCGGCCCGTCGGGAAACCCCTGCCCCAGATTGATCGCGCCGTGCGCGCGGGCGAGCCCCGACATATGCTCGAAGATCGTCGGCGCCATCGCGTCGTAAATCGGGTGAATGGCGGACATCATGCTCCGGCGCGTCATGGGTGGCGGCTTGCACACGATGTTCGCACCGGGGGACACTGTAAAGGGGGCAGCCGTGCGTCGCCCCTTCGGGCAACCGGGCCGCGGATTCTAAGCCCGCTGGACCTCCGGCTGCCGCTGGGCCCCGGCGGGGTCGTAAGCCGCCTTCATCCGGGCGAACATCATCACCTGGCTCGTCATGATGTCGATCTGCGCCGCGATACCCTCGTCGGTGAGCAGCCCGTCGGGATCGAACAGCGGCTGGCTGCTGTTCGCGGTGACCGCCATCGGGGTCGGCCAGCCGCGCAGCGCATGGGTGATCGAACGCAAGGTCGCGAGCGTGCTTCCCGCCGCCTGCCAGCCGCCCGCGACCGCGACCAGCCCGACGGCACGGCCATCGAAATAGGGCTGCGCGTCGGAGACGAGATCCTGCGCATAGTCGAGCGCATTCTTGACCACCCCCGACACGGTGCCGTGATAGGCGGGCGACGCGACGATGATCCCGTCGGCATCGCGCAGCGCGCCGGTCAGCGCCTCTGCCTTCGCGCACCGCTCGCTATGATGCGGGGCATAGAGCGGCAGGTCGATCGCTTCGCCCGCGAACAGCATCGTATCGGCACCCCGCGCCTCGCAGCGCGCAAGCGCGTGGCGAAGCAGCCGCTCTGCCGAGCCGCCGGTCGTGGCATTGCCCCCCAGCGCGACGATGCGCGGACGGCGGACGGAAACGGGACGATCGATCATCACGCTCTCCCTTAGTTGAAGGTCACCTGGCTACCGCCGCGCAGGAAGGCGATCGCGTTGCGGCGAAGGTGGTTGGTGCCGGGATTGAGGATCGGCTCGGGCGAATATTGCGCCAGATAGACGCGGCGCATGTTCGGGGTCGAATTCGATCCGGTCGCGTGGAGCGCAAGGCTGGAAAAGGCGACGACGCTGCCCGCAGGGACTTCGAGCGTCACACCCTCATCGTCGCCGGTGTAGCCGACCAGATCGTTGCTCCCCGGCTGACGGACGTGCGGGACGATGCCTTCGCGCGTCTCGGGCGCCTGCGAAAAGGGCAAGATGCGGACGGTGCCGTTCGCCACCGTGGTATCGTCGAGCGTGCACCAGCAAGTGAGGTACGGCTTGTGGTCGGCGGGGCCGCCATTGCCGACGACATAGCCCGAATCCTGGTGCCAGCTGAACGGCATACCTTCGCTGGCGCCCTTCACGACATATTGGTCGTAGAAGAAATAGGCGTCGTCGCCGAGCGTCGCGCGGCAGATGTCGGCCATCGTTTCGCTGAACAGCATCTTCCTGAGGTCGGGCTGCTTGCGCTGGCATTCGCCGGCGAAATAGCGCTTGCCCTTGTGGCTGATACCGTCGACCTCGACCCCCAAAGCGTCGAGCCGGGCGTCCTCGCGATCGATGACGCGGCCGCATTCCTCGCGCAGCAGGTCAAGCAGCGGGCCTTCGAGAATGCGTTCGAACACTGCATAGCCTTCGGTCGCGAACTGTTCGCGCTGAGCCGCGTAATCCATTTCCGTCTCTCCCGGATTATCCGATAGCGACTCGATACCCCCAAATCGGCCATCGCATCCAATCGAATTGCATCCCTCAACCATACGTCTATACTATGGCTCATGCGAATGAGACAGGTCGAGGCGTTTCGCGCCGTGATGATAAGCGGGGGCATCACCGCCGCCGCGACGATGCTCAACATCAGCCAGCCATCGGTGAGCCGGCTGATCGCCGACATGGAGCGGGCGGTGGGGTTCCGACTCTTCGACCGGCGCGGCGCGCGCGTCCATCCGACCGCGCAGGCGCAGGCGCTGTACGAAGCGGTGCGGCGAAGCTACGCGGGGCTCGACCTGCTCGACCAGGCGGCGCGGCGTATCCGCGCGCACCCGGTCGGCACGGTGCGCATCGCGGCGCTGGCCGCCATCGCCATGTCGGTGCTGCCCGCCGTGATCGCGCGCTTTCGCATCCTCTATCCTGAGATCAAGATCACGGTCGAATCGCTGGGCCAGCGCGCGATCGAGGAACGCGTCTTCCTGGGGCAGGCGGACCTTGGCATCGGGGTCGATGCGCCGGGGCGCGAAGGCATCAGGTCGACGCTGCTCGCGCGCGCCGAATATGTCTGCATCCTGCCCGCGAACCACCCGCTTGCGGCGCGGCCGCAACTCGCGGTGGCGGATCTGGCGGGGGAGGAGTTCATCGGCCCGATGCACGAGGCCGACGCGCTGTGGAACGGGATCGACGCTGCGCTCGACCATTCGGGTATCCCGGTGTCGCGGCGGCTGGAGACGCAGCATTCGCAGATATTATATGCCTTCGTCGAGGCGGGGCTGGGCGTGTCGATCGCCGAACCGTTCAGCGCCCCGCTGTTCCACCGGCTGAACGTTGCGGTGCGGCCGATCGCGCCTCCGGTCTATCTCGATTTCGCGCTGCTCGAGCCCGACATCGGGCCAACGCCCGAGATCGTTGCGTGGCTGAATGCCGATGTGGCGCGCGAGACGACAGCGTGCCTCGCGCATGTGCGAAAGGTCGTTTCTTCCAATTAGCGTCCGGTGGTTGGGTGGCTGTCACATGGCCGGCGCAGTCCGGTCAGGCCGCCATGCGCAGCCGGTTCCGTCCCTCGCGCTTCGCCGCATAGAGTGCCTGGTCGGCGCGGTGGAGCAATTCCTCGGCGTCAAGCTCGCCGTCATAGACCGCCAGCCCGATGCTGACCGTCGCGGGCGGCAGGTCGCCGCCGCTGTCGTCGGACTCGATGGCCTTGCGCAGCCGTTCGGCGACCAGTTCGGCCGCCTGCGCGCTCGACCGCTGGAGGATGCAGACGAACTCCTCGCCGCCGAAGCGCCCGACCATGTCCTCGTCGCGCAGCGACGCCTTGGCGCGCCGCGCGACGCGGCGGATCACTTCGTCGCCGACCGCGTGGCCGAACTCGTCGTTGATGCGCTTGAAATGGTCGATGTCGAAGATCGCGACCGCCAGCGGCGCGCCATGGTCGCGCGCGCCGACCATCGCCTTTTCAAGGAAGGCCAGCGTGTGGCGCCGGTTCGGCAGGCCGGTCAGCATATCAGTGTTGGCGACACGCTCGGCCGCGTTCCGCGCCGCTTCGAGGATGCGGGCATTCTCGACCGTCTCGGTTACGTCCTGCAGCGTTCCGAAAATGCCGACGGGCTTGCCACCGCGCCCCGTCTCGATCAGTCCGTGCGACTTGACGTGCCTGACCTCGCCGTCGGCGCGCCGCAGCCTGCCCTGATATTCGAAGGGCTGACCGGTTTTCACCGCCTCCCGCAAGATGCTTTGCGCGATTTCCCGGTCTTCGGGCAGATATTGCTCCATGCTGTATTCGACATCGACCGGCGTGCCGGGGGCGAGCCCGTGGATGCGATAGGTCTGATCGGACCATTCGATCGCCCACCGCACCAGGTCGACGCGCCAATGGCCGACGAGCGCCGCGGCTTCGGCCTGCAACAAGGAACGATTGCTCTGTTCGAGCCGCCTCGCCAGCCGCCGCTGGGCGACGAGCAGCGCGGCGAGCGGCAGCGTCGTGAACAGCATCGCGAGCAGGTAGAATTGCAGGAACAGGACGCGCGTCGTCCGATCGGCCTCGATCGCGGCCACCGGTCCCATTCCCTGACCGGTCAACAGCGAGGTAATGATCGTCACGATCAGCATCGCGGTCGCGGCGCCGAACGGGCCGACGCGATAGGCGGCGGCGACCACCGCGATACACGGCAGGAAGGTCGAGGGGAAATGCGCCTGCGAAAAGGCGGTCGCGGTCACCGCGGCGGTGGCGGTCAGGATCAGCACCGCCTCGCCCTTCATCCGCGCCGGGGCGTGCTCCAGCGCCTTAGAGCCGATCAGCCGCGCCAGCGTCACGATCGGCGGCGTCACGATCAGAATGCCGAGCGCGACCGTCGTCAGCCACGACAGGAAGAAATCGAGGCTGCGCCCGCCCAGACTGGCGCCGACGAGCGCCGTCGCGATCGAGGCGCTGAGTGCGCTTGCCGACAGCGCGGCGATGCAGAAATTGGCGAAGGAGCGCGGGACCATGAACGACAGTTCGCCGGCTTCACGGCGGCGGATCAGCCACAGCGCGGTACAGGCCTCGCAGCCGTTGGCGACGGTGAAGGCGGCCGACAGGGCGAGGCTCGATCCGCCGAGCATGTTCGCGGCCAGGCTCGCCACGGCCATGCCGGCCAGCGACGCGAGGCGGGCATGGGCGGGCATCAGCAACAGCAGCGCGAGCAGGTAACCGCTCGGCGGCCACACCGCAGCAGTGTTGTCGGCCCCCTTGGTGGCATGGAGCGACACGGCGGCCAGCAGGAAATAGCCGAACGCCGTCAGCAGCGCCCATACCGCCACTTCGACTCGGGGAGAGTGCGACCGCGTCATGGGGTTACCCTAGGTCGACGCTGGCAAATAAAGCGCTAAGATTTTCCCCGTTTTGTACCATTTCGCCGCCATACCTCCCCCGGGCAGGCTGGGTCGCGGTGTCAGTCGACCCCGCCAAAGGTCATTCCGACCACCTGCTCGACCATCGCCTCGTCCCATTCTATGCGGCGGTCAAGCACCAGCATCGCAAGGCCGTGGACCAGCGACCAGGCGTGCAGCGCCGCGACATCGACCTTTTCTTCCAGATGGGGCAGCGATTGCTGGACGCCGGCGCGGAGCAGGCCATAGGCGACATCGCCGCCGTCGCTGCCCTTTTCCTGATAGCGTTCGGGCATCTGGCGCGTGAAGCTCAGGCGGAACACCGCAGGCTCGTCGTGCGCGAAGCGGACATAGGCGACGCCGATCGCCAGGAAGCCGGTGCGGCCGCCGCCGGCGCGCAGCCACGCCTGCGCCTGCAGCGCGCCGAGGCGGCGCAGCCCTTCGTCGGCGAGCGCGTCGAGCAGCGCCTCCTTGTCGGGAAAATGGCGGTAAAGCGCGGTCGCACTGACCCCGACGTCGCGTGCCAGCGCCCGCAGGCTGAGCTCGGCGCCGTCGCCTTCCTCCAGCCGCCTCAGCCCCGCCGCGATCACCGCCGCGCGCAAGTCGCCATGATGATAGGTGCCCGTGGTTTTCCCGCCGGCATTTTCCATGTTGACACTGTTATCTTGTTCGGCCATGTTGTCACCGTAAACATTCCGAGTCGTCCGCGCAACCCCCACACCGCGCGACACCTTCGTAACCTTCCACTTAAGGAGCATCGACATGGCGAGCAACGTAGAAAGCCTGATCCGCGGCGCGGTGAAGAAAGGCATCGGCGCCGTCGCCGACTTCAACCGCAAGCGCCTCCCCACCCCCGCCGACGCGCATCCCTATCTCACCGGTATCCACAAACCGATGGACGAGGAACTGACGCTGGAAGCGCTGCGCGTCGACGGCGAAATCCCCGCGGCGCTGACCGGCCGCTATCTGCGCAACGGCCCAAACCCGGCGGTCGCCCCCGATCCCGCGAGCTACCACTGGTTCACCGGCGCGGGCATGGTCCACGGCATCCGCATCGAAGGCGGCAAGGCCGACTGGTATCGCAACCGCTGGGTCCGCGGCACCGAAGCCTGCGCCGTGCTTGGCGAGGAAATCCCGGCCGGCCCGCGCGAGGAAAGCAACGACGCCCCGAACACCAATGTCATCGGCGTCGACGGCCGCACCTTCGCGATCGTCGAGGCGGGCGGCAAGCCCGTAGAGCTCGGCTATGAGCTGAACACGATCGCGCACAACCCGTTCGACGGGACGCTGAAGGGCCCGTACACCGCGCACCCGCACCTCGACCCCGCGACGGGCGAGATGCATTCGATCACCTACAAGGGCGACGACTTCAACACCGTCTGGCACGTCGTCGTCGACAGCAAGGCCCATGTGATCCGCGAGCTTGCCATCCCGGTCAGCGACGGCCCGTCGATCCACGACTGCGCGATCACCGAAAATTATGTGCTCGTCCTCGACCTGCCCGTCACCTTCTCGATGAAGCGCCTGCTCGCGGGCCATAGCTTCCCCTATGCGTGGAACGAGAAGCATCCCTCGCGCGTCGGCCTTCTCCCCAGGAAAGGCCACGCGGACGACATCGTCTGGATCCCGATCGAGCCCTGCTATGTCTTCCACCCCGCCAACGCGTTCGAGACCGCGGACGGCAAGGTGATCGTCGATGTCGTCGCGCACGAGACGATGTTCGCGGAATCCACGCGCGGCCCCGACAGCCAGAAGGCGCAGATGGAGCGCTGGACGCTGGATCCGGTCGCGCGAACCTCGATGCGCTCCGTCATCCACGGCCATGCCCAGGAATTCCCGCGTTACGACGAGCGGCTGACCACCAAGCCCTATCGCTATATCTATACAATCGCGATTCCCGACGCGGCCAAGTCGGAATGGCAGCTCGCCGATACGCGGTTGTTCCGCCACGACCTCGACAAGGGCGTCACCGACATCCACGACTTCGGCCCCGGTCGCCATCCCGGCGAGTTCGTCTTCGTCCCGCGCAGCGAACAGGGCGCCGAGGATGACGGCTGGCTGATCGGCCTCGTCGTCGACATGAATGACGAGACCACCGATCTCGTCATCCTGAACGCCGACGATTTTACCGGGACACCGCGAGCTGTGGTTCACCTGCCGCATCGCGTTCCGCCCGGATTTCACGGGAACTGGGTCGCGGATTGACCAGGTCGGGGCGCTTCATAAGCGCCTCGGTCACGCGCAGCGACCGCTCGTTGTCGACATCGATCGCCGTCGCCCCGTTGCTGACCAGCAGCGGGGCGATGTCGACCTTCAGGTGGCGCGAGATGCGCTGGAAGATGTGGTGGATCGGCCCGAGCCCGAAGCGGAAGCGCAGCAGGTTGATAAGGCCGAACGCGCGGATGATGCGCATCGGCTTCTTCACGAACTGGCCGCCGCCGCGAAACGCCTCGGCCGCGCGGAGCGCCGACCGGTCGCCGATCCAGTAGGCGTTGCAATTCGAGACCGCGACGTCGGAAAATTCATAGAAGCGCCGCTGCCCATCGGGATGAACCGCGAGCACATCCTCGCGCCGTGCGAGCGCAACCCCCGCCCCGACGCCGAGCCGCGCCGCCTCTGCGCCGATCTCGGCGATTGTCGCGGGGGTCAGCAGGCAATTGTCGGCCGTGGTGATGAACAGCGGAAACTCGGCCTGTTCGGCAACCGCCAGCACCGAGTCCGCCAGATTGTCGGCCGCCTGCACAATCGTCAGCCGGTCGCCCAGTCGCTCGACCACCTCGTCGGCAAGGTCATCAAGCAGTTTCTGATGATGCGTCGAGACGAAGATATGCGCGGCATTGGTCTGCGCCGCGCTGTCGAGCACATGCGCGATCATCGGGCGGCCCGCGACCGGAACCAGGCATTTGTCGCGAACGCCATGCGCCTCGGCCAGCGCGTCGACCGCGCCCGGCCGGCGCCCCGCGAGGATGAGGATCGAGCCGCTCATGCTGCATTCCTCCGCGCAAAGCCCACAAGCTGGCGGATCATGCTCTCGGCCACGATCGTCTCGATCAGGTCGGCCTGGGTGAAACCCGCGGCGATCGCGGCGCGGCCGAACACCTTCTCCGACCAGAGATTGCAGTTGAGATTGACTTCGAGAAGCCGGATTTCGCCCGTCGCGAAATCGACACGAAATTCGAAGCGGCCATAGTCGAAGGGCCGGAAAACCTCCGCCATCTTCATCGTATAGCGAACGAGCCGCGCACCGACCTCGGCGTCGTCGAACAATTTGAGACTGTATTTCTGGCTGCGGTCGACGAGGTCGCGCTTTTCCTGATAGGTACGCAGGTGGCTCGGGTCGGCCTGTTCAAATATCATCATCGGCAACATTGCGGGTACGCCATCGGTCGTGATGACGGGCACCTCTACGTCGCTCCCCTCGATAAACGGTTCCACGATCGCGTCATGATCCAGCGCATGAATTTCAGCGACCGCCTGCGCGAGTTCGCTGCGGTCTTGCGCGTCGCGAATACCCCACGAGGCCGAGCTGTTGTTCGGCTTGATCACCCAGCGCCGCGCGGGCGGGCATCGTGCAACGTCGACCGGCGCGCCGCGGCGAAAAAGCGACCAGGGCGCGGTCGGAATACCCCGCGCCGCCGCTTCCAGCTTGGTCAGATGCTTGTCGTCTGAGAGCCCGCGGATGATTGGCGATGCCCCGACATAAGGCATCCCCAGCCGGTTACAGAGCAGCGGCAGGAGCATCTCCGAATTAAAGAAGCCGCCCCTGTTGAGCAGCGGGAAGACGAAATCGGCGTCGGGCCTCGCGAATAGGTCGGCATAGTCATCCGCGATGACGAGCGGTATCCCCAGCGCCTCGAGTATCTCGCGCGTCTCGCGATGATAAAGTGCGTGATTGCCGTCGTCGGGATGCAATCCACCGGTCCAGCGCGCATGTTTGGCGATGAAAAGGAGCCGCTGCGTGTCGCGCAGGCGTTCGGGGAGCCGGGTCGGCACGAGGTCGGTGGTTCGCATGTGACGGATTCACCATGGCAAGGTTGCACCGCGATGACTTTTCAATGACCGGGCTGACACCAAACCGCCCAATCAGTGTCATCCTACGCCGGTAGTTTGCAGGAAATCTCCTCCGTTCCGGATAGCTCCCCATGCTCCTGAATTCGCAAAGTTTAGACTACCCCTCCTCGCGCGCGCGCACCCGATACGCGGCCCGCCTCACCTCCGCGCTGGTCAGTGGAGGCGACGGACGCATCCGGCTCGATGCGCAGGGGCGCAATCAATATCATGCGAGCGCCGCGCCGAGCGACGCGCTCGCCTATGGCTCATCGACCATCAGCAGCATTTCGGCCCACGCATTCGACATGCTGATCGGCCACTGGCGCGACCGGCTCGACCAGCCGGTGGCGAGCGCCGACTATATCGAGGGGCTGGGCGCGATCCGCGAACGGCTCGGCGATTATTTCGGCCTCGCGGGCGAGGCCGCGATCGTCTTTGCAGCGTCGGGAACCGATCTGGAATATGTCGGTCTCGCCGCCGCTTATGACGGTCATCCCTTGACCGCGGTGCTGCTTGGCCGTGACGAAGTCGGCAGCGGCTGCGTCCATAGCGCCGCCGGCCGCTTCTTCGCAGGAGAAACCGCAACCGGCGCGCGCGTCGTCGCGCAAGCTGCGATCGACCCGGCATTCGCCGGTACCGAACTGATCGACGTCGCGGTGCGCGACGCAACAGGCAATCCGCGCGCTTCGGCAGCGGTGACCGCCGAACTGTCGCTCCATATCGAGCGTGCGGCGGCGCACCGGCGGCGCGCGGTCGTGCACGTCGTGCACGGATCGAAGTCCGGGCTGACCCTTCCCGCGCTCAACGATGTCGAGCGACTCGTCGCGACGCATGGTGATGCGATGACGATCGTCGTCGATGCCTGCCAACTCCGCATTACCCCGGCGGTGGTCCGCCGGTATATCGCGCTCGGCTGCGTGGTATTGATGACCGGATCGAAATTCGCTGGCGGTCCGCCGTTCAGCGGCTTTGCGCTGGTTCCAGCCTCGGCGCGGGATCGAGCGCAGCCTTTGCCGGAAGGATTTCGGCGCCTTTCAAATCGCGCCGAGTGGCCCGCGGATTGGCCCGGCGCCGATCGCCTGCACGCGACGGGCAACTTCGGTCTCCTGCTCCGTCTGCAAGCAGCGCTCTTCGAAATGGAGCGCTTTGCCGCGCTGCCCGAGGACCGCGTTGCGCATGTCGCCGCGCGGTTTAGCCACCATGTGATGCGCCTCGTTGAACGGCTCGAACTCGCGGAGGTGCCTAGCGCCGGGACGAGTTGCCTCGCCACCGAGACGCTTCGCACGCTCGATCTGTCGGCACGTTGGCCGCAATGTGATTTCGATGCGGCGAAAGACATGCACGCGCTGATCGCACGCGAGACGCGGCAGTGGCTGGGGCAGGAGATCCGGCTCGGCCAGCCGGTGAAGACCCACACGCTTTTCGATGGCCGGATCGCGGGTACGCTCCGCCTGTCGCTTTCGATGCCGTTGCTCACCGAGATGGCCGGGCTGCCTGACGGCGCGCTTGATGCGCGTCTCGATCGCGACATGTCACTCATCGGCGCGGCGATCTCGACCGCAGGCGCGGTGCGCTTCGCGGCGCCACGGCCCGCCCCTGTCGATTGAGCAGGTAAGCGATCCGGAACATGACGAACGGGACCGGAATCTTCGCCGCGCCGTCCGGCCGGCACGGCTCGTCGTGGAATCCGCCGCATTTTTGCAGCACTTTCCGACTGCCGCTCGTTTGTCCCTCGCTATGACGAAAAATCTCCCCCTCTCCCGCTCCGCCACGAGCGCGATTGCCGCGTTCCTGGCCCTGTCCACTCCCACTGCTTTCGCGCAGGAAGCGCCGGTCGTCCCGATGACGCCGCCGGTCGCCGAACCGGCGGCGCCGCCGACCGTGCAGCCGCCGAGCCCCACGGCGCCGACCGCCGCGCCTACCGCCGCCGAGCCAGCGGCGCCGCCGCCGGTGATCCGTGTCCCGACGGTGATCGAAACGCCGCCGGCGCCGAAGGCCGCCGAACCGCGCGCCGCCGCCGCTCCGGCCCGCGAGGCGCGTCCGGCGCCGCGCCAGCGCGCTGCGGCCCCGGCTCCGGTCCGGGCGCGCGCCGCCGTGCCGACCGAACCCACTGCCCCGGTGCTGACCGAGGAGGTCGCACCCATCGCGGCACCGGTCGCCAAGCCCGTCCAGCCGATCGCCGAACCCGCCCCGGTGCCGGTCGAGAAGGTGGCGACCGGCGGCGACAGCTTCCCTTGGGAAATCGCCGGTGGCGTTGCCGCGTTGCTGGTTGCGGGCGCCGCAGGTCTCGCGCTGATGCACCGCCGCCGCGCCGCGACCGAAGTCTGGGAATTCGACGAGAGCCATCGCAGCGCCGAATGGGTGCCGTCGGCCGAACCGGCCTTTGCCCGCGAGGAAATTGCCCGCGCGGACATCGCCGTGGCCACCGTGGCCGAACCTGTGCCCGCGCAGCCGGTCACCACCGCCGCGCCCGGCTTCACCCCGGTGCCGACCCGCAGCATGGGTCGCCACGAAGCTCTCGCCATGGCGGGTCCGACGCCGGACAATCCCTTCACGACGCTGAGCAAGCGCCTTGCCCGCGCGCGGTTCCTCGATCGCCAGGAACGCGCCGACTATGACGCGGCGCTGGCGACCAGCCAGCCGCAGACCGAACAGGCCCCGGTGCGCAAGCCGGTCAGCGCGTGGGAGATCTCGCAGCGTCAAAACGTCCCGGCCCCTGCTGAGCAGGAGGTCCGCCGCCTGCAGCCCGGTGCAATCCGCAAGGATCTGAAGCCCGGCTGGACGCGCAACTGATCCGCCCGCTCGCGGGCTAATGAAAAAGGGCGGCGCCGAGAGGCACCGCCCTTTTTCTTTGTCGCAAGCACGGCGGGCGAACCCGCCGGACCCGAACCGAATTACTTCAGTTCGACGGTCGCGCCGGCGGCGAGAAGCTTGGCCTTCAGCTCTTCAGCTTCAGCCTTGTTCACGCCTTCCTTGACGGCCTTCGGCGCGCCTTCGACGAGCGCCTTGGCTTCGCCGAGGCCCAGACCGGTGATCGCACGGACTTCCTTAATCACGTTGATCTTGTTGCCGCCGTCACCCGTCAGGATGACGTCGAATTCGGTCTGCTCTTCAGCAGCCGGGCCGGCAGCGGCAGCGGCCGGAGCGGCAGCAACAGCAGCGGCAGCCGAAACGCCCCACTTTTCTTCGAGCATCTTCGAAAGGTCAGCCGCTTCCAGAACGGTCAGCGCCGACAGGTCTTCAACGATCTTTGCGAGATCAGCCATGTTCATTCTCCATCAGAACCGGGATATCCCGGTAGGTAGTTTCAGGGTTAGTTCGAAATCACGCTGCTTCTTTGGCGGCATATGCGCCAAAAACCCGCGCCAGCTGACCCGCCGGGGCTGCGGCAATCTGCGCAACCTTGGTGGCCGGAGCCTGCACCAGACCGATGATCTTGGCGCGCAGCTCGTCGAGCGAGGGAAGCGAAGCCAGCGCTTTCACGCCATTCACGTCGAGGACCACGTCGCCCATGCCGCCGCCAACGATTTCAAGCTTGTCGTTGGTCTTGGCAAATTCCACGGCGATCTTCGCAGCCGAGACCGGGTCGGTCGAGGTTGCAAGAGCCGTGGGACCGGTCAGCAGGTCGCCGATACCGGTGTAGGACGTGCCATCGAGCGCGATTTTGGCAAGACGGTTCTTCGTGACGCGAAAGTCGGCTCCTGCGTCGCGCATCTGCTGGCGCAGAACCGTCGACTGGGCGACGGTCATACCGAGGTTGCGGACGACCACAACCGAGGCGGCATTTGCCAGCGTAGCGTTCAGCGAGGATACGGCTTCGGCCTTTTCCGTACGATCCATGCCTATACTCCACTCATCTGCCCGGATGCGCGGGGCGCCGAAACGCACGCGCCGCCGGGCGGCTAACACACGCTAAGACAGACGCGAGCCAAGGCTCGCCTGTCGTTCGCGCAACGATGTCCGATGGGGTCGGTCAAGCCGCGTCACCTGCATCGCAGGCGGGCGACCGATAAAAGACTGTTCCCCGTCTCGGCTGGAAATTAAGAAGGGCAAATCCCCTTCACCAACTGTCTCGGACGGAATTGTCACGGGCGAACCCGCGGCAACACGGGGGCGCTCATAGCGGGAATGGGCGGGGAGTCAAGGAAATCGGCGGAAGTTGGCTAACTTCGCGCACATCGCGACGGTTGCCCCTTGCAAAGTCTGTTTTACGATATATCTTAGATACATCGAATCGCATGAAGGAGTTTGCTATGCGACATGGAATGAACCGGCATGGCTGCGGCGAGCGCCATGCCATGCATCGGATGATGCGCGAGGCGATGCGGCATGGAATGCGCGGGGGCGGCCGCGGTTTCGGATATGGCTTTGGCGGGCGCCACGGGCGCGGCGACGACGACGGCCGCGGCCGGCGCCGGCGGATGTTCGACAGCGGCGAGCTGCGGCTCGTGCTGTTGAAGCTGATCGCCGACGAACCGCGCCACGGATACGATTTGATCCGCCAGATCGAGGAGCTGACCGGCGGCGCCTATGCGCCGAGCCCGGGCGTGATCTACCCCACCCTCACCCTCTTGGGCGACATGGGGCTGATCGAGGCGGCCGACAGCGACGGCGCCAAAAAGCTGTTCGCGATCACCGCAGCCGGCCAGGCCGAACTCGACGCGAACAAGGACGCGGTCGAGGCGCTGATCGCCCGGCTGGCCGAGGTCGGCGACGAGCGCCAGCGCACCGACAGCGCCTCGGTCCGCCGCGCGATGGGCAATCTCCGCGCCGTGCTGATGAACCGGCTGGGCGACCGCGACCTCGACGAGCCGACGCTGCACGCCGTCGTCGCGCTGATCGACGAGGCCGCGCAGAAGATCGAGCGGCTGTGATGGCAAATGTCGTCGCCAACGTCCCGACCGGGCACGCGAGCAAATATCTGCAGCAGCTGTGCAAGCACTGGCAGCATAGCCTGCCGGTCGAATTCACCGCCGATCATGGCACCGTGACCTTCCCCAAGGATGCACGCGGTGCCACCTGGACTGGCGACGCGCTGGTCACCTTCGATGCGGGCGCCGACGCGCTGACGGTGCGCATCGATGCCAGCAGCGACGCGCATGTCGAGGCGATGACGGGCGTGGTGGCCCGGCACCTCGACCGGTTTGCGTTTCGGGAAGCGCCTTTGGCGTTCGACTGGCAGCGCGTTTCATCCTAAAGCAGCAGGCGAGGTGGGAGAATCGGCAAAATTTGCCAGTTTCTTCGTCAAGGAAAGGAAATTCCGTGTCCGAACCTCAAGGTCTGCTTTGCCCCACCTGCCGCGTAAATTTGACGATGTCGGAGCGTCAGGGGATCGAGATCGACTATTGCCCGCAGTGCCGCGGCGTCTGGCTCGACCGCGGCGAGCTCGACAAGATCATCGAGCGCAGCGAAGGCGCCGGAGCGCCGCCCCCGCGGCAGGCCGCGCCGCAGCCGCAATATCGCGAGCCGCGCTATGACGACGATCGACACTATGCAAAGCCCTACAAGAAGAAGAGCTATACGAAGAGCTTCCTCAGCGATCTGTTCGATTGACCGAGCATTCCTCCCTGTGCCGCAGGCATGGGGAGGTGGCAGCGCGGAGCGCTGACGGAGGGGCGATGACGCTGCCCCTCCACCACGCGCTCCGCGCGCGGTCCCCCTCCCCACCGCTTTGCGGCAGGGAGGATCCTATCCCACCACGGCATTCCGCCGCGCGTAGGCGAAGTACACCGCCAGCCCGGCGACATTCCAGATCCCGAACCATATCTGCGTCTTCGCCGGCAGGCTGAGGAACAGGTAGAAGCAGCCGAGCACCGCGATGCCGCCGACGAGCCACGGCATCGGGGTGCGGAAGGTGCGCGGCGCGTCGGGCGCGCGGCGGCGCATGATCAGCATGCAGATCGACACCGCCGTGAACGCGGCGAGCGTGCCCGCGTTCGCCAGCGCGGCCAGTTCGTCGAGCGGGATGAAGCCCGCGAGGATCGCGACGACGATCGCGGTGAAGATCGTGATGCGGACCGGGGTACCGCGCCCCGAAAGCTTCGCGAGGCTCTTGGGCAGCAGCCCGTCGCGCGCCATGGTGAAGAAGATGCGGCTCTGCCCGAAGAAGAAGGCGAGGATCACCGTCGGCAGCGCCACGATCGCCGAGATGGCGAGATATTTCGCGGCAAGCGGCTGGCCGAGTTCGCGCAGGATCAGCGCGAGCGGTTCGGGGCTGTTCGCAAACTTGCTGTAGGAAATCGCACCGACCGCCGCGACGGCGACGAGGATATAGATGGCGACGCAGGCGAGCATTGATCCGACGATCCCGATCTTGAGGTCGCGGTCGGGATCCTTCGCCTCCTCGGCCGCGGTCGCGATCGCATCGAAGCCGTAGAAGGCGAAGAAGATGATCGCAGCGGCCGCCATGATCCCGCGCTCGACGCCGTCGGGGGCGACATGCTTTGCAAAGCCGAAGGGGCTGAAGGGTTCGAGGTTCGCGGCGTCGAACGCCGGCAGCGCGACCGCAACGAAAACGGCGAGCGCGATGATCTTCACAACGACGAGGATCGCGTTGACGGTGGCACTCTCGCGCGTGCCATAGAGCAGCATCCCCGCGACCACCGCGATGATCGCAATCGCGGGCAGGTTGACGATCCCGCCAAGCTCGGGCCCCTGCATCAGGTCCATCGGCACGTTCGCCCACGCCTGCAGCAGCGGCGCGGCATAGCCCGACCAGCCGACCGCGACCGCGCTGACGACAAGCGAATATTCGAGGATCAGGCTCCAGCCGACGATCCACGCGATCAGCTCGCCGATCACGACATAGCTGTAGGTGTAGGCGCTGCCCGAGGCGGGAATCATCGTCGCCATTTCGGCGTAGGCGAGCGCGGCGCAGGCGCAGATCAGCCCCGCGACGAGGAAAGAGACGATCACGGCGGGCCCCGCCTTGTCGGCGCCGACGCCGATCAATGTCAAAATGCCGGTGCCGACGATCGCGCCGACGCCGAGCGCGACGAGATGCGGCCAGCTGAGCGTCCGTGCGAGCCCGTGCCCCTCCTGCTGTTCCGGAACGATGGTCTTGCGACGCAGCAGGCTGTCGGTCATTCGGGCTCCCCTTAGGCTATGGCCCGCTTGTAAGGGAGTGACGCGTCAGCGCAAGATAATGACGATGGCGGAGGCTGGGATGGTCCGGCCGTGGAAACGCGCGCCATGCCGGGCATGGTTCTCTGCGGGCGGCGGGAATGGCAGGACCATCAAGGTCGCCTTCCGGGCTTTAGCTGCCCTTTGCGGCCGATCTGGCTTTAATGACCGGGAACGACCGATTGGGGACATTGAAAGGCTATCCGTCAGTCAAGTCCGTTCCGCACTTGCTACAAGTTGCAGCGGGCCACGGTACGCTCCAGCCAAATCCACGCATGAAAACGGAACGACCACATTGCGGGCAGGAAATGAGCAAACTCCTTAGGCCGAAATAGAGCAGCCAAATGATCGTCAAAGTTGCGACAACCCAGAACACAGCGTTGGACCGTAGGCCAAGTGCATGAGCTGCAATCGGCACTCCCCAAATCACCGCGAGGCCACAAAGAGCCGCTGCCGCCAGATGGCGCTGGCCGCGTTTGTAAACGCCTCCCGATTGCCGCTTGTCCATTCTTAACTAGTAGGGAAGGCGATGCCCGCCTTCCACCCCTATCCCGTCATTTGTCGTCGATCCGAAGCGAATGTCGGGAATCGACCGAAAACAGACGTTCGGGTCATTCATCGATTTGGCTTCCCACATAAGCGGCAATCATCTCGACCTCCTTGGCTTCGTTGGCAACGTGAAGGAGGATAGTCTGCTTGAGTGCGACGTCCGGATGGAACGCACAGTTTCCGGCAAACCATAGCGCTTCGGAGAGAGGCTCATCGGCGTGCCACGTCGTCATCACAAACTTATCTTCAGGAATGTCGCCGTAGTCGAAGGTCTCAAGCACCGCCCAATCTACAGCGTCGTGCCACATTTCGCACTCTTTACCCCAAGCGACCGCATAGAGGCAGCCGCCGTCCACCAACCATCGGGCGGTGCTGTTTCGCCAGTCATCACCGCCTGTGGTTTCCGATATGATAACCACACGAAGTGGACCGGTTGGAAGCTGCGGGGGAGCCTCGTTTGGGCCCAGATGCACATATTTCAATTCCATATGCTCAGCTTACGAGGATGAGTTCGCACAGCAATGCCTCAAGTCCGCTCCCCACCCCATTTCAGCCAATAACAGCTGTTCCGAACGCTATGGCTGCAAACGACCGGAAGCTGCCTTTCGCTCCTCCCTGTGGCGCAGCCATGGGGAGGATAAACTCCCTCTTCGTCATCCCGGACTTGATCCGGGATCCAGCGCGGCGTTGAAGTCGTGGACCCCGGAACAAGTCCGGGGTGACGAATGTCTGGAAACCACCCCAAGCGGCCCCTCCCCGGGAGAGGGGGAGCGAGCGGGTCGAAGGAACGCGCGGGGCGCGTTGCGTCCCGCGAGGCCGCAGGGTGGTCGAGGGGTACGGGAGGTCATAGGCCGCGCCAGAGACTGCACGTGCCCCTCCACCATGCTTCGCATGGTCCCCCTCCCCGTGCCGGGGAGGATCGGCAAGGTCCGCTCCCCACCCCGGACCGGCCGAGCGCCATTGTTCAGGTCATAGCATTTGGACATACTATACCGATATTTCTCGATTGGACTGCAATGATATTGGCGCGCATCCCTGTGCAGGCTGACGGGCGCAGGCGCCGGTCAGTCGATTCGCGGCCGTGGGCAATGCCCCGACCGCGGCTTGCAAGTCGAAGCGGACGGACGATCCGCGATGACATGGGGAGACGTCGATGCCTTATGCCGGGTGGGGAGCAGAACGCGATCGCGTCGCGCGCCGCCCCGTCGCGCAGATCGTAGCATTTGCACATGGCATCGCGACATTTCCCTATTGGACCACAAACATATTTGCGCGCATGGGTCGCCCATGATTATCAATCAAATCGATTGAGAAATTGATTCAGCAGCGCATCCAAGGGAGGATTTGAGGATGATTTCGTCGAACGCCAAAGCGTATCTTGCGGTCACATCGGCACTGGGACTGGCGCTGGCCGCCGCCCCGGCCCACGCCCAGACCATTCCGGCCGAAGCCGATGCCCCGTTCGCCAGCAACGACATCATCGTCACCGCGCAGAAGCGCGAACAGAATCTGCAGGACGTGCCGGTCGCCATCTCGGTCGTTTCGGGCGACATGCTGGAGCGCGCGAACGTCAATTCGGCCGAGCAGCTGTTCCAGCGCGTCCCCACCCTGACCTTCCGCAAGGGCAACACCAACAAGGATTCGGCGCTGTCGATCCGCGGCGTCGGCACGATCAGCTTTTCGTCGGGGGTCGAACCGTCGGTGTCGACGGTGATCGACGGCGTCGTCTATGCGCGCACCGGCCAGCAGACGTCGGACTTTCTGGACGTCGAGCGCATCGAGGTGCTGCGCGGCCCGCAGGGCAGCCTGTTCGGCAAGAATGCCAGCGCGGGCGTGATCAACATCGTCACGCGCGAACCCGGCGACACGCTGGGCGGCTATGTCGACGCCGCCTGGTACGAGGGCAATGAATATCGCATCCGCGGCAGCGTCGGCGGCGCGCTTTCGGACAGCGTCAAGGCGTCGCTCACCGGTTTCTGGTCGCAGTACGACGGCAACGGCCGCAACGTGTTCAACGGCCACAAGGTCAACGGGTACGAGCACTGGGGCGTGCGCGGCAAGCTGATCGCCGAGCCGACCGACGCGCTCAAGATCACGCTGATCGCCGATTATTCGAAGAACAGCGACAATGGCTATGCCGACAGCATCGGCACCGTTTTCCCTTCGGCATTCAACAATGCGGTGTTCATCCCCAGCCTCGCGCCGCTGGTGCTCGACGGCAAGAACAAGGACATCGACAACGACCTCGACCCCTATACCAAGGACAAGAACAGCGGCGTGTCGGGGCAGTTCGACCTCGACCTTGGCGGCGCGACGCTGACCTCGATCACCGCCTATCGCCACTGGTATAATTTCCAGCAGCGCGACGGCGATTTCCGGTCGGACGCGCCGAAATATGTCAACACCGGCACCGCATCGGGCGACGTGCGCTCGCACGACCGCGGCGACCTGAAATTCGACCAGTTCACGCAGGAGCTGCGCATCGCGTCGTCGAACCCGCAATTCTTCGAATATGTTGCGGGGCTCTATTATTACCACACGAAGGAAGTCGATTTCTTCAACCGCACGGTCACGGCGTGCACTGCGTCGACGCTGCCGACCGTCGGCGGGCTGACGCCGTGCGCGCAGGGGTCGTCGACCTATACCACCAACGAGGGCAATGCCGATTTCACGACCAAGCTGACCAGCTATTCGGCGTTCGGCCAGGGCACGCTCAATTTCACCGATGCGTTCCGCGGCATTTTGGGCCTGCGCTATACCGAGGACAAGGTGTCCTATGACTTCGCGCGCCGCTCGACCTCGCTGACCGCCTTCCCCGGGGTCAATCCGGCGTTCACCGCATCGGGATCGATCAAGGATCACGGCTGGTCGGGCAATGCCGGGCTGCAATATGACGTGACCGACGATGTCATGGCCTATGGCATGTACACGCGCGGGTACAAGGGACCGGCGCTCAACGTCTTTTTCAACATGCAGGCGCGCGACACCGGCCGCATCGACCCCGAAAAGTCGAACGCCTATGAAGCGGGCCTGAAGACGCGGCTTTTCGACCGCCGCCTGACGCTGAACCTTGCCGCCTTCTATGCCAAATACGACAATTATCAGGCGAATTTCCTCGACATCGTCGCGGGGCAGGTCGTCACGCGCCTGACCAACGCGGGCACGGTGTCGACGCGCGGCGTCGAGCTGGATTTCAACGCCGCGATCACCGACGATTTCTCGCTGTCGGGCGGCTTCAACTATACCGACGCGCACATCAACAAGTTCATCTGTCCGACCGGCGCGGCGGTGACCTGCGCCGACGCGATCAACGGCAAGCCGCTGCCCTTTGCCCCCAAATACAAGGGCACGGTGACAATGGACTGGCGCCTGCCGCTGAACCTCGACGGGTTCAATGTCGATCTGAACAGCTCGCTCGTCTATCAGAGCAAGACCAATTTCGACATCAACCAGAACCCCAACGCCTTTCAGAGCGCCTATGCGATCTGGGACGGCGGCATCCGCGTGAGCACGTCGGACGACAAGTACAGCCTGTCGTTCATCGTCAAGAATATCACCGACAAGCAGTTCGTGATCCAGCGCATCCCGAACGGCACCAGCTTCATGCGCCAGATCACCCCGCGCGACGCCGAGCGTTATTTCGGGGTGACGGGCCGCGTGAATTTCTGACGGCAATTCCTCCCTGTCGCGAAGCGATGGGGAGGTGGCAGCGCGGAGCGCTGACGGAGGGGCTTGAACGCTGGCGTCGCGGCCCCTCCACCACCGCCTGCGGCGGCGGTCCCCCTCCCCATGGCTTCGCCACAGGGAGGATATGAGAAGAAGGTCGAAAGGATCCTGCTCCATGGCGCTCGAAGCGCTCGACACCGGTTTTGCGATCCGTCTCGGCGGGCGGGCGATCCTGACGCACAGCGAAGGCGCGCCCTGTTTCGCGGTCGGGCGCGGGGTGCCGCATGTCCATGCGAAGCTCGGGCATTTCGACGTGAGCCAGGAGGTGATCGAGCGGATCGCGCTGGCGCATGTCGAGGGTGATGGCGATGTGCTGCGTTTCGCCGAGGCGGCGGGGAAGCCGTGGCTCCTCGAAGCAACTGTATCGAGCGATGACGAGGATGCCGCGATCGCGCTGACCGCGCTCGACCCGGCGCTCAACCGGCTGTGGCTGCGCATCCCCGCCGAGGCGGGCGAGCATGTATGGGGGGGCGGCGAGCAATTCTCCTATTTCGACCTGCGCGGGCGGCATTTTCCGCTCTGGTCGAGCGAGCCCGGGGTCGGGCGCGATCCCTCATCGGCGCTGTTCCGGCAGGTCGAGACGCACCGCAAGGGCGGCGGCGGCAGCTATGCCCACACCAATTTCCCGCAGCCGACCTATGTGAGCTCGCGGCGTTATGCGTTGCACGTCGACAGCTTTGCCTATGCGGCGTTCGATTTCCGCCATGACGATCACCACGAGGTCGAGGTGTGGGAAATTCCCGCGAAGATCGAGCTGTGGGCGCGGCCGCGGTTCACCGAGCTGGTTTCGGCGCTGTCGGCGCGTTTCGGGCGCCAGCCGCCGCTGCCCGAATGGCTGCTGAAGGGCGCGGTGATCGGGCTGAAGGACGGCGACAACAGTTTCGCGCGCCTGAAGGCCTATGAGGAGGCCGGGGTCGCGGTGTCGGGGCTGTGGTGCGAGGATTGGGTGGGCCTTCGCATCACCAGCTTCGGCAACCGGCTGTTCTGGGACTGGCAGTGGAACGCCGAGCGTTACCCCGACCTGCCGGCGCGGATTGCGGAATTGCGCGAACGCGGCATTCGCTTCCTGGGCTACGTGAACCCTTATCTGGCGGTCGACGGGCCGCTCTATGCCGAGGCGGCGGCGCAGGGTTTCATGGTGATGCGGCCCGACAGCGACGAGCCCTATATCATCGATTTCGGCGAGTTCGACTGCGGGCATGTCGACTTCACCAACCCGGCCGCGGCGGCGTGGTTCGCCGATACGATCATCGGCGAGAAGATGATCGATTTCGGGCTGTCGGGCTGGATGGCCGACTTCGGCGAATATCTGCCGGTCGATGTGCGGCTGGCGAATGGCGAGAGCGGGATGACCGCGCACAATCGCTGGCCGGCGCTGTGGGGCGAGGTCAATGCCAAGGGGATCGCCGGGCGCGGGCAGACGGGCGAGATGATGGTGTTCATGCGATCGGGCGCCGCCGGCGTGCAGGGCCATTGCCCGATGCTGTGGGCGGGCGACCAGGCGGTCGATTTTTCGCGCCACGACGGGATCGGCACCGTGATCTGCGCCGCGCTGTCGGCGGGGATGCTGGGCAACGCCCATCATCACAGCGATTGCGGCGGTTATACGAGCCTGTTCGACACGGTGCGCGATGCCGAGCTCGCGATGCGCTGGGCCGAGATGGCGGCGTTCACTTCGATGATGCGGACGCATGAGGGGAATAGGCCGCGGCAGAATGTGCAATATGACGACGACCCCGACCTGCTCGCGCATTTTGCCAAGATGACGCGGATCTATGCGCATCTGGCGCCCTATCTGCGGCGGCTGTCGCAGCAGGCTTCGGAGACGGGATTGCCGGTGCAGCGGCCGCTGTTCCTGCATTTCGAGGACGATGCGGAGACCTATGCGATCCAGACATCCTATCTGCTGGGCCCCGACCTGTTGGTCGCGCCGGTGATTGCGGCGGGGAAGCGCGAGTGGACGACCTACCTGCCCGCGGGGGCCGCGTGGGTGCATGTCTGGTCGGGCCAGACATATGGCGGCGGCGCGGACGTCACCGTCGCGGCGCCGTTCGGGCAGCCGCCGGTATTCTATCGTGCCGGATCGGCGGATAGCGCATTGTTCGACGGAATCGTCGCGGCGTGAGCGGGACTGCGGTCGACACGCGGCAGCGACGACAGGTCTTTGCCGAGCTGGAATCGCGGACGTTCGACCTGGCGGTAATTGGAGGCGGGATCACCGGCGCCGGGATCGCACGCGATGCGGCGATGCGCGGTCTGTCGGTCGCGCTGGTCGAGGCGCGCGACTATGCGAGCGGGACGAGCAGCCGGTCGTCGAAGATGATCCACGGCGGGCTACGCTATCTTGGCCAGGGCGATATCGCGCTGGTCAAGGAAGCGGCGTTGGAGCGGCAAGTGCTGCGGCGGATCGCCCCGCACCTGACGCGGCTGACCCCCTTTCTGATCCCGACGACGAACATGGCGATGACCGCGAAGCTGCGGACGGGCCTCTGGACCTTCGAGAAACTGGGCGGGGTGCCCGAGGCCGAGAAGCATGAGGTGATCGGGCTCAAGGCGTTGCAACGGCGCGAGCCGTTGCTGCGGACCGACAGGCTGAGCGGCGCGGTGATCTATCCCGAATTCCTGACCGACGATGCCCGGCTGGTGCTCGCGAACATCCGCAGCGCGCAGGATGCAGGCGCGGTGGTGGTCAATCATGCGGCGGCGTCGGAACTGATCGAGGGCGGACTCGTCGCGACCTCGACGCTGGGCGACGGGCTGGGCGCCCGGATCAAGGCGAAGCTGGTGGTGAACGCGGCGGGCGCATGGGTCGACACGGTGCGGGGGCTCGAGACGGGCGAAGGCGATACCCGGCTGTCGCTGAGCCGCGGGATCCATCTGGTGCTGTCGCGCGCGCGGCTCCCGGTCCATTCGACGCTGATCATTCGCGCGCCTGACAAGCGCAGCATCTTCGTCGTGCCGCGCGGGGCGTTCACCTATATCGGGACGACCGATGTGTTCCACGAGCGGGCCGATTACTGGCCCGCCCCGACGCGCGACGACATCGACTATCTGCTGCGCGCGACCGAGGCGGCGCTGGCCATCGATCCGATCCGCGACGCCGAGATCGTCTCGCTCTGGTCGGGGGTGCGGCCGCTGATCGCGCAGCCGGGGAAGAAAGCGAACGAGGTGTCGCGCAAGGACGAAATCTGGACCTCGCCCACCGGGCTGGTGTCGATCGCGGGGGGCAAGCTCAGCGCCTATCGCGCGATGGCCGAACGCGTCGTCGATCTGGCGGTCGAGCGGTTGGGCGCCAGTGCGCAGCCCTGTTCGACCGCCGAGGCGCCGCTGCCCGGCGGGTCGCGCAGCCTCGGCGACAGCCTGAGCCGTCTTGACCCGCGCGCCGCCGAGCGGCTGACGGGGCTGTATGGCGATGAGGCGAACGAGATCGTGATCGCGGGCGGCGATGTCGCCGCCGAAGCCGCGCGCGCGGTGACGCACGAGGGCGCTGCCAGCCTTGAAGATTATTGGGTGCGGCGGGGCGCGCGGGCGTGGTTCGACGAGGATGCGGGGCTGGCCGCATTGGCGCCCGCCGCCGAGGCGATGGGCGCGCTACTCGGCTGGGACGACGCCATGAAGGCAGCGCAAATCGCGCATTGCTGCAAGATGAACGATGAGAGCCGCAGGCTTTTGGGAGAGTAAGATGAGTTCGATTGCCGAAGCCCTTGCCGCTGCGATCGGCGCCGACCGCGTCGCGACCGATGCCGATGCGGTGAATGCCCGCCGCTATGACCAGTGGGCAGTCAAGCATTTGCGCGACTGGCGCGGCGAAGCCGTGCCCGCGCCGGGGTGCGTCGTGCGGCCGCAGTCGGTGATGGACGTGCAGAAGGTCGTGAAGCTCGCCGCCGGGAAGCGCGTGCCGCTGATCCCCTATGGGCTCGGCAGTGGAGTCTGTGGCGGGATCGAGCCGACGCCGGATGCCATCCTGCTCGACATGAGTTCGATGAACAAGGTTCGCTATATCGACAGCGACGACCTGCTCGCGAGCTTCGATGCCGGGCTCAACGGCATGGAGGCCGAGGAGGCGGTCGCGGCGCACGGGCTCACGATCGGCCACTGGCCGCAGTCGATCGCGATCAGCAGCGTCGGCGGCTGGGTCGCGACGCGCGCGTCGGGGCAATTTTCGAGCGCTTATGGCAATATCGAGGATATCATCCACTCGATCGAGGCGGTGCTGCCCAACGGCGAGCTGGTGACATTGGGCAAGGCAGTGCGCGCCGCCGCCGGACCCGACCTCCGCCACTTGCTGATGGGCGCCGAAGGGACGATGGGTGTCATCACCGGGGTGACGTTCTCGTTGCGCGCGAAGGCGCCGCACCGCGATTACAGCATCTTCTATGCGAACGACATGCGCGCGGGCTTCGAGGCGCAGCGGCAGATCGTCCGCGCCGACTGGCGCCCGCCGGTGATGCGCCAATATGACGGGCGCGAGGTACGGCGGCTGTTCCGCGACTACGAACGCGACGGCAAGGCGATGCTGCTGATGGTCCATGAGGGGCCGAAATCTCGCGTCGATGCCGAACTGGCGGCGATGCACGAGATTTGCGGCGCGGCCGGCCTCGAAGCGGGCGATCCGATGGCGGCGAAGCAGTGGATCGAAAAGCGCAACCATGTGCCGAGCTGGCGCGACATGTTCGAGCGCGGCTATGTCGCCGACACGGTCGAGATTTCGGGGCGCTGGAGCGAGATCGGCGCGATCTATGACGACAGCATCGCGGCGCTGAATGCGATCCCCGGCGTGATCAACGCGTCGGCGCACAGCAGCCATGTCTATCGATCGGGCATCAACCTCTATTTCAGCTTCGCCGCGACCTTCGAGGACAGCGCGAAGATGGAGCCCGCCTATTTCGCGGGATGGCGCGCGATCATGGAGGCGACCGCGAAGCATGGCGGCGGGGTCGCGCACCATCATGGCGCGGGGCGGCTGAGGAAGCCGTATCTGCATCATGATCTGGGCAACGGCGGTGTGGCGTTGCTGCGGCGGGTGAAGACTTGTCTCGATCCGGACGGGATCATGAACCCGGGCAATCTGATACCCGATGCCTGACCATCGCGCTGAGCGAAACAGCCTGTGTGCCCCGGCGAAAGCCGGGGTCCAGCTTGACTGTGCCAGCGTTGGGTACGAGTGCCATGGGCCCCGGCTTTCGCCGGGGATTACGTAACGGATGGGCATGGAGGGAGGCCTCCTCCTTGCGCTCGACGCGGGGACCACCGGCGCGCGCGCGATGCTGGTCGATCCGGCAGGCGCAGTGCTGGGGGTGGACAAAAGGCCGATCGCCAGCCGCTTTCCCGCGCCCGGTCTTGTCGAACAGGACGCCGCCGAGGTCTGGACCATCTGCCGCGCGGTGATCGACGGCGCGCTCGCTGCGGCGGGGCGCAGCATCGCCGACGTCGCGGCGATCGGGGTGACGACGCAGCGCGCGAGCATCGTGCTGTGGGATCGCGCCACCGGCGAGCCCGTCGCGCCGATGCTGGTGTGGAGCGATTTGCGCGGGATGGACGAATATAAAAGGCTCCGCGCGGCGGGGTTTGCCGGCTGGCCGCAGGTGCCGTCGGCAAAGCTGCCCGCGGCGATCGCGCTATCGGGGCGCAATGCCGCCGATCTGCAATGGGGGACGCTCGATAGCTGGCTGATCTACAAGCTCAGCGGTACGCATGTCACCGACGCCTCTGCGGCATGGCTGACGGGCTATTATGATTATGCGAACGGCGCGGGATGGGATGCAGCGTTACTGAGGTACCAGCGGCTGCCCGCGACGATGTTTCCGGCGCAGGTCGAAAGCTGGGGCGCTATTGCGGAGAGCGACGCCGCAGTGCTTGGGGCACGGGTGCCCATCACCGCGCTGATCGCCGATCAGGAGGCCGCGATGGTCGCGCATGGCGCATTGGAGCGCGGCGACTGGAAGGCGACCTATGGCACGTCGGGGGTGCTGATGGCGGGGACCGGCGAGGTGCCCCAGACGATCCACAGCAGCATGCCCGCCGAGGCGCTGGCGTTCGCGGGCGGGAAGCCGCGCTTCTGTGTCGAGGGGATGGTGATCACCACCGGGTCGATGATCGAGTGGCTGTGCGGGGGGCTTGGGCTGTTTGCCTCGCCCGCGGCGCTCGAAGCGGCGGCGGCTTCGGTGGCCGACGCCGGAAAGGTTGTGGTGCGGCCGTCGCTCGCGGGCATGGGCGCGCCGCACGGGAAGTTCGAGGCGCGCGGGCTCATCGCCGGCCTCAGCTTTGCCGACGGGCCGGGTCAGGTCGCGCGCGCGGCGCTCGCGGGGATCGCCTTTCGCTTTCGGGAGATTGCCGAGGTGATCGCGGCGGCGCTGCCGGTGCCCGAGGCGCTGCCCGTCGCGGGCGGGCTGTCGGCGAGCGATACGCTGATGCAGTTGCAGGCCGATGCGTTGCAGCGGCCGGTGCGGCGCCATGCGGTGCGCGAGGCCAGCGCCTATGGCGCGGCGCTGGCCGCGGGGATGGGCGCGGGATTATTCGGCGAATGCGAGCTGAAGCGGCTGGCGCGTTACGATGCGGAGTTTCTGCCGAGGGTGTCGCGCGACGAGGGTGATGCGGCGTTTGCGCGCTGGCGGGAGGCGGTGGCGGTGTGAGAAACGCCCTTCCCTGTGCCCCTGCGAAGGCAGGGGCCCATCATCGAACCCATCTGCTATCTGCCGCCGGCTGCTTGGCAACGAAAGGACCGGTGATGGGCCCCTGCCTTCGCAGGGGCGCGGAGTTAGTTACCCGTCACCTCGCGCCACAGACCGCGCACGATGTCGCGCATGCGCTGCGCTTCGTCCCAGCGGTTCGTGAGTTCGCTGCCGTCGGGCGCGGTGATCGCATAGGGCGGCGGGCCGAGCTCGCACATGAAGGTCAGCGCGTCGCCCGCGCGCGCCTGTTCGAGCCACAGCTCGAAGCCGCGGCGCCACCAGGCGATATGCTGGTCGAGCCAGCCTTGGTGCTGCGGCGCATCGATCGCGACCTGCACCTGATGCGTCGTCGAAACGCGGCCGTGAAAATTATGACTGCCCTGCAGGATCGTTTCGATCGCGGCGAGCTGGTCGGGGCGAAGCGGCAGCTCCATCTCGCCCGCGACGGGATAGTGCGAAAGGTCGGCGGTGAGCGGCAGGCCGGGGCGTTCCTCGAGCAGGCGCAACGTGAAGAGCAGATCGTTGGTGAGGCGGCCGCGGTGGGTTTCGAACCAGACGGGGAGCGGCGCATCCTTCGCCGCGGCTACGAGGCTGTCGATCAGGTGCAGCGCGGCGCGGAAGTCGGCGGTCGGGCCGGCGATCTGGACGTTGAGATGGTGCGCGCCGAGGCGCTGCGCCTCGCCGATCCAGTGGGTGAGCTGGGCAGCGTCGTCGACGAGCACCTGCCCTTCCCATGCGAGGCCGAGCGGGTTCATCGCGCGCGCGACGCCGTCGGTACGCGCGGTGCGGGCGAGGTTGACGCCGACACCGTCGAAGCCCGCGGCGACGACTTGCTCGAGCGCGTCGTCGAGGCGGTTGTCGATGTCAAAACCGGGGCATTTGTCGAGGCCCCAGACCGACTGGAGGACGAGCAATTCGGGCATGGACTTCCTTTTCAGACAACGCTGTCATATCGTGCCAGGGCCGGGAGTCAATTGCGTGTTGCCTAACCTCGTCATGCCGGACTTGATCCGGCATCCATTGGGACGTGACGAGGGCAGATCGACCCCGGATCAAGTCCGGGGTGACGAAGAAAAGAAGAAGAGTGAGAGGATGAGATGACCGCCGAAGCCCCCGCCCCGCCGGCCATCGCGCCGGTGTCGAAAGCATATCGCCGCTACGCACTGAGCGTGCTGCTCGTCATCTATATCCTCAATTTCCTCGACCGGCAGATCGTCGCGATCCTCGCCGAACCGATCAAGCACGACCTCGGCCTCGCCGACTGGCAGCTGGGGGTGATGACCGGCCTCGCCTTCGCGCTGTTCTATACCGTACTCGGCATCCCGATCGCGCGCTATGCCGAGACGGGGAACCGGCCGCGGATCATCGCGGTGGCGGCGGGGCTGTGGAGCCTGTTCACGCTGGCGTGCGGCTATGCGCAGAATTTCGTGCAACTCGTCGCGTGCCGCGTCGGGGTGGGGATCGGCGAAGCGGGGTGCACGCCGCCCGCGCATTCGCTGATCACCGATTACACGCCGCGCGAGAAGCGCGCGTCGGCGCTCGCCTTCTACGCACTCGGGACACCGCTCGGCGGATTGCTGGGGCTCGCGCTCGGCGGGCTGATCGCCGATGCCTATGGCTGGCGAACGGCGTTTCTGTTTGCGGGACTGCCGGGGCTGTTGATGGCGCTGATCGCGTGGACGACGCTGCGCGAGCCGCGGCGGCAGATGAATGTCGACCTGGCTGCGCTGAAGGCCGCGCGGCCCGACTTCAAGACTGCGATGGCGGAGATCAAGGGCAAGCGGACCTTCTGGCTGATCGCCTTTGCTGCCGCGATCAAGGCGTTCATCGGCTATGGCGCCGCGGCGTTTCTGGCGCCCTTCTTCTTCCGCAACCATGCGGCCGAACTAACCGTGATCGCCGAAGATTTCGGGCTCGGGCTGACGGGCTTTCTCGGCGTTGCGCTGGGGATCGTGCTCGGGCTGACCGGGGCGGTCGGGACGTGGATGGGCGGCTATCTCGCCGATAAATATGGCGCGCGCGACTTGCGTTTCTATGTCGCGATTCCCGCGGTTTCGACCTTGCTGGGCATTCCCTTTTATATCGCGGGCCTGCTTGCCGATTCAGCGGTGTTCGCGCTGATCATGTTCGCCTTTCCGCCGGTGCTGAACACGATGTGGTACGGGCCGGGCTATGCCGCGGTGCAGGGGCTGGTGCAGCCGCAGATCCGCGCTACGGCGTCGGCGGTGCTGCTGTTCATCATCAACCTGATCGGGTTGGGATTGGGACCGCTTGGCGTCGGTGCGGTCAGCGATTTCATCAGCGGACCGATGGGGCTAGGGTCGGCCGAGGGCGTGCGCTGGTCGTTGATGATCTTCATCATGTTCGGCGCGGTGGCGTCGGGACTGTTCTGGCTGGCGCGGAGTTCGATCCGCGAGGAGATGGTGAGTTGAGCATCGCGAGTATTGCCCTGCCCCGCATCCTGCGCATCGGCGGCGGGGCGTCGAAGCAATTGCCCGATGTGCTGGCGGCGCTGGGGCTGTCGCGGCCGCTAATTGTGACGGACGGCTGGCTGGTGAGCAGCGGGCGTGTCGCCGAGCTGGTCGACGGGCTGGCGGCGGCGGGGATCGCTTCGCGCGTGTTTGCCGAGACGGTGCCCGACCCGACAGTGGCGTCAGTCGATGCGGGGGTCTCCTATCTGCGGGACGGCGATCATGATTGCGTCGTCGGTTTCGGCGGCGGCAGTCCGCTCGACAGCGCGAAAGCGATTGCGCTGCTCGGCCGGTTCGGCAAGGCGATGGCGGATTACAAGGCGCCGCATGTGCAGGACGCGCCGGGGCTTCCGGTGATCGCGATCCCGACGACGGCGGGCACGGGGTCGGAGGCGACGCGCTTCACGATCATCACCGACGAAGCGACCGACGAGAAGATGCTGTGCCCGGGGCTCGCCTATCTGCCCGTCGCGGCGCTCGTCGATTACGAACTGACGTTTACCAAGCCCAAAAGGCTGACCGCCGACACCGGCATCGATTCGCTGACACACGCGATCGAGGCCTATGTGTCGAAGCGCGCCAACCCGTTCAGCGACGGCATGGCGCTGCTCGCGATGCGCGCGATTGCGCCGAATTTGCGGCGCGTGTGCAGCGACCCGATGGACGCCGCGGCGCGCGAGGCGATGATGCTGGGCGCGACGCAGGCGGGGATCGCCTTTTCGAACAGCTCGGTCGCGCTGGTGCACGGGATGAGCCGGCCGATCGGCGCGCATTTCCACGTCCCGCACGGGCTGTCGAACGCGATGCTGCTGCCCGCGGTGACCGCCTGGTCGGCACCGGCGGCGCTGCACCGCTATGGCGATTGCGCAAGGGCGATGGGGGTGGCGGACGAGGCCGAGGGCGATCAGGCGGCGGTGGCGCGGCTGCTCGACGAACTGGCGGCGCTCAACCGCGAACTCGAGGTGCCGGGGCCCGCGGCATGGGGCATCGACGCGGCGCGCTGGGACGCGCTGGTCCCGACGATGTGCGCGCAGGCGGCGGCGTCGGGATCGCCCGCGAACAACCCGCGTGTGCCGGATCGCGAGGAAATGGCGATGCTCTATGCGCAGGTTTGGGCTGGGTAAAATCTCTTGTTCATCAAAGAGTAAGTCGCGCCCTGCTTAAGCGTGCTCGCCCCGTCCCCTTCTCTCCTACGTCTCAAACGTGGGGGCGGGGCATCCCCCTCCCGCCCTCGTCATCCCGGACTTGATCCGGGATCCATGACTTCGATCGCGGTGCTAGCTCTCGTGGACCCCGGATCAAGTCCGGGGTGGCGGGGTTTGGTTGCCGCGCATCACCACTTATCCGCGTCCCCGCGAAGGCGGGGATCCATCTTCCGCCGGTTCCATTTCGCGCGGACCGGAGATGGGCCCCCGCCTTCGCGGGGGCACGCAGCTTTCAATTCGGACGGGTCAGAGCACCAGCGGACCGTGGTTCATCTTCGGCAGCACATGGCGCGCGAAGAGGTCGGCTTCGGCGGCGTGCGGGTAGCCCGAGAGGATAAACGCCTCGATGCCCATGTCCTGATAGCGGTTCAGCTTCGCGAGCACCTGGTCGGGGTCGCCGACGATCGCGGCGCCGCAGCCCGAGCGGGCGCGGCCGACGCCGGTCCATAGATTATCCTCGACATAGCCGTCGTCGGACGCCGCCTCGCGCAGCGCGACCTGCGCGTTGACGCCGAACGACTGCGAGTCGAGCGACTTGGCCTTGATCTCGGCGCCCTTCGCGGCGTCGAGTTTCGAGAGCAGGCGGTCGGCGGCGGCGCGCGCTTCGCTTTCGGTGTCGCGCACGATCATGTGGGCGCGATAACCGAACTTGAGCGTGCGGCCATAGGCGGCGGCGCGCGCGGTCATGTCGGCGATGATCGCCTTCACCACCTCCTCGCGGTCGGGCCACATCAGGAAGACGTCGCAGCCCTTCGCGGCGGCGTCGCGCGCGGCAGGCGAGAGGCCGCCGAAGTAGAGCGGCGGCGCCTTGCCCGACACGGTACCGACGCGTGGCGGATCGAGCTGCAGCTTCCAGAACTCGCCGTCATGGTCGAGCGCTTCGCCATTGAGCAGGGTCTTCAATATGTGCATCGCCTCGACCGTGCGGCGGTAGCGCGGTTCGGAGTCCATCGTCTCGCCCGGCATGTCCGACGAGATGATGTTGACGGTCAGCCGGCCGCCGAGGATCTGGTCGATCGTCGCGATCTGGCGGGCGAGCTGCGGCGGCCAGCTTTCGCCGATGCGAACCGCCATCAAGAGGCGGATGCGCTTCACCATCGTCGCGATCGCCGCAGCGAAAGCGGTGGTGTCGATGCCGAGCGCATAACCCGAGGGAAGCAGGATATTGTCGAAGCCCTGGGCATCGGCCTGCATCACGATATCACGGCAATGCTCCCAGCTCGATTTGAGCATCGGGTCGGGAACGCCGAGGAATTCATAGTCGTCGTCGCAGAGCGCCGAAAACCAGCTGACTTCGCAACTGCGGTCGGTCATGGCAGATTCTCCCCCATCGATGTTTGCAGCACCGCGTACCATTCGGCGCGCGTCCAGCGCGGCGCGAAGGCCTGCGGAATTTCCCTGATCCGGTCCGGATTTTGCGTGCCGACGATCGGGATCGGGCGCGCGGGATGCGCCATCACCCAGCTGTAGGTCGCGGCGGCGCGCGAGACGCCGTACTCGGCGGCCTTCGCATCGAGCAGTCCGGCGACTGCGCGCGTGCGCTCGTCGGCCGGATCGCCGAGCCGGCCGCCACCGAGCGGCGACCAGGCAAGGAAGCTCATGCCCTCGGCCATCGACTGGTCGAAAATGCCGTCGAAGAGCGGGTTCAGGTGGAGCGGCGAAAATTCGCTCTGATGGCTGACCACCGGAACGGGCAGGAATTTGGCGAGCGCCGAGGTTTGCGACGGCGTGAAGTTCGACACGCCGATCGCGCCGACCTTGCCCGCGCGATGCGCTTCCTCGAGGGTTCGCGCGATTTCCTGCGGGTGGGTGAGGAGGTCGGGACGGTGGATCTGCCACAGCTCGACATGGTCGGTGCGCATCCGCTGGAGCGAGATGTCGATCGCCGAGGTCAGATAGGCGGCGCTGCTGTCGTAGGGGACGCCGAGGATGATCCCGCCCTTGGTCGCGAGCACCATTTTTTCACGCAGGTCGGGGGCTTCGGCGAAGACTTCGCCGAGCAGCGCCTCGGCCGAACCGAAACCGCCGGGGGTGTCGCAGCCGTAGATGTCGGCGGTATCGAACAGCGTGACGCCCGCCTCGAACGCGGCGTCGATGCGCGCGCGGGCGGTGGCGACATCGACACCGGCGAAGCGCCACATGCCCCAGGCGATGGGGGAGACTTCATGACCGGCGAGGGTCACGTTGGCGGGAGCGGGAAGATAGTCTGACATCGCTGTCATATACTCCATAAGTCAGGTCGAGGGAAGCGGGTTTCGTATGCGGTTTTGCGGTTCGTTAAATTTCGCCCTTCGTGCTCCCCGGCGAAAGCCGGGGTCCATTCAGCGGCAGGAGATGGGCCCCGGCTTTCGCCGGGGAACATAAAATATGCGCCAGCATTCCGATCAATGCGCCAGCACCTGCACCTCGCCATCTTCCTCCTCGTCGACCGCGACGATGTGCGGCAGGATCAGATGGATCGCCGCGAGCGCGACGAGATAGGTGAAAGCGCAGACGAGCATCATCGGCAGATACCCCCTGCCCGTGTCGAGCGACCAGCCCGCGAACTCGATCATCGCCATGCCCGAGAGGTTGCCCGCAAAAGCGCCGATGCCGATCGCCGAGCCGACGATTCGCGCCGGGAAGACGTCGGTGGTGAGGCCGAAGAGATTGGTCGAGAAGCCCTGATGCGCGAAGAGCGCGAGACCGAGGATCATCGCGGCGACCCAGGCGCTGTCGACGCCGACGAGCAAGGGCACCGGCAGGATGAGCAGTGCGTAGATGAGCATCGTCGTCTTGCGCGCGGCGTTCACGCTCCAGCCGCGGCGGCCCATCAGGTACGACGGCAGATAGCCGCCGGTGATGCCGCCGAGCGCGGCCATGAAATAGACGAAGGCGACGGGCAAGCCCAGCGTGCCCTGCGTCAGGCCGAAGACGCGGTGGAACAGGTCGGGCATGAAGAAGAGCAGGAACCACCAGACCTGGTCGGTGAGCGCTTTCCCAAGGATCACCGCCCATTGGCGGCGGTCGCGGAGCAGGCTGGCCCAGGCGATCTTCGGCGCGGCGGCGTCGCGCGCGGCGTTCGGCTGTTCGGGGATGCGCACCATCAGCCAGACGACGACCCAGACGAGGCCGAGCCCGCCCGCGATCAGGAAGGTCGCCTGCCAGCCCCACATCATCGCCATCAGGGGGATGAGCAAAGGCGTGAGGATCGCACCGACATTGGGGGCGATGCCGCCGAGCCCGAGGACGAAGCTGCGCTCCTTCGCGTTGAAATAGGTGGCGGCGGTCTTCACCGCGGCGGGGGTGCCGATCGATTCGGCGGCGCCGAGCACGGCGCGCGAGGTGACGAAGCCCGCCACGGTCGAAGCGAAGGCGTGCGCCATGCCCGCGAGGCTCCACACGCCGACCCCGATCGCGAAGCCGCGGCGCAGGCCGACCTTGTCGATGAACCAGCCGGTACCAAGGAAAGCGAGCGCTGCAGCGAACTGGAACGCCGAGGCCATGTGGCTGTAATCGCGGTCGGTCCAGTCGAATTCGGCCTGCAAGGTCGGCTTGAGCAGCGCGAGGATCTGGCGGTCGACATAGTTGAGGACGATCGCGACGAAGACGAGCCCCACCACGAGCCAGCGGCGTTTGTCGGCGATTTGCGCCACGATCGTCTCTCCCCGAATCTGTTTGGCCGATGAGATAACGTTGTCATAGCCGGATTGATAGCCGGTTTTTTCGATGGTGGCGGGGATGGGGTGGGGAGCAGTCGTTACCAATAATCGTCGCCCCCGCGAAGGCGGGGGCCGCCATCGGCCTTCTCCTGCGCCGCAGCGTAAACCGACTGCGGCCCCCGCCTTCGCGGGGACACTTATGTTATAAGCCGCTTGAAGTATCGATTTAATGGGCGCTTGCTCGTGCTTCCAGCCCGAAGGGCGGCATATCCATTCATCCGCTGGAATGTGTCTTCTCTGGACC
>JAESGH010000210.1_pt1 | contig 110540 bp, 78 predicted proteins | sample 9269641 | NCBI WGS metagenome assembly JAESGH01 (sample SAMN14515345, study PRJNA621665) | algae metagenome | isolation source: Phormidium tanganyikae FI6-MK23 and co-occurring heterotrophs from granitic... | place: USA: Fort Irwin, California | collected 1998-05-24 | reverse complement strand
CAAGCCCCTCGACCAGTCGGCGATCCAGGCGGCCAAGCACGCTGCGCTCGAAGGCTGCCGCCCAGCGACCGACGCGATCGCGAGCGAGTGGTACCGGCGCGAGATCCTCCCCGTCCATCTCGGCCGGCTGCTCGCCGGCGAGCCGCGCTGAGGAGGCGCCGATGGCCAAGCTTCCCATCCAGTTCCGCCTCAACGGCAGCGACCGCGCCACCTTCGTCGATCCGGCAAGCAACCTGCTCGACACGCTGCGGCGCGGGCTCGGCGATTTCGGCCCGAAATATGGCTGCGGCCAGGGCACCTGCGGCGTCTGCACCGTGCTGGTCGACGGTGAGCCGCAGCTCGCCTGCTTGACCCTCGCCGTGTCCTGCGAGGGTCGCCAGATCGAGACCACCTCCGGCATGGCCGACGGCCCGAACCTGCACCCGCTGCAGGACGCTTTCATGGACCATTTCGCCGCCCAATGCGGCTTCTGCACGCCGGGCATGCTGACCGCGGCGCGGGCGCTCTTGGCGAAAAACCCGCAGCCGAGCCGCGAGGAGGTCGTCGAGGCGATCAGCGGCAACATCTGCCGCTGCACCGGCTACGAGCCGATCATAGCCGCCATCCTCGCCGCGGCGAACGCGCCCGGCGCGCGCCGAGCCTGAGGAGGTCGCCATGGCAACGATGGAGATGCGCAAGGACCTCTTCGCCGACGAGCGCGACGACAACCTCAACGTCGTCGGCAAGGGCGTGCAGCGCCAGGACATGCCGGGCCATGTCACGGCGCGGACCCGCTTCTTCGACGATCACGCCTTCGACGGCATGCTGCATCTCAAGGTGGTGCGCAGCCCGCATCACCATGCCCGTATCCGCGCGATCGATATTTCGGCCGCGGAGAGGGCGCCCGGCGTCAAGCGCGTGCTGCGCGGCGCCGACGTCCCCGTCAACAAGAACACGCTGCTCAGCCTGATCAATTTCGGCAAGGACGACGAGCCTTCGCTGGCGGTGAGCAAGGTCAGCTACAAGGGCGAGCCGGTCGTCGCGATCCTCGCCGATAGCGAGGCCCAGGCGCAGGCGGCCTGCAAGCAGGTGCGGATCGATTACGACCCGCTGCCGGCAGTGTTCGACGTCGAGGAGACGCTGAAACCTGGCGCGCCGGTGGTCAACGAGACCTATCCCGGCAACTACTTCGAATATCACGAGCGCTTCGACCATCAGAAGCTGCGCTTCGGCGATGTCGAGCGCGGCTTCGCCAGCGCCGACATCGTGATGGAACATCGCTACCAGATGTCGCCGATTGAGCATGCGCCGACCGAGACCAACGGCTCGATCGCCGCGCCCGAGCAAAACGGCCGCTATCTCGTGCATTCCTGTGCGCAGGGCCTGTTCTTCGCGCTCGGCACCACCGCCAAGATCGTCGACGTCGAGTCAAACCAGCTGCATTTCATCGGCGGTACGGTCGGCGGCGGCTTCGGCGGCAAGGTCGACTCGCTGACCGAGCCGCTCGCCGTGCTCGGCGCCATGCTGACCGGCCGGCCGGTGCGCTTCGTCCTCGATCGCGAGGAGGAGATGCTCTACGGCTCGCCGCGCGGGGCCGAGCGCATCTACATCAAGGATGGGCTGATGCGCGACGGGCGGATCGTCGCCCGCCACATCCGCAGCTATTTCGACGCCGGCGCCTATACGCGGCTGTCCAGCTACGCCGCGATCAAGTGCACGGCGCATGTGCCGGGACCGTACTGGATCCCCAACGTCGCCTCCGACATCTATGTCTCCTACACCAATCGCTGCCCCTCGACCGCGATGCGCGGCTTCGGCGTCACCGCGGTCGACTTCGCATTGGAGGTCCAGATGGACCGCCTCGCCGAAGCGGCGAGCATGGACCCGATGGAGTTCAGGATTCTCAACGCCTACCGCGATGGGGACATGAAGCCTCACCGGCGCGCCGCCAAGAACACGGCGCTGGTCGAATGCGTGCAGGTCGCGGCCGAGAAGGCGAACTGGCCGCTCTCCGAGCAGGCGAAGCGGGCCTCTTCGCTGCTCGGCGGCGGCGCCGGCGAGCGCGCGCAGATCCCGGCGACGCAGCTCGACGCCCGCGGCCAGATCGGCCGGCCCGACACGCGCAGTGGGCCGGTGACGCAGACGCTGCCGGCCGGCACGACCCGGATCGCGCCGAGCAAGCAGCCGGTGATGGAAGGCGCGCGCGACGGTCGCGTGGCGCCGACGCAGGTTCCGCGCTACGAGCCGCAACGACCCGCCGCCCCACCGGCTCCAGCGCCCTATCAGCCGCCGTCAGCTTACCAGCCTGCCGGCTCGCATCCGGCACCGCCCGCCTACCAGCCGCCACCCACTCCCGCTCCCGCTGCTCCGCCGCCGGTTGCTCCCGCGCAGACGCAGCACGGCGCGGTGCGGTTCTCGTCGGTCTTCGGCACGAGGAGGCGTTGAGATGGCCCGTCACGAAGGCCGCGGCATGGCCTCGGTCAACTATCCGATCGGCATGAACCTCGGCGGCGATCCGAGCCAGGCCCTGATCCACTCCAACCCCGACGGCAAGTTCACCGTCGCGCTTTCGGCGATCGATCTCGGCCAGGGCATGAAGCAGGTCTCCCGCCAGATCGCGGCCGAGACGCTCGGCGTTCCCATCGAGGATGTCTATGTCGACACTGCCGACAGCGACACCGGCCCGCATGACATGGGCTCCTTCGCCTCGCGCGGCACGCACCGCATGGGCAACGCCATCATCGTCGCGGCCCGCGAGGCCCGCGGCGTCCTGCTCGAAGCGGCGGCGGAAGAGCTCGAGGTCAATGCCGCCGATCTCGTCACCGACGGGCGCGGCAACATCCATGTCCGCGGCGCGCCCTCGCGCAGCATCACGGTCAAGGCGACGGCGCAGGCGGCGCAGTTCAAGCAGGGCAAGACCATCGCCGGACGCGGCATCTTCCTGATCCCACTGTCCGCAGTAGACGCCGAGACCGGCGAGATGAACCCGAACACCGCCTTCGCCCATGCCTGCCTCGTCGCCGACGTCTCGGTCGACGACGAGACCGGCGAGGTCGAGGTGCTCCGCATGACCAGCGCCTATGAGCTCGGCCGCGTCATCAATCCGCGCATGGTCGAGCAGCAATTGGTCGGCGGCGCCTGGATGGGCATCAGCCACGCGCTCTACGAGACGCCGGAGCCGTATTATCCTAATCCGGAGCACGGCCCGCGCGACTTCAACGAATATCTGATGCCGGGGCCGGGCGATATCGCGCCCTATCACGTCACCGTGCTGGAGCGGCCGGCGCCGGACGGCCCGTTCGGCGGCAAGGGGCCAGGCGAGATGTGCGCCAACCCGGTGCTGCCGGCGATCGCCAATGCCGTCTACAACGCCGTCGGCGTCAGGGTCGACGAATTGCCGATCACGCCGGAGAAGATCCTGCGCGGGCTCAAGGCCAATGGCGGCGTCAAGCCCGGTCCGCGCCGCGGCGGCCCGGTGAACTGGCGGTGACCCGATGGCGCTGAGGACGACCGTCGCCGGAATCTCCAGCCCCGAGGACCTCGCCGAGGCCCTGCAGGCGGCGATGTATCTCGCCGATGACGGCATCGCGACGGCCGGCTACCTCTCGCTCGCGCTCGGCAAGCCGCTGCTGCTGGAGGGCGCGCCAGGCGTCGGCAAGACCGAGGCCGCCAAGGCGCTCGCCGGCATCCTCGGGCGCCAGCTCATCCGCCTGCAATGCTTCGAGGGCATCGACGCAGCGGCAGCGCTCTACGAGTGGAACTATCCGCGCCAGATGCTCGCCATCCGTCAGGCCAAGGAGGGCGAGCAGCTCGACATCTATCGCGACGACTTCCTGATCGAGCGGCCGATGCTGACGGCGCTGCGGCGGCCGGACCAGGTCGTGCTGCTGATCGACGAGATCGACCGCTCGGATCATGAATTCGAGGCCTTCCTGCTCGAATTCCTCTCGGATTTCTCGATCTCGATCCCCGAGCGCGGCACGCTGCGCGCGCCCGAGCGGCCGGTGGTGATCCTGACCTCGAACCGCACGCGCGAGCTGCACGAGGCGCTCAGACGCCGCTGCGTCTACCACTACATCGCCTATCCCGAGCCCGAGCGCGAAGCTGAGATCATCATGCTGCGCTCCTCGGCCGTCGCCGAGAGCACGGCGCGCGCCGTCGTCCACGCGGTCGGGCTGCTGCGGCAGGAGCCGCTGGCGAAGCCGCCGGGTGTCGCCGAGGCGGTCGACTGGGCCGAGGCCGCGACGGCGCTGGCCCAGAGCGGGGCACCCTGGCCGGAAGCCTTCCGCCGCTCGCTCGGCGCGGCGATCAAAGACGAGGAAGACCTCGCCCATTTGCGCCCTCGCCTGCCGCTCTTCATCCCGGGGCTGGCGGCATGAGGATGTCAACGCCATTGCGAGCGAAGCGAAGCAATCCAGGGGACCATAGAGCTCTGCCGCTCCTGGATTGCTTCGTCACTCCGCTCCTCGCAATGACGGAAAGCGCAAACGCGTCCCCTTCCCCCCGCTTGCGGTGGGGAAGGGCTAGGGATGGGGGGCGGGAAAGCAGGGCCAACCCATTCTTCCAATTCGGCGCCAAGCGGCACTGCCCCCCACCCCAACCCTCCCCACCGCAAGCGGGGGGAGGGAGTAAGGAACGTCACGCCCTTATAACGACCGGGAGGCATACGGCATGATCGCCCCCCTCCCCGCCGCCGCTCGGCTCTTCGTCGCCTTCCCAACGCTGCTACGCGAGCATGGCATCGCGGTTGCGCCGGAACAGACCACCAGCTTCCTGATGGCGATCGAATTGCTCGGGCCGCGCAGCATTGCTGACATCCGCAAGGCCGCCATCGCGACGCTCGCGCCCCATCCCGAGCAACGCGAGCGCTTCGATGCGCTCTTCGACATGCATTTCCTCGGCGGCGCCCTCGCCGAGCCCGGCGATGACGATTTCGCGCCGAACGAGGACATCTCGGTCCAGGAGGACTCTGGCTCGCGCGAGGTGCTGATCGGCGAGGAGGTCAACGAGACCGGCCAGGCGGCGACCGGGGCGGAAGCCCTCTCGATCCGCCAGCTGAAGACGCTCGACGACAGCGAGACGCTGCGCCGTTTCCGCCGGGCGCTGCCGGCCGCACTGCCCCGCCGCCGCGGCTATCGCCATCGCTCCGCGCGCCGCGGGCCGATGGTCGACCTCGCCCTTAGCCTCAAGGACGCGATCCGCCATGACGGCGAGGTGATGAGCCTGAAGCGGCTGCGGCGGGTGACGCGACCGCGGCCGATCCTGCTGCTGATCGACGTCTCCGGCTCGATGAAGCAACGCAGCGACGCCAATCTCGCGCTGGCGCATACGATCGTCCACGCGACCCGCCAGGTCGAGGTCTTCACCTTCGGCACGCGCCTCACCCGCGTGACGCGGGCGCTCCGCCGCAAGCGCCGCGAGCAGGCGCTGGCCGAAGCCTCCGGCCTCGTCGCCGACTGGGATGGCGGCACGCGCATCGGCGACGCGCTGCAGGCCTTCCTCGCCGTGCCCCGCTTCGCCTCCTATGCCCGCGGCGCGGTGGTCGTCGTGCTCTCGGACGGTCTCGAACGCGGCGACCCATCGGCGCTGATCACGGCGGTCGCAAGGCTGGCGCAGCGGGCGCATCGCATCGATTGGCTGACACCTCTCGCGGCCGATCCCGGCTATCGGCCCGAGACCGAAGCGCTCCGGCTGATCGCGCCGCGCCTCGCCAGCCTTTCGGACGGCGGCAGTACGGCGCGGATCTGCCGGCACATCCTGTCACTTGGAGGCTCGCTGGCGGCATGACCGGTCTCGTCGATTCCCATTTTCACATCTGGCGGCAGGCTGATCTGCCCTGGCTCGTCGGGCCGATGCAGCCGCGCATCTTCGGTCCTTACGAGCCGATCCGGCGCGACTACCCGATCGCCGAATATCTCGGCGACTGCCAACCGGCGGGCGTGATTGAAGCCGTCTATGTCCAGGCGAATTGGGCAGTCGACCGCTATCTCGACGAGGTCACCTACGTCTCGCAAGCCTCGGAAGAAACCGGCTTCCCGATCGCCATCGTCGCCTATGCCGACATCCTGGCGGGGGATATCCGCCCGCAGCTCGATCAGCTCGCTCGCAACGAACGGGTGCGCGGCGTGCGCATGCAGTTGCACTGGCACGAGAATACCCTCTACCGCTTCGCCAGCGGGCCTGATCTTGCCCGCGATCCCAGACTGATCGCCAATGTCGGGCGGCTGGCCGAGTACGGCTTCAGCTTCGACCTCCAGGTCTTCGCTGGCCAGATGGCGGGCGCGGCCGAGCTCGCCGCCGCCTGCCCGAGGGTGACCTTCGTCCTTCAGCATGCCGGCATGCTGGAGGATCTCTCGCCGGAGGGCATCGCCGCCTGGCGCGAAGGCATGACGCTGCTCGCCGCCCAGCCGAACATCACCGGCAAACTCTCGGGCCTCGGCACCTTCCTGCGCCGCAACGATCCCGAGACGATCGCCTTCATCGTCGGCGAGACGCTTCGCTTGTTCGGAGCCGAGCGCTGCCTGTTCGGCTCCAATTTCCCGATCGAGAAGCTCTGGACGACCTATGCCGAGCTGATCGCCGCGCATCTGGCGGCGGTGCCGCAAGCCGCGCAGGCGGCCGTGTTCAACGAGACCGCGAGGCGGGTCTACCGCCTCGGCCAATAATCAAGGGGAGGCATGTCCATGGCGCTCGAAATCAAGATCCTCGACTATGGCGATATCGAGCTGGAATCGAGCTTCCTCGTGCTCGGCCGCGATTGCGGCCGGACCCGCCGCGTGCCGACCTATGGCTTCCTGATCCTCGGCGGGCCCTGGCCGGTGGTTGTCGACACCGGCTACCGCCACAACCAGATCATGGAGAGCCTCGGCATGCGCGGCCTCCAGTTCCACGAGAACATGATCGAGAACCAGCTCGCCAAGCACGGCGTGCGGATGGGCGATGTGCGCTATGTCATGCACACCCATCTCCATATCGATCATGCCGGGAAGGATGAGCTTTTCCCGATGAACACGACGGTGCTCGTCAACCGGCGCGAGCTCGAATACTCGGTGTCCGGGCTGATGCACCCGCAATATCCGGCGCCCGACATCAAGCACCTGATCGACCGTTTGCACACGCGCGACGCGTTGCGCTTCGAGGACCTCGAACTCTCGGGAATGATCGAGCTCTTTCCCGGCTGCTACCTGGAAGCCGCCGGCGCCCATACCGAGGGTTCGATGAACGTCCATGTCGACACCAATGAAGGGCGCGCCATCATCTGCGGCGACGTGATCTACGATTTCAACGACCAGATCGTGTCGCCCTTCCACGAGCTGCACGCCAACGAGCCGCGCACCACCGGCAACCACGGCGTCTCCAAGCGCGAGGAGAAGGCGGCGATCAAGAAGCTGCTCGCCAACGGCGCCTTCCTGCTGCCGGTGCACGACAAGCCGGCCAAGATCGCCCATGGCCAGGTCGTCGGCCGCATGGACATGGCAGTGCCCGGCCCCGTCGTGCAGTCACTGCCGGCGCGCAACTGGTTCGCGGCGTGAATGTCCTCGCCGTCATTCCGGGGCGCGGCAAAGCCGCGAGCCCGGAACCCATGATCACGACGAGGCCAAACGGCACGAGCGACGATGTCCTCCTCCGGAACGGGCGCGTTCATGGGTTCCGGGCTCAGGCCTGCGGCCTGCCCCGGAATGACGGTGGAGAGGTCCGCGCCTCTCTCTTATGCATTCCGGAATCGGTGCTCCCATGACCACGCACGCCGCCGTCCAGCCCGGCTTCGCCGACCTGATCGACCTCTGGGCGCCGGTGCGCCAGCTCGGCACCGGCTTCGAGTTCTCTGAGGGACCTATCTGGCATCCGCACGAGCAGCATCTTCTGTTCTCGGACATGCCGGGCGATGTCCGTCGCCGCTGGGATAAAAACGGCGTGCGCGAGGTCAGGCGGCCGGCGAACAAATGCAACGGCATGACCTATGATGCCGCGCTCGACCTGATCGTCTGCGAGCACGCGACCTCCTCGCTGGTGCGCGAGCGGGCGGACGGGCAGCGCGAGGTCATTGCCTCGCATTTCGAGGGCATGGAGCTCAACAGCCCCAACGACGTCGTCGTGAAATCGGACGGGTCGATCTATTTCTCCGATCCCTGGTATGGCCGCATGCCGGTCTTCGGCGTCGAGCGGCCGCGCCAGCTCGGCTTTCAGGGCGTGTACCGGATACCTCCAGAAGGCGGCGCACCGCAGCTCCTGGTCGACCGCTATCTCTTCGACCAGCCGAACGGACTCTGCTTCTGCCCCACGGAAGACCGGCTCTTCGTCAACGACACCGTCCAGCACACTATCCGCGTCTTCGAGATCAAGCCGGATGGGCGGCTCGGTCCCGGCCGCATCTTCGCCTCCGGCATCGTCGGAACCGAGCCCGGCGTCCCCGACGGGATGAAATGCGATGCGCAGGGCAATATCTGGGTGACTGGCCCCGGCGGCGTCTGGGTCTATTCGATCAGGGGCGAGCTGATCGGCAAGCTGCGCGTGCCGGAACTCGTCGGCAACCTCACCTGGGGTGGCCCGGACTGGCGCACGCTCTTCCTCACTGCGAGCCATTCGCTCTACGCGGTCGAGACCAAAATCGGGCCGCGCATCGAGCCCTATATGAAAGCGAGCAATGCCGGCGCCGGGACGTCGAGCCGTGACCGCGCAGCGCGGTCAGACGTCGATTCCGCCACCTCCATCTCGGCAAACGGCACGAAGAAGGCCGCCGGCGGCTACCGGCTCGACCCGTCGCGCTGCGCACTGATCATCCAGGACATGCAGAACGATGTCGTCATGGAGGGCGGCGCCTTCGCCAGCTCGGGCTCGCCGGAGCATTGCCGACAGCAGAACGCCATCGCCAACGGCGCCCGCCTGGCACAGGCGGCGCGGGCGCGCGACATCCCGGTGATCCATGTCTGGTTCGTCGTCGAAGCCGGCGCGCCCGGCGTCACCATGAACGCCCCACTGTTCGAGGGCCTCGCCGATGCCAAGGCGCTGGTGCGCGGCACCTGGGGTGCTGCGCCCGTACCGGGTCTGGAGGCGCAAGGCGGCGACCACATCGTCGAGAAGCAGCGCATGAGCGCCTGGGAGGGCACGCGGTTGGAGACCGTGCTCAAGGCGCTCGGCCGCGACATCGTCATCGTCACCGGCGCCTGGACCAACATGTCGATCGAGCACACTGCCCGCACCGGCGCCGACAAGGGCTATTTCATGGTGGTGCCGGAGGATGCCTGCTCGACCATGAACGCCGAATGGCACACGGCCTCGGTCAACTACGCCCTGCAGAACGTCTGCGTCGTGACGGATGTCGATGCCGTGATCGCCGCGACGGATGGGCACATGTGACGAGATCAAACGTCCCGACAGTTCGGCAACCTTCAGGTTCGCACGCTGGCCTTCCCTCACCCTGACATGGCAAGCGATCGCCGATGTCGAGCGGCTCGGACGATTCCGGCAGGCAGCCGCTGAAGGCGCCGCGACGATGCTCGCCCTTCCAAAACAGCTCGCGACCGGCCCAATTCACGTCCTTCTCACGCCGCTTTCCATCCAAGCTGTGGCACCAGAGTGTCGCTGACTGGGTCCTCAAGTTCATTCCGTGCCGTGTTCCACACAGCGTGCGGCAGCGCGGCCCCCGGACGAATGGAGCGCCCCTCGGCTCACCGTGGATGGAGGGCAACATGGCTGGCCAATCGATACCGACGTCTCCGAGAGAAACGCTCGTCGTTGCGGACAAGCTTGGGCTGCGGCGGCAGAGCTTGACGAGCTTCCTCGGCCCCTGGGCGCAGAGCGCCGGGCTGGAGGTGCTGGGGCTGGAACCTGACGATACCCGGCCGGAGTCGATCGAGACCTGCCGCCTCGTCCTCGTCAATGTCGGCACCATCGGCGGATGCGACGAGTTTCACGGCTGGATCGACTGGGCGCGCTGCCTTGCGCCGGAAGCTGCGATCGTCGTCATCGCCGAGTCCCACGACGCAGAGGACGTGCTGGCGGTCCTCGCCCTCGGCATTCGCGGATTCATCCCTTGCTCGATGGACCCTGCCCTTGCTTTGCAGACGCTCACCTTCATCCTGGCGGGCGGCGACTTCTTTCCGCCGACGGCCCTGCTGAACGTACAGGACCGGACCGGCCTTTCCCTTCGCGCGCCGTCAGGCGCTGCCCGTGAGGCCGGGGAGCTGACGTCGCGCCAGGACGACGTCATGCGCCTGCTTCGGCTCGGCAAGCCGAACAAGGTCATCGCCCGGGAGCTCGGCATGCAGGAATCGACCGTCAAGGTCCATGTCCGCCAGATCATGCGAAAGCTCGGCGTGAGCAACCGCACCGAGGCGGCGCTGCTGTCCTCGGCTTCACAGGCGGATGTGGCGGCGAAGCTCGCATCGGCCCGAAGGTCTGCGGTGTTGCGCGTCGAATCCTGACGACTCAAGTCGTACGCGAGACTAAGTCAAAAGTGGATACGACGCTAACCGGATGATCGCTTTATTCGTCGCTGAGAAGACTAGGACAGAATGCTAGAATAACTCAGCGATAGTGGAGGTATGTCATGCGGACGAAGAATGCGCCTTCTCCTCTGGAGGACATGTTCGATTCCCTCAGAAGTCAGCTGGCTGATTTCGATCAGCTGCGCGGTTTCATGAGCGCGTTCCGGCAATTCGAACGCGCCATGACCCGGCGAAACGCTGAGATCGTCACCGATGACGGCAGCGATGGCGGCCTGACGCTGGACATCGGCGGCGAGGCGCTCGCCGTCGGTGACGGTTCGCGCACACGAGGCAAGGTCGATGCGGATATCCGCGACCTCGGCGACGTCCGGATCGCCCGCGGCGAGGCTGCCTTCAGCGCGCTGAGCACGGGAGATCGGGATGACACGGTGATCGCCGACACCGACGCTTACGCGGACATCTCGGGTGCGGACTTCGTCTTCACCTATGTCGTCGAGAGCGACGGCGGCCGCTCCGGCCGCAACGGCTCCTGGGCAGGCTCGGAGACGCGTCTCGAGGTCATCGCCATCGACATCGAAGGCTTCGACTTCGCGCAGGGCCCCATGGAGTTCTCTCACGAGCGCGGTGGCTGCGGCGAAGGCCGTGGGATGCGCTCCGAGGGCGGCCGGCACGCGGGCTTTCAGCTCGAGGACCATGTGGCCGAGGTTTCGGCCACGGCCGACGCCTGGGGCGACGCCGCCTATACCGGCACCTTCGTCGACAGCTTCGCCGACGACGGCATGTCGACGGTCGCCGCCTACGTCACCGGCGCCATCGCCTGACGCTGCGGCGAGCGTTGATCGAGTAATAAAAGTATAATAAACCCTACACCCTAAGTCATATACGCCTTCTTACTTCTTTAACTCCAGATATTATCTTCGTATAGTCTCTTTGCTGGTAATTACTCCAGTAACCGCAAAATCTAGGAGAGACATCATGGACCAGACTCTTGCGATCGCCTGGGATTTCTACGGCAACACCGACATCTACAGCGACGTGTCGCACAACACCGACATCGACCTGCATCTCGACGGCTACGTCGCCGAGGCGGCGGCCGACGCCGAAGCGTTGGGCGAGAACGTCTACACCTTCGCCGCGACCGAGACGTTCGCCGGCAACGGTGGCGCCAACTCGAACGCCTACTCGATCTCCCAGGTCGACTGCTGAGATCTAGCCGCTGCTGGAGGGGCATGAGCTCCTCCGGCAGCAAGCCAGGTCCCGGCTTCCTCCGTCGGGACCTGGTTCTCGGGGCGCCCGCCTCGAGCCCTCTCATGCGACAGGGATACCGGAAGGGCCGAGCCCGGCCTTCCTCGCCGACCTGCTCAATCAACCAACCGAGAGCCGTTCTGCGTCAGTCGGACCGGACCGTGCTCGAACCGACGAGGAGCGCGAGCGATGCCCCCGATCAAGCGGATTTTGACGAACGGCCGCGATAATTTCAGCCTTTCGCAGGCCGGCTCGCACGCGATCTACGGCCTCGACGGCGACGATTCGATCTCCGTCGGCATCCGCGTCCGCGACCTCGATCCCGACTTCCTGCATGGCGGCAGCGGCAACGACATCCTGTCGGGCGGCCGGGCCAATGACCGGCTCGCCGGTGGCTCCGGCAATGATCGCCTCGACGGTGGCGACGGCAACGACATTCTCGACGGCGACGCGGACGACGCAGACCAGGACGGCATCCTCGATCCGGCGAGCTTGAACGACGAGGTCGGCGGCGCCGACTATCTCGACGGCGGCATGGGCGACGACCTCATCTTCGGCCGCGGCGGCGACGATGTCCTTTCGGGCGGCCTCGGCAATGACAGCCTGTTCGGCGGCGGCGGCAACGACCGGCTTTCGGCCGGCATGGGCGACGACATCCTCGACGGCGGCAGCGGCGACGACACCCTCCTCGGCTCCTTCGGCCGCGACAGGCTGCGCGGCGGCGCCGGCGACGACGTCCTCGACGGCGGCATGGACGACGACCTCTTCTTCGGAGATGCAGGGGCCGACACGATCCTCGGCGGCATGGGGATCGACACGGCTGATTATTCCGCGTCGCTGGCGGGCGTCTTCGTCCGCCTGTCGAGCGACATCGCTGGTGTCGGCGGCGACGGCCAGGGCGACATCCTGCGCGAGGTCGAGAACCTGTTCGGCTCCGGCTTCAACGACATCCTGGTCGGCGACGGCGAGAACAACATCCTGCGCGGCGGCGCCGGCGCGGACGTCCTGGACGGTCTGGCGGGCGTCGATACCGCCGACTACTCGACCTCGAGCCGCGGCGTCCTCATCCAGCTTCGACCGGATGGGCTGACGCAGGCCGCGACCTTCAACGGGCAGCCCAATGGCGATGCGGCAGGCGATACGCTCGGCAATATCGAGAACATCGTCGGCACGGCATTCGCCGACGTGATCATCGCCGACGTCACCGTTGCCGGCCGCCCGACCACCTCGACCGCCAATCGCCTCGACGGCGGCGCCGGCAACGACACGCTGGATGGCGGCGCCGGCAACGACACGCTGATCGGCGGCACGGGCGCCGACCTCCTGGTCGGCAATTCCGGCGCCGACACGGCCGACTATTCCGGCTCGGCCGCGCCGGTGAACGTCGTCCTGAACCTCTCGACGGTGGTCAACCCGGCGCTTGCCGTCGCCAGTTCGGGAGGCGACGCGCAGGGAGACCGCCTGCTTCTCGTCGAGAACGTGATCGGGACTGCGGGAGCCGACACGATTACCGGCAACGACGCCGCCAACATCATCGCGGGCGGTCGCGCGGCTGACATCCTCGATGGCGGGGCAGGCAGCGACACCGCGGACTACCGCACCTCCGCCGACGCCGTGCAGGTGAATCTCGGTGTCCTCATCCAGGCCGGTGGCGACGCGCAGGGCGACCGGCTCACCAGCTTCGAGAACGCCTTCGGCTCATCGGAGGCCGACACGCTGACCGGCAACGCGGCCGACAACCTCTTCCGCACCGGCGGCGGCGCCGACATCGTCGACGGAGGGGCCAACGGGGCGGCCGGCGACACGCTCGACTACATCGAGTCGCTTGTCGGCGTCACCGTCGCGCTGAGCGCGACGGGCGAGACGATCGGCATCGGCGGCCATGCCGAGGGCGACCGCATTCGCGGCATCGAGAACCTGTTCGGTTCGGCGCTGAACGACGTCCTGACGGGCAGCGACGCGAACAATCTGCTGCGCGGCGATGCGGGGGCCGACAGGATCGACGGCGGCGCCGGCATCGACACGGTCGACTACGCGACCTCGACGGCCGGCGTCACCGTGCGGCTTGGCGGTCTTGTCTCCGGCGGCCATGCGACGGGCGACGTGCTTCTCAACATCGAGAACGTCAACGGCTCGATCTTCGACGACCGGCTCGGCGGCAACGCTGCGGCGAACACGCTGATCGGCGGTGCCGGCATCGACACCGCCGACTATTCGGACGCAGCCGGCCCCGTCCAGCTCGCCATTCGACCAGACGGCATCATCGGCCAGGGCGGCCCGGGCGCGGCCGGAGACCGGCTGGGCGGCATCGAGAACCTCGTTGGCAGCGCCTTCGACGACCTCCTGATCGGCGATGTCGCCATTCCGGGGGCTCCGGTCGTCGCGACGGACAACGTGTTCGAAGGGCTGGCCGGCAACGACCAGCTCCGCGGCGGCGGCGGCAACGACACCCTGCTTGGCGGGATCGGCAATGATCGCCTCTTCGGCGAGGCCGGCAATGACATCCTCGACGGCGGCGACGGCTTCATCGACCTGCTGATCGGCGGCGATGGGACCGATGAATATCGCAACGCCACCGGCATCGACTACATCGCCGGCTACCAGGCTGGCGAGACGATCCGGCTCTCGAGCCTCGGCGATACCGCCGCGAATGTCACCTTGGTTGATCTCTCGGCCGTCGGGCTCGGGACCGGCACGGACTATGCCCTCGCGCTGAACGGCTCCGCGCAGACGACCTACGTCCTCCTCGGAACCAGCGATGCCGGCGCGGCGCAGATCTCCGCGGACGCGATCTTCGCCAGCGGCGCGATCGTCGTTGATCCGACCATGCTGGCGTGAACGCGGCAAGCCGTCCTGCGAGCCTATAGCGCTCGCGGGCCCATGATGAGCCGACCTCGTCCAATGGCCGAACGGCTCCAGGTCAGGGAGCGTCCGATGAAGGGCAAATCGCCGGTGAGAAACTCCCTCTGGCGGGAGACCGAGCTCGATCACACGCTCGGCTCGTGCCGCTTCGCGCTCGGGGGGCTCGCCGTCCTCAGCATCGCGATCAACCTGCTGATGCTGGCGACGCCGCTCTATACGATGCAGGTCTATGATCGCGTCCTGACATCAGGGCATGTCGAGACGCTGATCATGCTGACCGGTGTCGCGCTCGCGGCCTTGCTCCTGCTCGGCGCCATCGACGCCCTGCGCACGATGCTGAGCGTGAGGATCTCGACCTGGGTGGCCGCGACGCTGGGGCCGATCTATCTCGCCGGCGGCGTGCGGGCCCGCATTCATGGCGACATGGCCGGTGCGCAACCGCTCCGCGACATCGCGCAGGTTCAGAGCTTCATCACCTCGCAGGGACTGCCGGCATTTCTCGACATGCCCTGGGTGCCGATCTTCTGCCTGCTGATCTGGTTCCTCCATCCGGCGCTCGGCGCTCTGGCGGTCGGCTCGGCCTTTGCCCTGGTGATCCTGGCGGTCGCGAACGATGTCCTGACCCGCAAGGCGACGCAGGCGGCAAGCATCGCGCAGATCGGCTCGAACGGCTTCGCCGAGGCGATCATCCGCAACGCAGAGGTCGTGCGCAGCATGGGCATGATGGGCTCGCTCGGGCAGCGCTGGCGCGAGCAGAATGACGAGGTCCTGAATGCGCTCGGTCAAGTCGGCGAGCGGAGCGGCATCCTGCTCGGCCTGATCAAATTCGTTCGCTTCGCTGTCCAGATCGGCGTCCTGGCGCTGGGCGCCTGGCTCGTGGTCAAGGGCGGCCTAACCGGCGGGACGATGATCGCGGCCTCGATCCTGCTCGGCCGCGCGCTTGCGCCCGTCGAGCAGGGCACTGGCGCCTGGCGCGCCTTCCGGAACGCCTGGTTCGCCTATCAGCGCCTTCAGGCCCGGGCGCGCTCTGTCGGTCCCGAACCGGAGCGCATCCGGCTGCCGCGGCCGGAAGGGATGGTCAGCCTCGTGGACGTGACGCTCACCATCCCGGGCGTGCGCGAGCCCGTCCTGCGCAATATCAGCGTCTCTTTCAAGCCGGGCGAGGCCGTCGCGGTCATCGGACCTTCCGCCTCCGGCAAGAGCAGCCTTTGCCGCCTTCTGGTCGGCATCCAGTCGCCGAGCGCCGGCACCGTGCGCATCGACGGATCGGATTTGCAGCATTGGGATCGCGGACAACTCGGCAGCCATGTCGGCTACCTGCCACAGGACGTCGAGCTGTTCGCCGGCACGGTGAGCGAGAACATCGCCCGCATGGATCCGTCGCCGGACGAGGACGGGGTCCTGGCCGCTGCGGCGCTGTCGCGCGCCCATGTCGTGGTCCAGCAGCTTTCCAACGGCTACGAGACGCAGATCGGCGAAGGCGGTGCGCGGCTCTCGGGCGGCCAGCGCCAGCGCCTCGGCCTTGCCCGTGCCGTCTATGGCGATCCGGTGCTCGTGGTTCTCGACGAGCCGAACGCCAATCTCGATCAGGCCGGCGAATCGGCTCTCGCTGCCGCGGTGAAGGACCTGAAGGAGCGCGGCATTGCCCTGGTGATCGTCGGCCATCGTCCCTCGACCCTCGCGGAAGCCGACAAGGTCCTCGTCCTCCGGGAGGGCCGCATCGCGCTGTTCGGTCCACGCGAAGAGGTTCTCAAGGCCATGCAGGCGCGGTCGGCGGAGGCGGCACGCGGTCGCGAGGCGAGCCTGGAGGAGGCCGATCAACCGGAGCCTGCGCCGCCCACCCTGCCCGCCGACGGCCCCGAAAGCGGCCAGAGGGTCCTCGCGACGGCCGAAGCCGTCATGCATTAGCGCATTTGTTTCGTCGGATTGTCTTCGCGCGACAGCCGCGCCGGACAATACTCCAGGGAGGTCCTGACATGTCGCGACCGAAAGCACTCGCGGTTCTGGCCGAGCCAACACCCGCGGTCGATCCGGCGGCGCTGAGACGCAGCCTGCGCGGCCCGATGCGGCTCGCATTCCTTGTCATCGCCGTATTCGTGGTCGGGCTCGGAACCTGGGGAGCGCTGGTGCCGCTCGCCGGCGGCGCCGTGGCGCCCGGCATCATCAGCCCGGACGGCAGCAAGCGCACCGTGCAGCATCTGGAGGGTGGGATCGTCGAGACGATCCATGTCCGCGAGGGCGATCAGGTCGTTGCGGGCCAGCCCGTGGTCGAGCTCGCAAGCCTGCAATCGCGCGCCATCTATGAGGGGCTCCTCGGGCAATACCGCTCCGCGCTCGCGACACAGTCGCGCCTGCTGGCCGAACAGGCGGGGACCTCGTCCATCACCTTCGCACCGGAGATCGCGGATGAGCAGGGCGATCCCGTCCTGAAGGCGGTGCTCGACGGCCAGCGGCAGCTCTTCCGGACCCGCCGGGAGGCCCATGCCGCCCGGCGCATGGTCCTCAATCAGCGCATCGAGCAGCAGAACGAGCAGATCCGCATCCAGCGAGCTCTGGATGAGAGCACGAATCTGCAAGGCGAATTGCTCAAGGACGAGCTCCAGGGCAAGCAAGTGCTGTTCACCAAGGGCACGATCGCCAAGCCCGAAGTCCGCCGGCTCGAGCGCGCGCTCGCCGAGATCAAGGGCCGGAACGGCGAGGCCCTGGGCACGATCTCACGGATCAAGGAACAGATCGGCGAGACGAAGCTGCAGATCGTCTCCCTCGATGCCGAGCGCTCCGACGAGATCGCCACCAGGCTGACCGAGATCCGGGTCGAGCTCAGCACTCTTCGCGAGAAGCTCGTCGCCAGCCGCGATGTGCTGAAGCGCACCGTCGTCACCGCCCCGCTCGATGGCAGCGTCGTCAATCTGCGCGCCAAGACGGTCGGCGGCGTCATCCGGACCGGCGAGGTCATCCTGGACATCGTGCCGACCAACGAGGTCTTGTTGATCGATGCCCGCATCGCCCCGACCGATGTCGATGTCGTGCATGTCGGACTGAAGGCGCAGGTGAAATTCCCCGCATTCAGCGCCCGCAGCCTGCCCGTCATCGCCGGAACCGTCAGGACGGTCTCGGCCGACCGGCTGATCGACGAGCGTACGGCCCTGCCCTACTTCCTGGCCCGCGTCGAGGTCGACGGCGGCGAGCTCGAAAAGCTGCCCAAGGTCCAGCTCGTCGCCGGCATGCCGGCCGAGGTCCTGGTCGTGACCAGCAACCGCACCATGTGGGCCTATCTGCTGCAGCCGCTGCTCGATGTCGTCTGGCGGGGGATGCGCGAGGTCTGAGGGCGCGGCGCTCAGCCAAGCGCCATCGCCCGAATATCCCGGTCACTGCTCAGCTTGAGGCGGCCGCTCCTTTCGGAGCGGTCGCATCGCCGCGGGGTGAGGAATGTGAGGTGTTCAGCGCCGCGCCTCGACGGCTCGTCAGACGAGATAGCCGGCGCCGAGACGCGCACGCGCCTGATCATCGTCGTAGTCCGGGATCGATCCGCCGGCGAACGGCCGCCAATGGCTGTTCAGCAGGCCCGGAAGCCCCTCGGCTCTTGGACTGCCATGGCCGTTGAGATAGGCCGACGCCATGGCGCGCGCGACCTGCGGGGCAGCAGTGCTCGTCCCGCTCAGGCGAAAGACGCTGCCGGAGCGGGTGCCCGCTCCGAGCATGCCGAGGATCGCCGGGTTGGTCTCGCTCCGGGCGACGCAATGGACTCCCGCAAGAGCCGCTTCCGACAACACGACCTCGGCCGCCGAGCTGTAGAAGGCTGGTCGCAAGGTCGAGCCGACATAGCCGCCGACCACTGTGACGGCGTCGTGCGTCGCAAGCCCGTTGATCGTTCCGTAGCGCTGCACGAAGGCGCCCGGGCCGGTCCGGTTCGGACGGCGCGGATCGCCGCCATGAGCCGGGTCGTCGAAATAGCTCTGCCGAGCGCCGACCGCATAGCCGAAGGGGTTGATGTCCCGCTGGATGCGACAGGCGATCGGGCCACGCGTCAGAATCTCGGTCAGTCTCGTGAGTTCGAGCCGCCACAGGCCTGAAGCCGCAGTCGGATGAGCGGGGTGGTCCTTCGCGGTGGGCGCGAGCGCGATGACGATCCGGCGGCGTGCCGTGCCCGTCCCGGTTGGGCAGATCTCGAAGCTGACCTGGCCGAACGGCGCGGAGGCACCGGTCGCAAGGTCGATGTGCCGGCTCGCCTTGAGGGCGCCGGGCCGCTGATCGAGCACGATGCGGCCTGAGGGGTCACGCAGCACCAGGTTCATCCTGCCGAAATCGGCGCCCTCGGGCAGCCAGATTTCGAGATAGTTCGGCGTGCGATCCGCCGGCTGAAGCCGCCAGGGCACCGCGAAACCGGTGGTGCCGGTCGAGCCGCGCGCCCTCAGCATTTCCGTGGAGATCTCGCCGAACAGGCGCGACTCGAAATCATTCCCGGCCGGCATCACCAGATGCGTCGGCGCGAGCTTGTTTCGATCCTTGACCAGGGCGTTGATCGCGCGCTCGAGCAGGTCGCTGCCGTCATGCGGACCGCCGCTGAAGCCGTAGCTGAAATTGATGACCAGCGGCAGGCTGTCCAGGCCATGGAGCCGGGCCAGCCGATACGCCCGGTCGAAGATGTAGTGGAAGGCGGAGAGGACGAAGAAGTCCTTGCCGAGCCCGGTCGTGTCGATGGTCGTCGGCGCCGGCAGTTGCACCGCGATCAGCGCGAGATCGTCAAGTGCATCATTGCCGCCCTTGCGGGAGCGCGGGTGCCCGCCCGCCGTGCCGAGCACATGCGACCCATGCGTCCCGAAACGGCGCGTCGTCGCCCCGGCGAAGGCGCCGCGTTCCGATCCGATGGCGGCGTAGAGCCGGTCCTCGTCGCCGGCGGCGCTGTCGATCGAGGCCTGGATGTCGACACCGAGCAATTCGCGACCAACCAGCACCGTATGCTCGGCCTCGTCGCACGAAGCGTCGGCGCCCTGGAGCCAGAGGCAGGCGAGCCGAGAGTGGCCGTCCGCGTCGCGTAGGTCGCGATGAGCGAAGGCGATGCCATCGTCGATCACGGCCATGATGGCGGCGGGCGGTGCACGGCGTTCACCGCCGCAGCGCAGGCGCGTCTCGATGCGCGTCGGGCAAAAGCCCACATTGAGGCTCGATTCCGGAACGGGCGTGTTGATGCGGAACTCTGCCCGCTTCCAGCCACCGAGGGCGCTGCCGAGATCGTGCGCGATCGCCGCCGGGCCGGAGGTTCCACAGCCCTGCGGCGAGGTCGTCCGCATCAGCAGCGGCAGGTCGACGAGGCCGTCTCCGTCTCGCTTGCTCTGCCAGAGTGTCGGCGCCAGAAGGACGGGCGATGCGCTGATTGTCGCGATGTCGGTCCGTGGGCGTCGCGCCATCAACGACACCAATCTGCTCGCGGCAGCGCAGGACCCGGCGAAGGATTGCTGGCGCCCCGAACCGTAAATCCAGCGCGCATAGGCACCGAGCTCGAAGGTCTCCCGGATCATCGCCCTATCCCCTGTCAGCCGAGCCGGAACTCGTCGAGAGTCTTGTCCCAGAGCCATTTGAAGAGGGGACTGGGCTCCTCGCCCGGCAGCGGCTCGCCGCGCTCCAGCCCTGTTCGCTCCGACGCAACCTCGCTGTCCCAGAGGTCGGGCCGGAACTCCGAGGCGAAGAAGTCGATGTTCTTCGCCCGGTAGTGCAGCGGCTGGAGCTCGGCTGCGACGCCGCATTTGCGCAGGATGAGACGGCCGACCGCTTCGCCCGTGGCGGCGCCGGCCCAGCTGTCGATCGGGTAATGGACGCCGGCCACCACCCGATTGGTTGCGATGCGCTCGGCCTGCTTGAAGACGAGCTGGGTCAGGAGCCGCGGATTGCGGTAGTGCCCCATCGGAGCCGTGGCCCGAAGCAGCCCCTCGAGCACCGTCGCGACCGAGAAGGCTTCCGTGGCGTGTCCGCTCGGCAAGGTCGGATGCCCCGGTGTCGGGATCATCGGCATGACGGCGCCGAGCTTGTCCGGTCTGCGACAGGACAAATAGTGCTTGGGCAGCATGACGATATGCGACGCAAGCACCTGGGCGATCGAGATGAGCTCGACCGCGCGCGGGTTGCGCGCCGTCGTCAGCCCGAGGATGCTGGCGAAGTAATCGGTGGGATAGCCGACCTGCGACAGGATCTCGGCACCGCGCTCGCCGCGCAGGTCCATGTAGTCGCGCACGAAGGCGATCTGGTCGACGAAGAGCGAGAGCGGCGGCCGCTCGATCGACAGGATCGGGCTGTCGCCGCGCCGCAGTTCGAAGACGGGCGCCGTCGTGCCGGACATCTGCCAGTCGACGTCTCTCAGCAATTCGGTGATGTAGAGCGAGGCCCTGACCCAGTTGGCATAGGCTGGAAGGTTGCCCGGGCTGCCGGCCGGCAAATCGGCTGCTTCGCCAGGACCGCTCGCCGCATCGGCGACGTGCAGCAGTCCCTGAGCCGTCTGGATCAGACCGTCTGCCGTCAGGGGATCGGCCGCGGGACCTGGCGTGAAAGCGCCGAGACCCGCAAGGCCAGTTCCACCACCGCTGCCGAAGCCACCAAATCCGCCAAAGCCGCCGAAGCCGCCGAAGCCGCCAAAACCACCGAATCCGCCCATCATTCTTTCTCCGATTGGCTCAAGGGACGCCAGCGGCGCGGAGCGCCCTGACCATCCGCTGACCTGTTTCGCAAGCAGCAGCCGGGTGGGTCCGGCAATAGTCGTCGAGGGTGAAGCCCGGCTGGCGCCGCATGAGCTCGCGCCCGGCTCCGAGCGCTTCCTCGCCGCGATCGAGATAGTGAAGTGCAGCGATCTTCGCGCGCAGTGTCGGGATATGCCGATCGTTCAGGCTGAGCGAGCGGTCGGCATATTCGAGTGCGGATTCGTAGTCCTCGACCGCCAGATAGGCAGCAGTGGTCAGCGAATCGTAGAAGTAGCCGAAGGGGTCGAGCGGGGAGAGACGCCGCGCCCGCTCGGTCGCCTCGACAGCCTTGACGCCGTCGTCCTGGAAGGCGTGCAGCACACCCTTCAGCAGCCAGGCGATGGCGCAGCTCGGTGTCGTGTCGATGGCGAGGTCATAGCGCGCGGCCGACAAATCGAGCCGCTTCTTGAGATTGGTCTGCGCGAAGCCGTCGATGGTCAGGCAGAAGGCGTTGTCGGGTTCGAGTTCGAGCCCGCGCGCAGTGCTGGCGAGGGCAAGGCCGATCTCGCGGTCGGATTCGCTGCTGAAGCCGTTGAAGACGCTGAGCACATACCATTTGCCAAGCCAGGCATGAATCTCGGCCGCATAGGGCGCCCGCCGCAGCGCCTCCTCGATCAGCGTGCGGGAATAGGCGAATTCGTGCAACGTCAGCCGGTGCATCAGGGCGACGCCCGCGATCAGCAGGCGATGGCCGTCGATCCGGGCCGGCTCCTGGTCCCTGACATGACGCAGGGCCTCGTCGGCGATAGAGGTTGCGACACGCGACAGCACGATCTGCACGAAGTCGGCGGCGCGCTCCGTGAAGGTGGCGGCTGGAATGTGGAACTGCTCGGTCCAGAGGAGCTGGCCCGACGCCGTGTCGATGAGGTCGGTGTCGAGCACGATGGCGCCGCCCACGCGATGCAGGCTGCCATTGACGCAGTAGTCGGTCCTGAGCTTCGCGCGGACCGCGGCGATATCGATGGTCTGGCGCACGAATTCGCGCCCCGACAGATGCGAGATGACCGCGATGAGGCGGGAGCGCCCGAGCGAGCGGCAGACCTGCTCGGCGAACCAGTCGCCAAGCGCGGCATCGACCGGATCGGCGCCCAGCGCGGTGAAGGGAAGCACCGCGACGACCGGCTGGACCGGCGAGCGCAGGGCGCGGGAGCTGACGTAAAGGCCGCCGATCTGATCGGGGTTCGCCCGAATGCCCTCAGCCCAGGCCGAAAAGCCCTTTTCGCGAACGTCGATGCCTTCGAGGAAGATGCCGTCCTCGATCCGGCCGAGAAACCGGACCTTGCGCAGGTCGAGCGTGATGTCGCCATGGGTCGCATCGAGCAACTCGGTGAACTCGTCGCCCATCTGCTGCTTGATATCCGACAGGGCCCGCCTGAGGCTCTGCCGGCCCGTATCGAAACAGGTCGTCCCCCAGAGCGTCGTCTGCAGGAAGCTGCGCGTACGGCGGCCGAACGGCGCCGTCGCCAGGAGGGCGAGGAGCGCGCGATGCTTGACGCCGGTGATCGAATACCCGTCGGGCCGCGCAGAGCGTATCAAGCACGGGCCGAACAAAGACATCTCAAGGAGAGGCGAAGTCATCCCGGTGACCTTTCCTGCCTAGCACCGTCTCTAGGGAAGCTGGGGTCGTCTCTAGGGAAGGATCATTCCACCGATATTGCTGCGGACCAAGCCGGTTCACGCTTTTTTCACGCCCGCCCTGCGCGGCCATGTGTAACGTTCCGCGTATGAAATTGGACAAATGCGACATGGCTACTTCCGGCCCGAAGGCGAAGGAAAAAAAGCCCGCACGGAAGCTCCCACGGGCGCCACGAGACGTCCTCGACTTTCATCTGCGCTGGTCCGAGTTCAGGACGCTGGCGTGCTCGGTGGCCGAGCGATCCGACTTGTCCGAGCAGGAGCGGGCTGTCGTCCGCTGGCTCACGGAACTCGCAGACCGCGTCGGCCCGCGCGACCTCAGCTGATCGAGCTGTTGTCCGGGGACGACCCCTGCGGGCCTCGGCCATGTGCAGCACCGGCCCGGCTCTGCCATCTCGGTGCGGATCGAGGTCTCAGCCCGAGCGCTCCGTCAGGTTTTGACTAGTCGCCGCGCGCGGGAAAGCGGCCGAGTTTGGCGGCATGGTCCGCGACCAGCGTCTCGCCGAACGCGGTCGGGCGCATGGCCGGGGCGCGATCGTGGATGGTGACGCCGGCACGCGCGCCGTAGATGCGCTTGCCATAGCAGATCAGGCTTTCCAGTGACTGCATGATGAAGACGATCACCGGCAGCACCTCGCGATAGATCCGCTCCGCCTCGGCCTCGTCGCCGGAGATGAAGCTCTCATAGACCTTCACGGTGAGGTCGATCAGCTCAGGCGCCAGGATCATGCCGACGCAGCCGGCGCGCAGGTTCTCGATCAGCTCCAGCCCGCCGCGCCCGTTCATCACCGGCAGCCGGCCCTCGGTCGTCTCGATCAGCTGCCGGATCTCGGTCGCCGGTCCCTCGCCCTTCACCAGCCTGATGTTGGGATGCTGCGCGACAAGGCTGCGGATGTCCTCGGCGGACAGGCCGCGGCCCATATAGGCGGGCGCGTTCTGGATCGCGACCGGCAGGTGCGTGGCATCCGCGACGCGGCCGAAGAAGCGGATGTACTCGCCCGCCGCGAAGCTGCCGACCATGGGCGGCTGCAGGATGACCCAGTCGGCCCTCGCCGCTTCCGCCGCCCTGACGAGCTCGACCTGCTCGGCGACCGAGGTCCCGTAAATGGTGAAGCCGAGCGGCTTGCGTCCGCCGACATCCTCCGAGGTCCATTCCATCACCGTGCGGCGCTCCGGCACGGTCAGCTTTGAGACTTCCGTCGCCAGGCCGAGCGCGGCGACGCCATGGGCACCATGCTCCAGGCAGATCTCGACCTGCCGCCGCATCGCCTCGCGGCCGAGCCGCTCCTGCGCATCGAACAGCGCATAGAGGATCGCATGGATGCCGGTGAACGCGGTCTCAGTCGTCATGATCGCACCTCGCTTCAATGATCAGATGTTAAACATCAGATGAATGCTTGCGCGCAAGCCCCGGACGTGACAGTTTTCCCGCCGCGGGAGAGAAAACGGGCCATGGCGCGGGGCAGCAAGCCAGGAAAGATCGGCACGATGGTCGCGGCACTCGGCGCCGCGATCGTGCGTGGCGAGATCGCGGCGGGCACCGTGCTGCCGCCAGAACCGGAACTGGCCGAGCGCTACGGCGCCGGCCGCAGCGTCGTCCGCGAGGCCGTCAAGATCCTCGTCGCCAAGGGCCTGCTCACCGTGCGCCCGCGCCATGGCACGCAGGTTCGTCCCCAGCACGACTGGACGCTGCTCGACCGCGAGGTGCTCGGCTGGATGCGCAGCGAGGATGGGCTCGATCGCAACCTGCTGCTCGCTCTGGAGGAGACGCGCGAGATCATCGAGCCGGAAGCCGCCGCGCTGGCGGCCATCCGCGCCACGCCCGACGACCTCGTCCGCATCCGCGCGGCGCTGGCCGCCATGGAAGCCGACCAGGACGATCCGCAGGCGGCCATCGCCGCCGACAAGCGCTTTCATCTCGCCATCCTCGACGCCACCAACAACCCGATCCTGCGCAGCTTCCGCGGCGCGATCGATACGATCCTGAGCGCGATGTTCGATTTCACCGTCGACGTCTTCGCCGGCAACCTCGCCAACCATGCCGCTGTCGTCGACGCGATCGCGGAAGGCGATGCCGAGCGGGCCCATCAGGCGATGCGCCGCGTCCTCGGCTACACGCGCCGCCACATGCTTTCCAACCCCGCTCTGGCGGGTGGAACCAGCCCAATCAGAAAAACCATACCGGGAGAAACACCATGAAACTCATAAAGCTGCTGCTCGCCGCCGCCGTCGCGGCGGTGTCCGCCCCCGCCTTCGCCGCCTGGCCGGAGCGCCCGATCACCCTGGTCGTGCCCTGGGCCGCCGGCGGCGGCACCGATGCGGTCGCGCGCATCCTCGCGGCCGGGCTGGAGAAGGAACTCGGCAAGCCGGTCAACGTCGTCAACCGCACCGGTGGCGGCGGCGTGGTCGGCCATACCGAGATCGTCAACGCCAAGCCCGACGGCTACACGATCGGCCTCGCCACGGCGGAGGTCACGACCTTCTACTGGTCAAATACCGCGCCATTCACCTATGAGAAGCTCACCCCGATCGCGCTGGTGAACTTCGACTCGGCCGCCTTCAACGTCGCCGCGAATTCGCCCTGGGCCGATCTGCGCGCTGCGCTCGACGACATCAAGAAGCAGCCTTCCGGCAAGTACAAGCTCTCGGGCATGGGCGCGGGCGCGGCCTATCACCTCGCCTTTGCCGGCCTGTTGCAGCTCGAAGGCATCGACCCTAAGGCGGTGGTCGTGGTGCCGAGCCAGGGCGCCGCTCCCGGCTTCCAGGAGCTGGCCTCGGGCGGCGTCCAGATCGTCCCGTCCTCCCTGCCGGAGGGCAAGCCGATGTTCGATGCCGGCCGCGTCAAGTCGCTGGCAGTGATGTCGAAGGAGAAGATCGGCGCCTTCCCGAGCGTGCCGACGGTCAAGGATGCGATCGGCAAGGAGTATGAGGGCGGCACCTGGCGCGGCCTCGCCGCCCCGGCCGGCCTGCCGGCCGATGTAACCGCGCGCCTGGTCGAAGCGACGGAGAAGGTCGCGAATTCCGAGGCCTACAAGTCCTTCCTGGCCGAGCGCGGCTTCGGCTACGCCTTCGCCAAGGGCCCGGCCTTCGGCAGCTTCCTCGCCACCCAGCACAAGAACAACGGCGAGATCATGGGCGCGCTCGGCCTGCGCCTGCGCCAGTAGCACCTCCATCGTCATTCCGGGGCGCCGCAACGCGGCGAGCCCGGAACCCATATCCGTCGGCATCGCGCGGATTGGGGGCGCGATATGCGCTCTCTTTGAAAACCGCCGTGTTCATGGATTCCGGGCTCAGGCCTACGGCCTGCCCCGGAAAGACAGCGTGATACCGAACAAGATCGACAGGTCCCCACCATGAAATTCAACGATCTCTTCGGAGGCCTCGTCTTCCTTGCCCTGTCGGGCCTGATTGCTTTCGCCTCCTGGAGCCTGCCGAATCCGTCGCAGCAGCCGCTAGGCCCCTCGGCCTTTCCGCTGATCCTGTCCGGCCTGCTGGCGCTGTGCGCCGCGATCCTCGCCGTCAACGGCGCCCGCGCGACGCAATGCGGGCCGCTGGTCGGCCTTGCCGACTGGGCCCGCAGCGGCAGTGCGGTCGCGCGCCTGCTGCTCGTGCCGGCGGCGGTGATCTTCTACATGCTCTTTGCCGAGACGCTCGGCTTCCTGATCTGCGCGACGCTGATCCTCGTCGTCCTCTTCCTCGCGGGTGGCACCAGGCCGCTGCACGCCATTGGGCTTTCGCTCGCGGCCGCGCTCGTCATCCACTCGATCTTCTATCTGGCCCTCGGCGTGCAATTGCCCTGGGGCCCGCTCGAACCCTTGCGCTGGTAAGCCGCCATGCTCGACGCTTATGTCACCGCGCTGGGGATGGTGCTCGATCCCTATGTGCTTTTCGTCATCACCGCCTCGGCGATCTACGGCCTCGTCGTCGGCTGCATTCCCGGCCTGTCCGCCACCATGGCGACGGCGTTGCTGGTGCCGCTGACCTTCTTCATGCCGCCGGTGCCGGCGATCGCCGCGATCGTGACGACCTCGACCATGGCGATATTCTCCGGCGATATTCCGGGATGTCTCCTGCGCATCCCCGGCACGCCGGCCTCGGCCGCCTATGTCGACGATTCCTACCAGATGACGCTGAAGGGCAAGCCCGAGCTCGCGCTCGGCATCGGCCTCTGGTTCTCGGTGCTCGGCGGCCTGTTCGGCACGGCGGTAATGATGGTCGCCTCCCCGGCGATCGCCGATTTCGCGCTCGGCTTCGGCTCGGTCGAGTTCTTCTGGATCGTCATGCTCGGTCTGGGCGGCGCCGTCTTCATCGGTTCCTCGACGCCGCTGAAGGCCTGCATCTCGCTGCTGATCGGCCTCTTGATCGCGATGATCGGCATGAACAATCCGGCCGGCCAGCCGCGCTTCACCTTCGAATCGACCGAGATGCTCGGCGGCGTCTCGCTGATCCCGATGATGGTCGGCATGTTCGCCTGTTCGGAGGTGATGCGGCACATGGTCTCCGACGGCAGCGCCCCGCATGCCGTCGTCCAGAAGATCGGGCCGATCTTCGCCAATATGTGGCGATTGACCAAGCAATACCCCTGGCAGTTGATCCGCGGCAGCGCGCTCGGCACCATCATCGGCATCCAGCCGGGCAGCGGCGCCGACATGGCCGCCTGGATGTCCTATGCGATGAGCAAGCGCTTCTCGAAGGAGCCGGAGAAGTTCGGCACCGGCCATCCCGAGGGGCTGATCGAGGCCGGCGCCTCCAACAACTCCTCGCTGGCCGGCGCCTGGATCCCCGCTCTGGTCTTCGGCATCCCCGGCGACTCGATCACCGCGATCGCCATCGGCGTGCTGATGATGAAGAACATGGCGCCGGGGCCGACGATCTTCGTCAACAACCCCGAGAACGTCTATGCGCTCTTCCTGGTCTTCGTCATCGCCAATCTGATGATGCTGCCGCTCGGCTGGGCGATCATCAAGGTCGCGACGCGCGTGCTCTCCGTGCCGCGGCGCGTGCTGATGCCGATCATCCTGCTCTTCGCCATCGTCGGCTCCTACGCGATCAACAATTCGCTGTTCGACGTCGGCGTCATGCTCGCCTTCGGCGCACTTGCCTTCGTGCTCGAGGAGAACGATTTCCCGGTCGCGCCGGTGATCCTCGGCGTCGTGCTCGGGCCTTTGCTGGAGGAGTATTTCATCAACTCGATGATCAAGTCCGACGGCAGGCTGATCGGGCTGATCGACCGGCCGATCGCCGCCGTCCTCGCCGCGATCACGATCGGCATCATCGGCTGGACGATCCTCGCCTCGCTGAAGGGCGGCAAGGCGAACAAGCAGCCTGCTCAGGGTTGACGCGCTGAAGCCAAAGTGCGCCTTCGCGCTTCGGGGCAACGAACGTTGTTGCCTCTGATCATGTAACCGCTATCATCGCTGCGATCATTGCGAGGAATGATGGCGTGACGTCGTTGAGGACCATCCGCGGACCGGCTCTGTTCATTGCCCAATATCTCGGTCCGACGCCGTTCTTTTCCGATATCGACGGCGTTTCCAGCTTCGCAGCGGCGAACGGCTTCGAGGCCCTGCAGGTGCCGGTCCACGACAGGGCTATCATCGATACGGGGCGCATCGAAGAGAGCGATTACATCGATGGCTGGCGCAGAATTGTCGAGCGCCATGGTCTGCAGGTGAGCGAGATCGCAGCGCATCGCGCCGGCCAACTCCTGGCGGTCCATCCTGCCTATGATCAGGTCATGGACGCATTCGCGCCCGCCGAGCTGCGCGGCGATCCGGCCGCACGCCAGCAATGGGCCGAACAGGAATTGCGACGCGCCATCACGCTCGCGGCCCGTATCGGCGCCGGCAAGCTCGCGACCTTCTCGGGGAGCTTGCTCTGGCCGTTTTTCTACCCCTACCCACCGGCGCCGCCGGGCCTGATCGAGCGCGGTTTTGCGGCGCTCGCAGCGTGCTGGCGTCCGTTGCTCGACTATGCCGACAGCCTCGGCGTCGATATCTGCTTCGAGCTGCATCCGGGGCAGGACCTTCATGACGGCGCGACCTTCGCCGCCTTTCTGGAGCAACTCGACCACCATCCTCGCGCCAGGCTGCTCTACGATCCCAGCCATCTCAGGCTGCAGCATCTCGACTACCTCGGCTTCATCGATCGCTGGCACCAGCGGATCGCGGCCTTTCACGTCAAGGACGCCGAATTCCGCCCGAGCCCGGATCGCGGCGTCTATGGCGGCTATGGCGACTGGGTCGATCGGCCGGGGCGTTTCCGCAGCCCGGGAGACGGCGACATCGACTTTTCCGGCATCTTCAGCAGCCTCACCCGCTACGGCTATGACGGCTGGGCCGTGCTCGAATGGGAATGCTGCCTGAAGAACGCCTTCGACGGCGCCCGCGAGGGCGCGCGGTTCATCGCCGACCACATCATCCCCACCACGCAGCGCGACTTCGACGCAGGCATGCGCCGGCCCGCACCGCCCGAGGAACTCGACCGCATGCTAGGGCTGAAATCATGAGCGAGGGTAATCCTGTCCTGGCCGCCCTTGGGCGGCCGATCCGCCTGGGCATTCTCGGTGGCGCACCGCCGTCTATGATCGGCCCGGCCCACCGCATGGCCGCCGCGCTCGACGGCCGCTTCAGCCTCGTCGCCGGCATGATGTCGTCGAAACCGGAACGATCCCGACGCGAAGGCATCGCCGTCGGCCTCGCAGAAGAGCGTTGCTACGGCTCGCTCGACGAACTGCTGGCGCGTGAGAAGGCGCGCCCGGACGGCGTCGAGGCCCTCGCCATCATCACCCCCAACGACAGCCACACCGCCTGTTGCAAGGCAGCCTTCGCAGCCGGGCTCGACGTCATGGTCGAAAAGCCGCTCTGCAACGATCTCGCCGAGGCGCGCGAGCTCGCAGCGCTGGCGCGAGAGAGCGGCGTCGCGGTGGCGCTGACGCATACCTATTCCGGCTATCCGATGCTGCGCGAGATGCGCGCGCGCATCCTCGATGGGCAGATCGGGGCGGTGCGACTCGTCCAGATCGACTACCTCGCCGGCGGCAATGCGACGCTGGTCGAGGCGACGCCGGAGGGCGCGGCGCGCTGGCGGCTCAATCCCGAGATCAGCGGCCCCTCGCTCATCCTCGGCGATATCGGCACCCATGCCCATCATCTCGTCGGCTTCGTCACTGGCGAGCCAATGGCGAGTGTTTCCGCCGAGGTCGGGACATTGGTGCCCGGCCGCAAGGTCCATGACGTCGCGCAGATCCGCTTCCGGCAGGCAGGCGGCGCCCGCGGCCGGATCGAACTCAGCAACGCCGCGGCCGGTGCGTCAAATCTCTTCACCATCCGGATTTTCGGCGAGACCGGCTATCTCGCCTGGAGCCATGGCTCGCCCAACGAATTGCAGCTGGGCCGGCTTAACGGCGATATCATCGTGACCGGCGCCGGCCGGCCCGACCTTTCGGCGTCGGCGCGCGATGCGACCAGGCTGTCGCGACCCGGCCATCCCGAGGGGATGATCGAGGCGATCGCCAATCTCTATGGCGGCTTCGCCGACCGCATCCTGGCACGGCGCGGCCTCAGGCCCATCACGGATATGGCGAAGCTGACGCCTTCGATCGAGGACGGTGTCGCCGGCCTCGCCTTCGTCATGGCCTGCCTCGAAAGCTCTGCTGCCGGCGGCGCCTCCGCTCCCCTCGCCTCCAGCCTCTAGCGGAATCACATGGCAACGATCGTCATCACCGGCTGCGACACCGGCCTCGGCGTCGAGTTCGCCAGGCAATATGCGGCCGAGGGGCACAAGGTCTACGCGACCTGCCTCTCACCCGAGACCGCGCATGAGACCCGCGCCATCAAAGGGGATGTCGAGGTCCAAAAACTCGACATGACCGAGCATGCCGGCATCGAAGCCTTCGCCGCCGCGCTCGGCGGACGCCCGGTCGACATTCTCCTCAACAATGCCGGCATCGGCCGGCCGCACCCGCCCTTCGGCGAAACCGACTACGCCAATTGGCGGCGCATCCTCGAAACCAACCTGATCGGACCGATGAAGCTCGCCGAGACACTGGTCGAGAACGTCGCGGCAAGCGAATTGAAGATGATGGCCTTCGTCTCTAGCCGCATGGGCTCGATCGCGCTGAACCAGAGCGGCGGCTCCTATGCCTATCGTTCGAGCAAGGCGGGCCTGAACATGGTGGTGAAAGGCCTCGCGGTCGATCTCGCGCCGCGCCATGTCAGCGTCATCGCGCTGCATCCGGGCTGGGCCGCGACCGAGCCGGGCGGGCGCGTGCCGGTCGAAGAGAGCGTCGCCGGCATGCGCGGGGTGCTCCACCGCGCCGGACGGCATCACACCGGCATCTTCCAGACCTATCACGATCAGCCTTTGCCCTGGTGACGCGATGAAGCCCGAGATCGAAACCGTCCTGCCCGGCCCCTTCGCCCTTGGGGAAGGCCCGTGCTGGCATGGCGGCGAGGGCGCGCTCTATTTCGTCGATGCGCTGAGGCCGGCGATCCATCGCTGGCATCCGGCGGAAGGTCTCGCCAGCTGGGCGATGCCGGCGATCGTCGGCTCCTTCGCGATCCGGCGTAGCGGCGGGCTGATCGCCTCGCTGCAGACGGGCTTCGCCGCGGTCGATCTCGCAACCGGTGCGGTGACGCCGCTGGTCGATCCCGAACCGGAGAAGCCGGCCAACGTCCTCAATGACGGCAAATGCGACAGGCGCGGCCGGTTCTGGTGCGGCTCGCGCGACGGAGCGCTGAAGGAGCCGAGCGGCGCGCTCTACCGGCTCGGTCCCGACCTCAGCGTGCGCCGCATGGATGAGGGCTTCATCGTCTCCAATGGCATCGCCTTCTCGCCGGACGACCGCACCATGTATTTTGCGGATTCGCGGGGTGAGACTGTCTTCACCTATGATTTCGACATCGATGGCGGCGCCATCTCCAATCGCCGCGTCTTCTTCTCGACCCGCGAGATCGAGGGCCGCTGCGATGGCGCGACGGTCGATGCCGAGGGCTTCTACTGGTGCGCGCTGGTGCATGGCGGCAAGATCGCCCGGGTCGATCCGAAGGGCCGCTTCGACCGGCTGATCGACATGCCGGTCAAGCACCCAACCATGTGCACCTTCGGCGGCGACAATCTCGACGTACTCTATGTGACCAGCGCTGCCTCGATGCTGAGCGAGGAGGAGCGGGCACGCACGCCGCAGGCCGGGAACCTGTTCGCCATCCACGGCCTCGGCGTTAAGGGCCTGCCGGAGCCGATGTTCGCGGGGTGACGGGCTAAGCCGTGCCCGCCGGCTTCGGCGTCGCCCCTTCGCGCCCTGGCGTGCTGCGCATCAGCATCATCGTCTGCAGGTTCGCGCGCTGCAGTCGCACCGGCGGCAGGCCGCGCAGGATCAGGGCGAGATCGTCGAGCACGCGCTCACCCATATCGTGGAAGGCGGCGGGAACGCCGCCGGCGCGGTGCGAGGACAGCAGCATGTCCGAGCGCCGGACCGGATCATCGGGGGGGACGGGTTCCTGCGGGAAGACGTCGGTCGCGATCCGCAGCCTCCCGGCCTCGGCGAGCAAAGCGGGAAAGTCGACGATGGCGGCGCGGCTCGCCAGCACCAGGATGGCGCCGTCGCGCATCCGCGCCAGCGCCTTCGCGTCGATGAAGCCGGGATTGTCCCTGGTCGCCCCGGCGAGCAGGAAGACGACGTCGCTGGCCTCCAGCAATTCGCCGAGTTCGCAGGCCCGGCAGCCCTCCTCGGCGATCGTCGAAGCCGGCAGCCAGGGATCATGGACCAGGATTTCCGGCCGGAAACCTTCGAGCAGCCGGCGCAGCGCCCGGCCGAGATTGCCGAAGCCGACCAGCCCGATCCTCGCCCGCGACAGCAGGACGGAGCCGGCACAGCCGAAGCGGCCATAGACCTCGTTGCCCTCCCGCATGGCGCGATCGCCTGCGGTGATGCCGCGCGCCAGGTCGAGTGCCAGGCCCAGCGCCATCTCCGCCACCGGCACGGCGAAGACCGGCGCGACCGAGAGAACCTCGATGCCGCGCGCGGCGCAGGCGGCAGCCTCGACATTGGGTAGGAAATTGCCCTCGACATTGATCACCGCCCGCAAATGCGGCGCCCGCGCGATCCTCTCCGCCGGCAGGTCGGTCTGCCCGAGCACCGCGCTGATACGTGGCAAGGCAGCCTCGACCAGTGCCGCCGGCAATCGCCCGTCGCTGTCCTCCGTTACCACCTCCGCCAGCGCGTGCAGCCGGCGCATCTGCTCGGGATCGAAGATCGAGCCCGCCCGGCGCGGATGCGGATCGAGCAGGACGACCGGCCGCGCCATGCTCAGGCCTTGCCGGAGAGGACGAGCGGAGCCGCGAGCGTCGTGTTCTGCGAGCGGAAGAAGAGCCGGATCGGGATGCGCTGGGAGGAGCCGACGCCGGGCTTCACCGCGCTGAGCTGGATATGGTGCGACGGGTTGCCGGTGATGCGGAAGCTGCCATCCGCGCCGGTCCTGACGCTGCGGCTCTCGGCGAAGGTGGTGAAGCTGAAGACCCAGAGCGTGACGTCGGCGCCTTCGACCGGCTTGCCCTGCGCGTCCAGCACCTGCCCGATGACGAGCCCGTCGTCATGGGTCGAGGCATAGAGATTCCAGGCAGCGGCGACCGCAAGAATGGCGGCCGGCACCAGGACGAAGCGGTTGAGCAGCCACTTCCTCCAACCACTCGGCCGCTCGGCGGAGTAAGCTTCCATCGCCTAGCCCTTCGTCGCGCCGGAGGTGAGGCCCTGGATGAACTCCTTCTGCGCCAGCAGGAAGAGCAGGATGCCGGGGGCGAGCACCATGATGCAGAAGGCGTAGAGCGCCCCGGTCGTGTCCTCCTGATAGGACAGGAAGCGCGCCAGCCCGAGCGGCAGCGTCTGCATCTCCGGGGTCCGCGTCATGATCAGCGGCCAGAGGAAGTTGTTCCAGGACCAGATGAAGGAGAGGATCACGTTGGTCGCCATCGCGGACTTCGCCAGCGGCAGCATGATCGTCCAGACGATGCGCCATTCCGGCAGGCCATCGACCTTGGCCGCATCGATCAGCGAGCCCGGGATCGCATCGAAGCTGGCCTTGAACACGAAGATGCAGATGATCGTCGAAAACTGCGGCAGGGCGAGGCCGACATAGGAGTTCAACAATCCGAGCTGGCCGGTGATCAGATAGGCCGGGATGATCGTCGCCTGGAACGGCACCATCATGCAGGACAGGAACAGGATCAGGATGAAGCCCTTGCCCCTGAACTCGCGGGTCAGCGCATAGCCCGCCATCGCGTTGAACACGACATTGGCAGCGATGGTGATCACCGAGACGATGACGCTGTTCAGGAAGTAGCGGGCGAACGGGATCGCGTACCAGACATCGACATAATAGAAGAGATGCGGGTTGCGCGGGATGATGCTGGGCGGAAAGGTGAAGATGTTCTCGCCCGAGACGGACGTCTTCAGCACCCAGTAGAACGGCACCAGCATGACGAAGCACACCGCCATCAGCGCCAGATGGATCGGCCAGGTCGGGGAGCGTCGCATCATTCCATGTCCCTGGCGCCGGCATTGCCGCCGGAGAGTCGGTTCGCTGCCCAGGCGACTGTGATCAGGAAGACGAAGAACACGACCGTCACCGCAGCCGCATAGTCGAAGCGCGTCTGCACGAAGCCGAGCTTGTAGATGTAGGTGACGAGGATCTCGGTGGCCCGGCCGGGGCCGCCGCCGGTCATGACGTAGACCAGGTCGAAGCTGGTCACCGAGTTCAGCATGCCGATGACGAAGCACAGGAAGATCGAGGGACGCAGCAGCGGCAGCGTGATGCGCCAGAAACGGTCGCCGGCGGTGGCGCCGTCGATCTCGGCCGCTTCGAACAGCGAGCTTGGAATGTTCTGCAGCCCGGTCAGCAGGATGATCATGTAGAAGCCGAGCATCTGCCAGATATTGGCGACGACGACCGAGGGCAGCGCCCAGAAGAAGGAATTCAGGAACGGGATCGGCGTGTCGGTGAGGTGCAGCAGCCTTGCGATATAGTTCAGCAGGCCGACGCGCTCGTCATACATCCAGCGCCAGATGATCGCGACCGCGACGGTCATCAGCGGATAGGAGAGGAAGATCAGCGTGCGGTAGATGTTGCGGCCGCTGATGTTGGAATTGACCAGCAGCGCCAGGCCGAGCGCCATCGCGATACCGACCGGCGCCGACAGGATGATGAAGACGGTGTTCCAGAGCGATTGCCAGAACACCTCGTCGGTCAGCATCTCCTCATAGTTCTCGAGGCCGATGAAGACCGCCGGCTTCAGCGGCGACCAGGCCTGGAAGGAGAGCAGGATGTTCCAGGCCAGCGGCAGGATGCGATAGAGCAGGAAGATCAGCAGCGACGGCGCGAGGAAGCACCAGACCAATATGGCCTGGCGCGTTGTCGCCCTGCGCAGGAACGAGGTACGCCGCCGTTCGGGCGCGGCGGACATAGCCATTGCCATAATCGGCGCCGCTCCCCCGTCAGGACCGGCGCATGACGCGCGTCACGGCGCGTTCGGCATCGGCCAGCGCCGTCTTGGCGTCCTTGCGGCCGAGCACGGCATTCTGGACCTCGGCCCAGAAGGCGTCCTTGACCTGCGCGTCGTTCGGCAGGGGCCAGTTGCCGCACATCTTGTCGGTGTGCTCGAGCTGCGTCATCAGCACGGCATGAGCCAGCGGGTCCTCGGTCTTGACCTTCTCCAGCCCGACCTTGTCGGCGGCGAGGTTGCCGGTGAGGATGCGGCGGCGCACCGAGAACTCGGTCGCCCATTTGTTGCCGGTCATGTGCTTGACCAGCGCCCAGGCGAGATCCGGGTTCTTCGACGATTTCGAGATGGCGAAGCCGTGATTGGTCGGGGTCGACCAGTTGCCGGGGTTCTGGGCCGCGCCGAGCGTGTCGGGATTGACCCAGGGCGCCTGACCCTTGACGAAGAAATACGAGGCCGAATGGGCCTGCAGCATGCCGACATTGCCGGAGGCGAAGGCGCCGTTCGGCTCGACCCAGCGCCCGGTCCAGGCGATCTTGTTGATGCCGCCGGACGCCGTCGCCTTGGCAAGCTTCTCCAAAACCTCGATCGTCTTCGGCGTATTGAAGGCCGGCGTCTTCATATCCGGCTTCAGCAGCTCGACGCCGTTCATCTGCATCAGCGGCCAGTACAGCCAGTCGAAATTCAGCGTCAGGAAACCGGTCTTCTCACCCTTGGCCATCGCCTGGCTGAAATTGACGATCTCGTCGAAGGACTTGGGCGCATCCGCCAGGCCCGCCTCCTTGAACATCGTCTTGTTGTAGAACAGCAACGTCTTGGCGATGTAGAACGGAACGACGTAGTTCTTCTTGTCGTAGACGAAGCTCGCCAGGTAATCCTGGTTGTAGAGCTTGGCGACATCCGGCTCCTTCTGCATATAGGGTGTCAGGTCGAGCAGGGCGCCGTTCGCGGCCCATTCCACCCAGATCGCACCCTGGAGATCGACGATATCGGGCGCGGTGCCGGCGACGAGCTGCGTCTGGTAGAAGGCCGGCAGCTCCGGCCCCTTCTTGTCGAGCCACTCGATCTCGACGCCGGGATTTTGCGCCTTGAAGTCGGCAAACTCCTCTTTGAACAGCGCCTCCTGGTCGGCGATGTTCCAGGTCAGGATGCTGAGCTTGCGGTTCGATTGCGCCCGCAGATAGGCCGGCATCGCGACCGTTCCAGCCGCGGCAAGGCCGCTCTTGATCAGTGTTCTGCGGTCCATGCCGCCCTCCCTGAAATGATCTGGTGCCCCGCCTCTCCGGGCGAGCTTCAACAACGATGATAGCGGTTACATTCGGTCGGTCAAGGCGGCATTGTGTGAGCACGAATTCGCCATTTTCATACAACTTGCGGTGCATTTCATTCGATTGACAGGCTCATGAAAGCGATGTCATTTAAATCCTCGCCCCACCGAGGAGTCGACGCCGTTGCCGTCCCGCCGCCCTGAAGAATTGCGCAGCGCGCGCTGGTATTCGGCGCAAGGCATGCGCGCCTTCGCCCATCGCCAGCGCATGCAGCAGATGGGCCTGCGCCGCGAAGAGTTCATGGGGCGGCCGGTGATCGCGATCCTGAACACCTGGAGCGATCTCTCTCCCTGCCACGCCCATTTGCGCGAGCGAGCCGAGGCGGTGAAGCGCGGGGTCATCCGCGCCGGTGGCCACCCGGTCGAATTGCCGGCTTTGTCGCTCGGCGAGGTCATGGTGAAGCCGACCACCATGCTCTACCGCAACTTCCTCGCCATGGAGGCGGAGGAGCTGCTGCGCCAGCACCCGATCGATGGCGCTGTCCTGCTCGGGGGCTGCGACAAGACCACGCCCGGCCTGCTGATGGGCGCGCTCAGCATGGACCTGCCGGCGATCTTCTGCCCGGCCGGGCCGATGCTCAACAGCAGCTGGCGCGGCACGCGTGTCGGGGCCGGCACGCATACGATGAAATACTGGAACGAGTACCGGGCCGGGAAGCTCGACGAGAGCGAGCTGGTCGAGATCGAGGGCATCTCGACACGCTCGCCTGGCACCTGCAACACCATGGGCACGGCCTCGACAATGACCTCGATCGTCGATGCGCTCGGGCTGACATTGCCCTTTGCCTCGAGCATCCCCGCCATGGATTCCGCCCATACCCGCATGGCCTCGGCTTGCGGCGAGCGGATCGTCGAGATGGTCTGGGAAGACCTCAAGCCCTCGCAGCTCCTGACGCAGGGCTCGGTGCGCAACGCGCTGCATGTCGACGTCGCCCTGTCGGGCTCGACCAATGCGGCGATCCATTTCATCGCCATCGCCCGGCGGGCCGGCCTGTCGATCTCACTCGACGATTTCGACGCGGCCGCGCGTGAGACCCCGATTCTCGCCAACATCTTCCCGGCGGGGAATTACCTGATGGAGGATTTCTACTTCGCCGGCGGCCTCGGCGGGCTGATGTCGCGATTGAAGGACCGGCTCGATCTTGGCGCCCGCAACGTCCTCGGGCAGACGCTGGGCGAGGCGCTGGAGCGGACGCGGATCGTCGACGAGGACATCATCCGGCCGCTCTCGAACCCGGTCAGCGAGATGCGCGCCATCGCCGTGTTGCGTGGCAATCTCGCGCCCGATGGCGCCGTGATCAAACCGTCGGCCGCGACGCCTGAGCTTCTGGTCCATCGCGGCAAGGCGGTCGTCTTCGACGGCCCCGCAGCTCTCGCCAAGGGCGTCGAGGATCCCGATCTCGATGTCGACGAGACCAGCGTGCTGATCCTGCGCGGCGCCGGTCCGGTCGGCGCGCCAGGGATGCCGGAATGGGGAGCGCTCGCGCTGCCGAAGAAGCTGCTCGCCAAGGGCGTGCGCGACATGGTCCGCATCTCCGATGCGCGGATGAGCGGCACCCATTACGGCACCTGCGTCCTGCATGTCGCGCCGGAATCGCATGTCGGCGGGCCCCTCGCCTTGGTGCAGACCGGCGACGAGATCGTGCTCGACGTGCCGAACCGGCGCCTCGACATGCTGGTCGACGAGGCCGAGCTCGCCCGGCGCAAGGCCGCCTGGACGCCGCCGCCGCCCCACTACGGCCGCGGCTACGGCATGCTGTTCCAGCGCACGGTGACGCAGGCTGACAAGGGCTGCGATTTCGACTTCCTCGAACACGGCCCGCCAACGGCCGAGCCGGGGATTTTCTGATGAAGGGCGGAAAGGGCGCCGACGGGACGAAGCCGGCTGCCGCGCCGCGCGAGCGGCTCGGCACGGCGCGGCCGCGCATGGCGGATGTCGCTCGCGTCGCCGGCGTCTCGACCGCGACCGTCTCGCGCGCCTTGCGCCAGCCCGAGCTCGTCTCGCCCCAGGTCCGCGGCAAGATCGAGGCGGCGGTCGATCATCTGTCCTATCGGCCTAACCTGATGGCGGGCGCGCTCGCCAGCGCCCGCAGCAAGACGATCGGCGTGATCATCCCCTCGATGATCAACGCCTTCTTCTCGGTGACGCTCGAAGCGATCGAGGAAGGCCTGGCCGGCGCCGGCTACCAGCTCCTGATCGGCAACAGCCATTACGAGCTGGAGAGCGAGGAGCGGCTGATCGCCTCGATGCTGGCCTGGTCGCCGGCCGCGCTGGTCATCACCGGCTGCCGGCACAGCCGCGGCGCGATGCGCGCGCTGCTCGATACCGACGTACCGATCGTCGAGATGTGGGAGCTGACCGACAATCCGATCGACACGGCCGTCGGCTTCTCCCAGCGCGATATCGGCGTCGCGGTCGCCCGGCACTTCAAGGAACGTGGCGCCAGGCGGCTTGGCTTCGTCGGCGCCATGCACCAGCGCGATTACCGGGCCGATGCCAGGCGGGCCGGCTTCTTCGAGACGGCGCTGAGCATCGGCTACGAGGCCCCGGCCGAGGTGCAGCTCCCCGGCCTGCCGACCTCAGTCCGGGGCGCCAAGGCTTTTGCGGAGCTGATGGCGGGGCATCCCGATGTCGATGCGGTGCTATGTACTAACGATGTCGTGGCGCTCGGCGCCCTGTTCGAGGCCCGGCGCCTGGGCTGGTCCGTGCCGGACCGGCTAAAGATCTGCGGGGTCGGCGATGTCGACTTCGCCGCCGCCTGCGAGCCAGGCCTGAGCACGGTCAGCCTGCCGCGGCGGGCGATCGGCCTCAAGATCGCCGAGCTGCTGCGCGAGCGCATCGCCGGCCGCCTGCCGACCGGCGGCGTTCATGACCTCGGCTTCGAGCTGGTGAGGCGGGGCAGCACGTGAGCCCGGCCCTACGCTGCGCGCGCAACGATGCCGTCCAGATCGTCCGCGAGGCCGATGCCCGGCCGCTCGCTCAGCGTCACCCGGCCTCCCGAAAGCGGCATCAGCCCGGCGATGAGCTTGTCGCGCAGCGGGTTCGGGTTCGTGTCGATCTCCAGCAGGCCCTCGCCGCCCGCCGCCGCCAGCAGATGCGCCGAGGCGAGCAGGCCGATGCCGCCGCCGAGATAATGCGGACAATAGACGAGGCCCGCCGCGCGGGCAGCTTTGGCCACCGAAAGGCACCCGCTGAGGCCGCCCCATTTCGCCGCATCCGGCTGCAGGAAGCGGAAAATCCCCGAGGCAATGGCCGCCTGGAACTCCGCGACCGCGTTCATGTTCTCGCCAGCCGCGATCGCGATCGGCAAATCTTCGTGCAGGGCCTGCCATTCGTCGCGCGGCCGATCGGCCCGCAAGGGTTCCTCCAGCCAAGCCAGTTCGTAGCCGGCAAATCTCCTGCCATGCGTGATGGCCTGATCGAGGCTCCAGCCCTGATTGGCATCGATCATCAGGCGGCGCTCGCCGATCGCGTCGCGGATCGCGTCGAGCGAGCGCATATCGGTGTCGGTGCCGAAGCCGACCTTGAGCTTGAAGCTCTCATGCCCGCGCGCCAGCTCGCGCGCCGCGATCTCGGCCGGCGCTTCCGGCCCGATGCCGCTGGCATAGGCAGCGATCGAGGCCGAGGCCTGCCCGTCGAGATAGGCATAGAGCGGCAGCCCCGCGCGCCGCGCTGCCAGATCATGGCAAGCGATGTCGAGACCGGCGCAGACCTGGCGCAGCGGTCCCCATTCGCCGGACTGGATGGCGAGGACGTGCAGTCTGTCCATCAGCCTTGCGAAGATCTCGCCGACCGGCAGCGGCGAGAGCTGCTGCAGCAGCGGCCCGGCCGTCTCCAATACGAGGCGCGCCCGGTGCTCGGCGCCGACCGAGGGGAAATTGCACCAGATCTCGCCGAGGCCGCGATGGCCGCTCTCGTCCTCGACCTCGACGAAGACGGCGGGCCGGTCGCGCATGATGCCGAAGGAGGTCCGCACATGCGTCTCGATCGGAGCACGCACCGCCACCGCCCTGACGGCGGTGATGACGACTTCATCCGACGGGTAGGCCATGTCCCATGCGCTCCGGCTCGTCCTCATGTCGGCTTAGACCGCGCCGAACGCCATGCGCCAGCTCTTTCACGCTCATCGATCAGCCATCTCCGGGAGAGACGTCCATGACTGCCAGCGATATCCACGCCACCCGGCCAAACCCGTTCCGCGAGGCGATGCGTCAGGGCCGTCCGCTCGTCGGCATCTGGTCGATGCTGAACAGCGTCGATGCGACGGAGGCGCTCGGCTGGTCCGGCTATGACTGGCTGTTGGTCGACGGCGAGCATGCGCCGGTCTCGCTGCACGATGCGATGGCGCATTGCCGCGCCATTGCCGCGACGCCGACCGTGCCGATCGTGCGGCTGCTCTGGAACGATCCCCTGCTGATCAAGCAGCATCTCGACGCCGGCATCGCCACGCTGATGCTGCCCTTCGTGCAAACGCCGGAGGAAGCCGCCCGCGCCGTCCAGTCGCTGCGCTATCCGCCGAACGGCGTCCGCGGCATCGCAGCGATGCACCGGGCCAGCCGCTATACCCGCTTTAAGGACTATGCGGCGCAGGCGAGCCAGTCGCTCTTCCTGATCGTGCAGATCGAGACCAAGGAAGCACTCGACAGCTGCGAGGAGATCGCCGCGGTGGATGGCGTCGACGCTGTCTTCTTCGGACCGGGGGATCTTGCCGCCAGCATGGGCCTGCCGGGGCAGGCGGCCCATCCCGACGTGACCGCTGCCATCGAGGACGGGCTCAGGCGCTGCCGGCCCTCCGACAAGGCGGTCGGTGCGCTCGCGCCCAATGACGAGATCGCCGAGCGCCATATCCGCTCGGGCTTCGACTTCGTCTCGGTCGCCAATGATTTCTCCCTGCTGCTACGCAATGCCGATGCCGCCGCGGCGCGCTTCCATGGCGTCGCCGCCGGCATAGCGACCAAAAAGGCATGAGCGCGATGCGGATCGGGCTTGCCGGTTTCGGTGCCTGGGGGCGCCTGCATGCGCAGGTCTATAAGCGGTTGCCGGGCGCGGAGCTCGCGGCGATTTTCTGCCATGGCGACGCGACCGCCGAAGCCGCCGCCTCCGCCCATCCCGAGGCCGCGCTCGTCCGCAGCTTCGAGAATCTGATCGCCCTGCCGCTCGACGTCGTCGCGATCACGGCGCCGAACCACCTGCACGCGCGCTACGCCGTCGAAGCCCTGAAGGCGGGCAAGCACGTCATCCTGGAGAAGCCGCTCGGCACTACGCTGGCCGAATGCGACGCCGTTCTCGCCGCGGCGCAGGAGTGCGGGCGCAAGGTCGCGGTCAATCACGAATTGCGGGTGTCGCAGCAATGGCGACAGGTCCGCGAGATCATCGCCGGAGGCGAGATCGGGCAGGTCACCCACCAGCATCTCTCGCTCTTTCGCCGCCCGTTCCGGCCGGGCTCCGGCGGCTGGCGGCAGGATCAGGCCCGCGTCGGCTCCTACAGCCTGGAAGAGCTGGTCCACTTCGTCGATCTCGTGATGTGGTATGCGCGGGAGAACGGCCTGCCGCATCGCGTCATCGCGCGCGCTAGCGACGGCTCGGCGATGGCGCAGACACTCTCGGCCCTGCTCGACTGGCCGGACGGCTCGACGGCGCTGGTGACGCAGTGCCTCGCCGGCTTCCAGCACCATTCCCTGCTCGAGATAGCCGGCAGCACGGGCGCGATCCGCACGAGCTGGAGCGGCGCCTTCGACCGAGCCGAGCATCCGAGCTTCTCGCTCTGGGTCCAGGCGGCCGGCGCGAGCGATGCCGGCGAGCGTGCCATCGCCTTCTCGGGCGAGCTGTTCGAGCTCGAACAGAACCTCGCGCAGGCGCTCGCATCCTTTGCCGGCGCCCCGGAGACGCTGAGCCTCACTGAGGCGCGCAACGCGGTCGCCCTCTGCCTGGCGATCGACCAGGCCGGCCGCACCCGCGAGCCGGTTGCGCTCGCGGATTTCGGGATTGTGTAAGATGCCAAGCTCGGCTGAACCTGGCCTGCGCAGCCCTTAACCTGCTTCATGGCCCCAAGTCCGCACCGCCAAGCCGGCAAACGCCTGATTGCAGCTCGCCAGGAAATCGAGGCAAGAAGGGGAGCCGAATCGTCGGAGCGTGTTCGCCCGCCGTGCTGACGATCCGGCGAGCAAGCGGACGGATGTAAATGGTCACACGGGCCGAGCTCACCTCGCGACTGGAACGGGCGTTCCTCGACCATGGCTATGAGCAGTTGACCATGACCGGCCTCGCCAAGGCCGTCGATGTCACCCGGCGCACGCTCTACAATTACTTCAGCAGCAAGGAAGACGCCTTTCGTTTCCTGATCGAGAACGTCAACGCTCAGGCGGTCGAGATCGGCATGGCCGCCGGGCGGGCCGCTTTGGCGGCAGGGCGTGACCCGAGCGAGATCCTGGCGACCATCCTCGACACGCGCTACGGCAATACGCGCCGGCGCCTTTCGACCTCGCCCCACGCCATCGAGCTCAACGACCAGGCTTTCCGGCGCTGCCGCGACATCATGATCGCCTCCGCGGCCGGCTTCCAGGCCGAGCTCGCGGGCTTCATCGCCGAGCTGCAGGCGAACCGCGTCCTGCGAGTCAAAGCGGATGTCGGCGCCGAGGCCCTGGCGCAATTGCTCGCCGACGGCGCGCGCGGCACCAATCAGAGCCTGCCTCCAATCGATCCGACCCAGCTTCACCAGCGCTATCGCAGCATGGTCCGCGCACTGCTTCACGGAGCGACGGAGCCCACGACCTGACGGGTTGAAGCGATCGGTGATCCGTTGCGGCGAAGACACGCCTTGGCCGAAAGCGGGCATTAGCCTGCTGTTTGTGAACGGCTGTTCAAAACTGACGGCAAGGCCAGGCCTCCGGAGCCGGTTGCCCCGCTGTACCGCACCGTATCGGACCGGCATGTTCGACGGGCGCGTGCGAGCGCTGCGGGCGGGAGGCTTGATGCAGGGGCTGGAAGCGGAGATCGAGCGGCTGCTCGCCCATCCGCGCTTCGATCACGCCGCGCATCGTCTGGCCCAGGGTTTCCTGGCGGTGCAGGCCGTCGCACCACGCTTGGCCTCGCAATTCTCGACTCAGCAGCGCTGGCTGATGTCGCACGCTGTCCTCTCCCACTACTTCCGGGGACTTTCAGTCGGCCGACCCGGATTGTCGCGACGGGACTTCGTCGAACAGGCACTCACTCACGGGCTGGCGAGCCGGAATACCGCCGCCGCCTTCTTCGTCGAGGCGCTGCAATATGGCCTGGTCCAGCCGACGAAGGTGCAGGTCGATCTGGTGCAGCCCGCGCCGGCCACGCTGCAGGCGCTGATCGAATGGTACGCCATCCATCTGGCGGCGCGCGATTTGCTCGATGGCGGTGCCAGCGCGGCGCGCTTGCGGGGGGGTGCCGGCGAGTCCATCCTGCTCCAGCTCGAGCCGGCGACTGCAGATGCCCTGCTCTCCTGCGAGGCGATCCGCACACCGCCGCCGAGCTATGCGGTCTTCGGCTCGGTGGATGAGGGCGGCAACCTGATGGACCGCCTGATCGCCGGTATGGACATGACGACGCCGCGTGACGCGGACAGAGCGCTGACGGACGTGACCTCGGTCTCGGCGCTCGCCCGCCCATTCAACCTCTCGCGTACGCATACCGGCCGAACGCTGGCGGAGGCGATGGCCATGGGCAGCATCGGCTGGAGCGGAGCCCCGGGCCGCTCGCCGATCTGGTTGTCGCGTCGCTTCCGTGAAGAGTACGCGCGGTTCCAGGCCACCAAGCTCGCCATCCTCGGCGCCGCTTTCGCGCAGGCCATCGCAGGTGTCGCGCCCGATGATCCCGCCCTGGGCGCGACGCAAGCCGGTCGCGAGATCGCGGAGAGCCCGGCGTGCTGAGCAGGGCGGAATCTGCAAATGCTCCGGGCCGCGCCATCGCCGAGCGCCTCGACGCCTTGCCGCTCGGCCGGCTGCGGCTCGCGCTGTTCTGCGTCCTGACGCTGGCGCTCTTTGCCGACATCGCCGAGGTCGCGCTCGGCAATGCGCTCGGGGCGGTGTTCCAGGCGCCGCCGCGCAGCATGACGCAGACCGAGCTGTCGCTGTTCCTCGCGGCGATCTTCGCCGGCGGCGCGGTCGGCGCCCCGATCTTCGGCATACTCGGCGACCGGATCGGCCGCCGGATCGCGCTGCAGGCAGCGCTCGTCATGATCGCGCTCGGCTCGCTCGGCGCGGCGGCGGGCCATGATCCTGTCAACCTGATCGGCTTCCGTTTCCTGTCGGGTCTCGGCATCGGAGCGTGCCCGCCGCTGATCGCCGCCTATATGGCCGATGTGATGCCGCCGCGCTGGCGCGGGACGCTGTCCTGCCTGTGCGCCGGCCTTGCCTTCTTGGGGGCGCCGGCGATCATCTTCCTGATGCGCGCCACCTCGCCGACGGCCTGGGGCCTAGAGGGCTGGCGCTGGGCGCTCGGATCCGGCGCATTACTCGCCCTCGTCGCCGCGGCCCTGCTCCAGCTCCTGCCGGAATCGCCGCGCTGGCTTGCTGCCGCGGGCCGCCTTGCCGAGGCCGAAGCTGCCTTGCGACGCTTCGGCGGCGGCCGCTTAACCGGCCCTCTTGCGCCGGCCTCTGACGAGGCCAGGCAGACAGCACCGGTACCGATCGACGCCCGGCGCCGGCTCCTCCTGCTCTGCTGCCTCTACGTGCTCGCTCCCTGGGCGACGATTGGCTTTCCGCTGATGAGCGGCGCCGTGATGGTGGCTAAGCAGTTCAGCATCGGCGATTCCGTGGTCGCGGCCGGCCTGATCATGTTCGGGCCGGCTCTGGGCAATCTTCTCGTCGCCCCGGTGATCGACCGGATCGGCCGCAAGGCAAGCCTGATCTTCGCAGCAGCGGCGATGGCCGCCCTCGGCCTGTCCTTCGCGGTTGCCACCAGCTTCCTGCCCCTGGTCAGCATCGGCATCGCCTTTGCGCTGGCGAGTGCCGTCTATGCCAGCGTCCTTGCCATCTACGCAGCCGAGATCATCCCGACCGAACTGCGCGCATCGCGGACCGCCATGGCCTGGGCTCTGGGCCGCTTCGTCTCGATCTTCGTGCCCCTGGTCTTCTTCGCGCTCATCCAACAGGTCGGGGTCTGGAGCATGTTCGGGCTGATCGCGGCTGCCGTGAGCCTCAGCGCGCTCCTGATCGCGCTTGTCGGACCGCAGGGCCGATCGCGCCAGACGGTCGCCTGAGTGGACGAAACTCGCCGGCATGCGGCGCGGACGTGAACGGCTGTTCGCATCGGGCCCGCAGCGCCTTGATCAAAAGGGTTAATCCGTCAGGATTGGTGTGACCATTTTTGACTCTCATATTGCGCAGTTACGAGCAATTTGAGAAATCTCCAGCGTTCCAAGCGCGGCGTTCCCTCGCCAAGCGAGGAGCTGTCGCGGGTGCGAGGCATCGGCGAATGGTTCAGGTGGGGGCTTAACGGCAGTGCGAACGCGACTTGGGATCCTGGGCGCAGCTCTTGCCATGGGTGCAGCGTCCGCTGTGGCGCAGCCGGCGGCCCCGAAGCCCACCAGCTCCCCCTCCCCGGCGGCAGCACCCGCCGTTCAGCCGGTTTCGACCGAGCCCAGCAGCACCACGGCGAGCTTCGCCGACTGGGTGCTGCGCTGCCAGCGCGTGTCCGAAGCCGCCAAGGCGAGCCGCATCTGCGAGGTTGCGCAGATCCTGCAGAGCCAGGGTCAGCAGGCGCCGATCGCCCAGATCGCCATCGGCCGTGCCGCCGCGGGCGAGCCGCTGCGCGTCACCGCCGTGATGCCGGTCAGCGTCACCTTCCCGAGCGTCGTACAGATCACCATCGGTGAGAAGGATACAAAGCCGCTCGAGCTCGGCTGGCGGCGCTGCATTCCGAGCGGCTGCTTCGCCGATGCGCCGCTCGGCGACGATGTCGTCAAGCAATGGCGCAAAGCCGCCGAAGCCGGCCGGATCGTCTTCAGGGACGCTGCCGGGCGCGATCTTGCTTTGCCCTTGTCCGTCCGCGGCCTCGACCAGGCGATCGAAGCGCTCGCCAAGGAACGGCTCTGACTATGGCCCGGCGCCGCACAGCCCGCTCGCAGACCGCCACCCGAACCGGCGGATCGGTGTTGCGTCACGTGACGGCTCCCAGCCAACAGCGCTCCGTTCTCGCCTCGCTGCGCCAACGCTGCCTCGTCGGGCAGGCGATGGCGCTCGCGCTCTGGAACGCGCCCGCCTTCGCCCAGAACGTCATCACACCTGATGGGCGCACGCAGACCAATGTCGCGGTCAGCGGCAGCATCACGACGATCACGACCAAGACGATCTCCGCCGGCGCAGGCTACAACTCGTTCTCGCGCTTCGAGCAGGGCGCCGGTTCGACCGTCAACATGCATCTGCCGCAAGGCACCGGCGCGCTGGTCAACATCGTCCGCGACGGGCCGGTGGTCATCAACGGCATCCTGAATTCCTACCGGAACGGCCAGATCGGCGGCCATGTCTACTTCTCGGATTCGGCCGGCTTCACCGTCGGGCCGAGCGGCGTCATCAACACCGGCCGGCTAACGGTCAACACGCCGACACGCGAATTCCTCGACCAGGTGATCGGCCCTGACGGCACCATCAACGAGACGATGGCTGCAAGGCTTCGGGCCAACGACGTGCCGATCTCGCCGGACGGCAAGATCATGATCGATGGCGCGATCAATGCGCGGCGCGGCGTCTCGCTGAACGGCCATTCCGTCAGCGTCGCCGGGCAGATCAAGGCGAACGCCGCCCCGGTCGACATCGCCGAGCGCCGCGAGCGGCATCGCACCGCCTTCTCGCAGAGCGTCAACACGGCCGGCATCCGGCACGGCTCGGCCATGGTCGCGCGCAAGGGCGGCGGCATCGAGATCCTCGCGGCCGGGACCGTCAGCGTCTCCGGCCAACTCAGTGCCAACGCCACGGCGCGGCGCGCCGCCGGCACCGTCGCCATCCGCTCGGGCAAGGGCACCACGATCGCATCGTCGGCGAAGATCACGGCAACGGGCACTGCTCCCGCTCCACGTCCGGCCGGCGCGACACCGGCAGTCGCCGTCAATACCGGTGACGGCGGCAAGGTCTCGATCACCTCCGACGCGGCGATCGCGATCGCCCGCGGCGCGACGATCGACGTCAGCGCGGCGCGCGACGTCGCAGGCAAGGCCGGCTCGGCAATCGTGTTCGCCGGCACCAATCTCGATGTCACCTCGGGCGCCGTGTTCCGCGGCCGGGCCGGCACCAGCGGCGACGGCGCGTTCCTCGAGCTCAGCGCCAAGCAGACGGTCACGCTCGGCGCGATCGACGTCGACCTCTCCGCCCGCAACGGCAAGGCCGGCCTGCTCTTTATCGATCCGACCGACATCGTGATCGGCACCGGCGGCAGCGCCAACATGATCACCAACGGCGCGAATGTGTCGCTGGAGGCGACCAACAGCATCACCATCCTCGGCGATGGGATCATCGACACCCGCAATTTCAATCGCAACGCCAATGGCGGCGAGCTGTCGGCGGGCAACCCCAGCCTCGGCCACTCCGGCAACATCACGCTGGAGGCGCGGCAGATCACCGTCTCCGGCCAGTTGCTGGCCGGCGTCAGCGCCGGCAGCGGCTATACGGCCGGCGACGTCACGCTGATCGCGAGCGCCACCGACAGGCGCAATTCCGGCAAGGCGACGGCCGATGCGACCATCGACATCTACGGCACGATCACCGGCCGCGACGTCAAGCTCATGGCGGATGCGACCGGCGTCTCCTCCTTCATCAATCCCGGCCCCGGCATCGCGCTGTTCGCCGGGCTGACCAACCTGTCCATCCTGACCGGCCTCAATGGCGGCTATGTCGCGAGCGACATCACCGCCCGGGTCTCGGTCAAGAACGGGGCTTCGATCACCGCGACGCGCGACATCGTCATCAGCGCGACCGGCTCGCAGGAAGCGACCCTGCCGTCGATCTCGGTCACGGCACTCTCTCCGGCGGCGATGGCGGTGACCTATGCCGAGCTGAAGGCGCGGGTGACCGCCGAGGTCGAGTCGAGGGCGTCGCTGACGATCGGCCGCAACCTGACGGTCGAGGCGAAGAACGAGGCGACGCTGGGCGCGACGGCGCTTGCCATGTCCGCGGGACAGACCCTTGCCGATCTCGCGCTTGCGGTCGGTACGACGGATATCGAGACCAAGGCTATCGTCAGTTCCGGAGCGACCGTCACGCTGTCGTCCTCGCTGAGCAATGTGCGGGTTTCGGCGATCAACGAGAACGCGTTCTCGACCTCGGCCACCGCGATGTCGGTCAGCGGCGGCATGGTCGGCCTGTCCCTGGGCTATTCCGATATCAAGGCGAGTGCGGAGGCGAGGCTCGGGGCTTCGCTCGGCGGCAGCGGCAACCGCGTCGGCACCGTCACGGTCGAGGCCCTGTCGGACACCAGCAAGAATTCGACCTCCTCGGCGGTGACGCTCGGCGAAAACATGCTGCTCGGCCTCGTTGGCGTCGCCGGCGGCGCCAACGAGGTGTTCGGGCCGCTGATGTCCCGGCTCGGCTCGCGCGAGATCGGCAAGTTCGGCAGCTCGATCACCCTGGCGCAGAGCGATCTCTCGGCCGTCGCCTCGATCGCGGCCGATGCAGGCGGCACCGCCCCGACGATTTATGCCACGAAGACCGCAGTGGTCAGCGATGTCCGCGACTTCGCGGTTCGCGTCGCGGCCGATTCCGGCCTCAGTTCGAACTCGAAGAACCCGACCGCCGTAAATCCCGAGGCGCTGGTCGCGATCTCGGCCGGCGTCGTTTACGGTGACTTCCGCCATACCTCGCGCGCCTCGATCGGCGCCGGCGTCACCGTCGACTCCGACCGCATCGGCGTCTCCGCGACGACGGCTGTTCCGATCGCGAACACCTGGACCAACTGGGCCGGCTTCGGCGAGACGCTGTCGCATCTGAACGGCACCTTCGGCGTCGCCGGCAACATCCTGACGAGCTATGCCAGCGCCACGTCGGAATCGAGCCAGCTCGGCCTCGCCGGCGCCGTCAGCTACTACAAGATCGCCAATGAGACCGAGGCTTATGTCGGCCCCGGCGCGCGCCTGCGCCAGAACAACGGCCTCGGTTCCTGGAATGTCGCGCTCGGCACGGGTGCGCTGCAGAGCTTCGACAAGGTCGTCACCATCGCGGCCAGCACGAAGACGGAGACGATCGACGTCGCCGGCAATTACGGCATCTTCTCTGGCACCGGCACCTCGGGTGGAGCCGGCTCGGCGGTCGGCGGCTCCTATATGGACCTGCAGCGCGAGAGCCGCACCGTCGCCGCCGTCGGCGCCGGGGTCACGATCACCGCGCTCGAACTCGCGGTCACGGCGAAGACCGAAGACAAGATTTTTGCGCTCGCCCCGACCTCGGGCAAGGCAGCCGGCGACTTCGCCGCCAACGGCATGGTCGCGCTGGTCGGCATCGACAACCAGACGCTCGCCTCGATCAGCAACCAGGCGACGATCGACGTCACCTCGATCGATATCAACGCCCGCCAGTTCGTCTCGCTCTTCGCGCTGACCGGCGCCGTCACCTATGGCGGCGCCAATTCCGTCGGTGTTTCGGTCGCCGCGCTCGATAGCGCCGCGGTGACGCGGGCCTATGTCGGCAACAACTCAGCCGACCTGTCGGATAACCGGCTCGGCAGCGGCTATGCACGCGGGCTGATCACGGCGCGCTCGCTCGATGTCGAGGCAGTGACCGACGGGCGGATGCTGGTCGCCTCGCTCGCCGCAGCGATCTCCGACCCCAACGCCTCCAAGCTCAGCTTCTTCAAGGGCATCGCCGCCGAAGGCAAGACCGATGCGGCGGTGCTGCGTTCCGGCGCCGGCAGCAGCATCAGCCTGACCGCGGCCGGCAGCGCCGCCGTCGCCACGACGACGCTCGGCACCTCCGCCTGGATCGACGGCGCGGCCGTCATCGGCAAGGATAGCGGTGTCGTCAATACTGATATCTCGGCGACGAACGCCACCATTGCCGAGGTCGCCTCCGGCTCGGCGGCGCTCAACCTGACCGGCCGCTCGAGCCCGCTCAGCGGTGCGCTCTCGGGCGCGGTCGCGATCGGCGCCTTCGACAACAGCACCGATGCGCGGATCGCCGATACGATCATCAGCCGCGCCGGCGATACCTTCGTGCAGGCGCTCGCCGGCGGCCGCCAGACCGTGGTCGGCGTCAGCATTGCTATGGCCCGCCCCAACAGCGGCGCTGCCGCCGTCTCGGCCGCCATCGGACTCATCACCGACAGCGTCAGCGCCCAGATCCGCAATTCGGCGATCAACGGCCTCTCCGGCGGCTCCACCGGCAATGACGTCGTGGTCAACGCCTACCGCGCGACCGATATCGGCATCGGCGGCGGCGCGGCCTATGCCGGTGCGCAGGCCGGCCTTGGCGTCGCGCTCACCTATGCTTCGATCGGCGACCCCTCCGGCCGAGATGCAGTCGCCGCGCTGATCACGGACACGTCTCTTACGGCGGTCGACAAGCTGACCGTCGCGGCGCGGACCTCGAGCCGTATCGTCTCCAGCGCCATCGCCGGTGGCGGCGGGCCGGACTCCAATGGACTCGTCGGCGCCATCGTCATCAACGAGGTCAGCCCGACGACACGCGCGGCCGTGATGGACACCGCCGGTGCTCCGTCGCGCATCGCGATGGATGGCGATGTGCTCGTCGTCGCCGACAGCGGCAAGGACAGCACGCTCGACGCAGCCTTGGCGAGCCGGCTCGCCAATACCGACCCCGGCCAGATCGACTTCAGCGGCCGCTCCACGAACGCGGACGAGGCGGCGAATCCGGTTGGAGCGTCGATCATCGCCGTTGCCGGCGCAGTCCAGGCCGGCAAAAACAACCTCGGTTTCTCCTTCCTCAGCAATACGATCAGCCAATCCCACATCGCGCTTATCGAGAATATCGATCTGACGAGCTCGACTGCGGTGACCGTGCGTGCGCAGGACGGCTCGCTGATCACGGCCGTGGCGGTCGGCCTCGGGGTCGCGAGCGGCCAGTTCGCGGGCGTCGCCTCGGTCGCGCAGCAGACGATCGACGCCGTCGTCAGCGCCCGCATCAGCGGCGGCAGCATCATGAGCCGCGATGTCTCGGTCCAGGCGCAGGCGGCATCGGCGATCGAGGGCAGGGCTGGCACGCTCGCCATCGGCATCGGCGCTGCCGCTGTCGGCCTTTCGATCGTCGAGAGCAGCATCGCCAATGATGTCGCGGCTGAGATCGACGGAACAAATATCCGCGCAACTCGTGACGTCGTCGTCACCGCCGGCTCGACTGCGACGATCGACACGACCGCCATCGGCCTCGCCATGTCGCGCAATGTCGGCCTTGCCGGCTCGGTCGCCAACAACAATGTCGCCACCGATGTCGGCGCGACGATCACCGGCGCCGATATCATCGCCGGCAACAACCTCGGCGTGTTCGCAGCCAATACCGACCGGATCACCGTCTCGGCCGGCGCGCTCGGCGCCACAGCAGCGTCCCCCGGCATCGCCGGCGGCGTCTCGGTCGTCAACAACACAATCGGCGGCGCAACAACCGCCGCGATCGCCAGCAGCAGCGTCGATGCGCGTGCCGGCGGCACCGGCTCGCTGAGCTACGACGCAGGCCAGCTCCTCACCACCTTCGACCTGAGCACGGCCAACGGCCCGAGCGCGGCACAGCCCTCGCTGGCGATGACGGCGCGCAGCGTCCATGGCCTCGGCGTCATCGCGACCTCGCAGCAATCGGTGCTGGCGAATGCGGTCACCGGCGGCGTCGCTGCCTTCCCGATCACCGGCGCGGTCGCGCTCGTGCCGATCCGCAATGTGCTCGGCGGCAGCACCAGCGCGACGATCGATTCGAGCCAGGTCGACATCCGCCTGACCGGCACGGACAGCACTGCAGTCGCGATCGAGGCTGCCAGCCACTCCTATGCCGCGACCTTCATCACCGTCGGCGCGATCGGCGGCGTCGCCGCTGCCGGCGCCAACACCAGCAACATCATGGAGCGCAGCACCAGGGCGGCGCTGACCAACTCGACCACCGGCACGACGACCCCGGGCTATACCGGCGGCGGCGTCAGCGCGCTCGATGTCGCTGCGAACGCCTCGCAATCCGCCGCCAGCAATGTGACCGGTTTCGCCCTCGGCCTTGGCGGCGCCGCGGCGTTGGGCGTCGTCAACACCTTCGCGGCCTCGACGACCGCCGCGCTCGACCAGGGCCTGGTCACCGCCGGGCGGGTCGGCGTCAGCGCCGACAGCCGCAACGGCTTCCACGCCCAGACGGTTGCAGTCGCTGCCGGCGGCGTTGCTGCCGGAAGTGCCTTCATCGTCGGCACCAGCAAGAATGCGACGCTGGCGACGATCGGCGGCGGCTCCGGCCAGACCGTGCTCAACCTCAATGGCGGCCTCGCCGTCGCGGCCACGAGCCGAAATGCCTTCACCACGCTGGCGGCTGGCGGTGCGGCCGGCGGCTTCGCCGGCGTCGCCGGCATGGTCAGCTTCGTCGATGTCGACAACGAGACACGGGCGGGGCTCTACGGCGCGCGGGTCACGACCCGGCCGGGCGCGACGCAGACCGTCGGTGGCGTCACCAGTGCGGCCGGCATCGGCGTTACCGCTTTCGAGGTGACGAGCATCACGCCGAAGACTGCCGCAGGGGCGAATGGCAGCTTCGGCGCCGGTGCGGCCGCCAATATCGCGAGCCTCGACAGCCAGGTCCAGGCCGATATCCAGGGCTCGACCCTGGTTGCGCCGGGCACGGTCGCGGCCTCCGCCACCTCCGAGCGCACCGTCAGCGCCGAGACGATCACCTATGGCATCGGCGGCTCGGCCGGGATCGGGGCCTCGGTCGCGCTGATCTCGGTCGGCACCGGGACGCCGTCGGCGGCGCAAGGCGAGCTTACCTCCGGCGGGGGCGGCACGCTCTCCCGTATCGGCCAGCTCACAGCCGGCAACAACGATCTCGTCCTGAGCGCCGCCGGGCTCGCCAGCTATCGCAATTATCGCGGAACGGCCGGCGCGGCGATGAGCGAGAGCGAGCTGCGCGACGCCGCTCAGACCGACTACAATCAGCTGCTGGCCAATGGCACGGTTTCCGGCGGCACGCTGACCTTGACCAGTGCTGGGGCTGTCGCGTTGCGCAGCTCCGCGGCGAGCGCGCTCGGCATCACCAATCCATCCGATACAGAGGTGCGCGACTGGGCGGCGAGCCGTTACACCGCCCTCAGCGGCGGCGCGGTCGGTTATCTCCTCAGCGATTCCGGCGTCAGCGCCTATCGCGAGCGCGTGATCACTGCGACGCCGGATGCGAGCGACGACCAGATCCGCAGCGCAGCCAATGATGCCTATGCCCGCCTGCTCGCCAATGGCACCGTCAGCAGCGGCGTTCTGACCCTGTCCACGGCAGGTATCAACGCCTATCGGGCGGAAGCCAACGCCAGCCTCGGCCGCACGGCGACGGATGCTGAGGTGCGCGACTACGCCGCCCAGCAATACGGCTTCTTCACCGCCAATCGCAGCCGCATCACGGCGCCTGCAGCGCAGAGCGCGGCCGCCCTGCTCGAAAGCACCGGCTCAGGCACCAGCGCCAGCGTCAGCGGCGGCAGCATCACCAGCGGCTCCGTCGCGGTTTCGGCCCTGTCGAAGACGACGACCAGCAACATCGCCAGCGGCGTCGGAGCCGGCGGCGCGGCGGGCGTCGGTGCGGCGACCGCCTATACCGATATCGGCGACAAGGTCTCGGCGCGCCTCGACCAGATCAGCGTCAACACCGGCTCGATCGCAGTTTCGGCGAGCTCGACCGATGGAACGGGGTCTGCCGCGCGTGTCGAAGCGCGCGCTGGCGCCGGCGGGCTCGCCGCTGCGGCGGGCGCCGCGGTGGCCGACGGCGCGATTTCCAACGAGGTCAAGGCGACGCTCGGCGGCACGCTGACGGTGACCGGCGCGACCACCGTCAACGCCAGCAACAGCCAGACCAGCCGGTCGGACGCCTTCGGTGCCACCGTGGCCGGCGGCCTGGCGCTCGGCATCTCGCTGGCGAAGAGCAGTGCCGAAAGCGAGGTCGAGGCGAAGTACGCAGGCGGCTCCAGCCTCACCGGCACCGGGCTGACCATTGGGGCGACCAGTACGGGTGCGGCCCATGCCGCCGCCGTCGCCGGCGCTGGCGGCCTGCTCGCCGCCGGATCGGGCGCCGAGGCCAAGGCGAGCGACACCACCAAGGTCACCGCCGTGGTCGGGGCCGGAGCGCGGGCGAATGTCGGCACCGGCACGATCACCGTGTCCGCGACCGCCTCGCCCGATGCGAAGGCGGCTGCCTTCGGCGTCGCGGTTGCCGGCGGCCTCGCCGTTGGCGCCGCCATTGCCGACGCCACGGTCGGCGCAACCGTCAAGGCCGAGATCGAGCGCAATGCCAGCCTGATCGCCAACCAGTTCACCGCCGGCCAGCTCTCGCTCACCGCGACCGGTTCGGTGTTCGGCACGGCTGCGGGCGATGCCGTCAGGCTGTCGGATGCAACCTCGGGCTTCGCGCGCGGCGGCTATTCCGCCGCCGCCTCGGCCGTCGCCGGCTCGGGCTCCTATTATGTCAGCGCCGTCGGCACCGATGCGAAGGCGCGCAACACCACCTCGGTGACGGCCTCGCTCGGCGACTATATCGGTCTGTCGTCCGGCTCTGCCACCGTCAGCGCGACGAACACCACGCTGCAAGCGGCCAAAGCGACCGGCATCACCGTCGCCGGAACGGCCGCGATCGGCAGGATCAACGCCCAGGCCGACGCCGTGACGACGACGACGGCTTCGTTCGGAGCCTCCTCCACCCTGGCCGGGAGCGTCACCGGCCGCTTCACCCTGACGGCGACTGGCGAAGATACGCAGATCGCCCGGGCCGAGGCCGGCAGCGGCGGCCTCTATGCCGGTTCCGGCGCAGAAGGCTCGACCTCCAACACCTCCGACGTGACCGTTCGGATCGGCGCCAATGCAAATGTCCTGACCGGCCTCGCCGCGATCGGCGCCAGCCATTCGACGCGCTACGCTGCGCTCGTCGACAGCCTGCAGGCTGCCGCGCTCGGCGCCAGCGCGGCGCTCGCCCGCAACAACGCCGATGTCGACGTGTTGACCGAGCTCGGCGCAGGCGCCCGCATCACGGCCGCTGGCCCCGGCACGAATGGCTGCTATCTGACGAGCTGCCTGCAGGCGATCGCGCTGACCAGCCGCAATGCCTTCACCCAGCTCGAGCTGGGGGATTCCGTGCGCGCGGCCGCAGGCGGCGGCATCAACGGCGCCGGCGCCACCTCGCGGACGGGAATCGACGGCACCTCCAAGGTCGAGCTCAAGGACGGCGTCATCCTGATCGGCGGCACGAGCCCGACCGCCGCGCCAGGATCGATCCTCGTGCAGGCCTGGAGTGAGCTTCACGGCGACGACACCGCGACCCTCACCACCGGCGGCCTGCTGCAGGGCGCCGGCGTGTCAGCCCGCTATCGCGCCGGCTCCGCCCAGAACCCGCTCACGAATACCGTGAAGCTCGGCAACAACGTCGTGCTGAACTCCTTCGGCGTCATCAACCTCGGCACCTATACGATCGCCGACGTCACGGCGAACGCCTATGTCAGCACCTACGGGCTCGCCGGCGTCGGCCTCGCCGACGCCGACGTCACCATCCGCACCGACAACAAGGTGCTGATCGGTACGAACTCCGAGCTGCTCGGCCTCTACGACGTCAACGTCACCGCCGGCCGCGACGGCGCGGACGCGCGCAGGACCACGCTCTCAGGCACCGCGAACGCGCTCGGCTATGTCCGCGGCCTCATCGCCGTCCCGGACGCCGACGCGTCGACCGACCTGCAGCACCACGCCCGCGTCGAGGTCGGCAGCGGCACCACGATCTCCAGCGCCCAGAATGTCACGCTCGGCGCCTATGACGGCGTGCTCAACGCCGAGGCCGACGGCACCGGCCATGGCTACCAGCTCTATTTCATCCCGGTCACGAACGGTTCGAGCAGCCCTGGCCGCTCGTCGAGCTCGACCCTGGTGATGAACGGCACCGCGACGGCCGGCATCTACAACACGCAGCGCATCGAGATCGGCTGCGGCGCCAACGCCTCGGTCCAGTGTGGCCCGAACGAGAGCCCGACGATCCGCTTCGTCAGCGGCGCACCGGTGACCGCCAGCCTCACATCGACCTTCGATCCCGTCGCCTATATCAATGCGCGCTATGAAGCCGCGGTCGCCAGCACGCTGATCTCCGGCGTCAATGCGGGCCCGGTCAAGGCGATCAGGCTCAGCCAGCTCTATGCGGCGGGCGGCAACGTCATCGTCAGTGCCGGCACGGTTCAGGGCAGCGGCTCGCTCGTCGCCAGGGGCGGTCCGTCGATCACGGTGATCAACCGCAGCAACGCCTATCTGATACTCGACGGCGGCGCCTACATCCCGCAGTCGAGCGGAGGGCAGATCGTCGGCTCCACCGGATCGTTGGCGCGCAGCTCGAACCCGGACGCAACGCCCTCGATCATCATCGACAACGCCTATAGCGGTTCGCTCGATATCGGCGACAAGGGGCCGGCCCTGCTGATCGGCAGCGACGTCACCAATCTCGGCGGCCTTGTCTCGATCAACAATACGCTGGGCTCGTTCGGTTTCTCCGGCCAGCGCATCGACTCGCTGCAGTTCAACCTCACCGTGCCGAACGGCGTGGTCGCGGTGTCCTCGAACGGGCCCAACGGCATGTTCAATGCCGGCGGCTCGCCGCAGGGGGAGTACGATGGCGCGATCTCCTATCCCGGCGGCAGGCCGGGATCGGGCCCGCTCGACGTCAACCAGGCGGTCATCGCCGCGGCCAACGCGCTGGCCGCCGCCGCCGGCTATGGCAACAACGTCAACTACTTCCTGTATGGCAGGCAGGACGAGGGCGCGACACGCAACTGGTCGCTGCAATTCTTCGGCAACTGCGCCGGTTACATCGCCGATTCCGGCGCCAACTGCACCGGCGACTACAATATGGGCCGTGGCATCAATTTCTACGCGCTGCCGACGATCCCGACCTATACCACGAGCAATCCGACCGTGGCGGGCAGCGCCCCCAAGATCTTCGGCGCCCAGGTCGCGATCAAGGCGACGACGATCAACATCAACGCCTCGATCGAGGCCGGCCGTGTGACCAACCGCTCCGTCACCATCACCCAGGATATCGCCAACAGCCTGGAAGGAAGCCGAAACGCCTACCTCAATGCCGGTTACAGCACGGTCAAGATGACCGACCTGTTTCCCGATGATCCGGCCTGGAAGGCGGCCACGACCGTTCAGCTTTCCTACGACTTCGTGAACCGGCGCTTCGTCATGGACGATGTGAATGCGTCTTCGGGCGGCGGCTCGGTGCTGCTCGACGGGAAGATCATCAGCACCAACACGCTCGGCTCCATCAAGATCAATGGCGGCTACGGCGACGTCAGCGTGATCAACAACTCCGGGCGCGACCTCATCGTCAATCGCGTCAATACCGGCACCGGCGTCGGCGTCGCCGCGAGCATCAGCAAGATCACGATCATCGACCGGCTCATCACCTCCGGGCCGAACACGACGATTTATGCCTACACGCCCGGCTCGGGCATCGCGGAATACAAGACGCATAATGGCGCGCAGCCGATCCTGAGCGGCCCCGGCGCCACCACCCCCTTCCGTTTCATCGCCGGCGATACAACCCGGCACGAAACCGTTGCCGGCACCCGCTATGAGTGGACACAGCAGGCCCTGCTGCAGAAGGAAGGCCTGACCGTCGACAACCGGAATCAGGCGAACATTCCGGGCGTCTACTGGCGCTTCGATTCCGGCACCTCGAGCAATCCCTGGGTCTATGTCGATGCCCAGTCGCCGAGCACCAATCCGGGGGCGGATCCGAGATATTGGTGGTCACGCAATGCGCAGTCGCCGAGCGCGGAGTCGGTGTCGGGCCGGGTGGTGACGGGCAAGACCAACCTCACCCATGTCGGGATGACGCAGGAGATCACCGGCGGCCATCTCGACTTCATCCACAACTCGGCGAGCTATGGCGGCTGCAACGGCCAGGCGATCAACCACTGCGACTACGACTTCGTCGCTCAGCCGGGCGCAACGCAAGCGGTATGGGACTACAACTACGCGACCCGGGCCTTCGTCCAGATCACGACCTCGGTGAAGGCCGATAACCCGTTCGCGATCAGCTTCGCCGGCAATGCAGCGGGCCGAGTCAACATCACCTCGAACAGCTCGGTCCTGCAGAATGGCACCATCGTCAATCCGAGCGGCACGACGACGATCACCGCCTCGGGTGGCAGCTTCACCCAGGCGAACAGCGCCACGATCCTCAGCAACAACCTGAACCTGAGCGCACGCGACTCGATCGGCACCCAAGCAACCGCGATCAAGGCGACTCTGACCCAGGGCGCGCAGCTCAACGCCACGGCCGGCAGCGGCGGCATCAACCTCGACATCACGGGCAGCGCCCGCGTGGTCGCCCTGCGCGCCGACCAGACCCCGGGCGCCTACGGCAACATCAATGTGCGTGCCACCGGCAGCCTCGAGGCCGTGGCGACGGGGTCGACCAACATCGTCGGCCGCAACATCACACTGGTGAGCGACGAGGGCGGCATCGGCTCGCTCTCGAACCTGATGACGATGCGCGCGGTCGCGACGCAATTGCCGAACGGCAGCCAGGTCGACGGCGTCGTCAACCTCACCGCACGCGGCGACATCGGCATCGCCCAGGTCGCCGGTGACCTGCGCGTCGGGCAGATCGAGAGCAAGACCGGCGATATCCGCATCGACGTCAATGCCGGCAAGCTCGTCTCGGCCTCGGGCCAGACGGCGGCGCAGGCGCTCAGCGCCGAGCAGCTCTCGAAGGTTTCACGCGCGCTCAAGCTCACCGCCGCGGAGGGCGCCGATGCCGCGGCCCTGGCCAGCATCACGACCTTCGAGAAACAGGTCACACAGAGCTATGCGCAGTATTCCGCGCTGATCCGCAACGGCAGCTTCGTCCTAGAGGATGTCGACAACGACGGCGTCAAGGAGAACGTCTTCAAGCTCACCACCGCCGCGATCTCGCTCTATCAGGCCTTCGCCGACGCAAAGCTGGGGCGCCCAGCCCAAGCCCATGAGGTCCAGGCCTATGCCCGGGAGCGCTATGCCGAATATGCAGGCGTCTTCGAATCCGCCTATGGCAGCGGCTGGACCGAGCAGGCCCGCTTCAAGCCGGCGACGCTGGAGAGCAATTACAGCTTCAGCGTGAACGGCGCGGGTGTGGCGCCGGGCCTTGCCAACCGCATCGCGGGCGATGCGGTCTGGACCGAGCGGCAGCTCGTCTCGGCAATCAACACCTCGGCGCTGCAGCCGGACCCCGGCGTCGTCGGCAATGGCCGGGCCCTGGTCATCGGCCATGACGTCACGCTCAACACCGCCGGCAGCATCGGCTCGCTCGCTCCGGATGTGCAGGTCGCGCTGGCGGATATCCGCAGCGGCGCGGTCTCCAACGCCCAGCTCGCCGCGCTCGCGGTCGCGACCACTCCGGGCACGGTCAAGCTCGTCGGTCAGCGGCAGGATGGCAGCCTCGTCGACGTTACCGATCTCAATAACGTCCCGAACGGGGTCACGCTCACCCGCGTCGACGTCAAGCAGACCGCCCCGCTCTTCATCAACGCGACGGGCACCTTCTCCGCCTCGGCCCAGGGCGACGTCTATGTCCAGGCGACCGGTGCGCCAAACTCGGCAGGCGGCACGCTGACGGTCGGCCGCATCACGGCGACGGGCACGGTCAGCCTGCAGGCGCCGCAGGGGATCGTCGTCGGCACGCAGCCGGACGGCACGACGCCGCGCAACCCGGTGCAGATCCAGACCAATGGCGACCTGATCCTGGTCGCGGGCGGCGGCGGCATCGGCTCCGCCGCGACGGCGCTGACCTACCAGATCGGCGGCCGACTGGTTTCCGCCTCGGCCGCGGCCGGCGATGCCTATCTCGTCGCCAATGCCGGCACTGCCGAGATCGGCCGCATCTTCGCCTCCGGCACGGCCTCGCTGACTGCACGCGCCGGCGGCATCCAGGGCTATCTGCCGGGCGTCGCGATCTCGGCCGAGTCGATCCGCCTCAGCGCGACCGGCAATGTCGGCTCGGCCAGCGCCGCGCTCGGCCTGCGGGTCGGCTCCACCGGCGAGATCTCCGGCACCGTCGGCGGCTCCGCCTGGCTCTCGGGTCCGACCGTGGCCGGACAGACGCCGACCGCCTTCCGCATCGGCGAGCTGGCGGCCACCAACGGGCTCGACATAGTCGCCGACGGCGAGATCGATGTCCTGCGCTCGGCGCGTTCCAGTGTCGGTGCGGCCTCGCTGATCGGCGCCAGGATCACGATGGCTGGTGACGCGGAAATCAGCGCTGCAGGCCGTGTCAGCCTCGCCTCGGACAGCGCCATTGTGCTCGGGCGGATTGCGAGCGCGCTCGCGGCGCCAGCCGGCGGCGCCTCGATCGCACTGACCGCAATCGGCGCGATCACCGGCAATGGCGACAGCGGCGCTCTGCTCGATGCCTCCCAGGCCGGCGGCGTGATCTCGCTCTACGCCGGAGCCGGCATCGGCACGGACAGTGCAGCGCTGGCCTTCGCGGCGCCCACGATCTCCGCGCGCAGCCTTCTCGGTAACGTCAACCTGTCGACGGCAAGCGCTACTCACGCGACCGGTCTCGCCGCGGATGCCGGCGCTGTCACGTTGAACGCTGGCGGCAACCTCACCTTCGACACCGTCACGAGCAGCGCAGGCGCACAGCTCTCGACCAGCAATGGCAGCCTGACGCTCGGAACCCTGACCGCAGGCGCAGACAGCTCGCTCGCAGCAAGCGGCGCGGTCTCGATTGGATCGGCCGCGACCACGGCGGGTGACCTCACCATCACCTCGACCGGCGCCAGCATCAGCGCTGTCAGCATCTCCGCGGCCGAAGACGCAACGCTGAGCGCTGCGACCTCGATCGCGGTGGCGAACAACTTGACTGCGGGTGGTGCAGCCAGCCTCACCGCCAGCGCCGGGACGCTCGATCTCGGTAGCCTGAGCGCCGGCGCAAGTTCCGCACTCACGGCTTCGGGCGCGATCACACTCGGCAGCGTCGAGACCAGCGTTGGCGATCTCTCGGTCTCCTCGACCGGAGCCGGCATCAGCGCCGCAGGCGTCGATGCGGCCGGCGATGCGACACTGACCGCAGCGACCTCGATCTCGGTGACGAATGGCCTGACCGCAGGAGGCGCGGCGAACGTTGCAGCAAATGGCGGGACGCTCGGTCTCGGTAGCCTGAGCGCCGGCGCAAGCTCCTCGCTGACGGCTTCGGGCCCGATCACACTCGGCAGCGCCACGACGACGGCGGGCGATCTCTCGGTCTCCTCGACCGGAGCCAGCATCAGCGCCGCAAGCGTCGATGCCGCCGGCAACGCGACGCTGACAGCTGCCACCTCGATTGCCGTGACGAACGCTCTGGTGGCGGGTGGTGCTGCCAACCTCACCGCCAGCAGCGGGACGCTCAGCCTCGGCAGCCTCAACGCCGGTGCAAACTCGTCGCTCATCGCCTCGGGCGCAGTCACGCTCGGCAGCATCGAGACCAGTGTCGGCGATCTCTCGGTCACCTCGACCGGCGCGAGCATCACCGCGACGAGCGTCGATGCCGCCGGCAACGCGACGCTGACAGCTGCCACCTCGATCGCCGTGACGAACGCTCTGACGGCGGGTGGTGCTGCCAACCTCACCGCCAGCAGCGGGACGCTCGGCCTCGGCAGCCTCAACGCCGGTGCAAACTCGTCGCTCACCGCCTCGGGCGCTGTCACACTCGGCAGCGCCGAGACAACCGTTGGCAACCTGTCGATCAGTTCGTCCGGCGCCGGCATCAGCGCCACCGGCATCGATGCGGCTGGCGATGCGACGCTTGCTGCCGCGACCTCGATCGCTGTGACGAACGGCCTGACGGCAGGCGGCGCGGCTACACTGACCGCCAGCAATGGAACACTCGACCTCGGCAGCTTGAGTGCCGGTGCGACTTCCTCGCTCACCGCCTCGGACGTAGTCACGCTGGGCAGCGCCGCAACGACTGCGGGCGCTCTCGCCATCACCTCGACGGCAGCCGGCATTACCGCGACGACCATCGACGCCGCCGGCAGTGCCACGTTGACCGCCGCGACCGCGATCGCCGTCACGAACGGCCTGACGGCTGGCGGTGCGGCGAATGTCACCGCCAGCGGCGGGACGCTCGCCATCAATGCACTGAGCGCAGGAGCGACCTCGTCCCTGTCCGGCTCGGGCACGGTGACGCTGGGCAGCGCAGCGACGAGCGCTGGCGACCTCTCGATCCGCTCGACGAGGGCGGACATCATCGCTGCCACCGTCAATGGCGCCGGTGACGTCGTCCTGGCGGCGGCGACCTCGCTCTCGGTCACCAATGGCCTGACCGCGGGCGGCAGCGCCAGCCTCTCGGCTTCAGGCGGAACGCTTGCGATCGACCATCTGAGCGCCGGCGCGACATCGACCCTGACGGCTTCGGGGGCGATCACGCTCGCGACCGCCACGACGACGGCAGGCGATCTCTCGATCAGCTCGACCGGCGCCGGGATCACCGCCGCGAGCATCGATGCGGCCGGGAACGCGACACTGACCGCCGCAAACTCGATCTCCGTGACGAACGGCCTGACAGCAGGCGGCGCTGCCAGCCTCGCTGCCAATGGCGGGAGCTTGACGATCGACGCGCTGACCAGTGCAAGCGCGGTCCTGTCCGCGTCCGATGCGATCTCGCTGGGTAGCGTCAGGACCATGGCGGGCGACTTCTCGGCCCGGTCTATCCGCGCCGGCATCACTGCGCTCACTGTCGATGCGGCCGGCGCTGCGACGCTGCAAGGCGCGACAGACCTGTCGATTACGCGCCTCGCTTCTGGCGCTTCGGCTCAGCTCGCGGCGGGCGGCCGGGTGGCGCTCGGCAGCGTCGGTGCGGCACACGACCTCTCCGTAACCGCCGGTGGTCGGATCGCGCTCGGCGACGCGCAAGCGCGTTCGGGCGCGATCTCCCTGGTCTCCCGGAACGGCACGATCCAGGCCGATGCGCTCGCGGCTGCCGGTTCGATCACTGGCTCGGCGGCCGGCGATCTCTCCTTCGGCATGGCGCGCAGCGGTGCGGATATCCAGCTCACCTCCTCGGCGGGCCTGATCCGCGGCGGAACGTTGACCGGCGGGCGTGATATCGGCCTGCAGGCGCGCGGCATCGTCTTCGATCTCGTCGATGCTGGACACTCCGCTTCGCTCATCGCCCAAGCGGACATCACCGGCTCGCACATCATCGCCAGCGATGCGTTGACCCTGCTGGCCGGCCGCAGCGGCCAGGGCTCGATCGCGATCGACATCGGCGCCGCGCGCAGCACCAATGCCAACGCGGCCGACGCGGTCAGGTTCGGGCGGTTCGGCGCGGGCGACAGCATCACCATCCTCGGCACGCGCATCGCCGCCGACATCGTCCAGCTGCCCGGCGGGGCGGGACTGCCGCTGATGCTCGACATCGGCGGCTCGCGCGAGCGCACGGCCCAGAGCGTCGACCTGCGCATCGACACCGAGCGTTTCCAGATCGGCCGCTTCGAGAGCGTCGACGGCGTGCTGACCACGACCTCGAACGAGTTCTCGATCGCCGAAGCCTTCGTTCCCGGCGCCTTGCGCGTGACGACGCCGATCATGACGATACTCGCCAACAACCGCAGCCTCGCTCCGGTGCCGGGCTATGACGTCCAGCTCTATGCGCGGGATCGCGGCTTCTCGCTGACCGTCAACGGCAAGCGGCTCGCGACGAACGCCTTCATCATCGGCGTCGACACCGATGTCGTCGATGCGCCGGAAGGCATGCATATCGGCCGCGATCTCGCCCGGCTTGGCGCGCTTCTGTCGAACGGAGCCTCTTTCGGTTCGATCGCGCGCGGCTTCGTGCTGGGCACGGATGGGCGCTGGCGCAGCACCAGCGAGACCGACGAGCCTGCGACGACAGCCGGCATCGGCGTGCGACCCAAGCCGCTCGTCAACCTCGCCGGTTTCGAGGAGCAGCCTTGATCCGCATCGGACGCGTCGCCCGCTGCTTTGTCCTGGGTTTCGGCGCCGGTTTGCTGGCGGAGCCGGCGCTCGCGCAGGTCCTGCCGCAGACGCTTGAGAACGAGGCTGCGCGCCAGCGGCGCGAGATCGAGCGCCAGACCGCGCCGCCGCGCCAGCGCGGCCCGGGCGTGGTGGCGCCGACGCCGGGGCCGAGGCTGGAATTTCCGGCTGGTGGAGCGACCGTCGTGCTGACGCGGGTCGAGTTCGACGACTCGAAATTTCTCAGCCCCGCCGAGCTCGACGGCATCCGGGCGCGCTATCTCGGCAGAAAGGTCGATCTCGCCGAGATCGGCAAACTCGTCCAGGAGGTCAACGACCTCTACGCCGGCAAGGGCCAGATCACGGCGAGCGCCGTGCTGCCGCCGCAGAAGCTCGACGGCGGCATCCTCAAGGTCAAGCTGGTCGAGGGCCGCGTCGGCAAGGTCAGCATCAGCGGGGCGGTGCAGACCTGGCCCTGGTATGTCCGCTCGCAGGTCCCGGTCACGGAGGGCGAGGTGGTCGACGCGCCGGCGCTCAATCGCGAGGTCTCGATCTTCAACCGGCTCAACGAATTGCAGATCCGGGCGCAGCTCGCCGCGGGCGCAACCTTCGGACTGACGGATCTCGATCTCGCGCTGACCGAACCGCCGCGCAACACCGCGCAGATCTCCTTCGACAATCAGGGCGTGCTCAACACCGGGCGCTATCAGGGCATCCTGTTCCTGCGCCACCACAACCTGCTCGGGATCGACGACAAGCTCATCCTCTACGGCTCGCGCTCGCAGGGCAGCATCCTCGGCAGCGGCAGCTACACGATCCCGATCTCGCCCTGGGGCACACGGTTCGGCGTGAGCTATACGCGCTCGGCCTACCGCATCGTCGGCGGCCCGATCCGCGAACTGCACCCGGAGGGCATATCGGAGAGCGGCTCGCTGACGCTGTCGCAACCGATCTTTGCGACCGATACGGTCCTGCTGCAGGCGACGGGCGCGCTCGGCCGCGGCCGCGGCCGCAGCAAGCTCCTCGACATCACGACGGTCGACACCAACTACATCCGGAGCCAGGCCGGCGCCACGCTGAGCGTGAACCTGCCGAGCCTCACCCATTCGACCAGCGTGAACTGGTCGCAGATCGCGCATGACGACACGCTGGCCGGCACCAGGCGCAACTACACGATCTGGACCGGCAACACCGCCTCGCTCTGGCGCATCACCGACGATGTCTACGGCTCATTCGTCGGCAGCGGGCAGTACACGACGGAGTCGCAGCTCCCGGGCGACCAGATCTACCAGATCGGCGGCCCGACCACGGTCCGCGGCTATCCGATCGGCAGCGCCTTCGGCAATTCGGGCTTCTATGGCCAGGCCGAACTGCATTATGCGCTGCCGGAGCCGCTGAAACTCGACAGCTTCGTCTTCCTCGACCACGGCCAGACCTATCTCAACGGTGGCGCGGCGACGCGCGCGACCTCGGTCGGAGCGGGCCTGATCTGGCGGCCGCTCGAATGGGCCTCGCTCGAGGGCGGCGTCGGACGGCCGCTCCAGCGCGTCTCGGCGGCGCAGCGCGATGTCGAGCTCTATTTCCGGCTCACCTTGCGCACCAACATCTGATTTTTCTGACGAGGACCCGACCATGGCGCCTTTGCCGCTGTTCTATTCCAGCATCACCGTGCTCGATCGCAACGAGCACCGCGAGGCGCGCATCGCTCCCTCCGACAGCCCCTATGGCTTCGCGTCCGCAGCCCATGTGCTGCCGGCGCTGATGGCCGAGTTCCCGGTCGCATGCCGGGACATGCCGATCCTCTTCCTCGACGAGGCCGGTGCCGTCTCGCCACTGTTCATGGTCGGGATGCGAGCCGGCGAGAGCTGCTTCGTCGATGCGGACGGGCGCTGGCGCGGCCAGCATGCACCGGCCTATCTGCGGCGCTACCCGTTCGTCGGCGGCGAGATCTCGGCGCAGCAGCAGGTCATCTGCGTCGATGGCGGCTTCGCCGGCCTGCAAGACAAGGAGGGCGAGCGCCTCTTCACCGAGGAGGGCGAGCCGTCGGAGGCCCTGCAGCGCGCCATCACCTTCGTCGGCGAATATGCCGACGCGGCCGCGAGGACGGCCGCCTTCACCGCCGAGCTCAAGGCGCTCGATCTGTTCCAGACCATCAATATCGAGATCCGCTCGCCTTCCGGCGCGACCTCGAACTTCTCGGGCTTCTTGGCGGTCAGCGAGGAACGCCTCAATGCGCTGTCGGACGAGGCCTGGATCGACCTGCGCCGGAAAGGCTATCTCGTGCCGATCCATGCCCATCTGATCAGCCTGGCGAATTTCGCGCTGCTCGGCGAGCGCTCGTAGGCAGCCCCTTCGATCAGCGCTGGCGGCTGAATGCTGAGGGTCAACGCCAGCCGCGGCGCCACAAGGCAAAGAGCCCGCATGCTGCCAGCTGGCCGGCGACCAGCAGATAGGGCCCGTCGAAGCTCGCAGTCCGGCTGGCGATGAGCGCAAAGACGAGCGGACCACAGAAGGAACCGGCGAAGCCGAAAAGGTTCGCGGCCGAGGTGACGTCGCCGATCAGTCCAGGAGGCGAAAGCCGCGCGAGCTCGGCCATGTAGACCCCGTTCCATCCAAGGGAGGTCGCCCCGACCAAGGCGACGCAAGCATAGAGGAGCCAGGGCGGCCCAGCCGCCGACCAGACGAGCAACACAATTGCGCCGCTCGCCGCCAGCAGGAGCAGGCAGAGCAGGAGCAGGCCGCGGCGCCAGCGATCCGCCAGCCAGCCCAGGACGATCCGCGACAGAGTGCTGGCAGCGAGGAGGATGGCGACGAAATAGCCGGCCTCCGCGAGGTCCTTGCCGCGCTGCGTCACCAGATAGGTGGCCGTGAACGCCTGGACACTGGCCTGGGCGAGCGAAAACGAGATGCCCATGCCGGTAACGAGCGGCAGCGAGGGATGGGAGCGAACGACCTTCGCGGCACGCCGCAAGGCCGAGGGCGACAGGAACATCCGTGCCCATTGCCGGTTCGCCGGCCCTTTCTCGCTATCGAGGCGCTTCTGGAACAGCTGGACCGCCAGGAGGCTGACGACGACGATGGCAGCGATCAGCCAGGCCGTGTGAGCAAAGCCCAGGTTGACCACGGCCGGGGCCACCGTGACGCCGGCAATCGCTCCGCCGAGCGGGACGCCGGCCTGCCGGATCGAGAAGATCAGGTTGCGATGCCGGGGCGGCGCCGTGCGCATCAGCATGGTGCTCCCGGCCGGATTGTTCGGCGCCAGACCGAGGCCGAGCAGCAGGGCGCCGATGAAGCCGAGCACGGCGACCGGCTGCGCCAGCAGGACCATGCCCAGGCAGATCGAGGCCAGGCCGAGCTGCAAGGTGCGGATCGGCCCGTGGTGATCGAGCATCGGCCCGCCGCAGGCCAGGCACCAGCAGATCCCGAGCGAAACCGTCGCGGAGACATAGCCGATGCTTTCTGGCGGCAAGTTCCAGCGCTGCGTCAGAATCGGCCCGAGGAGAGGAACGGCTGCGGCGGCGAAGGAACTCACGACCTGCACGAGAAGCGTCGCGCTGAGGGCGCTCCCCCACAATGGCAGCTTCAAAGCGATCTCCTCCCGGCGCCCTCGCCTGCCGTCGGCCCGCACGCGCATCGGCAGCGCCGCGCCATCTCCGGCTTGAGCCGGTCTTCGACGAATGTGCCGGCGCGGTCGAGGCCGCACCCGGATTGCCTGACCTGCAGGATTTGCATGCGGCCGGATTGGCGAGCTGGATCTCGGGCGCGAAGTGCCGGCGTTCCGTGCCGAGATCGTGCAAGCGTCGCAGGTTCCGGCATAGGAGATCGGCGATTTCACCCCTGCAGCCAAGACGCCGGCATGCTGCCCCATGTCGATACTGCCGTTACGGCATCAGACGGTGACAGATAGTGTCATTCCGTCCAGGCCACGTCAAAAGCCCATCGGACACTCGTCGTTCATCGCTTATGACATTGACAACTTGATCATGCTGAAGAACATCAGCGTCACTAATCTCGATGATGCGGTCAGCCGTGTTCGGTGTTCTGTCTCTCCCGATGTGTGAGTTCCCGCGTTGAGCCGCCCGGCTTCGTCGTCCGCTCAGGGTTCGATCGTGTCATCGGCGCTGGCGTCGTGCCGCGGTTCGTTCGTGGTCATCGGGGTCTTCTCCGGTATCATCAACCTCTTGATGCTGGCCGGCTCGCTCTACATGCTCCAGGTCTATGACCGGGTGCTGAGCTCGCGCAGCGTCCAGACGCTGATCGGCCTGTCGCTGCTGCTGCTCGCGGCCTATGTGCTGCAAGGCTTCCTCGACGGCATCCGCCTCAGGCTGCTCGCCCGGATCGGCGCGCGCTTCGACGAGCAGGTCTCGCCGGCCGCCTTCGCCGCGGCCCAGAAGCTGCCGCTGCTCGGCTTCAAGCCGGAGCAGGCAGTCCAGCCGATCCGCGATCTCGACCAGGTCCGCGGCTTCCTGTCTTCGCTCGGCCCGACCGCATTGCTCGACATGCCGTGGCTACCGCTCTTCCTCGCCGGCACTTTCTTCCTGCATCCCTGGCTCGGCTGGCTGGTGGTCGCCGGCGGCCTCGTCATCGTGCTCCTGACCTTCCTGACCGAACTCAAGAGCCGCAAGGCGGCACAGGCGCAGCTGATGAGCGGCGCAGCCCGGCAGGCGATCGTCGAGGCGAGCCGGCGCAATGCCGAGGCGCTGACCGCGATGGGCATGGGCGCCAGCTTCCAGCGCAAATGGGCCGAGCTCAACCTGCGCCATGTCCAGGATTGGCTCGCAGGCTCGGACGCGACCAGTGGCATCGGCTCCTTCGCCAAGGTCTTCCGCCTGGTGCTGCAATCGGCGGTGCTGGGCCTCGGCGCCTATCTCGCCATGCACAACGAGATCTCGGGCGGGGCGATGATCGCCGCCTCGATCATGACCTCGCGGGCGCTGGCGCCGATCGAGATCGCCGTCGCGCACTGGAAGGGCTTCGTCGCGGCGCGCCAGGGCCTGAAGCGCCTGCGGCAGGTGCTCGATTCGCCGGCCTTCGTAGAGGCCGAGCGCACCAGCTTGCCGGCGCCGCACCGCGAGCTGATCGCCGACGGATTGATCGTAGCGGCGCCGGGCAAGCAGGCGCCGATCCTGCAAGGTGCTTCGCTGATGCTGAGGGCCGGCCAGGGCCTCGGCATCATCGGGCCGAGCGCCTCGGGCAAGTCGACGCTGGTCAGGGCGCTGGTCGGGGTCTGGCGCCCGCTCAAGGGCGAGGTTCGGCTGGACGGGGCGGCGCTCGGGCAATGGGAGCCAAGCGATCTTGGCCGGCATATCGGCTATCTCCCGCAGGATATCGAGCTTTTCGAGGGCACAGTTGCCCAGAACATCGCCCGCTTCGACGAAGATGCGAGTGACGAGGCGATCGTCGCGGCGGCGCAGGCTGCAGGGGCGCATGAGCTGATCCTGCGGCTCGAGCAGGGCTACGACACCCGCATCGGCGAAGCCGGCTCGAGCCTGTCGGGCGGCCAGCGCCAGCGCATCGGCCTGGCGCGGGCGCTCTATGGCGAGCCCTTTCTGGTGGTGCTCGACGAGCCCAACTCCAATCTCGACCATGACGGCGACGAAGCGTTGACCCAGGCGATCCGCTCGGTCCGCGAGCGCGGCGGCATCGTCATCGTCGTCACCCATCGCCAGACCGCGATCGCCGGCGTCGACCATGTCGCGATCATGACGGAAGGCCGGATTCAGGCCATCGGCCCGAAGGAGGAGATCCTACAGAAGGTGCTGAAGCAGGGTGGCCTGCCGACGGCTCAGCGCCAGCCGGCGGTGGCGTCATGAACGAAGCAAACTCTCAGGACCAGCAGGGCTTTAGCCGCTCCCTGCGCGCGCTTAGCGTTGCCGGCTGTGCCGGCATTGCCCTGTTCGCCGGCACTGTCGGGGTCTGGGCGGTGGCGGCGACCTTGTCCGGCGCGGTGGTCGCCAGCGGCCAGTTCGTCGTCGATGGCAACGTCAAGAAGGTCCAGCACGCGACCGGCGGCATCGTCGGCGAGCTCAAGGTCCGCGAGGGCGAGCGGGTCGAGCAGGACCAGGTGGTGATCCGGCTCGACGACACGCTGACCCGCGCCAATCTCCAGGTCGTGACCAAGCAGCTCGACGAGCTCGCCGCACGGCGCGGCCGGGTCGAGGCCGAGCGTTCGGGCAAGGATGCGATCACCATCTCCGCCGAGCTCGCCGCCCGCCGGCAGGAGCCTGAGATCGCCGAGCTGATCGGCGCTGAGGAGAGCCTGTTCGAAGCCAGGCGCGCCGCCCGCGACGGCCAGAAGGCGCAGCTCAACCAGCGCATCGGCCAGCTTCGCGACGAGATCGCCGGCCTCAAGGCCCAGCAGGCCGGCCGCGACCAGCAGGCCACCTTGATCGAGGAGGAGCTGGGCGGCGTCAGGGGGCTCTATGCCAAGAACCTGGTCTCGCTCAGCCGCAAGACCCAGCTCGAGCGCGAGGCCGCCAATCTCGAAGGGCAGCGGGGCCAGCTCATCGCCGCACTGGCGCAGGCCGAGGGCAAGATCGCCGAGACCAAGCTGCAGATCATCCAGATCGACGCGAGCTTGCGCGAGGAGGCGATGAAGGAGCTGCGCGAGATCCAGGGCAAGAGCGCCGAGCTGGTCGAGCGCCGCATCGCCGCGCAGGACCAGATGAAGCGGATCGAGATCCGCAGCCCGAGCGCCGGCTTCGTGCATCAGCTTTCCGTGCATACGGTTGGCGGCGTGATCTCGCCGGCCGAGCCGGCCATGCTGATCGTCCCGGCGGAAGACAGCCTGCAGGTCGAGGCGCGGATCAACCCGCCCGATATCGACCAGATCGCACTCGGCCAGGATGCGCGGGTCAAGATCCACGCCTTCAACCAGCGCACCACGCCCGAGCTCGCCGGCAAGGTCTCGCGCATCTCGGCCGACACCAGCCGCGACCAGCAGACCGGCGCGACCTTCTACACCATCCGCGTCACGGTGCCCGCCGCCGAGTTCGCCCGCCTTGGCCAAAGTCGGATCAGCGCCGGCATGCAGGCCGAGGTGTTCGTGCGCACCGAGGATCGCACCCCCCTCGAATACATCGTCAAGCCGCTCCAGGAGCAGATCGCAAAAGCCTTCAGGGAACGGTGAGAGCCTGCACCTGGAGACCATGGCGAGATCGGGTTCCGGGCAGCGCCTCAACGACAGTGCTCGGGCCAGAACATCGTCGCGACCACAGGTGGCGTGGCCTCGCCGGCCGGCAAAGCGCCCCCACTGCTTCGCTGCTGATCGCATATCTGCTCTCCCGCCGCGCGAAGCGGATGGCAGGACAGTTGCAAGAACAGGCCGGATTGGCGTTCTCTTGCTCGCCGACATTCGCCGGCCTGTCGCCTCAGCCTTCAGGGAGCCACGATGCCCGCTGCCTTCTCCTTCGAGGCCCTGAAGACCGCGGTGGCGGCCGGGGAGATCGACACCGTGGTCGTCGCCATGGTCGACATGGCCGGGCAATTGATCGGCAAGCGCTTCCATGCCGAGCATTTCGTCGCGACCGCCCATGACGAGACCCATGCCTGCAATTATTTGCTGGCAAACGACATCGACATGGAACCGGTGCCCGGCTATGCGGCCGCCAACTGGTCGAAGGGCTATGGCGATTTCGTCCTGAAGCCGGACATGGCGACGCTGCGGCGGATCGCCTGGTTGCCCGGCACGGCGCTGGTCATCGCCGATGTGCTCGACCATCACAGCCATGAGGACGTGCCGCATGCGCCGCGCGGCCTGCTGAAGAAGCAGCTGGCGCGGCTGCAGGCGATGGGCATGAAGGCCTATTTCGCCACGGAGCTCGAATTCTATCTGTTCGACGAGAGCTATGAGGCGATCCACGCCAAGGGCTATCGCGAGCCGAAGACGGCTGGCTACTACATCGAGGACTACCACATCTTCCAGACCACCAAGGAAGAGCCGGTGATGCGGGCGATCCGCAACGGGTTGCACGCGAGCGGCATCCCGGTCGAGAATTCCAAGGGCGAATGGGGGCCGGGCCAGGCCGAGATCAATGTCCGCTATGCCGACGCGCTCGACATGGCCGACCGCCATGTCCTGATCAAGAACGGCATCAAGGAGATTGCCCACGCCCAGGGCAAGGCCGTCACCTTCATGTCGAAATGGCGCTATGACCTCGCCGGCTCCTCCAGCCATGTCCACGCCTCGCTCTGGGACGCCAAGGGAGAAAGATCGCTCTTCGCCGACCCCAATGGCGAGCACGGCATGTCGGAGCTGATGCGCCATTATGTGGCCGGGCAGCTCGCCCATGCCCGAGAGATCACCTATTTCCTCGCGCCCTATATCAACTCCTACAAGCGCTTCCAGCAGGTCGGCACCTTCGCGCCGACGCGCGCCGTCTGGAGCGACGACAACCGCACGGCGGGCTTCCGGCTCTGCGGCGCCGGCAGCAAGGCCATCCGGATCGAGTGCCGGATCGGTGGTTCCGATCTGAATCCATACCTTGCCTTTGCCGCGCTGATCGCCGCCGGCCTCTCCGGCATCGAGCAGAAGCTCGAGCTGGAGCCGGCCTTCGTCGGCGACGCCTATGGCGGGGCGGAATTGCGCCAGATCCCCAATACGCTGCGCGAGGCGACGCAGACGCTCGATGGCTCGGCAATGCTGCGGGCCGCACTCGGCAATGACGTGGTCGACCATTACGTCCACACCGCCCGCTGGGAGCAGCTCGAATACGATCGCCGCATCACCGACTGGGAACTGAAGCGCGGCTTCGAACGCTACTGAGACGGTGAACCTGACCATGACTGATCTATTGCGCTGCGTGTCGCCCGTGGATGGGCGTGTCTATGCTGAGCGACCCGTCGTCAGCGATGCAGCAATTGCCGCGGCTCTAAGCGCAGCCCGCGACGCCCAGCGCGACTGGCGCAGGGTCGATGTCGCCCGCCGCGCCGAGCTCTGCTCCGCCTTCGTCGAGGCGATGCTGGCGATGAAGGACGAGATCGTCCCCGAGCTCGCCTGGCAGATGGGCCGGCCGATCCGCTACGGCGCCGGCGAACTGCGCGGCTTCGAGGAGCGCGCCCGCCACATGATCGGGATCGCCGAGAGCGCGCTGGCACCGCTGCGGCCGGAGCCAAAAGACAAGTTCGAGCGCTGGATCGCGCGCGAGCCGCTCGGCATCATCATGGTCGTCGCGCCCTGGAACTATCCCTATCTCACCGCGGTCAACACGATCGTGCCGGCGCTGATGGCGGGCAATGCCGTCATCCTGAAGCATGCCGCCCAGACCCTGCTGGTCGGCGAGCGCTTCCAGAAGGCGGCCGACGCCGCCGGGCTCCCGGCCGGGCTGTTCCAGAACCTCGTGCTTAGCCATGCCCAGACGGCGCGGATCATCGCGAGCCGTGGCATCGACCAGGTCAACTTCACCGGCTCGGTCACTGGGGGCAAGGCGATGGAAGCGGCGGCGAGCGGCACCTTCATCGGCCTCGGGCTCGAGCTTGGCGGCAAGGATCCGGCCTATGTCCGGGCCGATGCCGACCTCGCGCAAGCAGTCGAGAACCTGGTCGACGGCGCCTTCTTCAACTCCGGCCAGTCCTGCTGCGGCATCGAGCGCATCTATGTCCATCGCGACCTCTATCCGAAATTCGTCGAGGGCTTCGTCGCGCTGACCAAGACATATGTGCTGGGCGATCCGCTCGACCCGGCGACGACGCTCGGGCCGATGGTGAAGGCGGAGGCCGCGGAGTTCGCCCGCGGCCAGGTCGCGGAGGCCGTAAGCGCCGGTGCCAAAGCGCTGGTCGACCCCGGCCTGTTCCCGCGCGATCGCTCCGGCACGCCCTATATGGCGCCGCAGGTCGTGGTCGACGTGAACCACCAGATGGGCCTGATGCGCGAGGAAAGCTTCGCGCCGACCGTCGGCATTATGGCGGTCGCCGACGATGCTGAAGCCGTCGCGCTGATGAACGACAGCCCCTACGGGCTGACCGCCTCGCTCTGGACGCAAGATGCGGATGCAGCCGCGCGCATCGGCGTCGACATCGAGACCGGCACGGTCTTCATGAACCGCTGCGACTATCTCGATCCGGCGCTGGCCTGGACCGGCGTCAAGGACACCGGCCGCGGCGCAACGCTGTCGCGCATCGGCTACGAGATGCTGACGCGCCCGAAATCCTTCCATCTCCGCACTGCATTCTGAACGAGGCGACCCGTGACGCTGAAGGCCAACTGGAATTACCCCACCGCGGTCCGCTTCGGACCCGGACGCATCGGCGAGCTCGCACAGGCCTGCGCCGCCGCCGGTATCGAGCGCCCGCTGCTCGTCACCGATTCCGGCCTGTCCGGCTTGCCGATGATCAAAGACGCCATGGCGCTCCTCAACGCCGCAGGGCTGACGGTCACGCTGTTCGACCGGGTCCAGGCCAACCCGGTTGCGGCCAATGTCGAGGACGGGCTGAAGGTCTTCCGGGACAGCGGCAGCGACGGCGTCATCGCCTTCGGCGGCGGCTCTGCGCTGGATTGCGGCAAGGTCGTCGCCTTCATGGCCGGGCAGAGCCGGCCGATGTGGGATTTCGAGGATATCGGCGACTGGTGGACTAGGGCCGACCCGGCCGGCATCGCCCCGATCATCGCCGTCCCGACCACGGCCGGCACCGGCTCGGAGGTTGGCCGCGCCGGCGTGATCACCGACGAGACGACGCAGACCAAGAAGGTGATCTTCCACCCCAAGATGATGCCGCAGATCGTGATCTGCGACCCCGAGCTTACTGTCGGCCTGCCGGCGAAGGTCACGGTCGGCGCCGGCATGGATGCGCTGGCGCATTGCCTCGAAGCTTATTGCGCGCCCGGCTTCCACCCGCTCGCCGACGGCATCGCGGTCGAGGGCATCCGGCTCTGCAAGGTCTTCCTGCCGCGTGCGGTCGCAGATGGCGCCGATATCGAGGCGCGGGCCCAGATGATGGCGGCTGCCGCCATGGGCGCGACCGCCTTCCAGAAGGGACTCGGCGCCATCCACGCGCTGTCGCACCCGATCGGCTCGGTGCACCACACCCATCACGGCATGACCAATGCCGTGTTCATGCCCTATGTCCTCGCCTTCAACCGCCCGACGATCGAGGAGGAGATCGCGCGGCTCGCCGCCTATCTCGGGCTGGAGCCGAGCTTCGACGCCTTCTACGACTGGATCATCGCCCTGCGCCGCGACCTAGGCGTGCCCGAGACGCTCAAGGCTTTCGGGGTGACCGGAATCGACTATGGCAGGCTGGCGAAGATGGCGATCGTCGACCCAACCGCCGGCGGCAACCCCGTGCCGCTGACCGAGGCCGCGGCCGAGGCCTTGTTCCGGGAGGCTACAGGATGACGGCGGAGCAGGGCTTTCGGCTCCTCGCTCCGACTGCAGGCCAGTAGGAAATGATCAAGGCCCGACGAGCTGGCCGCCGTCGACCACGATGCTCTGGGCGGTGACCCAGCTCGCCTTGTCCGAGGCAAGGAAGAGCACGACCTCGGCGATCTCCTCGGGCTTGCCCATCCGGCCGAAGGGGATGCTTGCCAAGGTCGACTGATAGAGCTCGGGATTCGAGGTCCTGCGGTCCTCCCAGGTGCCGCCGGGGAACTCGATCGAACCGGGCGCGACGCAGTTCACCCGGATGCCCTTCCGAGCCAGCATCTTCGCCTGGCTCGCCGTGTAGTGCATCACAGCCGCCTTGACAGCGCCGTAAGGCGCCGATCGCGCCGAGGCCCGCAGGGCCGAGATCGACGAGATGTTCACGATCGACGAGCCCGGCTTCAGATGCGGGATCGCCGCATGACTGCCGCGGACGACGGCCATCATGTCGACGTTGAGCGAGGCGGCCCAGCCCTCCTCGTCGTCGGAATGGCCGAATCCGGAGGCGTTGTTGACGAGGACGTCCAGCCCGCCGAGGGCTTCGACCGCCGCGGGAACATAGGCCTTGATGGCATCCGCGTCGGCGAGGTCGACGCTGGCCGCGTGGGCGGTGACGCCGAGCGCCTCGATCTCCCGGCGCGTCGCCTCGAGCGGTCCCGCGCTACGGGCGCAGATCGAAACGGAGGCGCCGCCCGCCGCGAAACCGAGCGCGATCGACCGCCCGATGCCACGGCTGCCGCCCATCACGATGACGCGCTTGCCGGTGAAGTCCTTGGCCATGGTCATGCCTTCCTGATTGCCTGTCGGCAGCCTTATAGCATCGACCCGGCCGAGCGCTTCTCAATGCGCAGCATCATCCACCAGAGAGCCTGACGGGGGCAGCAAGGTCGTCGCCAGCGTCCGGCGCATCATGTCGCGCAGCGCATTGGCGCTGCGATAGCCGGCACTGCGCGCCGCCTCGCGCAACGACATGCCATCGGCCTGCAGCGTCAGGGTGTGGAGGATGCGTAGGCGCCGACGCCATTCTGCAAAGCTGAGGCCGGTCTCGGCGCGGAAGCGGCGGGTGAAGGTCGAACGGCTGACGCCGACCTGCTCGGCCCAGCCGTCGAGATCGAGGTCGAGCGCCGGCTTCTGCACCATGTCGCGGGCCAGCTTGCGCAGCCGCGGGGCCTGCGGCATCGGCAGGGCGATGTGGATTTCGGCGGCGCCGACGATCTCCTCGACGACCAGCGCCGCGAGATGACCGCCGCGACCGCCTTGATCGTAGAGCAACGGCCCGCTCGCCAGCGCCCGGAGTGCGACGTCGAGCAACTCCGACACGGCGATGACGCGGCAGCTGCGCGGCAGGGCGTCGCCAAGTACCTCGTCGGTCAGGAAGGCGGCCCGCATCTCGCAGCAGCCATAGGCCGTCGCCGGCTGGGCCGAGGCCGGCGCCAACGCGATCCAGCCGACGATCCTGCGCAGCAAGTTTCCGGCGATCGACAAGGTGCCGGTGATCGGCAAGGGCTCGTTCGAGACGATCTCGATCGAGGCGGTGATCGCGCAGAAGCCCGATCTCGTGCTGCTCAGCCGCTTCGACGCCTTCCGCTTCGGCGCGGAAGCTGCTCCCGGCCTCGACCAGCTCGCCGCGGCCGGCATCCCGGTCGCGATCGTCGATTTCTTCCTCGATCCTCTCAAGAATACCGAGCCGAGCCTGCGCATCCTCGGCAGGCTGCTGGGGCGCGAGGCCCAGGCCGAGGCCTTCCTCGCCTTCTATCGCCAGCATCTTTCGGCGATCGAGGACAAGCTCGCCGCGGCAGGCGGCACGGCGCGGCCGGCGGTCTTCCCGCATGCCTTCGCGACGCGCCCGGAATGCTGCTTCTCGGCCGGACCAGGCACGATCGACGGCTTCATCCGCCTCGCTGGCGGCCACAACATCGGCACCGAAAAGCTTGCGATGCCGGTCGGCCAGTTCAGCCAGGAATTCGTGCTGACGCGCAATCCGGACGTCTATGTCGCGACCGCGATCTCCGACGGCCCCGATGCCGGCAGTTTCGCGCTCGGCCCGGATGTCGAGCCGCAGCGGGCGGCGGAGGGCTTCGCCAGGCTCCTGCAGCGCAACGATCTCGCCGCGCTTAGTGCCGTAACAGGCGACCGCGCCTTCGGCCTCTGGCACCTTTTCGTGCACACGCCGGTCCATGTCGTCGCCATCGAGGCACTGGCGAAATGGACGCATCCCGAGCGCTTCGCCGAACTCGATCCGCAGGCGACACTCGACGAGATCAACAAGCGCTTCCTGGCCGCGCCGCTGGCGGGAACCTTCTGGGTCTCTTCGCAAGCGGATGGCGGCCGGAAGCGGTGACCACAAGCCCCGGTGCCGCTTGATCCAGATCAAATCCGACTCAGTGCGATCGCACAAAGCTCCCATCAGCTTCCGGCTGGTGGGATTTCTTAATCATACCGCCTCCAAAGCGTCCGCGACCGACTCTGCATCCGGAGCGGCGATGCGTTGAGGAAAGAAGTGATGTCTGCGTCCGACGATCTCGCCCGGCGGCTCGAGTTCCTGCAGTTCGACGGGCAGGCGCGGCAACAGATCCGCGCTGTCGAGAAGACGATCGTCGCGGCGCTTCCGGGCGCGCTCGATGCGTTCTACGCGCAGATCAGGGCCTTTCCGGAGACCAAAGCCCTGTTCCGCAGCGAAGAGCAGCTCGGCGGCGCGAAAAGCCGGCAGGCCTCGCATTGGGCGCGGATCGCCACGGGGCAGTTCGACGCGGACTATGTCGCGGCCGTCACCCGTGTCGGCGAGGTCCATGCCCGGATCGGGCTGGAGCCGCGCTGGTATATCGGCGGCTACGCATTGCTGCTGTCGCAGCTGATCGGGAAGGTGCTTGAGGAGCGCTGGCCGAAAAGCCGCTTCGGCTCCAGGCTGCCGGGGGCAGGTGAGAGGGCTGCGGAGATCGCCGCGATCGTCAAGGCCTGCCTGCTCGACATGGACTATGCCATCTCGGTCTATCTCGAAGCCTCGGAAGCGGCCCGCCTGAAGGCTGAAGCGGCGGCGCGCGCCAGTGAGCAGGCCAAGGCGGCGGAGCGCGAGAAGGCGATCGCCCTGATGAGCGAAGGCATGGCGGCGCTGGCGAAGGGCGATCTCACCGTCCGCATCGCCAAGGACATGCCCGCCGAATACGCTGAGGTCGGCACGCATTTCAACGACGCGATGGCCCGGCTCGGCGAGATGATCGCGACGATCAAGACGAGCTCGACCGCCATCGCCGCCTCCTCGCAGGAAATCAGCGACGGCGCCGCCGATCTGTCGGAGCGTACTGAGGAACAGGCCTCGGCCCTGGAGCAGACCGCGGCGACGACGGAGGAACTCGCCGCTTCGGTGAAGAGCTCGGCCCAGTCCTCGCGCGCCTCGACAGCGCTCGCCGACGAAGCGACGGCGGTGGCGCGCACGGGCGGCGGCATCATCAAGGAAGCGATCGCGGCCATGGCCCGGATCGAGGAGGCCTCGAAGAAGATCTCCGAGATCACCAACGTGATCGACGGCATCGCTTTCCAGACCAACCTGCTCGCGCTCAACGCCGCGGTCGAGGCGGCGCGGGCGGGCGATGCCGGGCGCGGCTTTGCCGTCGTCGCCGCCGAGGTGCGCGCCCTCGCGCAACGCTCGGCCGAAGCCGCCAAGGACATCACCGGGCTGATCGGCACCTCCGGCACCGAGGTGACCGAAGGCGTGCGGCTGGTCAGGCTCGCCGGCGACACGCTGGAGCAGATCGTCGGCGCCTCCGGACGGGTTTCGGCGACGGTCGGCGAGATCGCGACCGCGGCGGGCGAGCAGGCCAGCGGCATCGAGGAGATGAGCCAGGCCGTCAGCCATATGGACGAGATCACGCAGCGTAATTCGGTGCTCGCCGAGCAGAGTGCGACCTCGGCACGCATGCTGCTGACGCAGATCGAGCGCCTCAGCCAGCTCGTTTCCAGCTTCCGCACGCAAGGCGATCACAGGCCATCCGCCATGGCCCCAGCGCAGCGCAGCCGGGCGGCATGAACCATCAGCCTGGCCGGATCACATCCGGCCGGCGTCGACCTTGATGGTCTCGGAGGTGATCGAGGACGACTGCTCGCTCGCCAGGAACAGAGCCGCGCGCGCCACCTCCTCCGGCTCGACCCAGCGCTTCAGCGCCGCCTTGTCGGTGTAGTTGACCTGGATGATCTCCTCCGCCGGCCGGTTCTCCTTGGCGGCGCGGGCGGCGATGACGCGCTGCATCAGCTCGCCGTTGACCGCGCCGGGGCAGAGCGCATTGACCCGGATGCCGTGGATGCCGACTTCCTGCGCGACGGCCTGGGTGATGCCGATCACCGCGAATTTGGTGGCGGTATAGGCGCTGCGCATCGGATAGCCGCGCAGGCCCATCAGCGACGACATATTGATGATCGAGCCGCCGCCGCGAGCCCGCATCAGCGGCACGCAGTGCTTGATGCAGAGGATCGTGCCGCGAATGTTGATCGCCATGGTCTCGTCCCATTGGGCGATGTCGAGGTCCTCGGCATTGGCGACCTGCCCGGTCACGCCGGCATTGTTGACGAGGATGTCGACGCCGCCGAAACGCGCGGCAGTATCTCGGGCAAGCCTGGCTGCATCGGCCTCCTGCGAGACATCGGCGGCGACGGCATGCGCCCCGATCCCGGCGGCGGCCTTGGCGAGCGAAGCCTGGGAGCGGCCGGCGATCACCACCTGCGCGCCCTCTTCGACGAACATCCTGGCGATGGCGAGGCCGATGCCGGTGCCGCCGCCGGTTACGATCGCGACCTTGCCGGAGAGGACTGGAGCACGGGACGATTGCGATGCCATGGTGCAGCCTTCTCCTCATCGCGTCGGCGAGCTAATGTTTGATCTACAATAACTCGTTTTGTATATCAACGAAGTGCGTTTGAACCGGCCCGGACCGATTTCAGCCGCAGAGAACGTCCGGGACCGCAACGCCAAGACGGCGAGCCTGGTTGCGCAGAGCCTGGAGCGTCTCCGCCGCCAATGCCCAGTTCCCGTCGAAACGCTTTCGGGCTTCGGCGGCGCGGTCGCCGGGCACGCGGATCGGAGCAGCGCCCGGAGCGGGCTTAGACTGGCGGATACGGTCGGCGAAGCCAGCGGCGACGGCCTCATAATCTGCGATGGGCCGCATTCCCTCGATCTCGATCGCCATCACCAGATTGGCGCTGCCGTAGGGCCGGGAGAGATCGCCATAGAGCGGCTGCACCTCGCTGCCGACGCCGCCTGCCGACAGGCCGCCGGCGAGCAGATCGACCATCACGGCGAGGCCAAAGCCCTTCGCTCCCGCGGCCGGCAGGAGCACACCCTTGATTGCCTCGGCGGCGTCGCGGGTCGGCATCCCATCTGCGGTCTGGGCCCAGCCCTCGGGAATGGGCTCGCCCTTGCTCGCCGCCAACCGGACCTTGCCCATCGCGCCGGCACTCATGGCGAGGTCGAGGACGATCGGCTCGCCGCCGGTCGGCACCGCGATCGCCAGCGGGTTGTTGCCGACCACCGCTTCGGCCCCGCCCGGTGCCGGCAGCATCGGACGGGTATTGGCCATGACGATGCCGATCTTGCCGGCGAGCGCGATCCTGCGGGCAAAGCGTCCGGCTGCGCCGAAATGGAAGGCGTTGCGGACGGCGACAACCGCGACGCCGTGTTCGGCGGCGCGGGCGATCGCGATCTCGCAGGCGCGCTCAGCCGTGACCTGGCCAAGCCCGTTGCCGGCGTCGAGGGTCAGGCGCGAGCCCTGATCGACAACGATCTCGCCCTCGGCCGCAGGGTCGACGGAGCCTTGCGCGATCCGCTCCAGATACATCGGCAGTTGCATCAGGCCGTGCGAGGCCAGGCCCTCGATATCGGCATCGACGAGCGCCTCGGCAGTCAGGCCGGCATAGCCGGATGGGGCACCGGCAGCCTCCAGCAGCGCGCTCGCGAAGCGCTCAAGCAGATCAACCGGATAGGAATTGGCCGCAGACATCGTTTCTCCCGAAGATGGCGGAGTGTCGTTCTCACGGCCCATAGCATGAGGCGGAGCGCGGTCGCGCTCCGCCCGCACGTCCACTCCAGCGCTCAGCGCACCGGCGGAGCGTATTGCAGGCCGCCCTTGGTCCAGAGCTTGTTGAGCCCGCGCTCGATGCCGAGCTTCGAGCCCGCGCCGACATTGCGCTCATAGACCTCGCCGTAATTGCCGACCTGCTTGACGATCTGCAGAGCCCAGTCCGGCTTGAGGCCCATCGACTCGCCGAGATTGCCGGTCGTGCCGAGCAGGCGCTGGACTTCGGGCGAGCCGGTACGCTTCTGCTCCTCGGCATTGGCGGCGGTGACGCCGAGCTCCTCGGCGACGAGCATGGCATAGAGCGACCAGCGCACGATGCTGCTCCAGGTCTCGTCGCCCTGGCGCACGACCGGGCCGAGCGGCTCCTTCGAGATCAGCTCCGGCAGGATCACGTATTCTGTCGGGTTGACCAGCTTCAGCCGATAGGCGGAGAGCGCCGAGACGTCGTTGCTGAAGACGTCGCAGCGGCCGGATTCGAAGGCCTTGGCGACCTGGTCGCCAGCCTCGAAGGCGACGCCCTCGTATTTCATGTTATTGGCGCGGAAATAGTCGGCGATGTTGAGTTCGGTGGTCGTGCCGGTCGGCACGCAGACCGAGGCGCCGTTGAGCTCCTTCGCCGCTTTGATGTTCAGCGACTTGCGGACCATGAAGCCCTGGCCGTCATAGTAGCCGACGCCGACATAGCGCAGGCCCATCTGGGTGTCGCGCGACAGCGTCCAAGTCGCCTGACGGGAAAGGACGTCGATCTCGCCGCTCTGCAGGCTGACGAAACGGTCCTTCGGGCTGAGCGGCGTATAGCGGACCTTGTTGGCATCGCCGAAGACGGCGGCGGCGACAGCCCGGCAGATATCGACGTCGAAGCCGCCCCAGCGCCCGGCCTCGTCCGGCACCGAGAAGCCGGCGACACCCGGGCTGACGCCGCAGATCATCTCGCCGCGGCCCCTCACCGTCTCCAAGGTGCCGGCGGCGGCCGGCATGGCGCAGGCGGCCATCAGGCCGGCGATCAGCAACAGGCGTGTCTTCATTCGGATACCCTTCCCCCCGAGTGTCGTATCCGACGTTTCCTCGCCGGACCCACGATGATCCTGACGGCTTTCTGACGCAGAAGGCGCGCGCCTCCCGCGATTTCGAGGTGTGAAACGCAGGGACTTCCAGCCATATCCGAGAGCGGGAGTGCCATCATCCGATCATCGACATCGGCACGGCATATCCATGCAGAACTCCGCCCAGTCCAGCTTCCGTCAGCGCCTCGTCAGCGGCGCCTTCCTGGCGGGGAGCTTCGTCAAGACGCCGAGCCCGCACGCCACCGAGATCCTCGGCAATAGCGGCTTCGACTTCATCGTCGTCGACCAGGAGCATGCGCCCTTCGATCGCGGCACCACCGACCTCGTACTGCTGGCGACGCGGGCGGCTGGCATTGCCGGCGTCGTGCGGGTGCCGACGCTGACGAGCGACGCGATCCAGGCCTCGCTCGATTGCGGCGCGGTCGGCATCCTCGCTCCGCATGTGGCGAGCGTCGCGGATGCGCAGGCGCTGGTCGCGGCCTGCCGCTATCGCGGCGGCAAGCGCGGCTTTTCCGGCGTCACCCGCGCCGGCCGCTATGGCAGCAGCAAGATGTGGGACCTCGTCGATGCGGCCGACGCCGCAGTCGCGACGATCGCGATGATCGAGGACCCGTCGGCGCTGGCTGAGATCGACGCCATTCTCGCAGTCGAGGGGCTCGACGCCGTCTTCATCGGGCGCGGCGACCTCACTGTCGCCTTCGGCGCGCCGACCCGTGACGCGCAGGAAGTCCGCGATGCGGTCGATACGATCCTGCGGGCCGCCAGGAAGGCCGGCAAGCCGGTCTGCGTGATGACCGATAATGGCGAAGAATCCGCCGGGTTCGCCGAACGCGGCGCCAGCGCCTTCATCCTCTCCTCCGACCAGGGATTTTTGCGCAAGGCGGCGAGTGAAACCCTGGCGCAGATGCAGACAGCCAGGAGCCGGGTCGAGAACCCAGGCTCCCGATAGGAGACATCGACCCGTGAGCTACCCCTCCAGCGATCCGCGCTCGAAGCTCGCCGCTCCGGCTGCGGCGAAGGCTGCCCCGGTCAAGGCCTATGCCGGCGCCGACTATGCCCGCTTCTATGCGGAAGAGCCGCAGCAGGCGAACGAGAGCGAGCGCACCTGGCTGGCCCGCGGCCAGAACTTCATCACCGCCTATTCCGAGGTGAAGCCAGGCGCCGTGTTGGCGCGTGTGGCGCAGCCGGACGAGTACTGCCTGATCTTGCCCGAGAAGGAGCTCGGCGCGACGGTCACGGCCGGGGCGGAGATCGTCGAGGTCGCCGGCAACTCGATCGTCTTCGTGCCGCCGGGCGCTTCGCGCATCACCCTGAAGGGCACCGGCCGCGTCATCCGCATCTTCTCCAGCGCCGCGGCCGATTTGGCGGCGTCCTGCTCCAATGCCGCCTCCTATGCCCTGCCCCATGCCAATGTCGCGCTGCTCGAGCCCTGGCCGGAACCACGTGGCGGCTTCAGGATCCGCGCCTACAGCCTCGATGCCGGTGGCGGCGAAGGCCGCTTCGGCCGCATCTTCCGCTGCACCACGCTGATGGTGAACATCCTCGACCCGCGCATCGGCCTGCGCGACGTCACCGCGCTCTCGCCGCATCACCATGACGATTTCGAGCAGGGCTCGCTGGTGATCGACGGCGGCTATATCCACGACATCCGCTGGCCGTGGACGCCGGACATGCGGATCTGGCGCGAGGACGAGCACGAATTGATGGCGGCGCCGTCGCTGACCGTGATCCCGCCGCCCTCGATCCACACCTCGCGCTCGGTCCTGCCCGGGCTGAACCAGATGATCGACATCTTCTCGCCGCCCCGCCTCGACTTCTCGCAGAAGCCCGGTTGGGTCATCAACGCCGCGGATTATCCGATGCCCGGCGAAACCGCTTGAGGGCTCCCGACATGACCGCCACCCCCCTGACCACCGACGCGCGCAGCCGCCAGATCGCCGATCTCCTGGTGGGCGCCGTCGACCTGCACTGCCATAGCGGCCCGGCCGCGATGCCGCGCATCCTCGACCATCACGAGGCGATGCTCGACGCCGCCGCAGCGAAGTTCCGCGCCGTCGTCTACAAGGACCATTTCTATCTCGGCACCGCCCATTCGATCCTGCTGGAGAAGCTGGTGCCGGGCACCGGCGTCAGGCTGTTCTCCGGCATCGCGCTCAACAATGCCTCGGGCGGCTTCAATCCGCATGCGGTCGACCACGCCATCAAGCTCGGCGGCAAAATCGTCTGGATGCCGACGCTCTCGGCCAAGAACCATATCGACGTGCTCGCCTCCGGCGCGGTGAAGACCTTCCCGAAGACCGCGCAGAAGATGCTCGACCCGATCCCGCTGACGCCGTTCGGCGCCGACGGCAAGCTCACCGACGACGTCAAGCTGATCCTCGACCTGATCGCGGCCGGCGACATCATCCTCGCCGGCGGGCATCTCTCGACGCCCGAGCTCTTCGCCGTGTTCGAGGAGGCCAAGGCGCGCGGCGTCAGGAAGCTCCTGGTCAACCATCCGACCTACATGGTCAACAACTGCAGCGATGCGGAAATCCGCGACCTCGTCTCGCTCGGCGCGGTGATGGAGCATTCGATCTGCATGTTCGTCGAGGGCAAGTCGAAGAAGTTCGAGCCGCCGGAGCTGCGCCGGGTGATCGAGGTCGCCGGCGTCGAGCACACCGTGCTCTGCTCGGATCTCGGGCTGGTCGGCTCTCCGCGCCCTATCGACGGCTACCGCGAGATCGTCGGCCACCTGCTCGACCTGCAGTTCACGGAAGCCGAGATCAAGCGCCTGACCGGCGGGCATGCGGCGGAGTTGCTGGGGCTGGGGGCGTAGGGCTTACGGGCCCGACGCGAATCCTAACCGTCATTGCGAGAAGCGAAGCGACGAAGCAATCCAGGGGCCGTCTCGCGAACCCTTCTGGATTGCTTCGCTTCGCTCGCAATGACGTCTGGGCTCAGGCCCCGTGGCCTGCCCCGCATGACGTGATCGAGCTCAATCCAGCGAGATCGCCGCGGCCTTCACGACATCCGCCCATTTCGCCACCTCCTGCGTCTGCGCCGTCTTCACCGCCGCGGCATCACCGCTGAGCGAGCGCACGCCGATCGTGGCGAGCTTCTCGCGGCCCTCGGTGCTCTCGACATAGGCGCGGGTGATCGCGGCGATACGCGTCACGATCGGCTCGGGCAGCCCCTTCGGCCCGACCAACGCGAACCAGCCGGTCGCGTTGACGCCCGGCAGCCCCGCCTCGGACAGGGTCGGTACCTCAGGCAATTGCGGGGCGCGCTGATCGCTGGTGACGGCGAGCGCCCGGATCGCGCCGCTCTTCACATGCGGGATATAGGCCGGGATGAAGTCGATGGCGACGTTGACGGTTCCCGCCAGCAGATCGGTCGAGAGCGGGGCCGAGCCGCGATAGGGCACATGCGTCATCTGGAAATCGGCCTTGCGCTGGATCAGTTCGCCGGTGACATGCCCCATCAGGCCGAAGCCCGGGCTGCCGAAGGTGAGCTTGCCCGGATTGGCCTTGCCGTAGGCGACGAGCTCGGCGAAGGACTTGACCGGCAGCGAGGGATGGATCGCGACGATGCCCTGGACGTCGCCGAGCAGCGCGACCGGCGCGAAATCGGCGAGCGGATCGAAGGCCAGCTTCTTGTAGAGCAACTTGTTGGTCGCGAGCGGCCCTGACGAGGAGAACAGCAGGGTGTAGCCATCCGCCGCCGCCCGGACGACGCCGGTCGCAGCGATATTGCCGCCGGCGCCGGTCTTGTTCTCGACGACGAAGCCCTGGCCGAGCTCGCTGCGCAGTTTCTCGGCCAGCAGGCGCGCGACCACGTCGGTCGAGGCGCCCGCCGGGAACGGCACGACGATGGTGACGGGGCGGCTCGGCCAGATGTCGGCAAAGGCTCGTCCCTGAACGGCCAGCGCACCGGCGCCTGCGATGGACGCCATGAAGCCACGACGTGAGATCGGCCGCATCATTGAGGTTTCCTCCGGACAAAGTTGCTTTGAAGCTGTTGTCCGGACACTAGGCACGGGCCGCACGTCTCCCCTTGGGAAAGCGCCGCTATTTCTCGCCTTGAAACGCAACGCCCATGGATTGCGAGAGCGCCTCCAGTTGCGCCTCGATATTGGCCGCTGCCTTCTTCAGCGGATGGATGATTTTTGCCTTGTCCTCGGGGTTGGGCACCGCGGCCCGGAAGAAGGTGACGCCGAAGGTGGCGAGCACGCGCTCGCCGAGCTTGATCGGCACCGCGATCGTCGCCGAGTTCTTCGGCTCGGCGGCAGGATCGCGCTCGGTATAGCCACGCCTGCGCGCCTGCTCGATCATGCCCTCGACATCCTCGTCGGAAAGGCTGCTGTTCTCCGGTTCGGCCGAGGCGCGCATGGCGGCGCGCAATACCTCGCGCTCCTCATCGGGGCAGAAGGCGAGATAGGCGCGTCCGAGCGCCCGGCCACCCAAGTTGAGCCGGTAGCCGAGCGTCGCATGGAAAGGCGAGATCGGGCTGTCGGGGATCGTCGAGAAGCGCACGACGACGGCATCATAGTCGAGCAGGCAGACGGCGCAGGGCCATTTGATCTGGCGCGTCAGAGCCGTCGCCCAGGGCCGCGCCGCCTCGATCACCATCGGGGCGCCATGGAAGCCCGAGCTCAGATGCGCCACCTGCGAGGTCACGAGATAGCCGCGCATGCGCTCGTCGCGCACGACATAGCCGGCTTCGATCAGGGTCTCGAGCAGGCGCACGATCGTCGGCTTCGGCATGCCGGTGCGGCGATGCAGTTCGCCCACGGTCGCGACGCTGCAGCGATTGACCTCGGTCAGCAGCCGCAGCGCCTTGAGAACGGACTGGACGGGCGCAAAGGAGAACACGCAGCGGATCCGGCTAAGCGAGCACGATCCGCTGTTCTAGATGAGAACGCGTCGAACTGGATAGCTTTTCGCGAGCCCTATTCCGGCATGGTCAGAACGACCTTGCCGACCTGGTCGCCCGCATCCATCAGCGCATGTGCATCGCGGACATCGCGCCAGTCGAAGCTGGCGCAGATATGACTGCGGATCGTACCGCTCTCCAATAGCGGCCAGATCTGCGCCACCAGCTTGGCAGCGATCCGGCCTTTATAGGCGGCATCGCGCGGCCGCAGCGTCGATCCCGTCAGCGTCAGCCGCCGGCGGACGATGTTGCGGACATTGACCTCGGCCATCTGGCCGAGATGGCTGGCGATCAGTACGACGCGGCCATCCGGGGCGAGCAACTGCAGCTGCTTTTCGGTATAGGGGCCGGCCTGCGCGTCGAGGACGACATCGACCTTCTCCTTGCCGATCGCTGTCTCGATCTCGCCCACCCAGTCGGCGCGATAGTCGACTGCGAAATCGGCGCCGATCTCCAGGCAGACCGCGCGCTTCTCAGGCGTGCCGGCGGTGGCGATCACGCGGGCGCCCCGCAAGTGCTTGGCGATCTGGATCGCGGCCATGCCGACGCCGCTGGTGCCGCCCTGAACCAGCAAGGTCTCGCCGTCAGCCAGCCGCCCGAGCCAGACGACGTTGTTCCAGGCGGTGAAGAACACCTCCGGCAGCGCCGCCGCCTGCGCGAAGGAGAAGCCCTTCGGCAACGGCATGCATTGCAGGGCCGGCACGGCGCAAAACTCGGCATAACCGCCGCCATTGACGAGCGCGCAGACGGCGTCACCGACCTTCGGCCAGTCGACTTCAGCGCCAACAGCCTCGACCACGCCCGAGACGTCGAGGCCGGGCAGGTCGGTCGCGCCAGGCGGTGGCGGGTAGAGGCCGCGCCGCTGCTGGATGTCGGGCCGGTTCACGCCGGCCGCGCGCACGCGGATCAGCACGTCGCCGGCACCGAGCGTCGGCATCGGCCGCTCGCAGAAGGCGAGAACCTCGGGGCCGCCCGGCTTGGTAATCTCGATCGCTTGCATCAGTCGGTCTCGTTGTTCTGTGAGGGGCGAAGCGAGCGCATGATCTCCGGCATTCGTTCGCGGGCCGACGTCATCAGGCGCTCATAGATCGAGTTGCCGTTGGCATCGATCGCGACGATCACCGGTCCGAAACCGTTGAGCCGCAGCCGGTTCAGCCGAAACTGCATGATCAGGTCGCGCCAGGCGCAATCGGTCACTCCCTCGACGCCCTCGCTCAGCAGGGCCGAGGCGCCGCCGACGAAGGAGAAATAGACGCAGCCGACCTCGCGCATGGCATCGACGCTGTCCTGCGAGAGTCCGCCCTTGCCGCCGGTCGCGGTCAGGCGCAGGCCCCTTATCAGCGTCGGCATCAGATGGTTGAAGCGGCTCGAGGTCGTCGGGTTGACGTAATGGACCGCGCCGGGCCGCCCGTCGCTATCCTCATAGCTCACGCCCATATGGAAGAAGGCGCCATCGCGCAGCGAGAGCGGCAATTCGTGGCCGGCCTCGACTTCCGCGACCATGCGCTTCTGGGTGGGCATGCCGACGGTCGCGACGGCATCGCCGTCGAGCAGCACGACGTCGCCGACTTTCAGCGCGCGCGCCGCTTCGGGCGTCAGCGGCAGGGTCAGGCGAATGGGAGACGGGGTCGTCATTCGATCCGCTCCACCACGCCGGAATTGTAGATTCGCGCCCGCGTCCGCCGGTTGATCCAACAGTTGAAGGAGACGGCGACCGGGGTGAAGCCGTGGCCAGAGGCGTATTCGACATGGACGCCGAAGGTCGTCGTCGAGCCGCCGACGCCCATCGGGCCGAAGCCCATCTGGTTGACGGCGCGGGTCAGGCGCTCCTCCATCTCCGCGACCATCGGCTCGGGATTGCGCTCGCCGAAGGGGCGCAAGGTCGCGTCCTTGGAGAGCTTGGCGGCATGATCGAAAGTGCCGCCGATGCCGACGCCGATCACCACCGGCGGGCAATGCTGGCCGCCGGCCCTGAGCACGATCTCCAGGATGCAGCGCTCGATCTCGTCGAGGCTCGGGCTGACCAATATCTCGACCGCGGCCCAGCGCCCGCCGCCGAGCGCCTTCGGGGCGCAAGTGATGTCGAGATAATCGCCCTCGCCGACGAGGTCCCAGGAGACCAGCGGCATGTCCTTGCCGTGAAAGCTGCGCTCATTGGTCAGCGGGTTGGTGACGAAGCGCAGGAGCGGCGGCTGGATCGTGCGGGCGAGCTCGGCGAAGCCATCGACGATGGCCTGGCGGATGTCGCCCTCCATCCGCGCGCCGGAGCCGATCTTGATCGAGTAGCTCGGCACGCCTGCGTCCGAGCAGAGGAACTTGCCGGTGGTCTCGGCCCGCTCGGCGCTGTCCAGCATGAAGGCGAGCGTCTGGCGCGCCTGCGGCTCGGTCTCGCTCGCCAGCGCCTTGCGGAACTCGGCCTTGGAAGACTCAGGAATACGGCGCAGCGACCAATCATAGAGATTGGCGGTGACCTCCTTGACCAGCTCGTAGGTGATTGCCATGCGCCCCGCCCGTTCGACGGCCTGAAACTAGTCGAATGACAGAAGCCGGCTGGCCGCCCGCACCGCGTTTCGCGAGGTGAAATCGAGACGGCGCCCCTGCGCGCCTCCAAGCTTCGCTTTATTGAACGAGTCAAGAAACGCGCTTGAGGGCAGGACGAGCGATCATGAGCCATGTCGAGATCACCGGCTTCGACCTGATGATCGAGGAGATCGTCCGCGTCGCCAGGGAGAAGGCCCCCGTCGCCGTGAGCCCGGAAGCAGTCGAGCGGATGAACGCCGCCCGCGCCATCATCGACGAGGCCGTGGCACGCGGCGAGAAGGTCTATGGCGTCACCACCAGCGTCGGCGCCAAGACCGGCGTGCCGCTCGCTCCGGAGCGCATCGGCGAGTTCAATCGCCGCCTGCTGCTCACCCATAATGTTGCACACGGCCCACTCGCCGCGCCCGAGGCCGTCAGGGCGATGATGCTGGTTCTGCTGAACTCGATGGCAAGCGGGCGCCTCGGCGTACGCCCGCTGCTGGCCGAGCGGCTGACAGAGGCCCTCAACAGCGACAGGCAGATCGACGTGCATGTCTGGGGCTCGATGGGCCAGAGCGACATGGCGCCGATCACCGACCTCGCATTAGCGCTCTATGGCGATCTCGAGCTCCAGGCCGGCGAAGCGCTGGCGATGCTGAACTCCAGCGCCCTCGCCCTCGGCATTTCGGCGCTGGCCATGGCCGATCTGCGGCACAGCCTCGATCTCTGGAGCCTGATCGCCGCGCTCAGCATGGAGGGCTTTGCCGCCAATCCGTCGATCGTCTCGGAGGCCGCCTTGCGCTCGCGGCCCTTCGCCGGGTTGGAGCGGCATGGGCGGCGGATCAGACGCTATCTCGACGGCAGCTACATCCTAGCCAAAGCCGGGCCGCGCCATCTGCAGGACCCGCTCAGCTTCCGCTCGCTGCCCTTGCTGCACGGCACGGCGGCGGACAGCCTGGATTTCGCCTGGCGCCAGATCGAGACCGAGTTCCGCTCGAGCCAGAACAACCCGATCGTCTCGCTGGAGGATCGCTCGCTGGTCTCGGTCGCGAATTTCGACACGGTCTGCCTGTCGATGGCGCTCGATATCGCCCGCCTCGCCTTCGCGCCGGTGATGACGGCTTCGGCCGAGCGCGTCGCCAAGCAGGTCGATTCCTTCTGGTCGGGCCTGACCGTCGGGCTGATCGAGGAGGACGGCGTCGGCCTACCCGGCTTCAACGGCCTCGCCCAGTTCCACAAGGCGATCACTTCTGAGGCGCGGCTGGCAACGGCGCCCGTGGTTCAGGAACTCGCCAGTTCCAGCCATTCCAACGGCAATCTCGACCGGGCAGGCATGGCGACCTTCGCGGCGCGCAAGACGATGGAGGTCGCAGGCCTGTGCAAGTCGATCGCTGGGGTCGAGCTGATGGTTGCGGCGCAGGCCGTGCAGAGCCGCAAGGCGACGCCGCTCGGCGCGGTCACCGACAAGCTCTTCGCTTTGGTGCGCGAGGCCGTCCCCTTCGCCGCGGCCGGCGATCGCGTCCCCCATCTCGATCCGCTGCTGCGGCATGTCGAGGCGCGGCGCAGTGAAATCGAGGCCCTGGTCGGCGCGAACGGCTAGAGCGAACGTCGATCCGCCTCATCCGTCATTGCGAGCGCAGCGAAGCAATCCAGGGGGCGTAGAGTTCCGTGGTCCCTGGATTGCTTCGTCGCTCCGCTCCTCGCAATGACGGATGCGCGCTTCAATCAGGTCAAAATCTGATCAAGTCTTCGCGCTCCCGCGGCGTAGCCGGCGCGGTCGAGCGCATTGACAGCGCGGACCTCGCCTGACGGCCCACCGCTCGCGCCTACGCGGCGATGCAGGCGGACCCGTCGCGGCTCGCCCGGCGCGAGATGGAACCAGCTCCGCTCCGGCCGCCAGGCGTGATCGACGATCTCGACCGATTGCGCGAAGCGCTGGGTGGAGATCACCATGCTCCAGTCGTCGCCTTCGCGCTCCAGCTTTGCGGCAAGCCCGCACTGATGGCGCTCATGACCGCGCCCGAGCGGAAAGTGGAAGGCTTCGGCCAGCACCACGCCGCTCGCAGCATCGCGCAGCACGGCCGAGGTCACGTCATGACCGGGCGGGCCGAAGCGATAGGCATAGGCGATGTCGAAGAAGCGGCCGATCAGGTCGAAGGCCGAGAGCGTCGTCGCGGAGTGGGGAGCCAGCGCGACGTCGCGCTTCGCCTGAATGACGGCGACCTCGCCGGCGCGCCAGCAAGTCAGCTCGACGGTTGCGGTCAGCGGCTCCGGACGTTCGTTCAGGACATGCAAGCCGAGGCCGTTGACGCCCTCGTCGGTCAGTGCGAGCTGGACCGGCCGGAAGGCACGGGCGAGCCCGTGCCAGGCCGATTTCGGTTCGCCATCGCTGGCAATCACGCCCCAGCCGGCGTTAGCTTGCAGATCCTGCAGCAGCCAGACCAGCGCACCACGCGTCGGCGAGCCCGGCCGGCGCCATTCGGCGAAGGTCTCCTCCATCACCTCGGCGACGACGGCGCGCGACAAAGCGAAATAGCGCTCCGGGTCTTCGCGGCGCAAACGCGCCGGTTCGAGCCCATAGAGCCGTTCGAGATAATGATTGCGCACATCTTCGAAATCCCAGGAGGCGCCGGCATCGCGCGGCACGGCGCGCTTCCAGTCGGGATGATGCGTGATCGCCGGCGGCCTACCTGACCGCAGCGAGACCTCCTCCGGCATATTGGCGAAGGCGAGGCTCTCGGCGGCGAAGCGCACATTGGCGCGGCGGGCATCGTCGAGACCGCGCATATAGGCGCCGACGCCGTAATAATGGGTCACGCCCTTGTCGGCGACGAAGGGCAGCGGCCCACCCGAGGGCGAGTTCGGGACATAGGCGATGTCGGGCCGCAAACGAGCGACTGCCTCCGGCAGGACCTCGTCGAAGACCGGGCCGGACCAGGCCTCGGGTGGCGCGCCCAGCATCGCCGATTGCTGGAAGACCTCGCTGCCGCCGCAGAGCACGGCGAGGCTCGGCGAGCCCTGCGTGCGGCCGAGCAGCGCATCCGCTTCCCCCGTGATCGCCGCGCGGAAGCCGGCATCGCCTTGCGGATAGTCGAAATTGGCCAGCATCATCTCCTGCCAGACCATGATGCCAAGCTCGTCGCAGAGCGCGAAGAAGGCATCGTCCTCATAGGTCATCACGCCGGGCAGGCGGATCATGTTCATGCCGGCCTCGTGCGCCAACCGGAGCCAGGGCTCGTAAGACCCGCGGCCACCGGCCAGCGTGGTGACGTCGGCATTGCTCCAGCAGGCGCCGCGGCAGAACACCGGCACGCCGTTGACGATCAGGCCGAAGCCTTCGCCATCGTCGCCGCGTTCGACCTCAAGCGAGCGGAAGCCGATGCGGCCGAGTTCGATCGTCTCGCCATCCAGCGTGAGCGTGAGATCGTGCAGTGCCGGCTCGCCATGGGTATGCGGGAACCAGGGCGCGATGCCCGGCAGAGGCAATGTGCCGGCTAATCGACTGTCGCCATCGGCGTGCAAAGCCGCCTCGCCACCGCCGCAGCGCATGACCGCGCGAACTGGCAGCTGCGCGTTAGCGGCCAGCGTCAGGCTGAGCGCGACGGTGCCGGCCTGCCCGTCATAGCGCGTGCGCAGATCGACGGCTTCGATCTGCGTAGCACTCGCCTCGCTCTCGATCCGCAGGATCGGACGATAGGGCCCGGTCGGCAGGCCGGGTGGGCACCAGCCCGGCATCGAACCGAGCGCGCTGGTGCGGAACCAGCGCAGGCCATTGGGCTGAATCATCGACGGGCGCCAGCGGGACCGGCGCGGCGTGGCGGCGAGCTTCGGCGCCAAGGCCCGAAAACATAGGGCGATCTCGGTCCCGGCCGGGCAATTCACAGCGAGATCAATGGGCGCGAACATCGAGGCGCTGTCGGCCTGCTTGATGCCGCCGACCCAGATCTCCGTGACCGTTGCCAGCCCGTCGAAGCGCAGGCGTCCATTCAGAGGGGCGGTCAGCCGTGTCCGATACCAATGATCCTGTTCGCCGATCGCAGTGGCGCTGGTGTCGTCGAGCCGGCCGAGCGAGCGCAGCGTGCCTGCGACAGTGCCGGGCACTGCAGCCTCCTGCCAATCGCCAGCTTCCGGGAGGTCGGCCGGCGTTGCAGCGGCATCGGCCGCGGTTGCCAGCCAGGACCAGCCTGCGAGCGGCTCCACCCGTTCCCTGCTACGCGCGACGATGCGGGCCATGGCTCAGCCTGGAAAGCGCTGTCCAAGCGCCTCGCTGACCTGGTCATGCTCGCCGACGAGGCCGGCGAGCGTCGCATCGAAGCGCTCGAAACGCTTCTGCTTCATCGCCCGCGCCAGATGGAACTGCGCCACCTTGGCACCCTCGGCGATGCGCAGGGAGCTATCGCGGGCGGCCTCCAGCCCATCGACGGACTGGCCAAGCCAGGAGAGATGGCTGGCGAGCAGTTCGAAATTGGCGCCGAGCTGGCGCAGCGTGTTGAAGGCGTAGTGATGGAAGGCCGCGCCCGGCCGCTCGGCCAGCGCTTCGGCCTGCGCGGTCGCAACGACGCGGAAAGCCGCGACGGGATTGTCGCTCGGCCGGCGCGCGACATGGCGGGCGAGCAATTTCAGCGCCGTCGCGCGCAAGTCCGCCTCATCCGGCCGGCGCTGCGGCAGGCGCACCATCTCGGCATAGGGGAAGAGCGTGTCCTCGCGCATCTGCCCCGGCAGCAGCCGGAACAGCCCGTCGAAATCCTCGCCTTCGGCGCGATACAGGCCGTCATTATGGAAATAGTCGAGCTCGCGGGCGGCGCGGTCGAGCCGGTTCACCGCAATCGTCGTCTTGCCGTGGCTGTCGCGATAGGAGACGCCGCGGGTGTCGGCCATGTAGAAGGAATCGAGTTCGAGCAGGACGAGGCGACCGAGCCCGATCTGCTGCTCGATATGGCCGATGAGGTCGTCATAGAGCGCAAGCTCGGTCACCTTGAGGCCGTAGAGCGCTTCGAGATCGTCGAGCGGCGGCTTGAAGAAGGTGAACTGGTCGCCCTCGAAATCCTGGGTGATCGTGAAGCCGAAGGCGGCCGCCGGCTCCAGCCTAAGCGCATGCAGGATCTCGATCCAGAGATCGGCATAGCAATTGGTCTGCGGCCAATGCCGCTCGCCGGCATGCATGGCATGCCGGTCATAGGCGAGCGGATCGACCGGCAGGAGCCGGCCCGCCATGGCGGCAGGCGCGGCGATTTTTTGCTGGGCCGTCATCGCGCTCACGGCCAGAGCACGTTGCGGACCGAAGCCGGCCAGCGCTCGACATCGTAGCCATGGTGCTTGAACAGAGCGAGCGCCACGCGCTCCATGCCGAAGCCGACGCAGGCGGTGTGCGCGGTCTCGCCGGCAGTGGTCTGAATGCCCCAGGTCGTGCCGAAATGGTCCTGATGGTAGTTGAAGGAGAGGCAGGCGGTCGGCTTCTCCTCGCTCTCGATCGGAATCAGCAGCTCGAACTTCAGGCGCTGGTCGCGCTGGTTGTTGGCGAGCATGCGCCCGGCGCGGCCGAAGAACGGGTCGTTGGCGACGTCGAGGTTCAGCGGCACGCCGAGCGAAGCCATCATCTCCTGGCCGCGTTCGAGCCATGTCGCGCGGAATTCGGTGACCTGCTCGGGCGTGCCGAAGCGAACATATTCACGCATCCGGAAGAGCTGCATCCGGGCCGGGTCCTTCGAGGGCTCGTGCCGGAAGCAGTAGGATTGCAGGTCGAACAGCGCGCCGTCCGCCTTGAGCGGGCCGCGCTTGGCCACCACCGGATAGAGCGGGTAGCAGGCGGCCGGGGTCAGCACGACCTCGGTCGAGATCTGTCCGTCGGTCCAGTCGACCCCGTCAGCCACGTTGTGCAGCAATTGCGCATGGGCGCGCTCGTCACCGGCGAAGGAATGCACGGTACCGGCGAGCTGCGGGAAGCTCTTGAGATAGCCGCTCTTCTCGAAATGCTTGCGGCTCATCGCCGGCGGAAAGCGGACGATCTCGGCGCCGTCCTGGCCGCCATGGCGGGTGATCAGGTCGTCGAAGCGGGCGATGACCTCCTCGAACAGCCCGCTGCGGCCATAGAGTCCGTCGACGCCGGTGTCGATCAGCAGACCGCTATCGATCAGTTCCGCGAGGAAGCCCTGCGGCTGGGGGCAATTCTGGCACATGCGATCACCGGGAGAGGCTGGCGTCGTGCTTGTAGACGGCCAGCAGGTTGGAGGTGTTGCCGAGGATGCGGTCGTTGTTGATCATGATCGGCGCCGAGAGCGCATCGCGCATCAGCCGCGCCAGGCTCGCCGGACTGTCGTTGCGATAGCCCTGGATCCCGCAGATCAAGAATGCCTGCATCACGATCTCGCCGACGCTCTGCGAGGCCACGACCTTGATGCTGTTCATCGCCACGACGAAGCCCATCGAGGAGAGCTCGTCGGCATCGCCGCGGGCACGCTCGTAGCGGTCGAGCCCGGCGACGACCAGCGCCTTGAACTGCTGCAGGCGGGCGAGCAGTTCGGCCAGGCGCAGCGCGCTCGGCGGGGTCGAGCCCGGGCGCTTGCGCGCCTCGCTGCGCACGAAACCCTCGGCGCGGGCGACGGCCTCGGCCGCGATGCCGTACCAGACTGAGGCCCAAAGCAGATGCGCGTTGGGGAGCATCGACTGCGCCGCGATCTCGGCGAAGGAAGTAGGAATGACCTGCTCGATCGGGGCGCGGCCGGCGAAGGTGAAATTGTCGGAGCAGGTGCCGCGCATGCCCATCGTGTCCCAGGCGGCGCTGCGCTCCAGTGTGTACTGGTCCTTGGTCAGGACGGACATGACCTGGTCGGAAGGCGGAGCCTCGGGCGTGCGCCTGGAGGTGATCAGGATCGCGTCGGCCTGTGCGCCGTAGGAGATCAGGCAGCCTTCCTTGTCGAGGGTGAAGTCGTCGCCCTCGCGGACCACGCCGCAGATCGACGAGCGCAGGTCGCCGCCGACACCGCCGCCTTCGGTCGTGGCCGAGGCGAGCAACAACTGCTCGCGGACGATGCGCGCCATGAAACCGGCATGCCACAGGTCGTCATTGCAATGCACGACAAGGCTCGATGCCTTGATCTGATGCATCGCGTAGATCATGCCGCTCGAGGCGCAGGCCTGTGCCAACACCGCGCAAATCTCGGAAATCGTCGAAAGGCTCGCCTGCTCGCCGCCATGGGCCGCCGGGATCATGATCCCGAGCAGGCGCTCACGCTTCAGCGCCTCGAAGGCCTCATGCGGGAAACGGGAGTTCGCATCGACATCTCCGGCGTGCTCGGCCGCGAGCTTGGCGATCTTGCGCGCCTTGGCGATCATCGCCTTCTGCGCCTCGGCGCTGGCGCCGGGCATGTCGGAGCTGAGCTGGTAACCGGCCTCGGCCAGGCGGGCGAGCGTCGTCATCAGACGTGCTCGCTCTGGATGGTGCGGATCGCGCTCTCGATCGCGGCGATCGAGGCGAAGTTGCGCCGGTTCATCATATTGTCCGGGAATTCGACCTCGAAGGCCTCTTCCAGCGCCATCATCAGCTCGACCGTGCCGAAGGAGGTGAGGCCGGCATTGTAGAGATCGGCCTCGTCGGCGAGCGTGGCGACATCGACCGGCAGCTTGCCGGTAGCCTTGAGGATTTCGCGGATCTTCGTCTTCATGCTTTTGCCCTGCCCTGTCTCAGATTGGCGCAGCTTTACGCTGCAGCCATGCTGGCGCGGCCGTCGAAGTGGCTCTTCCAGCCCGCCAGAAACATGTTTTTTGTTGCCCGAAACCTAGCGCTCAAAATTTAAGGTTGCCTTGTCCCAGCCGCCGAGATCAGCGCGAAATCGCGTTGCAGGGGGCCAGTTGGGCATGTGGTAAACGGCGCCTTGCCGGAAGGACGGACCGTATCGAGCAGGTTCCGTTAACAATGATGGCGTGCGCTGCCGGCGGGCTGCCCGCAGCGAGCTGATCCTGGCCCATGGTTTGCTGCAACAGCCGAAATCGCGCGGAATGCAGCCGCGCCGGGGATAGTCTATGTCCACTTTTGGGTCACGGCTCGCCGAACACAAAGGCTTAGGCCCGAGCTTCGATACAGTTCGCCTGGCGCTCGCGCTCTCGGTGATCTTCATCCATGGCAAGCTGCTGCGCGAGGACGCGCCGGAGATCCCCAGCGAATGGCTCCTGCCGGTTCTGCCCTTGCAGCGCTGGGCCTTCGACTACTTTCCGGTGCCGATGTTCTTCGCTCTCAGCGGCTTCCTCGTGGCAGCCAGCGCCGAGCGCCTGCCGCTGCCGCAGTTCCTGATCAACCGGGGGCTGCGCATCCTGCCGGCGCTCGCCTTCCAGGTCGCATTCGCGATTCTCATACTGGGACCGCTGCTCACCAGCCTGCCGCTGGCGGAGTATTGGAGCGATCCCCTGATCGCGCGCTATGCGCTCAACGCGATCGGCAGCATCCACTATGAGTTGCCCGGCCTCTTCCTGAGCAATCCCCAGCCGCGCATCGTCAACGGCTCGCTCTGGACCGTGCCGCACGAGCTCTTCTGCTATGTGGTTTTAGGCGCCTGCGTGCTGTTCGGCCTGTTCCGGCACCGGCTGGTGATGCTGCTTCTCACTCTCGCGCTCTTCGCGCTGGCGATCGTGGTCTATCTCTGCGAGCGAGCGGGCATCGCGCTGCCGCGCCACGAATTGCTGAACTATGTTTTCGTTACGCGTGGCGCGGCGCGATTGATCCCTCTCTTCCTCACCGGCGTCGTCCTCTACCAGTACCGCGAGCGCATTCCCTTCCGGCTCAGCTATATGCTGGCGGGAGCGGCTGCCTATGCGATTCTGGCCGCTTTCGGCTCGCCCTCCTGGCTCGCCAATCCGGTCTTCGCCTTCCTGACCGCGCCGATACTGGCCTATTGCGTGGTCTATGCCGGTCTTTCGACGGCGTTGTCTTTCGCGCCGCTGAAGCGGGCCGACTATTCCTACGGCATCTATCTCGCCGGCTTCCCGCTACAGCAGGCGCTGATCCAACTCATGCCGGGGCTGAAGAGCCCATTGCTGTTCTTCCTGCTGTCGGCCGTAGTGACGGCAGCCTTCGCTGCGATCTCCTGGCATCTCGTCGAAAAGCCGGTAATGGGTCTGCGCCGCCGCTTCTCGGTCGCAGCCCGCATGCACGCGACCTCGGCCTCCGCTACGCCTGCGCCTGCGCCCCGTCAGACGCTCGAGGCAGCGGAATAGGCCGGCACCGCCGCCGGCTCGACCGATGCAACAGGCTCCGGATCGACGGCGCCATCGCTCGCCCCTGTCATGAACCAGAGCAGAGCGGCCGTCTTGATCGAGAAGACGGAGTCGCTGACGATCATCAGCAGGCAGATATAGGTCGCGACGCAGACCTTGAAGCGCCAGGCCCGGGGGGAGCGTTCCGGCGCGAAGATGAACAGGCTCCAGAAGCCGATGACGCCGAGAAGCCCGATCTGGTTCAGCGCATAGGCATAGCCGGAATCCGACAGGAAGGGCTTGTCCGGCGAGAGGCCGAAGATCGCGGCCGGAGAGAGAGACGTGATGAGACGCGCCGTCCAGAGCATGCGGCCGGCGAAGTTGTTCTCCCACCTGACCTCGGCGCTGATGAAGCCGTAGAAGGCGAAGCCGGCCAGCAGGACGAAGGGCGCGGCCAGCCAGACGAAGCGCGGCGTGATCGGCGCCGCAAGATAGGCGACCGTCGCGACGAGGCAGACATTGGCACCGAAGCGCGAGTCGCTGAGCACGATCGCCGTCATGCCCGCGAGCATGGTCAGCCAGCGCTTGGCCATCTGCGGACGATTCAACGCCCAGATATAGAGGATCGCGCCGAAATTGCCGGTGGAAACCGGCTCGAGGAAGACCGAGGAGGCGCGGTGCGATCCGAGGAAGGGCAGCAGGGTGCGTGCGTCGGGCCGAAGCCCGCTGGTGAAGAGCGCGCCGGTCTGGGCGCTGATGTCGCTCGGCGCCACCGAACCACGCGCGACATAGTACTTGATGATGTTGAAATAGGTCAGGAAGACATCGAGAGCGAGGAACTCGAACAGGCCGAAGGCGACGACGATGATCCCGCTGAGCAAGGCGGCGCGATCGGCCAGGCGCGGATCATTGCAGCTCTTGCCGAGCAGATAGAAGGCTATCGGGATCAGGAAGTCGCGCACCGCCTTGGGATCGATCAGCGGGCGCATCGCCATCAGCATGACGGCATAGGACAGGAAAATCGCCAGCAGCAGATAGGGAGCGGCGTTGCGGCCAAGGCCGAGATAGAGCGCGGTCGCGACAAGCACGACCTCGCAGCCCATCACCATGGTGTCGTTGATTCCGGTGACGTTGGTGTTGATGAAGCACAACGCCATATTGAAGGTGAGCGCGCCGATCAGCAGCGCGATCGGCAGGACCGGCAGCGGGCGGGCCGGGTCGACCTGCCCCGCCATCGCGCCCTGCCCGCTCATGCCGCCGCCTTCGCCGGGCGGCGCAGCCAGCGCGAGGCCAGGCCGCTGGGGCCGGCGCCGGTATCCTCCGGAACGACAAGGGCGACGATGTGCTCGCCGACCGGATCGATCGCCGCCGCCTGGTCGACGAGGCTGCGCGGGGTTTCACCGGTGAGGGACGAAGCGAGCACGATCGCATCAGGACGCGCACCCGCCTTGCCGTCGGCAGGCGAGGTGCGCCGCATGATGATGAAGTTGCGCCGCCGGCCGGGCCTGGCGGTCGCCGAGGCAGGCGGCTCGATGCGGCGGATGTTCATGTCGCGGCCAGAGCCGTCCTGGCAGAGCAGCACACTCTCGCCATGCGCCGCCAGGCTGTTGGCGAGATGCTCGGCGAGCGCTTTCTGGGTAGCGTCGTCGACCGAGCCGGCGATCATCACCGAAGCCGGCAGATGCGGGCCGAGTGTCTTCTGAAGCAGGCGTGTCACCGGCGTGAGCGCATCCTCACGGCGAGCCGCGGCGGCGGGCAGTGACACGACTGTTCCGACGCCGATAGCCTGGCCGGCAGCCTCTGGCGTCAGCGGCGCCAGCGGCTTCAACCGCTCGGGTATGATCCGCGAGGCCGGCAGCCATTCGAGCAGATAGGCGATGCCGAGGCCGGCGCAAGCGCCGAACAGCAGGGCCGCGGCCAGCACGAGCGGAACCGGTGGCTTGGTCGGGGTCGCCGGCGCCACCGCCTCGGAGAGCATGCGCGAATTATTGGTCTCGATCCGCTTCTGCTGCTCCAGTTCCTTGGCGCGCTGCAGCGAGGCGCTGTAGACAACCCGTACCGCTTCGGCCTCGCTTTCAAGCTGGCGCAGGCGAATCTGGGCGGCGCCGCTGACCTCCTGCGATTTGGTCAGCTCCGTGGCTCGTTTCCGGAGATTGGCAAGGTTGGCTTCGGCCTGGCGATAGCCTTCCTGCACCGTGGCTCGCAGGCGCGCGAGCTCCCCGGTGAGAAGCCGGCGCGTTTCCGCGAGTTCGGCTCGTATCTCGATCAGACGAGGGTGTTGCGGCGCGAGCGTTTGGGCAAGGCTCGCCGCCTCCCGCGCGCTCTGCGCATATTGCGCTCTGAGCGAGGTCACCACAGACGAAGTCAGCGCCTCCGGCAAGGTATCGGCTAGCGGATCACGGTTGCTGTAGCGGGCGAGCTGGTCGCGCCGCGCCTGCTGGCGCGCGGATTCCGCCTCGGCCAGGCTGATCTGGCCATAGAGGTCACGCAATTGCTGCGAGATGATGAGGCCGCCCTCGCCGGTGCTGACGAGGCTGTGCTGGCTGCGGAAGGCCTGGACGGCGCGCTCTGCCGTATCGAGCTGCGATCTCAGCCCCGCGATCTGTTCGATCAGCGTGCTGTTGGCGCGCTCGACCACCGCGCGCCGGCCGTCAATGCCCTGGCGGAAATAGACCTGGGCCAGAGCATTGGCGATGTCGGCGGCCTTCTGCGCCTGCGGGTGCGAGACGGTGATGCGGAAGACCAGCGAGTTGTCGACGCGCTGGATCGCGACCGCCTTCTTCAGCGCGTCGACCGCCTGCGCCATGCGCTGCTCCGGCGTCGGCTGCAGCAGTCGGCCGAACAGGCGCGAGAGCCGGCCGGCCGAACCCACGAAGGCGGGATCGTTGACCAGATCAAGCTCGTCGATGACCTGACGCAGCACGCCGGACGAGGCCATCACCAGTGCCTGGCTGTCGACATTGGCAAAATCGATCGAGGCCGAGGTGTCAGTCCGCACGATGTCCTTGCCGACGACCTGGAGCGCCTGCGGATCGACCAGCAATTCGGCGGTGGCGCGGTAGACCGGGACCTGAACCGAGAGATAGGCGAGTGCGAACAGCAGGCAGATGCCGGCGCTCGCGATCACCAGCCAACGGCGGCGCCGGAGCAGCTGGAGCAGCTCGGGCAGGCTGAAAACAGTTGAGGCGCGGCTGCCGGCCGGCACGCCCTCCCGTCTCCCCGCCTCCAACGCAGCCGACACCGCAAGCCTCCTCAATCCGGCCCGGCACGGCGCATCCGCGGCCGGATGCGCCGACGGACTCGGCTGGAATTCCACCGCGCATCCTGACGATCCGTGGTTAACATTTCGGTAACGGAATAATTACAATTCTACTCAAATATTCAATTGTTGAATCCTTTGAAAATTAACTAATCGACCAGAGATCCACAAAGAAACATTCCACTCGAAGCGGACTGATGATAGTTCAATATTTACGAAAATCAGCCTGATCGAAACCGCCTTACGTCAGCGCGCCGGCGCTCCATGCGCTCACGTTCATGCCTCGTTTACAACAGAAAGAAATCCCCCGGTCACGCCAACCATTGCTTAGCTCATGCCAGCTATTCCTGCCCTTGCGAAGGCCGGCTCAGCAGGCACGCCGTGACGAGGACAGGTCCAGACAGCATGCGTAGACATCCGATGCGCACGCCCCACAAGCGGACGGGCCTTGCAAGGTCGGCCATCGGCACTTGCACAGCTTCGGCGGGATAGCTGGAATGGCTCGGCAACATTCTGACATTCTGACGTCCATGATCGTTGCGACGCTTGGCCGTTCACGCGAGCTGGACGACTTGCTGCGCTCGCTCGCGGCGCAGCAAAGACGCGATCTAGAGATCATCATCGTCGATCAGAATGCCGATGATCGCCTGGCACCGATCGTCGGCAGCTGGACGGATCATCTACAGATCACGCGCGTGCGCGCAGAAAGCCGCGGTGTATGCCGCGCCCGCAACATCGGCGCGGCCCAGGCGCGCGGACAATGGCTTCTCTTTCCGGACGATGATTGCTGGTATCCGGACAATTTCCTGAGCGAGCTCGACAAGCTGAAGTCGGAGCATCCCGCAGCCTTCTACAGCGGCCGCGCCGTCAACGCCCAAGGCCATACGATCATGGGCGATTTCAGGAGTGTGCCGGGCGCCATCGACCGGGATGCCATCTGGACCACGCTGATCGAATGGATGATGGTCGTCCGCAGGGACGCCTTCGAGGCGGTCGGCGGCTTCGACGAGAAACTGGGTCCCGGCGCGGGCACGCCCTGGGGAGCCTATGAGGCGCAGGACCTGGCGCTCAAACTGCTTACGGCCGCATATGCGGGCTATTACGACCCCGCTCTCGCAGGGCACCATCCGGACGAGCGCGGCGACCGCGCCTCCACTGCCGGAATCGCCAAGATTCGAGCCTACAACGTCGGCATGGGCTATGTGATGCGCAAGCACGGCTATGGCTTCCTGGTCTATCTGCCGCGATTGCTGCGCCCCCTGGCCGGCGTGGCTGTCTACGCCCTGACCGGTCGGCTGACGATGGCGAGACGCTCCTGGGGAATACTCTCCGGCCGCTGGTCCGGTTGGACAAGCGCCCCCGTGCCTGAATCGAGCAGGACATGAAGGCGGACCTGGCGAAAACCCACGCATCGCGCGGCATCTGCCGCACCGATGGCCGGATGCAAGGCGGACCGGTGTTTCGATGACCGGCAGCGGCAGCATCATGTCGAACTCGGTGATCAATGCGGCGGCTGGCTTGCTGCTGCTGGTGAGCGGATTCTTGTCGTCCGTGGTCGTAGCGCGCCTGCTGGGGCCGGAGGCGAACGGAACGATCGCGTTCGCATTATGGCTCGCTGCGACGGGAGCGCTGATCGCCGAGCTCGGTACCGGCGTCCTGCTCTTGCGCCTGCTGCCGCAGCTGAGAGCCCAAGGCGCCGACGACAAGGCGCGGCGCGGATTTGCCGCCTATCTCGCGCTACCCGTAGCGTTCGCCACCATCATCCTGGTCGGGCTCTTCTGGGCCTTCTGCTGGTTCGGCGGCACCGAGTGGATCGGCTCCACGCCGGCAGCGATCGCGCTCACGGGCGTGCTGCTGTTCGTCCAGTCGATCGGCTCGCTCACCAAGAACTACCTCATCGGCGAGCAGCGCCTGCGTACATTCTTCTGTTTCACCGGTATCGTCTCTGCGCTTCAGATCGGCGTCGTGCTCGCCGGCGCCTATTCCCACGGCGTGGAGGGCGCCCTGATAGGCTATATCGCCGGGCAATCCGTCTTCTTCCTCTACTCGGTCCGAATTCTGCTGACCGCGCCCAACAATGCCGGCCACAGCCCGCGGTCCCTCGCGGGAAGCTCGACGATCCTGTTCTTCGAGTTCGTGCTCACCTCCGTGTTCCTGACCCGGCCGGAACTGATTTTCCTCCAGAATTTTCATGGCGCGCAGCAAGTCGGCTTCTATGCGGTGGCGCTGACCCTCACCAACCTGGCGCTGCAGCTGCCGATCCAGCTGACCGGCAGCCTCATCCCCTTCTATGTCGAGAGGCAGCGCGACGGAGAGGAGGATGCTGCGGCAGAGATCTTCGCCGGCGTCGTACGGAATTTCGCCTACATCACGTTTCCGCTCTGCTTTGGCCTTGCCGCCATCTCCACACCGCTCGTCCTGTCCGTCTACGGGCCGGCCTTCGAGCCCGCCGGCCTCATCGTCGCGATCATGGCCGTCGGCGCTCCGGCCGCCGTCTTCATCCAGCTCGTCACGCAATACCTCTATGCTATGGATCGGATGAAGTACCGCCTTGCCATCAGCGGCCTCGGGGCGGTTCTCATGGTCGGCGGGTGCCTCCTGGTCGTTCCGCAATGGGGCGGCATCGGCGCGGCCGTGATCCGCGATCTGGTGTTTCTGACCATGGGCGTGGCTCTGCTGTGGAGCATCAGACTGAAGAAAGAATCGCGCACGCTGACGGTCGCGATCGTCAAGATTGCAGTGGCTGGCGCTTTCTGCGGCCTTGCAGCGCTGGCCATGACGCGGATGCTGCCAGGGGCGAGCGGCCTGATTGCCGGCATTGTCGCCGGGGCCGTCGTCTATGGCGCGATGTTGCGCCTGCTGGCGGCTGTGCCGAAGCAGGATGCCGAGATACTCGACCATCTTCTGGGGCGCCTGCCATCCGAACCAGGACGACTGGCCAGGCTGTTCCTGGGCCTGATCGTGCCCAGCGCGGTGACTTCGGAAGCGGCGAAATGAGATCCCAGCCCCGCCTCGTTCACGTCGAAGCAGGCCCGTCATTGATGCGGATACCTGTGCGGAGTGCACTCCATCCCGTTTTGGCACCAGCCAGCACGACCTCGCCTTTCGGCGAGCCCGTCACCTTTGGCCACAGCATGGGGATCTACCATTCCGGCCATGCCCCGGTCGCGGTGCTGATGCTCAGCGCCATCGGCTATGAGGAGTTCTGCCTGCGCGCGACCTGGCGCAGCCTGGCGCAGGCGCTGTCGGACAAGGGGCTGGCCTGCCTGCGCTTCGACTATCCCGGCGAGGGCGACGCTCATGAAGCCGTCGACCCGCAGGGTCTGGACGACTGGTTCGAGACGATCTGCGCCGCCGCGGACCTGCTGCGCCGCGCCAGCGGCTGCAAGCGCCTCGTCCTGCTCGGCCAGGGACTCGGTGGGGCATTGGCGCTCCGGCTCGCCGAGGACCTCGCTCCTGTCACGGCAAGCGTGCTGCTGGCGCCGGTCGGCAACGGCAAGCGCCATCTGCGCGAACTCTCGGCCTGGGCGCGCATCGTCTCGGACCGGATCGGCATGGGTATCGACCCGGCCGACGAGACGCGCTGCGCCGTGGCCGGCCTGCGTATCGCGCCCGGCCGCCTGCCGGCGATCGCGGCGCTCGGAACGACAGCGCTCCAACGCTCGCCGTCCGGGCAAGTCCTGCTGCTGTCTCGGCCCGGCCATGGCGGCGACGCGGCCCTGGCCACGATGCTCTCCGGCCTCGGCGCCGACCTGACCCAACGCGACTACGAGGGCTACGAGACACTGACCACCGATTCGGTCACAGCCCGCCCACCCCAGGCGACGATCGCCGGCATCGTCGACTGGATCGCAGAGCGGGCCCGGGCAGCGGGCTCCGTGCCGGACGACGTCAGAACACCGCAGCCGCTCGCCCCGGCGGAGGGTCTGCTCGGCAACGGCTTCGTCGAGCGGCCGATCCGCTTCGGCCCAGAGGGGCGCCTGTTCGGCGTACTGTGCGAGCCGCTCGGGCCGGCGGCGCGCGAACCCGTCGTCTTCGTCAATGCCGGCCGCGACTACCATATCGGCTGGGCCCGGGTCACCCTGAACCAGGCGCGCGCCTTCGCCGCGCGCGGCATCGCCTCGCTGCGCTTCGACGCCAGCGGGGTCGGCGACAGCGGAGCGACGGCCGGAGGGCCGGAAGAGATTCTTTACTCGCAGGCGCAGGTCGACGATGTCCGGCTCGCCATCGACGCCATGCAGGCGCGCGGCTTCGACGCTCCGGTCCTGATCGGCCGCTGCAGCGGAGCCTATGCCGCCTTCCATGCCGCCGTGCAGGACGGGCGCATCCGCCGCCTCGCCATCGTCAACAATGAGCGCTTCGTCTGGGATCCCGACGAGAGCGTCGAGGACGCGATCCGCTATGCCCATCGCAGCACCGGCGATCTCGGCGCGACGCTGGCCCGCAAGGACGGCTTGCGCCGCCTGCTCACCGGCAAGCTCCGCATCGGACCGGCTGGGCGCTATCTGATCTATCGCTACCGCAAGCGGCTCTCGGTCAAGCTCGCGCCTGTGCTCGGGCGCCTGACCAAGCATGGCCGGCTCCACCACCAATGCCATCGTCATTTCGCCACGCTCATGGCGCGAAAAGTCGAGTTGTCGCTGATTTACGCCGACGGCGATGTCGGCATCGCAGAGTTTCAGACCTATTTCGGTGAGGGCGGAAAACACCTCGCCGCCTATCCCAACGCCTCGCTGACGATCATTCCGAAAGCCGACCACAACTTCACCCATCTCGCTGCCGGACGCCGGCTGCTCGATGCACTCATCCGGATCGTTGCGCCATGAGATCGGCCGTTCTCGCCTTGGCGCTGCTCGCCGCCTTGCCGGCAGGGGCGGAGACCTGCCTGCGCGGCGTCAACCTGTCGGGTGCCGAATTCGGCGAGACGCCCGGCAAGGTCGACACCGACTACACCTATCCGGGCGAACAGGCGATCCAGCGGCTCGGCAAGCTCGGCGCGAGCGCGATCCGCCTGCCCTTCCGCTGGGAGCGCATCCAGCCGCAGCTCAACGGCGGTCTCGACATCATGGAGCTGGCCTATCTCGACCAGACGGTGCGCCGGATCAACGAGGCCGGGCTGATCGCCATCATCGACCTGCACAATTACGGCTACTACGCCAAGAAGCAGCTCGGCTCGAAGGAGCTCCCGGCCGAAGCGCTCGCCGATGTCTGGCGCCGGCTCGCCGAGCACTACCGCGACCGGCCCAAGCTCGTCTTCTCGCTGATGAACGAGCCCCACGACATCCACAGCGCCGACTGGGCGAAGATCCAGAACGTCGCCATCGCCGCGATCCGCAAGACGGGCGCCAAGCAGCTCCTGCTCGTCACCGGCACGGCCTATGGCGGCGCCCATAGCTGGACCTCCGACCTGCCGGTCGGCAACAATGGCCGCGACCTCATCGGCGTCGTCGACCCGCTCGACCGCTACGCCTACGATTTCCATCAATATCTCGACGCCGACTATTCCGGCCGCGCCCCGGAATGCTCGGCCGCCGCCAACGCGCTCAAGGCGATCGACGACGTCACCGCCTGGCTCAAGGCCAATGGCCGCCGCGGCTTCCTCGGCGAGTTCGCCGCCTCGAACAGGCCGGAATGCCTGACTGCACTCAAGCAGATGGCGGCGAAGGTCGACGCCAATCCGCAGCAATGGCTCGGCTGGGCCGCCTGGGGCGCCGGACCCTGGTGGCCGGCGGATTATCTCTTCAACCTGGAGCCGACCAAGGCCGGCGAACGCCCGCAGATGAAGGTACTGATCGACCGCTTTAAGGCGAAGCGGCCGAGTGCCATCTGCGGTCCGGAGGCCAGATCGTGACCGCCCCATTCTCCCATCGCGCCGCGCCCGCTCTGCCGGCCGGCACGCGCATCGTCCATGTCGTGCGCCAATTCCTGCCCAATCGCGGCGGGCTGGAAGACGTCGTCGCCAATCTCTGCCGGACGCAATTGGCGCTCGGCCTCAAGCCCTCGGTCGTGACACTCGATCGGCTGTTCTCGCGGCCGGAGTTCGCCCTGCCGGCGAGCGAGATGATCGACGGCATCCCCGTCACCCGCATCCCCTTCCGCGGCTCGACGCGCTATCCGGTTGCGCCCGATGTCTTCGCCCATCTGCGCGAGGCCGATCTCGTCCATGTCCACGCGATCGACTTCTTCTTCGATGCTCTCGCGCTCGGCTGGCTGCTGCATCGCAAGCCGCTGGTCGCGACCACCCATGGCGGCTTCTTCCACACCGCCGACTTCGGGAGCTTGAAGAAGCTCTGGTTCAACGGCCCGACGCGGCTCTCGGCGCAGATCTATCGCGGCATCGCCGGTTGCAGCACGAACGATGCCCGCATGTTCGAGCGGCTCGCGCCCGGCAAGGTCCGGGTGATCGAGAACGGCGTCGACCTCGACAAATTCGCCGGCGCTTCCAGCCCGGAGCCACAGCGGCGCCTCGTCAGCATCGGCCGCTTCTCCAAGAACAAGCGCCCGGACCGGCTGATCGCGATGATGGCGACATTGGCGCGACGCGAGCCCTCCTGGCAGCTCGACATGCTCGGCGTCGCGTCGGACTGGACCGAAGAAGCCTTGCGCAAGGCGATCGCCGATGCCGGCATGGAGCAGAATGTGACGCTGCATCTCGGCCTCGACAACGCCGGGGCAAGGCAGGTGTTGAGCCGCGCCTCGTTCTTCGTCTCGGCCTCCGAGTTCGAGGGGTTCGGCCTCGCCCTCGTCGAGGCGATGAGCGCCGGCCTTGTGCCGGTCGTCCAGCCCAATGCCGCCTTCGCCAGCCTGGCCGGGAAGTTCCCGACCGTCCGCACCGTCGACTTCGCCGATGCGGAGGACGCAGCAACGGCTGTCGAGCAGGCTCATGCCGACCTTGTCCACTTCCCGGGCAATACGCGCCCGCGGCTCTCGGACCTCGCATCCTATTCCTGGAACGAGGTCACGCGCCGCTATCTCGAGTTCTACGCCGCGGCGCTATAGCTCGTGTAACCCTCATCGGAGCCGCCGAAGAGCGAGCTGCGATCGAAGCCGGCGAGCGACAGGCCGAGACGGATGCGCTCCGGCAGGTCCGGATTGGCGATGAAGGGTCGCCCCATCGCCACGAGGTCAGCGAGCCCGGCCGCAACAATCTCCTCGGCCTTCCGCGCATCGTAGCCGCCAGCGACCATGATGGTGCCGGAGAAGGCGGCGCGCAGCTCGTGGCGGAACGCCCCCGGTACGGTCGGCGCGTCGTCCCAATCGGCCTCGGCCAGATGAATATAGGCGACGCCGATCCGCTCCAGCCGGCGAGCGGCTTCGAGCATGGTGGCGTTCATCTCGCTGTCGTCCATG